>WNGA01000798.1_pt1 | contig 48052 bp, 56 predicted proteins | sample 5400061 | NCBI WGS metagenome assembly WNGA01 (sample SAMN13153366, study PRJNA577476) | soil metagenome | isolation source: 100 cm soil or saprolite under grassland replicate 2 | place: USA:California | collected 2016-06-15
GGGTGGCGGTATCAGCCTGGCCCTCGAGGGGCGATGGCACCTGGCCCTTCCCCCGCCGGTCACCGAGATGCTCAGAGCATGCACCCTCAGGAGGGAAGATCGTTGGAGCCTCACAGAGCCAGGGTGGACCAGTAATGGCCACGTACGTCCTGATCCACGGCGCAGGGCTGCCATGAACGCCGCCGACAGCCCGGACCATGCCTGGTCGTTCGGGCTGGACCGCGTACCGGACGCCCTCGAATCCCTGATCCGCATTCAGCAAGTTCTCGCCGAACAGATGGAGACACGTCCTGGCCCCGGCCCGCACGGCAGCGCGATGCACACGAGGCCCCCGGTCGACGGGGGCCTCGTCGCGTTCCGGGGATAGACTTGGTTCGATGTCCTCCCGGGACCACAACCCGCATCTCCGGCGCCTGTACCTGCCGATCGTGGACGCCTCCGCGCGCGAGACCGTCGCGGACACCCACGTGGCGCACTCGGTCGGGTGCGCGCAGACGGCCCGCCCCGCCGGCCGCCGGCCCGAGTGGCTGAAGGTGAAGGCGGCGACCGGCCCGAACTACTCGGACCTCAAGCGGATCATGCGGACCCGGTCCCTCCACACCGTGTGCGAGGAGGCGGCGTGCCCGAACATCTACGAGTGCTGGGAGGAGCGCGAGGCCACGTTCCTCATCCTGGGCGACCGCTGCACGCGGCGGTGCGGGTTCTGCGACGTGATGACGGCGAAGCCTCACGCCGTGGACGAGGAGGAGCCCCGGCGGGTGGGGGAGGCGGTCCGGGCCATGGGACTGCGGTACGTCGTGCTCACCGGGGTGGCTCGCGACGACCTCCCCGACGGGGGCGCGGCGATCTGGGCGGCGTGCGTGCGGGCGGTCCGGGATGCCGTCCCGGGCTGCGCGGTGGAGGTCCTCCCGAGCGACTTCTCCGGCGGCGAACGCGACATCGCCACCGTCGTGGACGCGGGACCCGACGTGTTCGCCCACAACCTCGAGACCGTGCGCCGGCAGCACGGGCGAATCCGTCCGGCGTTCGGCTACGACCGGTCGCTCGACGTCCTGCGGATCGCCCGCAGGGTCCGGTCCGGCCAGGTCACGAAGTCGAACCTCATCCTGGGCATGGGCGAGAACCCGGAGGAGGTCCGGGAGGCCATGGCCGATATCCGGGACGCCGGCTGCGACATCCTCACGATGGGCCAGTACCTCCAGCCGACGAAGTTCCACCTCCCGGTGGACCGGTGGGTGACCCCGGACGAGTTCGCCGGCCACGCCCGGTTCGGGATGGACGAGCTGGGGTTCGCTCACGTGGAGGCGGGTCCCCTGGTCCGCTCCTCGTACCACGCGGGCAAGCAGCTGGCCCGGGCCGTGATGGCCGGGGTCAGGACCTAGCGCTCAGCACCCGCCCCACCAGGTCGTCGAGCACCTCGGTCCGGAGCCGGCCCAACACGCGGAACCGCATCTCCCCGTGCGCGTCGACGATCACCGTGCTGGGGATCGCCCGGATCCCGAACCCGCTCGCCAGCCGGCCCTCCGGGTCGCCGACGACCGGGTACGTGGCCCCTGCGGCCCGGAGGAAGCTCCGAGCGTCCCCCACGCTCGTCGGCCACTGCCCCCCCGTGTAGTGGATCCCCAGCACCACCACCCCCCGTCCGGCCAGCCCGCGGTGGGCCCGTTCGAGAACCGGTTCCTCCACGCGGCACGGCGGGCAGTACGGGTTCCAGAAGTTCACCACGAGCACCTTGCCGCCCAGGTTCGGGAGGTCTCCGTTGATGGCGGGCCCGGCCACGGAGGGGGCCCGACCCGACGCCTCCGAGACCGTCCGGGGGAGGCCGTTCGCGGTCCCCGAGCAAGCCGGCGCGAACGCCACGACCAGGGCCAGGGCCGCGCCGACGGCGAACCGTGACCGGGCGTTCGGGGTTGACACGGTGGGCACGGTACCGCGGCTGCGGCACGAGGGTGGAGGTGGAGGAGCCGGCCTGTAAGCCGGATTCTGTGCCCGCCGCTTCCGCGGCGGCGACGGCCATCTGTCTGAGCCGCCCTCGCGGGCGGCCCCGGGGACGCCCCCGTACGTCGAGCGTCCCTCGTGCGGCCTACCCGGGAGCTCGGGCGGGCCGCCCGTCCACCGGGTCCGGGGCCTCGCGGTCCCGGGTCCGGCACGCTCCCTGCTTGGCCTAGCTCCGGGTGGGGTTTGCCGAGCCGGGCCGGTCACCCGGCCCGCTGGTGAGCTCTTACCTCACCGTTTCACCCTTGCCCCGCCGCCTTCGCGGCGGGGCGGTCTGTTCTCTGTGGCACTTTCCGCGGGTCGCCCCGCCTGGGTATTACCCAGCACCCTGCCCTGCGGAGTCCGGACTTTCCTCGACCGGGGCGAACCCCGGCCGCGGCCGTCCGGCCGGCTCCTCCGCCGCCAAGTATACGAACCGGGTGGGACCGCCGGGCCCGTCCGCTCAATCCCACAGGCCGGGCTCGGGGTCCGGCCGGGTGTACCCCGCGCCCTCGTCCGCCAGCCAGGCGTCGACCCCCTCGTTCGCCGCGCGGTCGGCCTGCTTGTTGAGCTCCCTGGCCACGTGGACCAGCCGCACGCGCTGGAACCTCTGCATCAGGGCCCGGGCCTCCGCGTGGAGGCGCTGGAGGGTGGGGTTCTTGACCCGGAACCGTCCGGCCAGCTGTTCGATCAGCAGTCGGCTGTCCGCCCGGAGGACCACCTCGGTGGCGCCCAGGGCCGCGGCGGCGCGGAGCCCCTCGATGGCCGCGCGGTACTCGGCGACGTTGTTCGTGGCGATGCCGATGCCCTCCGCCACGCGGGCCAGGACCTCTCCGTCCGGCCCGGTGACCACCGCCCCGATCCCGGCCGGGCCGGGGTTCCCCCGGGCCGCGCCGTCCGAGGCCACCGTCACCCGCACGGCCGAGCCCCCCATGGCCATCCCGTCCCGGGGCGTGGTCTCACGTGGACGCCGGGACGAGGATGCGGTCGCAGTACTCGCACCGCTTGAGGTCCACGGTCTTCAGCCGGGCGATCTCGGCGGACGAGAGCTTCGTGTGGCACCCCTGGCACACTCCGTCGACGAGCGCCGCCGCCGCCACGCCGCGCTTGGAGCGCCGGAGGTCCTCGTACAACCCCAGGAGCTCCTCGTCGAACAGGGGAAGCAGGGCCTCGCGCTCGGTCTCGCGTTCCCGGAGCGACACGGCGATCTGGTCCAGCTCCACGCCGGCCTCGCCCCGGAGCTCGTCGAGGGCCCGACGGAGACGCTGGAGCTCGGCCTCGGCCTCGGCCATCCTCGTCTCGAGGTCCTCGCGTTCGACCATCCGGTCCAGGAGCTGGTCGTCCACCCGTCGCCGCCGTTCCCGGACCGACGCCACCTCGTGCTGGATGGCCTCCAGCTCCTTGGGGTTGGCCACAGAGCCGTCGTACAGGCGCTTCTCCTCGGCGTCGGCCTTCTGGCCCAGCATGTCGGCGTCGTTCTCGAGCCGTTGGACGTCGCGGTCGATCGCGGAGAGCTGCAGGCGGAGCTCACCGAGCACCTGCTCGGCCTCCTCCACCCTCGCGCGGGCCTGCCGGACGTCCTCGCCGGCCTCGAGGGCCCCCTGACGGGAACGGAGGCGCGCGATGGCGACGTCGACCTGCTGGAGATCCAACAGACGGTCCATCCCCTTCACCGCTCCCGCACCTTCGGCCGAGCGCACATGGAGCGACAGGGTACCGTCCCGGCCGAGGCCGCGGAGGCGGGAGATGGTTCGGGAGGAGAGGCAGGGGTGGTGGTCGGAAGGGCTCGGCCCTCGGGTGAGGACCGAGCCCTCCTCCCGACCGGGGGGTGTACCCGTGGTATCGGCGGCCCCCGGATGGAGTTGAGCCAGGGGGCCGGGCCATGCCCACAAATCCCCCGGACTCCGGCCGTCCGGGCAGTTGGATTAGGCCATCGGTCGATGGGCCTGGTCGTTCGGTCCCTCGGGCCGGCTCGCCCGGGGGACACCGATCCGGGCCCGTCCGGCCGGTGAACCGGACACGAACGTCCTGATCAGGCGGGGCTTTCGACCTCCTCGAGCGCGTAGACGGCGGGGGCATGGGTACGTCGATGGTGTGCGGACCGCACGGCGCCCTCGAGGGGATTCGACGCCCGTGGTGGAGTGCCGCCTGGTCGACCGCCGGGACGACTACGTGGTGCTTCGGCTCTCCGGCGAGCTGTCGGGCGACCGTCCGTCCGCACGCGTCCGGCAGGCCCTGGATGCCCAGTACGTGAACGACGGCGTGCGCCGAATCCGCCTGGACCTCCGGCGCCTGGCCAACATCGACCTCGAGGGGGTCGGCGTCCTGCTCCAGCTGTTCCGCGAGTCCCAGCGGCGGGGCAAGGCCCTCACCGTGGAGCGGGCCCGTGGCTCCGTCCGGGACCGGCTCCGGACCACGGGCGTCCTCCGGTTGCTCGAGCGCGGCTGATCGCGCGCGTTCGGTTCAACCGTTGAGCGGGGAGACGTGGCACGCGGGCGGCGCGGGCTACGGGGCGAGCGCCTCCACGGTGCCCGTCACCCGCTCGGTCCGTTCCCCGGGCGAGCCCGCCACGGACAGCGGCATGAGGACGGGCGTGGAGATGCCGGCCGCCCGGAACTCGTCGATCCGGGCCCGGCACGCGGCCGCGTCGCCGAACAGGAACGTCTCCTGGAGCATCTCGTCCGTGACCGACTCGGTGGCCCGGTCGCGCTCCCCCGCCGCCCACGCCCGGGCGATGGCGTCGGCCTCCGATTCGAACCCCTGCCGGGCGAGCGACGCCTTGTACGCGGGGACCGTGGCGTAGCCGGTGAGCATGCGGCGGGCCATGAGCCGCACCACGTCCTCGGGCTCGTCGAGGATCACCGGCAGCCGGATGAACGCCTCGATCCCGGCGGGATCGCGCCCGGCCTCCCGGGCGCCGGCGGCTACCTCCTCCAGGGCCCGCCGGACGCCGGCCGGGGTCATGAGGAAGAACAGCACGCCGTCGGCCAGCCGTCCCGCCAGCCGGCACATCCGCGGGCCCAGCGCTCCGACGTGGATGGGGATCGGATGCTCGACCGCGACCTGCAGGCGGAACCCCTCGCTCCTCACGGTCGTGCCGTCGTGGTTCACCTTGCGCCCGGCCAGCATCTCCCGGAGGAGCGTCACGTACTCCTCCACCCGCTGGACCGGATCGGCGAACGAGAGGCCCATCCACCCGCCCACGATCGCCGGCGACGACGCCCCGATCCCCAGCACGAACCTCCCGTTCGACAGCTCCTGGATCGACGCCGCGCTCATCGCCACCAGCGCCGGCGGCCGCGTGTACACGGGAATCAGCCCCGTCCCCAGCTGCACGCGTTCGGTCCGAACGGCGATGGCGGCGAGCGGCGTGAACGCGTCCACGGCCCCGACCTCCGCCGTCCACACGTCGGTGTATCCGAGCGCCTCGGCCCGTACCGCGATGTCGATCGCGGCGGGGATGCCGGTCACCTCCAGGGGCGGCGTCACGCCGAACCGAACCTGGGGGGCGGGTGTTGCTTCGCCGGACATGGGGGCCATCATGCCAGGGCGCGGTGCTATCCTCCTCACCTCGACATCCGAACGAGTAACGGAAGGGGGGAATCACCGATGACGAGCAGCACCGTGGTCCGGGCGGTCACGCCGAACCGGATCGATCAGTCTCGGGTGCTCCCCTTCTGCGCCGCGTAGCGGCTCCGCCGCCACCCCTCGCCGGGAGCTCCCTCGAACCAGGAGGAATTCCCTTGCGCACGTCCGATCACGCAGGCTCGCCTGCCGGCACCGCGTCGTCGCTCATCCACCTGGGCTGGGACGACGCCCACGAAGCGGCGTTCGACTCGCTGGCCCTCGCCGATGCCACCCCGGGGCGGGTGTCCAGGGCCGACCGGGGCGGCGCCGTCGTCTACACAGAACGCGGTCAGGTCCGCACCGAGTTGGATCCGGACCTCGACGACACCCCGACCACCGGTGACTGGGTCGCGGTGACCGGTGGCTTGGTCGTCGCCGTGCTCCCTCGCCGGACCCAGATCACCCGGCGCGATCCGAACGTGTCCACGTTCGCGGACCAGGTCCTCGCCGCGAACGTCGACGTCGTCGCGGTCGTCCACGCCCTGGACCGCCCGTTCAGGCCGGCCCGGATCGAGCGCACGCTGGTGGTGGCCTGGGAGAGCGGGGCCGTGCCGGCCGTCGTGCTGACCAAGGCGGATCTGGCTGACGACGCCGACGGCGCGCTGGCGGTCGCCCAGTTGGTCTCGCCGGGCGTCCACGTGGTGCTCACGAGCGCCGAGGACGGCAGGGGTATCGAACTGCTGAGGGCCACGGTGGTGGCTCCGGGGCGGACGGTGGTGTTCCTCGGCGCGTCCGGAGCGGGCAAGTCCAGGCTCGTGAACGCCCTCGCGGGACGGGAGCTCCAGGACGTGGGGGACGTCCGCAGCGGCGACGCGAAGGGCCGCCACACCACGACCACCCGGGACCTGATCGTCCTGCCGGACGGCGGCGTCGTCATCGACACGCCGGGCCTGCGGGCCCTCGGGCTGTGGTCCGGAGATGGGGGCCTCGACCGCACGTTCCCGGAGATCGAGGCCCTGGCGGGGCAATGCCGGTTCCGGGACTGTTCCCACGGTCCCGAGCCGGGCTGCGCGGTCCGCGCCGCGATCGACCGGGGCGACGTGGGGGCCCGGCGTCTGGAGTCGTACCGGAAGCTCCAGCGCGAGATGGAGTACATGTCCGGTGAGAAGAAGGAGCACGAACGCCGGGCCGAGGCGAGGAGCTTCAACAAGCTCGTCCGTCACCACAGGGACAGTCGCCCCCGCTGACCCGAGGATCCGTCAGGGCCCTCCGACGTTGCGCTCGAACGAGCCGATGTCGCACCTCGGGCCCTGAGGTCGGTGGACGCCTCGCTGGTCGGTGGCCGCCCCGCACACGGCCGGAGCGATGACGTCCAGGGCCGGGCTGCCGGCGAGCAGCGCCAGCGTGAGGGTTGGGCCGCCGTTGTCGGCGAGCGATCCCAGCTTGGGGTTCGTGTCGAGCTTGTCGTTCGTCTTCCTGGTGAACGAGCACCCGGACGTCGTCCCCAGCAGGTTGTTCCCCTGCGACGCCACCGGGCCGGAGCAGTTCGGACCTCCCGATGCCGGACCGGTGTTGAGGGCAAGGATCGTGGCCCTGAGCGCGGTGGTCCCGTTCCCCACGACGAGGCCTCCACCCTGGAACGTCTCGGTGTGGGCCTCGCCGCCCACCAGGTTGCGGGCCACCGTGGCGTTCGTGAGAACTGTCGAGTTCGCGGAGGAGATGATCCCGCCGCCGAAGGACATGGCCGTCCCCGAGCCCTCCGAGGATTCCGCCCGGGCCACGTTCCCGGTGACCGTCGAGTTGGTGATGGAGTGGGGACCCGCCCCGGAGAGCCCCACCCCGCCCACGCTGGCCGTGGCGACGTTCGACCCCTGGGCGGTGGCATGGACGGTGTTGCGGCTGATGGTGGACGCGACGACCGTGGAACTCGAGAACGCGGCCAGCCCGCCCTGGATGGCCTGGGCGCCGTTGCTGTCGGCGCTCGCCGTCACGTGGTTGCCGTCGATCGTGGACCTCACCATCGTGAGCGAGCCGCTCGCGGCGAGACCGCCGGGCCCCGCGATCGCACCCGTGCCGCCGTGGGCGGACACCCGGGAGTTCGAGATGGTCGAGAAGCGGATCGTCAGGGGACCGCCGCTTCCGATCCCCCCGTCGCGGGCGCTGGCCCCAGCGCTCGCGGTCGCGGACACGCGCGACCCGATGATGCGGGTACTTGTGATCGTCGTTCCGGTGTCGCCCACGAGGTTGAGCCCGCCGGCGGTGGCGGTGGCGGTGGCGCTATTCGCGGTCGTCGCCGCCATCGCCACGTTCCCGGCGAGCGTCGATGCGGAGATGGTGCCCTTGTCGAACGTTCCCATCAACCCGCCCGCGACCACGGACGCGCCGGCGCCGGAGCTCGAGGCGCTCGTGACGTTGCCACTCACCGTGGAGTCCCGGATGACCAGGCGCTGGGTCGAAACCTCCAGTCCGGCGCCTTCCGAGACCGCCGAACCGGTCGCGACCGCCGTGGCGGAGTTGGTGTCGATGTGGGAGGACGTCACGGTGATCGCCGTGTCCCCTCGCGCCAGGAGGCCGCCGCCATCGGCTTGCGCAAAGCTCCCCGTCGATCTCGCGACGGCCCGATTGAGGGCCACCGTGGAGCCGAGAAGCGTGAGGCGACCGCCCTGCTGCATGATCCCTCCGCCGCTGACCGACACGCCCGCCGAGCTCGAGATCGTGGCCCGGTTCCCGACCACCCTGGACGCCGTCAGGGTGAGTGAGCCTCCGTTGGAAAAGATCCCGCCGCCCACCGCGAACGCGCCGGTCGCGACGTTGTTCTCGACCGTCACCCTGTTGAGGGTGAGCACCCCCCCGTTCATGTCGATGCCGGCGCCGCGCGGGGACAACCCGCCCGTGATCGTCAGGCCGACGAGGTGCACGGTGTGGGGGCTGCCGATCTCCAGGGTCGTGGCGGCGTCGTTGCCGTCGAGGGTGGCCGTCGGATTCCCCTTCAGCGTGAGGTCTTTGACCACGATGAAGTGCCCGATGCAGGTTCCCTTGACGAGCAGCGTCGATCCGCCCGGCGCCAGATCGATCTTCGTCTGGAGGTTCGCCGCGGAGCAGTCGACGTTGATGGTCGCGGCGAGGGCGGGCGGGCCGAGGGCCACCGCTGGCGCAAGGATCGTGCAGACGAAGGCAAAGATCGCGACGCGGCGCCGCACGCTTCGAGGTGTGGTGCGGAGATCGCTCATGACGCCCTCCCGGATCGCGACGAACGACGAGGCCCCATGTGGTGGCTCCTTCCTCGGTGGGTGGCCCGTGGGCGCAGCACCGAGGATGCCCGCACGGCGTGTGACCGCCCGTGTGAGGCGACGCAGTCACGATCCGATCGTGCTCACACGTGGATGGAGCGGGATCGTCGTTCGGCGGCAAATACGAATGTCTGGGCGCCGGTGAGCTCTGGTGGGCGCTGGTGGGTTCGAACCACCGACCTCTCGCTTGTAAGGCGAGCGCTCTCCCGCTGAGCTAAGCGCCCCGTCGGCGCCTGGACTCTACCTGCGGACGACGCCGCATCCGCTTCGGCCGAGTTCGCCGATCACCCGTCGGGGGGCGCCGGGTACTCGACCATGCTCGCCCTCCCCGTCGAGCGAGCCTTTCCGGCGGTCCACCCGATGGCGATGGCCGCGGTCACCACCTGGATCAGGATCGACATGCCCATCTGACACCGGTTCGCTTCACGACCGTCCTCGACTTCGCTCCGGAGGTACGGTGACGATCCCGGACCGATCGACCGAGAGCGGGTTCACCGCGTGCACGGCGTAGCCGGTGGCCACGAGCGCCCCAACCAGTAGGTCCCGGTCGAGTTCGATGCCGATCACCACGTCCGTGGGCTCCTCGGCGTTTCGTTAGGCGCCCGTGATGGGTTCGGCCTCGGCCGGGTCCTCCTCGCCCTGGACGGCGCCGCAGGCTCGGCAGACGATCTCGCCGAGCATCGCCGAGAGCCGGATGGCGCCGCAGCGTTCGCACCGATCCAGGGCAGTGGCGAAGTTGGGGCGTTCCTCCTGGCACACGGGGCACACCAGGACCTGCCGGCCGCCGGCCACGGCGCGGAGCCACGGGCGGGACCGCTTGTCCGGGTCGTAGGTCGGCCGTCCGCACAGGTAGCATCCCGTGCGCGGGATCCCGGCGTCCGCCTCCGTCACCGGGACAGCATAGTGACCGCCGAAGGAGAACCGAGGTGGCCGACGACTTCGAGACCCTGACCCTGGACACCGCCGGCGGCGTGGCCGTCATCACCCTCCGCCGTCCGGACAAGCGCAACGCGATGAACCGGACCATGTTCGTCGAACTGGGGGACGCCGCCCAGGCTGCGGCCGACGACCCGGAGGCCCGCGTGGTCCTCGTCCGGGGCGAGGGCCAATCGTTCTGCGCCGGCATCGACCTCACCGCGTTCGGCGATCTCATGCGGGGGTCCGCCGACGTCCTCCGTGAATTCATCGTCGTGGCCCAGCGTCCGTTCGGGCTCCTGGCGTCCATGCCGAAGCCCACCGTCGCGGCGGTCCAGGGGCACGCCCTGGGGGCCGGGTTCCAGCTCGCGCTGGCGTGCGACCTCCGCCTGGCCGCCGAGGGGGCCTCGTTCGGGATGCTCGAGCTGAACTTCGGGATCATCCCGGACCTGTCCGGCAACCACCGGCTGGCCGCGCTGGTCGGGCCGTCGCGCTCCAAGGAGCTCATCTGGACCGGGCGGCGGTTCGACGCGGAGGAGGCCGAGCGCCTGGGCGTGGTGAACCGCGTCGTCCCGGCCGAGGCCCTCGAGAAGGAGGCCGACGAGCTGGCGGCCACGCTGAAGGCCCGCGCTCCCCTGCCGGTCCGCCACGTGAAGGCCCTGGCCGACCGGGCGGGGCACGACTCGCTCGAGGCGCTCATGGCCGCGGAACAGGACGCGCAGGTGGAGTGCCTGTCGAGCGAGGACCACCGGGAGGCCGTCGCCGCCTACTTCGAGCGCCGGGAACCGCGGTTCACCGGCCGTTGAACCGGCACCCCCGGGCGGCGAGACGGGGGGTCCGCTCGGCACTGGGCCTGGGCCTGGTCGTGACCCTCGGCGCCGCCTGCACCGCCCCGTCTCCGGCCGCGAGCCCCCCTGCATCGGCCGGGCGCGCCGCGACCGTCACCCCTCCGCAGCCCTCGGTCTCCACGAGCACTCTCCCGCCGCCGACGCGAACCACCGGCCCCCCGCCGCCCGGGAAGCTCCCCCCGGGAGCCCTCCCCGGCACGCGGCTCGCCCCCGCCCGGAAGCTCGCCGCGGCACGGCGGCACATCCGTCACGTGGTGTTCATCGTCAAGGAGAACCGCACGTTCGACACCTACTTCGGCGCCTTCCCCGGGGCCGACGGCGCCACCACGGGCCGGACCTGCGACGGTTCCACCGTGCCGATCACGCGCGCCGAGGACCGGACCGACGACGTCGAGCACCACTTCATCCCGGCGCTCGACGCGATGGACGGCGGGAAGATGGACTGCTTCGACCGCCTGTGGGACGCCCACCAGCTCCAGTCCTACGTCCAGTACGGGCGGGACCAGATCCCCGCGTACTGGTCGTGGGCCAGGCGGTACACGCTGGCCGACCGGTTCTTCAGCTCGGTGTTCGGCCCGACCGGCCCGGAGCACCTGTGGACGGTCGCCGCGCAGTCCGGCCGGTTCGTGGACCACGAGGCCCCCGGACAGTTCGGCACGAACGGCATCCCCCGCGAGTACTGCGACGACCGGACCGAGCAGGCATTGTCCTTCCGGAGGCTCCTGGCGGCCGAACGGACCCAGGCCTTCCGGCTGGAGGCGGACCGCGACACCGCCGGCCGCATCCACCGGTTCCTGATCGAACGGTGGCCGTGCTTCGACGTGAAGGTGCTCCCGGACGAGCTCACGGCGCAGCACGTCTCGTGGCGGTACTACCGCGGCGACAACGGGTTCGTGGCCCCGCTGCGACAGATCCGCCACGTGTGGTTCGGCCCCGAGCGTCGGAACGTGATCACCGAGCCGGAGTTCGTTCCCGACGCCCGGGCCGGGCGGCTCCCGGCGGTGTCGTGGCTGACGCCGCCGGTCTCGCTTTCGGAGCACCCGCCGGGCAGCGTGTGCCAGGGGGAGAACTGGACCGTGCGCGCCGTGGACGCGGTGATGCGATCCCCGCAGTGGCGGAGCACGGCCGTCGTGCTGACCTGGGACGACTTCGGCGGGTTCTACGACCACGTGTCCCCGCCCCACGTGGACCTGTTCGGCCTGGGACCGCGGGTGCCGGCCATCGTGATCTCGCCGTGGGCCCGCCGGGGGTTCGTGGACCCGGCCACGCTGGAGTTCTCCTCGGTGCTCCGGCTGATCGAACGACTCCACGGCCTGCGCCCCCTGGGGCCGCGGGACCGGATCGCGGGCGACCTGCTGGAGGCGTTCGACTTCAGCCGCCCTCCCCGGCCGCCGGCCGTCCTGGCGGAACGGGACTGCTCGGGGGCCTGACCGGTCTCACTCGGACGCGCCGGACCACGACCTCCCGGCCACGTCCCGGAAGTCCACCATCGAGTCGCCACGCTGGAGGGACGATGCCAGCCGGTCCATGGCCGAGGCGGCCTCGCCGTCGGTGGGCGTCGCGGCCAGCGTGTAGAACTCCCCCTCGCCCTCGGGTTCCCACCCGATGGCGTAGGCCCGGAGCTCGTAGGTCCCCTCGTCCTCCTCCAACTCGACCAGCACGTACTCGATGTGTTCCATGTTCACGAGCTCGTCTTCCTGCGTGCGGACCCACATCGCGCGCCTCCCTCTTCGATCGCCGGGCAGGGGCGCCCCGGGCGGCGGCACGGAGACGAGCCCCCGTTCGCCGGATCGATGCTAGCGGAGGCGGCCGGTGCGATCGACCGGGACCGCCGGACCTGTTCGGCCAGGGAGATGTCGTCCAGCAGCAGCCGGGCGCGCTTCCGGGCCGCGAGGTCCACGGCGGCGCTGGTCACTTGGCCGAACTCGCCCTGCTCGTCCACGAGCGCGGGATGCAGCGAAGTGACATGGTGGTCGTGTCCATCAACCGGTCCCTACTCTGGCCAAAGGAGGCCAAACCGGCACCGAGCACGCGGGGGGGCGTTGCGAGATCCGCCCCCGGTGCGCGAGCATGGGGGTTGGACCCGATGTCCGGCCGGCGGGATCGCGACCCGCCGGCGCCGCTGCAGAGCCGGAAGGAGATCGACGTGGCCGACGAGACCAGGACCGAGACCGGGGAATCCCCCGGATCCCTCGTGGCACTCGAGCTGGGACCGTCGGTCAATTCTGCCCAGGCGCTGGCCCGCGTGATGACCGACCACTGGATGGAGGCGACCAGGGCGTTCATCAAGGGCGACCTCGAACGATTCATCCGGGAACGCCTGGGCAACGCCGAGCTGGCCGACTTCGCCCGCGACCAGGCCCAGGGCAACGGGTCCTCCGCCGACGCCAGGATGTTTCGTCTGATCCTCCGTCTCGACCCGAAGATCGAGGCCCGGTACATGGGCTACGAGCTGAACGAGGCCGGGCTGGCCGGGCTCGCGGCGGAGCAGGACGGGCCGTTCCCCACCCAGGACTCCTCCGGGGCCCTGCGGACCATGTACACGGACCGGGTCCTCACCACGTACGCCGAGGCCTCCGGCGCGGACCGGTTCCGCGAGCTCGACGACCGCTGGCACGAGGAATTCTCGACGTGGCAGGAGCTCGTGGAACGGGTCAAGACGTCGGGTGGGGACGACCTGTTCTCGGCGCTCTCGTGGCGGGCCAGGGCCCGGATCCTCCTCGGCCTGGTGGACACGAAGGCCGCCGAGGGGATCCGGGAACGGGCCCGGGCCGCCGCCTCCGACAAGGTCACCAACCACAGCTGGATGAAGGGCCTCTCACCCGACGATCCCAGCATCGGGACGGTGCTGGCGACCGCGGACCTCGCACAGGCGGCCGCCACCACCGACGACCCCGTGGTCGTCCAGCGAAAGGCCCGGGCAAAGGCCATCCGCGGGCGGATCTGGTCCATCGTGTCCACCCTCGTGTTCATCGGCCTCGTCGTGTGGGGGTTCCTGGCGCTCAGCAATACCGGGGGCACCACGCAGGCGGAGTCGGCGACTCCCACCGGGACGGCCGTCAACCCGACGGCCGCCTCAACCGACCCGGCGACGGCGTCGGTGCAGGGGACCGGGGTGACCAACAAGGCGGTCGACATGCTCACGGAGCCGAAGGAAGGGGCCGACGTCGTCCAGCACCTGGACCAGTTCACCGTGGTCGAGCTCATCGGATCCGCCCCCGGCTTCTCATGGATCCGGATCAAGGACACCCCCGACGTCGCCGGCTACGTGCCCGGGGCCGACGTCTCGATCCGGTGCCCCGGCACCTGTAACATCGCGCCGGCCTCGCCGCCGGCCTCGGGAAGCCCGGCCGCGTCCCCGTCCGGCTGAACCCGGCGAACGAACATCCCTTCGCCTGGTTTGCGCGTGACCCCGGCGGGAAATGATGCGTGCGCCGTGTCGCTGCCGCCCTGCCCGCCGGCGACGCCATGGAGTCGAACGGGCGCGGCACCGGAAGGACTGGAGGGGGAACATGCGCCGATCCGTTCGTGCCGTCCTGGCGTGCTGCGCGCTGTCGGTCGTGGTGGTCGCTGCCGGAGCCCTGGCCGGACCGGCGTCCACGGGGCGCAATGCCCGCGACGCCGCCGGGCCGGGCCGGGCGGGCTCGGGCATCCGTGGATCCCTGGGCGCGATCCTGCACGCGGAGGCCGAGGGCCTGGAGGACGGCACCCCCGAGGACTGGGTCCTGGCCCAGCGATCCTCGGGCGGGACCCCCAGCATCCGGGCCTTCAACGAGGCCTCGAACGAATCCGCCGCGATCGGGCGTGAGACCAGGCAGACCGCGCCCAAGGTGGCACGGGCCCAGTGGACGTTCCTCGGCCCCACGAACATCGGCGGACGGGTCCTGGACATCGCCGTCGACCCCGCGCACGCGGACACCGTCTTCATCGCGACGGCCACCGGCGGCGTGTGGAAGACGACCGACGCCGGCGTCACGTTCCAGCGGGCGTGGCCGCAGAGGCTGACGCAGTCCATCGGCGCCGTGGCGTTCGGCTCCGACGGGATCCTCTACGCGGGGACGGGAGAGGCCGGGCCGGGCGGCGGGAGCATCACCTACGGCGGCAACGGCATGTACCGGTCCGCCGACTTCGGCGTCACGTGGACCCACATCGGGCTCGGCAACAGCGGCGCGATCTCGAGGATCGCGGTGGACCCGACGAACCCCCAGCGCGTGTTCGTGGCGGCGGCCGGTTCGCTGTTCGTGCCCGGTCACCAGCGAGGGGTGTACCGGTCAGTCGACGGCGGAGCCCACTGGCAGCGAGTGCTGGCGCCGGTGACGTCCACCAGCGGCGCGGCCGACCTGTCGATGGACCCCACGAACCCGCAGAAGCTGTACGCGACGATGTGGGACCACATCCGGCACCCGAACCTCCGGGTGTACGGCGGCACCGGTTCGGGGGCCTACCGTTCGACCGACGGGGGGACCACGTGGGAGCTCATGCCGGGCCTCCCGCACGGGTCCAGCACGGTGGGGCGGATCGGCCTCGGCGTCTCGCGCTCCAACCCCAGCCGCCTGTACGCGATCGCGATCACCTGGCTCGGGTTCTTCCAGGGCATGTACACGTCGTCGAACGGCGGGACCTCGTGGAGCGCGCTCCCCAACGACAGCCTGCTGTCGAGCTCGCAGTCCAGCTACGGCTGGTGGTTCGGCCGGGTGTGGGTGGACCCCGTGGTCGAGCAGCACGTGTACGCGGCCGGGGTCAACCTCATGGAGTCGCTGAACGGGGGCCAGTCGTGGACCCCGCACGAGGACCCCCACGCCGATCAGCACGCGATGGCGTGGGATCCCGCGTCCACGGGTCGCGTGTACCTCGGCAACGACGGCGGCGTGTACGTCTCGCAGACGAATGGCGTGGCCGGCGGATGGACGCACGCGTCCGTGGAGCCGTTCACCCAGTTCTACACGCTGGACGTGAGCGTCCAGGACCCCACCCGGTTGGTGGGCGGGGCCCAGGACAACGGGGCGAACCGGAGCTACACGGGGACGGCCGGCGGCACGGCGGACGGCTGGAGCTCCTACGTGGGCGGCGACGGGACCCAGTCACTCATCGACCCGGCCAACCAGAACAACGTGTACGGGTGCTCCCAATACGGGTCGTGTTCGTACTCCCGCGACGGGGGCGACACGACCTCCCGGTTCGGCTCCACCACCTCGACCCGGCGCAACTGGCTGGTACCGATTGTGTTCGACCCGAACAACACCCAGGTCATGTACTACGGAGGGAACCGGCTGAACCGGTCCACGAACGGCGCGCAGGCGTGGACGGTGATCAGCCCCGACCTCACCGGCGGCCCCGGGCCCGACACGCAGTACCCCTGGGGGACTCTCACGGCGATCGCAGTGTCCGCGAGCAACCCGAACGAGCTGTTCGTGGGGACCGACGACGGGCGCGTGTGGTTCACGATGGACCTCGGGGCGAACTGGACCCAGGTCACGGCCTCGAACCTGCCGAGCGCCTGGGTGACCCGGATGGCCATCGACCCGGCCGACGCGCAGGTCGCGTACGCGACGTTCTCCGGCTTCCGGTCGGGGAACAACGCCGCGAACGTGTTCCGGACCGCGGACGGGGGGGCGACCTGGACGAGCATCGGAGCGGGGCTCCCCCATGCACCGGTGAACGACATCGTCCTGGCCGGCGGGACGATCTACACGGCCACCGACGTGGGGGTGTTCCTGACCCGCGACGTCGGGGCGCACTGGCTCCGGCTGGGCAAGGGACTGCCGCTGGTGCCGATCACGGACATCCGGGTGATCCCGTCCGCCCACGCGCTGTTCGCGGCCACGTTCGGCCGAGGGATGTACCGGGTGCCGCTGCCGGCCTGAGCGACGGCGTTCGCGAGATGGTAGGGATCAGCCCTCGTCGATGATCACGTCGCCGTCGACGACCAGGGTGTCGACGACCCCCACCACGATGGCGCGGAGCGGAGCCGTGGCCATCCCGATGACCTGGCGGGCGGAGTTGCCCTCGTCGACGATGAGGACGTCCTCCCCCGCCCCCGCCCCGACCGTGTCCACGCAGATCAGATGGCTGCCGTCGGGCTCCCCGCCGGCGTCGAGGAGGTCGCACATCAGCAGGCGGCGGCCGTCGAACACCGGCGAGTGGATGGTGGACACCACCGTCCCGACCACCCGCCCGAGCTTCACAGCTCCTCCACCGCATCGACGATGCCGACGATCGCGTGGTCCACCGGGGTGAACGTGTTCGGAAGGGCCTGGGACGCCTCCCGGGCCCCGACGATGTAGACGAGCTCGCCGGGCCCGGCCATGTGCACGGCGTCGGCTGCGACGACCGGCTCCCCGTTCGGGTTCCGCCGCCGATCCAGGGGCTGGACGATGAGGAGCTTCACGCCCTCCAGGCCGTCGGCCTTCACCGAGGCCACCACGGTCCCGATGACCCGCGCGAGCTGCACGGCTCAGGACCCCTCCTGCCGGCGGGACCGGCCTCGCGACGACGGGCGCTTCGGCGCGGTCCGCCTCCGCGCGGGCTTCGCGGGGACCTTCTTCGCTACCGGCGGCGTGGCCGGCTGCGCTCGGGCCCCGGTTCCCGGCATCGGACGGCCGCCCGCCGGCGGGCCGTCCACGGGGGCGGGCGGCGGGCCCCCGTCCGGCTTCTCCGCTCCCGCGATCCGCTCGGCGAACCGGGGATCGGTGGCGAGGTTCTCGCGCATCTCCCCGTGGAGCCGGGCGATGACCGCGTGGGCCACCTCGCTGCCGGTGCCGGCGATGCGAGCAACGCCGTGGTCCACGGCGGCCTCGACCTCCGCCACGTCTCCCCCGAACAACACGTACCCCTTGCCCCCGAGGTCGTCGGCCAGGCGGAGCTCCCGCAGGACCACCCGGGCCGCCTTCACCCCGGCGTCGGCGGCGTCGATCGCGGACGCCACCGTCAGCGTCTCGATGATCCCCAGGGCCTCGCCGCCGCCGTCCCGGCGGGCGCCGCCCATCGAGGCGACCACGTCCGGGTGCACGTCGGGCAGATAGACCACGGCGTCGAGGGCGCCGGCGCCCACCTCCCGGCCGGCCGCGAGGGCCTCCTCCACGTCCGCCGTGAGGCCGCCCACCAGGACCAGGTACTTCCCGGGGTGCACCGTCCCGGCCCGCATCACGTCGAGGGGGGCCCGCTTCACCATGGCGTCCCCCGCCTCGATCCCGCGCGCGATCGAGGAGAACTCGAGGACTGCGACGGCCGGATCCATGGGTGCCCCGGACGCCCTAGACGATCCTCAGCGAGCCGACCACGGCGATCCGGCGCTCCCGCGAGAACGTTCGGGGGCGGGTCATCCCGTCCCCCGTGGGAGTGGCGATGGAGAACGAGGTGAACCCCTCGCCGCCCTCACCCAGCCCCGCGAAGTTCGGTCCGTTCGCCACGAAGATCGAGCAGTTCATGGCCCGGCCCATGCGGGTGATGGCGTCGACGTTCGTCGAATGGATCGACGCGGTGTGGCCGAACCCGTGCTCGGAGCGGACCGCGAGGTCGATCCCCTGCTCGACGGTCGACACCCGGGTCACCGGCATGACCGGCATCATCTGCTCGGTCCAGACCAGGCTGTGCTCGTTCGGGACCTCCGCCACCACCAGGCGGAGGTCGTCTCCGGCCCGGACCCCGATCTCGGCCAGGATCGCGTTCGCGTTCTTGCCGATCCACTTCGGGTTGACGTGGCCGGGCTTGTTGGGCGGCCCGAGCTCCGTGAAGATCACCCGCTCCAGCCTCCGGAGCTCGTGTTCCTTCAGGACGTACGCGCCGTTCGCGGCCATGGCCCGGACCAGGCGGTCGGCCACGGTGTCCACCACGATCGTCGTCTTCTCGTCGGTGCAGATGACGTTGTTGTCGAACGAACCACCGCGGACGATGTCGCGGCCCGCCTTCTCGATGTCCGCGGTCTGGTCGACCACCGCCGGCGGGTTCCCGGGCCCCGCCGTCACGGACCGCTTGTCGGTCTTCAGGGCCTCCCGGACCACCGCCGGACCGCCCGTCACCAGCAGCAGGCGGACCGCGGAGTGGTTCATCAGCTCCTGGGCGCTGGCGATCGTCGGCTCGGGGGTGGCCGTCACCAGGTTCGCCGGTCCCCCGGCGGCCACCACGGCCCTGTTGATCAGCCGGACGTTCTCGGCGGAGACCTTCCTGGCGTTCGGGTGGACGTTGAACACCAGCGAGTTGCCGGCCGACAGGATCGAGATCGTGTTGTTGATGATCGTGGAGGTGGGGTTCGTGGTCGGCGTGATCGCGGCCACCACGCCGAACGGGGCGAACTCCGTGACCATCATGCCCTGCTCGCCGGTCACGGCCTCCACCTCGAGGTCCTCCGGCCCCGGCGTCTTCGTGGCCACCAGGCGGTTCTTCACGATCTTGTCGGCCACCCGCCCCAGGCCCGTCTCGGCCACCGCCATCTCCGCCAGGCGCTCGTTGTGCTCGAGCATCGACGCCCGGATCGAGGAGACGATGGCCTTCCGGCCCTGCATCCCGATGCCCCGGTACGCGTCGAACGCCAGGGCGGCCCCGCCCACGGCCTCGTCGATCGTCGGAAAGATCCCCTCCCCCAGCTCGGCCTCGGCCGACGCCGACAGTGCCTCGGCGCCCCGCAGCCCCTCCCCCGGATGGGACCCGGCCTCGCCGAGCCGCCGGCGGACCCGTTCGATGATGTCCTGGACGTCCTGCTGCGTCAGCGTGCTCATGCCTCACCCCACGACCGGCCCGTCACTTGCGCCACTTCTCCTCCCCGCCGACCTCCCACGTGTCGACGATGGCCATGATCACGGCATCGCACGGGCGGTCCCGGGTGGACTCGGTCTGGCGGGCCGAGCTCCCCGTCGCCACCAGCACCACCTCTCCCACGCCCGCGCCCACCGCGTCGGCCGCCACCACGAACGACCCCGTGTCGGCGCTCTCCACGTCGAGATAGCGGACCACCAGGAACTTCAACCCCTCCATGGAGGCTTCCTTGCGGCTCGCGACCAGGGTCCCGGCCACGCGTCCGAGGAGCACGTCACCCCCTCCTAGGAACCCTGGCCCTGTTCGCCCTGGGCCTGCTCGCGGCGGCCCAGCGGGAGCACCACGTCGATGTTCACGTGCGGCCTGGCGATCACGTGCGTGGCGATGATCTCCCCCACCTTCTCGGCGTTCTGGATCCCCGCCTGCACGGCCGCCTTCACCGCGGCGACGTCGCCTCGCACGATCGCCGTCACGTAGCCGCCGCCGGTCTCCTCGAAGCTCACCAGCTCCACCTTGGCCGCCTTCACCATCGCGTCCGCGGCCTCCACCATCGCGGCGAAGCTCCTCGCCTCGATCATCCCCAGGGCGTCTGCCATCCTCCTGCTCCTTCCTCGCTCCCGCCGGGCGGCCCCTCAAAGGTCCCCCGGCCCCGTCGCCGTCTCTCGCTCGATGTTCCTCAGCCGCTCCGGCCGGAGGTCGCCTCGCGGCCCTCCAGGCCCTCGATGGCGGCCACCGCGGCCTGCCATCCCACGTCGATGTCCCGCTCCTCGCCGCCCAGGTAGATCCGGCCCATGGAACCGAACGACCGGACCTCCAGGACGTTGATCTCCGCGGACTTCTCGGCCTCGTTCGCGGCGAGCGGCGCGTACGCGGCCGGCTCGCATTCGAGGACGTACAGGGTCTGCCCGCCGAGGATCATCTGGCCGTGCCGCGTCCGGTTGATCAGTTGGGCGTGGTGGTCGGTGATCCGCCTGACGATCTGGCTCGACAGGATCCTGGGCTTGATCCGGTCGGTCTCCTTCGCCCCGATCTGGTCCAGGATCGCCGCCCCCGCCGCCCGGGCGTCGGCCTGCTCGGACGAGTGGATCTCGAGCATGCCGTAGTACCGCTCGATGATCTGCATGCCCGGGGTCACGTTCGTCGACTTCAGGGCGATGTCGGTCAGTCGGTTGATCTCGATGCCCGGCGAGATCTCGACGTACAGGGACGCGTCGCCGGGGAGCGGCAGGAACCCCTGCGCCACGGTCCCCAGGAACGCGGCGTACTGCGGCTGGAGGCTGTCCAGGAAGCAGTACGCCCGAAGCTCGATGCCGTCCGTCACACTCCCCTCCCATTCCTCGTCATGTCCGCCGGCCCGCGCCGGAGCGCTCGTTCAGGATCTGGACGCCGGCCGAGGCGCCGATGCGGGTGGCGCCGGCCGCGATCATGTCCCGGACGTCTGAGAGGGTCCGGATCCCCCCCGCCGCCTTCACCCCGAGGCGGGGCCCCACCGTCTCCCGCATCAGCAGGACGTCCTCCACGGTGGCGCCGTGCGGCCCGTAGCCGGTGGAGGTCTTCACGTAATCGGCCTTCGCCTCCTTGGCCAGGTGCGAGGCCACCACCTTCTCCTCGTCGGTGAGGAGGGCGGCCTCGATGATCACCTTGTTCATCGCCCCGGCCTCGTGGCAGGCGTCGGAGACCTTCTGGACGTCCTCCCGGACCAGGTCGAGGAGCCCGCTCCTCAGCGCGCCGATGTTGATGACCATGTCGATCTCGCGGGCGCCGTCGCGGATGGCCCGCCGGGCCTCCACGGCCTTGACCTCCGGCGTGCTGGCGCCGAACGGGAACCCCACGACCGAGGCCACCCGGACGTTCGTCCCCCGAAGGGCCTGCGCGCAGCGGCGGACCCACACGGGGTTCACGCAGACCGCGGCGAACCCGAACTCCCGGGCCTCCTCGCACAGGCGGTCGATGTCCGCGGCCGTGGCGTCCGGGCGGAGCAGCGTGTGGTCGATGTACCGGGCAAGGTCCGCCGGGACGTCGGCGCCGCTGCCCGAGTAGCTGATGCGGCCAGCGCCCGTGCCGACGATGCCCCGCACCTTGTCCGAACAGTGGGCCGCGCACGCCCCCTCGCAGTCCGCGCACATGTCCCCGGGCTTCGAGCCGGGCGACAGCGCCCCCAGGACCTCCCGGGTGACGGCCTCGATGAGATCCTCTCGCGTGCTCACGCCGGCACCTCCACCCGGGCGGCGCCCGCGTAGCGCCGTTCGATCTCCATGATCTTCTCGACCCTCCGGGCGTGCCGTCCCTCGCCCCACCCTGTGGACAGCCAGGCCTGGACGATCTGCAGCGCCAGGGCCTCGCCCAGGAGCCCGGCGCCGAGAGCCAGCACGTTCGCGTGGTTGTGCTCGCGGCTGTTGCGGGCGCTCGAGACGTCCCAGCACGTCGCCGCCCGGATCCCGGGGACCTTGTTCGCGGCCATGGCCGATCCGATCCCGGCACCATCCACGACGATCCCCCACCGGCACTCCCCGCCCGCCACCAGCCGGGCCACGGCGTGGGCGAAGTCCGGGTAGTCCACGGCCTCCGTCGAGCTCGTCCCCACGTCGTGGACGGTGAATCCGTGGCCGCGGAGGTCGGCGGCGATGCGCTCCTTCAGCCCGAACCCCCCGTGATCCGCCCCCACCGCCACGTCGCCCTGAGCGCCGGGAGAGGGTCGATCGGCGTCCCCCACGGGAACCGGTTCGGCCGGGCGCTCGGCCGGCTGATCGGGGACCACGGCGGACACCACCGTGGACACCAGGGCCCGGACCTCGGCCTCCGAGCGGACGCCGCAGTGGCTCACGGCTCGCTCCCGGCGGCACCGAACGGGCGCTCCATCGACACTCGGTACTCGTAGCGTTCGCTCACGAACTGCAGGCGGGTCGATTCGATCGTGTGGTCCTCCGGCGAGAACGTCACCCGCTGGACCACCAGGACCGGGCTTCCCAGCTCGCACTCCAGGAGCTCGGCGTCGGTCCGGTCGGCCACGCTGGCGGAGATCGTCTCCTCGGCGTGGTGCAGGACCAGCGAGAGCGGCGGCCCCTGGAGCAGCTCGTACAGCGAGCCCCGGGCCAGTCGCTCCTCCCCGAACAGCTCGTCATTCGCCCCCAGGAGGTCCACCGGCAGCCACGTCTCGGCCAGGCCCACCACCATGCCGTCCGCCAAGAGCTGGCGGCGGAGGTGCCGGGCCGGCCGGCCGGGCTCGATCCCGAGGTCGTCGGCCACGGCAGCCGGCGCTCCCACCAGCTCCGATCCGAGCATCCGGTGGGAGGGGGCGAACCCCTGGCTCCGGGCCAGCTCGCTGAACGACTGGAGCTTCGGCACGTGGCGGATCTTGGGGGAGGCCACGAACGTCCCCAGCCCCTGGACCCGCCGGACCACGCCCTCGGCCTCGAGCTCCGCCAGGGCCTGGCGGATGGTGGCCCGGGAGACACGAAAGGCCCGCTCGATCTCGGATTCGGTGGGGAGGCGGTCGCCGCTCTTCATCCCGCGCTCCCGGATCTCCCGCAGGATGGCCTCCCGGAGCTGGAAGTACAGCGGCATCGGGGCCTCGCGGTCGAGGACCGGCGCGGGGCCGGAGAACGGGGTGGTCACGCTGCCTCCCGGCCGAAAGGGACGCTCGCGCAAGGCCATTCATCAGGATGACCGGACATACGGATATCATGAGCTTCTTCTCATTGCCCTGTCAAGCCGCCGTGGGGTGTATCTCCCTCCGGGACGGGAAGCCTTCGAGGAGCGGCATCGACCACCGAACCGGAGGGAGGTCCGGGCATGTCCGAACCGCAGCAACGGGAGCTCGCCCGCAGCGAGCGGGGGGAGATCGACCCGCAGTCCCGCAAGGTCACCCGGGAGGGCCAACGCGACCCCAAGGTGGCCGGGCGATCGGGCAGTCCCCCCCGGGAGAACCGGCCGGGCCACCGCCCGGAGAGGAACCAGGACAAGCCCGCGGGCGCGCCATGAGCGAGATCACCGTGACCCCGACGGGCGAGCTGACGTTCGGCGTGGAGGTGGCCGAGGGCGAGGCCGCCCGGACCTCGCACGTGGTCAGGGTCTCCCGTGACCTCCTCGACGACCTCCAGCTGAACGAGGGCGACGCCCAGCGCCTGGTGTGGGAGTCGTTCCAGTTCCTGCTGGAGCGGGAGAAGCCCACCGAGATCCTCCCCGAGTTCGAGCTCGACGAGATCCAGCGGTACTTCCCGAGCTACCGCCACGAGATCGCGGCCCGGGTCGCCGCATAGCCCGGGCATCCGCCCGCGTCCTCGCGGAACCCTCGAACGGCCCCGCGCGTACCGTCCGTGGGAAGGAGCGGAAGAGGAGGACGCGATGGTTCGCTCCGGGGCCGCATCGTGTTCTCGAACGGGACCTCGGACGTCTACATCACGAACGCGCACGGCACCGGGCTCCGCAGGCTCACGACGAACCGGGCGGACGAGATCCCTCGCTCTCCCCCGAGAAGGCTCCATGGTGGCGTTCCGTTCGATTCGCGACGGGGGGAACGAGGTCTACGCGATGCGCGACGACGGATCCGGCCAGCACGACGTCTCGAACGACCCCGCCGACGACTGGGGGCTCGCCTGGTCCCCGGACGGCCGGTACCTGGTGTTCTCGCCCGGCCTCAACGTTCTCCGCCCGGATGGCTCGGGGCTGGTCGAGATCCCCTCCCCCGGCGCGGGCGAGCCCGAGTTCGCCGACTGGGGATGGTGATCCGGATCCCGTTCGAACGGGAGGACTAAAAGGGTCCGGACCTGGGTAGTGCTTGTCCGCCTGGCGTACGGGCTTCGAGGGGGCCAGCCGATCCCTGCCCGCTTCCTCCTCGGCCCGGGGACGCCGGTGCCCGCCGAACAGGAGGAGGGGGACATGTCTCGAAGGCCTCGTACCCGGCTGGTCCGCGCGTTCCTGGTCGCCGCGATGGTGGCCGTGGTGGTGCCGGGCGTCGCCACCGTCCGGGGGGCCGCGCTCGACGACGGCTACACCTGCCCGTCGCAGACGCCGCCGGCGCTGGGGTTCTCCGTGCCGTCCTACATCGACCGGAACCGCCCCGGCGGCGAGCCGGTCAGCCAGGTGGCCCAGGACGGTTCGATCATCGTGAGCGCGCACGGCGGGACCACCCACCTGTACAAGGACCCCTCCGCGGGGCCCGGGATCCCGGAGTACGCAGCCGCCTACACGAACCAGGTCCTCAACTGGCGCTCGGCCGACGGCGGGAAGACGTGGAAGTTCACCGGGTTCAGCGGCCAGGAGGCGGGGCCTCACACCGTGACCTCCACCGGATTCTCCGACCCCGACCTGACCATGGACGCCGCGGGCCGCATCTACAACACCGAGATCGACCTGGCCAACGACTCCGTGTTCTCGAGCCCCGACGACGGGCAGTCCTGGCCGCGCGGGACCCCGGTCGCGGGCACGGGCGACCGGCCCTGGCTCACCGCGGCCGACCCCGACGTGCTGTACCTGTACATCAACTCCACTCCGCTGCACTACCTCCAGAAGTCCACCGACGGGGGCCTGACCTTCTCCGTCGTCACCACCAGCTTCCCCGCTGAGGGCAAGCTGATCGTGGACCCCAAGAACCCGCACCACGGCCTCATCGGGCCGTACGACAAGGGCGTGACGATCAGCTCGGACGACGGCGCGACGTGGAAGACCTACAAGGGCCACCTGGGGATCTCCCAGCAGTTCTTCGGCGACGCCATCGCGGTGGACAAGGCGGGGTGGATCTACGCGGCCGCCGCGGGCGGCTACGGCGGGTCCAGCGACACCACGCCGAACGGCGCGGTGACGTTCAACTACTTCAACCGGACCACCAAACAGTGGCAGCACACCCCGGTGAGCATCCCCATCCCTTCCGGCGACGCGCTGTGGCCGTGGGCCGTGGCCGGGGCCAACGGCCGCGCCGCGGTCGTCTGGTACCAGAACTACGCCGGGCACCCCAACGAGTTCTACATCTACGCCGCCTACACGAGGAACGCGCACGGATCGCTCGTGAAGTGCTCCGACGGGCAGAAGCACCTGGTCCCCCCGCGGTTCCGGGTGGTGAACGCCTCCGGGCGGCCCATCCACGTGGGGTACATCTGCCTCCAGGGCACGACCTGCAACGCGGAGCCCAACGTGCAGGCAGGCGACCGGCGGCTGGGCGACTACTTCACGGTGAACTACGACCATCAGGGGGACCTGTTCATCGTGTCGGGGGACACCAGGCTCCCCAGCCCGACGGGCGGCCCCAAGGTCCTGTCGAACCCGATCTTCATGAGGCAGACCAAGGGGACGCCGATGCTGTCCGAGCCCATCCCGGACCGGCCGACCCGGCCGCTCTGCCAGCTGCCCGACTGCGTGGACTGACCGAGCCGTTCGAGCACGAAGGCGTCGACCGGGTCTCCTCCCTGCCTCGCACATGCACGGGGCCGAGTGGCCGAACCGCGAGCCCGGGGTCGGCCAGCAAACCGGGGCCGAATCCGGGCGCCGGCGGCCGGGCCCCGGCGTTTGTCCCCGAATTGACGCGGGAAGCACTGAGTGAGAGCCCGCGGCCCGTGAGTCGAGGAAGGGAGTGCGACGATGAGCACGGCGAGCGGTGTTCCCGAGACGTTCCACCTGCGCGGGGACGACGCCCGGACCACCCTGCGGAACACGGGGTGGGGACGGCTGATCAAGGACTCGTTCACTCGGTTCCGGACCGGCGACAACTTCACCAATTCCCGGGCGCTCGGCCACGCCCTGGTCCTCACGGCGTTCCCGGCGCTGATCATGGTCATCGGCATCGCGGCGGCGTTCGACCTGCCGTCCTTCCGGTCGGTGCTGCAGACCACGGTCCAGCGGCTGGCCCCCGGCCCCTCCGGGAGGCTGTTACAGGAGGCCTTCCGTCAGGGATCCAGCTCGGGCGGATGGGCCGCCTTCTCGTCGGGCCTCATCGGCGTCATGGTCTCCGGGACCTTCGCCATGGCGGTCGTCGAGCGCGGGGCGAACCGGGCGTACGGCATGGTCCGCGACCGCAAGTTGTGGAAGAAGCTCGCCGTGGGGCTGGCCATGAACCTGTCGGCCGGCCTCATGCTGGGGCTGGCGTTCGTCGTGCTGGCCGCCGGCGGCGCCCTGGGCGAGGGGCTCTCCGCGGGAGCGGGCTGGAGCGACACGGCGGGCACGGTCTTCTCGGTCCTGCGGTGGCCCATCGGGATCCTGCTGGCGTTCGGGGCCCTGACGCTCGTCTACAAGGTCTCGCCGAACCGCCGCCAGCCCGGCGGCGGGTGGCTGCTCACCGGAGCCATCGTGGCCACCGCCCTGTGGTTCGCGCTGACGGCGCTGCTGGCCTGGTACTACAGCGTGAACGACAGCCTGGGGAACACGTACGGTCCCCTGGTCGGGGTGATCGCGCTGCTGACCTGGGCCTACGCGACCGGGCTCGCGGTGTTCTTCGGCATCTCGTTCGCCGCGCAACTCGAGGCGGTCCGGGCCGGCGTCCCTGGACCCAGGACGTATCGCCGCTTCAACGAGGCCGTGGTGGACCCTCGGCTCACCGAGGAGCTCTCCGCGCCGCCGGGCGCCGGGGTGGTCCCGCTCACCCCGGCCACCCCGGACCTCACGGAGCGCCGGACGGCCTGAGACCGGGCGGGGCGGAGCTCAGGAGGCGACGAGGAACAGGTGCCGGGAGAGCCCGCGGGCGTTCACCTGTTCGAACAGGGGGAGGAAGCACGGTCGGACCCCGATCAGCGTGAGGCGGCCTCTCCCCCGGAGCTCCGCCGCGAGGACCAGGAGCCTGGTCAGGCCCATCGTGTCGAGGCGCGTGACGCCGGTCATGTCGAGCGCGATGTCTCCGCCGATCTCGGCCAGGCGTTCGAAGGTGGGCCCGGCGATCACGGCATCGGTTCCCGCCAGGGGCCCGACCATCCGCAACCCCACCCCCACGGGGAACGGCAACGTCCTCAGCATCTCCCCGACCCCTCCTGGACTCCTGGAGCCTCCCCGTACCAGGATCGGTCCCCGCGCCTGGAGTCTTGATCAGACCTTCGGCTCGTTCCCGGGTGGGTCGAAGACGCCGGTCGGCTCCAACGGGCCCTGGTCCGGACGGGGAACCTGCTCGGGGCGCTCCCGAGCCCGCTCGGCCCTCCGGTCCCGGACGAGCTGCACGATCACCGCCGTCCACAGCGCGATCGCTCCACCCACGAGGACCCCTCCCAACACATCGGACAGCCAGTGGGCCCCGAGGTACACCCGGCTGGCCGCCATCACCAGCGACACCGCGATCGCGCCGAGCTCCCACCGCAACCGCCCCGGCGCCGCCGGCGCGAGCACGAGGACCAGCGACACCACCGTCGCCGCCGTGGCCACCGCGTGGCCCGACGGATACGACGATCCGGTCGTGTGGATCCCATGGAGGAGCAGCGGGACCGAGGGCCGGGGCCGGTCGTAGAGGCCCTTCATCACGCTGGAGGCCACCTGGGATCCGATCCATGCACCGACGAGCGCGCCGAACAGCCACCACCGCCGGCGCATGGCCAGCCACAGGGCCGCCGCCACCCGGAGCGGGACCAGCACGATCCCGCTCCCCAGCAGGTTCAGGACCCGCCCGATCCCCGACAGGACGGAGTCCCGGTGGTCCACCAGGAACCGGGTCACGGCGTCGTCCACCGGCTGGACGGCGGACCGGGCGGCCGCCACCAGCACCGAGACCACGACGGCGCCGGCAGTGAGGCAGACAGCGATGGCCACCGCCAGCCGTTCGTTCCGCAGGAGCACGTGGGGAGGCGTCTCCGGGGACCCCGGCGTCGTGTCCGTCACCTGCCGAGGATTCCCCGGGGGGCCCCGGCGCAAGCGGACGGCCCGGCGTCAGCCCCCGGCCGAGGTCGACGGGACCGCCCGGGCGGCCGTGTCGGCCTGGTCGGCGGCGGCCGCGGCCGGGAGGTCCACGAGCACGTCGAGCCCTCCGTCCCCGGAGGCCGTCGCCGCGACCGAGCCCCCGTGCGCCTTGGCCACGGCGCGCACGATCGCCAGCCCCAGGCCCACCCCTCGCCCCGAGCGGATCCGGTCCGGGCCCAGGCGGCGGAACGGCTCGAACAGCGATTCCACGTCCCCGGCGGAGATGACCTCGCCGCTGTTGCGGACCCGGAGGACCACCCGTGGCCCCTCCGCCGAGATCGAGACCTCCACCCACCCGCCGGCCCGGTTGTACCGGACGGCGTTCTCCAGGAGGTTCTCGACGAGGCGTTCGAGGAGCACCTCGTCGCCGCGGAGCGTCGCGCGCTCCAGGGAGGCCGTCAGGCGGACGCCCCGCCGCGACCCCTCGCGCCGGGCCGCCTCCACCATCCGCTCCCCCACCTCGCCGAGGTCCACGACGTGATCCGTCATCGCGCTCTCGCTCCGGGCCAGGGTGAGCAGGCTCTCGATCAGGCGCTCGCTCCGGTCGCTGGCCTCCCGGACCACCTCGGCCATGGCCGCGTAGTCGTCCGGGGTGACCTCGGGGCTCGACAGCGTGACGTCGAGCTCGGCCTTGATGATCGACAGGGGCGTCCGCAGCTCGTGGGACGCGTTCGCCACGAACCGGCGCTGCCCGTCGAAGGCAGCGTCGAGGCGCTCCAGCATCTCGTCGAACGTGTCCGCGAGCTCCTTGAGCTCGTCCTTCGGTCCCTGGAGGTCGATCCGTTCGTGGAGGGTCTTCTCCGAGAGCCGGCGGGCCGTGGCCGTGATCTGCTGGAGGGGCCGGAGCACCCGGGCCGCTAGCACCCAGCCCAGACCCAGGGAGACCACCGCCATCGCGGCGAACGCCGTGGCCGACTGGACCACGAGGTTGTGGAGGGCCTCCCGGCGGAGGTCGGCCGCGGCCTCGTTCAGCAGATGCTCGAGGCGCCGGGTCGCCGACAGCGGGGGCGCCTGGAACGAGAACAGGGACCTCCCCAGCCGGAGCTCGATGCGCTGGCGGAGGACCGCCGGGCGGACCGTGATGCTCCGGCGGACCAGGAACCAGTTCACGATCAGCAGGACGGCGCCGAGCGCCAGGAACAGCCCCCCGTACAGCAGCGTCAGCCGGAGCCGGATCGTCGGCCGGAACACCCCGCGGAGCCTCACATCCGGTACCCCACGCCGATGACGGTCTCGATGAGGGGCGGCTCCCCCAGCTTCCGGCGCAGGTTCATCACGGTGACCCGGACCGTGTTCGTGAAGGGGTCGGTGTTCTCGTCCCATGCGTGTTCCAGCAGGGCTTCCGGGCTGACCACGGCGCCCTCCGCCTCCAGGAGCATCTGCAGGATCTCGAACTCCTTCCGGGCCAGCGGCACCACCCTCCCCGCCCGGGTGACCAGCCGGGCCGCGGGATCCAGGGTCACGTCGCTCATGGTGAGGACGGGGGGCCTGGCGGCGGCGGGTCGCCGGGCCACCGCCCGGATCCTCGCCACCAGCTCGGCGAACGCGAACGGCTTGGTCAGGTAGTCGTCGGCCCCGATGGACAGGCCCTGCACGCGGTCCCGGATCTCCCCCGAGGCTGTGAGCATGATGATCCCGGGAGGGCTGGGCACGCCCACCGCCGCCCGGCACACGTCGTCGCCGTGGATCATGGGGAGATCGCGGTCCAGGACCACGATGTCGTACGGCGTGACCTCGAGCCGCTCCAGGGCGCCCGGGCCGTCGGCGGCCACGTCGACCGCCATCCCCTCCCGCCGTAGCCCCCGGGCGATCGCGTTCGCCAGGAGGTCCTCGTCTTCGACCACCAGGACGCGCACGGCCCCCTCTTTCGGCTTCCCCCAACGAGCGCCCCCGACGGACCTTCGGCCCGGGAGCTTACGGAGACTTTATCCTCCGGACGCTTGGATTGGAGGGGGCGGCGCTGTCGGCCCGTTGAAATCCGACCACGAGGAGGGGCCCATGGTCGTCAGGTCGATCCGTCTGCTCGTCGCGCTCTCGATCGCACTGTCCCTGTTCTCCGCCTGCGGGGGCGGCGATAACAAGGAGACCGAAGGGGGCGGGACGCTCGCCTGCGACGGCGCTGCCCTGAACGCCGACGACATCAAGCTCCCCGCGGACTTCCCGATCCCCGGCGAGGCCGTGCTGACCGACTCCACCGCGGCCGGTCCCAGCCAGGTCGTGGAGGGCTACTACGAGGCAAATCTCGAGTCCGCCTACAACGAGTGGAAGGAAGCCCTCGACGGCGCCGGCTACACGGTCCTGTTCGACGAGATCGAGGACAAGGACTCGGAGATCTCCTACCAGTCCGCGGATGGGAGCTCCACGGGCCAGATCGCGCTTCGATCCGAGTGCCAGGACGCGGACAAGACGTTCGTCCACATCACGAACCGACCCGCGTAGTCCCCACTCGAGCACCGGCGGCCGGATCCCCGCGGGACCTGGCCGCCGGGTCTCCCCCCCGGTCACCTTCGTCGCTGGATGGCCCGCCGGAGCGAGCGCTGGGCCCGGGCCTCCTCCTCGAGCCCCAGTCGGGCCACCTCCTCGTTGCTGACGGGCCCGTGCGCGGGGTACAGGGCCCGTCGCTTGTGCTGCAGCCACAGGAACAGGTCGCCCTCGGGGGCGTTCGGGAACAGCTCGCGGATCCCGGAGCTCCGGATGGCCTCGATGACCGGCAGGTACAGCCAGTCGTACCAGTCGCCGGCGATCTCGGCGTCGTCCACGGCGGCTCCCCGCTCCCTCATCAGGAAGTACCCGTGCACCCTGACCTGTTCGAGCAGCTCGAGGTATCCGTGGGGGCGGCTCAGCTCGATGCGGGCCTCGGGACGGGCCCGGTCCAGGCCGCTCTCCTCCATGAACGTCCAAGTCAGCTCCGTGTGGATGATCCGGCCGATGTCGGCGTCCGGCGGGAGCGGGAACCTGGTCTCGAGGCGGGTGATCTCCGCGTCGATGAATTCCACGCCGGACTGGCGGGCCACCGCCACCCGGTGGTGCCCGTCCACCAGGAAGTAGGAGCCCGCCACCTCGTACACCACCACCGGAGGGAAGTCGCCCCCGGGGTATGCGGCCTCCACCCGCTCCCACCGGTCCTGCATCTCGGGCCGCAGCGGCAGGAAGTCCCGGTCGAAATCCCGGTTCCGGTCCACGGTCCCCACGATGCGGTCCACGGGGATCGGCTGGATCCCGACGTAGTGCTGGGCGAACTGCCGGAGGCGCCGGGTCACCTCCTCGAGCGGCAGCAGCTCCTCCTCGTCGTCGTCCCGCAGCGGCCGGGTCAGCCGCTGCTGCGCCCGCCTGCGCCTGGCGCGCGGGAACGTGGGCCGGTCGACCCCCGGGCCGAACCCACTCACCAGATGCCCCAGCGGATCGACGCGCTCGACGCCGTCCTCGCCGGATCCCTCGTCCCGGGGCATGATCCGGCCAGCGTACCCCCGTTCGGGGCGGTCATCCCCCGGACGGGGGAGGCACGGAGATCACCACGGCGGCCGACTGTCGGGCCGTCCCCGACTGGCCTAGGTTGTGGCACCGGCCGACCGGGGAGGCGTGCAGATGATGGGAAGGATGCGACGGATGTCTCGGGAGGACGCCACGGGCCGGCGCCCTCGGGGGGACGAGTCCGGGTTCACCCTCATTGAGTTGCTGGTCGTGATCGCGATCATCGCCGTCCTGATCGGCCTCCTGCTGCCGGCGGTCCAGAAGGTTCGTGAGGCCGCGGGGCGATCGAACCCGTGCGACAGCCCCAAGGAGGCCACCACGCTCCAGGGCAACCTCCACGTGGTGCTGAAGCAGAGCGGTGAGGACCCGGCCCTGTTCCACTACCGGCTCTCGCCCGGGGACATCGAGGGTGTGGCCCCCAGCGGCAACGAATGGCACCTGGCCGGCGGCGCCGCTGGCATGGGCAAGCTGGGCGAGCCGGTGACGATCCGGGGGTTCCACGTGGTCGGGACATCCCGGAACGACGCGGGCGTCGTTCTCCCCGTGACCATGGACGTCGTCCTGTCGATCGACCCCGACAGTCAGGAGGCCGGCGTGCAGATCGAGCGGCTCGTCGATCCCTGTCCGAGTCGGTAGCGGGCCACCCGGCCCCCGCGACGGGCGAGCGGAGGCGGTCGTCGCCGGAGGTCCGGCGCCGCGTCCGGCCACCCGCCTGGCCGGAGCGGTGGCCGGCGGGTGCCAGACTGGGCCCGTGACGAACGCCATCGCCGCGATCCGGGTCGAGCGGCTCACCAAGCGCTTCGGCGACCGAACGGCGTTCGAGGACCTCACGTTCGAGGTGGGGACCGGAGAGGTGTTCGGGTTCCTCGGGCCGAACGGCGCCGGCAAGACCACGACCGTGCGGGTGCTGGCCACCCTGCTCGCCCCCACCTCCGGCACCGCCGAGGTGGCGGGCCTGCCGGTCGCCCCCGGCAACGGGCCGGACATCCGCCGCAGGATCAGCGTCATGCCGGAGACCCCGGGGTTGTACCTCCGGCTCTCGGTGCGGGAGAACCTGGAGTTCTTCGCCGGCCTGTACGGCGTCGCCCCCGGCCGCGCCCCGGGCCGGATCGACGAGTGCCTGGCGGTGGTCGGCCTCCAGGACCGGGCCGGCGAGCTCGCGGGGTCGCTCTCCAAGGGACTCCGGCAGCGCGCCGCCCTGGCCCGGGCCCTGCTCCCCGACCCGGTCGTGCTGTTCCTGGACGAACCCACCACCGGCCTGGACCCGGCGGCGGCCGCCGACGTCCGTGAGGTGATCAGGACGCTCGGGCGGGGCGGCTCGACCGTCTTCCTCACGACCCACCGACTGGACGAGGCCGAGCGCCTGTGCGACCACGTCGCCATCCTCAACACGCGTCTCCGCTCGATGGGACGCCCGAGCGAGCTCCGCCGGCGGGCGTTCCGCTCGGCGCTGGAGATCCGCGTGTCCTCGCCGCTCGGGGATCCCGGGACCCTGTTCGGGGCCATCCCCGGGGTGCATGGCTGGAGGGACGGGGCTGGAGGCGGCGCCTACGTCCTGGACGTCGATGACGCCGGGGAGGTGGCTCCCCGGGTGGCACGCGCGGCCGTGGCCGCCGGCGCCGACCTCATCCGACTGGCCGAGGTCGAGCACTCGCTCGAGGACGCGTACCTGGAGATCGTCGGGGAGGCCGAGGAGCGATGAACCCGAGGGTGCGGGCCGTGTTCCGCAAGGAGCTCAGGGAGTACCGCCGGAACCGGCTCATCGTGTTCACCATGGCCGGGATGCCCTTGCTGTTCCTGGTGATCCTGGCGGGCGAGACCTTCGCGATCCCGGACAACGTCTCCCCCACCACCCTGCGGGGAGCGGTGGGGCAGGCGCTGCTGTTCCTGCAGCTGATCCCCGTGATCATCCCGACCACCGTCGCCGCCTACGCCGTGATCGGCGAGCGGGAGCAGGGGACCCTGGAGCCGGTGCTGACCACGCCGGTCACCGACCGCGAGCTGCTCGCCGGGAAGGCGGTGGCCGCGGTGCTCCCGGCGGTGGCCATCACCTGGGCGCTGTTCGCCGCGTACGTGGGCCTGGCGCAGGTCCTCGCGCCCCGGGCCGTCGTCGACAGGATCTGGACCCTCGAACAGGTGGTGGCGCAGCTCCTGCTGGCCCCGGCGCTCGCCGGCTTCGCGATCGTGGTCGGCTTCCTGGTCTCGCTCCGTTCCACCGACATCCGGGTGGCCCAGCAGCTCGCCGTCCTGGCGTCGCTGCCGGTGATCGCGCTGCTGTCCCTGGCGACGTTTCGGATCGTCGAACCGAGCGTGGCCCTGTACGCGGTCGCCGCGGCAGCCACGTTCGGGATGGACGCCGCGGGCTGGCGACTCGCGACCCGCCTGTTCAGCCGGGAGCGCCTCCTGACCCGGTACGGCGGCTCGTGATGCACGCCGAGTCAATGGAAGTTGACAACCACCACCGGGTCAACGTATGTTGACCGCATGAGCGAAGCGACTCAGCTCGCCGCCGCGGCGGGCAACCGGGATCCGAAGGTGGGCCTCCGCGCGGTGGCCGCGATGCGGCGGCTCCTGGAGCAGCTGGAAGCGCTCCAGGTCCAGAACGCGCGGGACATGGGCTGGACGTGGCAGGACATCGCCGAGGCGTTGCAGGTCACGAAGCAGGCCGTCCACAAGAAGCACGCGGGCCGTCGCGTCTTGGGCCGGAGGGGGTAGATCGATGTTCCAGCGGTTCACGCAGAGCGCCCGAGAGGCTGTGACCCGGGCCGAGGCCGAGGCCAGGTCCCTGCATCACGGCTTCATCGGCACCGAGCACCTGCTGCTCGGCGTCGCCGGCCAGGAGGGGGACATCGGCTCCCTGGTCCTCGGCCGATTCGGGCTGGACGCGCCGGCCGTCAGGGCGGAGATCGTTCGGATCCTCGGCCCGGGGCGCCGCTTCGACGATCGCGACGAGGACGCACTCCGCGCGATCGGCATCGAGCTGGACGACGTCCGGCGAGCGGCCGAGGACGCCTTCGGTCCCGGTGCCCTGGAACGCTCCGGCGTCCGCCCGGGGCGGGGCGGGTGCGCCCAGCCGTGGGGTCCCGGGCACATCCCGTTCACCCGGCGAGCCAAGAAGAGCCTCGAGCTGGCACTCCGCTGGGCCGTGACCATGCGACACGGCTCCATCGGCACCGAGCACCTGCTCCTGGGCATGGCGGCGGAGCGTGAGGGCCTGGCAGCCCAGATCCTCCGTTCCCACGGGATCGACCTCGCCGTGGTGCGCGCGGCCGTCGAGGACGACCTGTCCGGCGGGACCGCCGCCTCGTAGTCGTTCGCGGCGCCGAGGGATCGTCAGGGCCTGATGTTCTGGTTCAGGTGGAACAGGTTGTCGGGGTCGTACTTCCTCTTGATGTCGACCAGCCGGTCGTAGTTCCCCTTGTAGTTGGCCCTGATGCGACCCTGGTCGTCCTCAGCCATGAAGTTGATGTACCCGCCCTCCTCCGAGTGGGGCGCGGTCGCGTCGTAGTAGTCGCGCACCCACGCGATGTTCGCCTCGTTCCGGCTGGGGTCGGGCCACACGCCGGCGATCACCGTGGCGAAGTTCGCGTCGCGGTAGGCGAACGCGGTGGCGTCCGGCGCCACCCGGTGCGCCGCGCCGTTGATCGGGTAGATGTGCATCGTCGAGTTCACCGCGGGCACCTCGGGCCCGTGGACGCGGTGGGCGCCTATGGCCTCGTCGGTGAGCTCCTTCACGAAGCTGGCCTTCCAGTAGTGCTGGAGGCCGGGGGGCAGCAGCGCGTCGAACGCGCCGTTCAGCGCCGGGTAGGGCATCGGGCCGACGAACTCGGCGACGACCGGCGCCACGTCGTGGAACGGCTGGAGGGCTCGCTCGCCCTCTTCCAGGGGTCCCGCCCAGCAGGCCACGATCGCGACGAACGTGTCGCCGTGACGGTCCTCCGGGATGAACGGCAGCGGCGGCGCGATCTGGAACGCGGGGAATGCGCCCATCTGCTCGGGGGCGTCGGCGATGTACTCACGGTAGAAGCGCAGGACGTTCTCGACCTCGCTGAGCTCGTAGAACATCGGGCCGCCGTAGATGTCCTTCACGGGGTGGAGGCGGAACTCCAGCGAGGTCACGACGCCGAAGTTCCCCCCGCCGCCGCGCAGCGCCCAGAACAGGTCCTCGTTCTCCCGCTCGCTGGCCACCAGGAACCGGCCGTCCGCCGTCACGACGTCCGCGGAGACCAGGTTGTCGATCGACAGGCCGAAGCCGCGGGTGAGATACCCGATGCCGCCGCCCAGCGTCAGGCCGGCCACGCCGGTCGTCGAGATGATCCCGCCGGTGGTGGCCAGCCCGAAGGGATAGGTGGCGGCGTTGAAATCGCCCCAGGTGGCCCCGCCCTCGGCCCTCGCCGTGGATGCCGCCGGGTCCACCCGGACGCCCCGCATCCCCGAGAGATCGATGACCAGGGCGCCGTCCCAGGTCCCGAAGCCCGGCACGCTGTGCCCACCCCCGCGGACGGCCAGTTCGAGCCCGTTCTCGCGCGCGAAGCTCACCGCGGCCATGACGTCGCCGGCGTTGGCGGCCCGCAGGACCGCCGCCGGCCTCCGGTCGATCATGGCGTTGTAGACGCGCCGCGCCTGCTCGTACCCCTCGTCGTCGGGCAGGGTCACCTCCCCCCGGACCCCTTCGCGCAGCCGGTCGATCGCGAATGTCTGCACGTCTCCTCCTTCCGCCGGGCGAGCCCTCGCGTCGCCTCGAGCGGGAAGGTAGGAGCGCGGCGTGTGATGGGACGTGTGAGGACCGGGAGGCTTGGTCTTGTTCGAACCGGCCCGTGCGCTCAGGATTGTTGGCGTGCCGATCACCGCTCACCTGCTGGGCCCCCCGCACCTGGTTCGCGACGACGTCGTGTACCCGGCGCCACGGGGGAGGAAGGTGTGGGCCCTCCTGGCCTACCTCGCCCTCTCGGACCGGCCGCCCAGCCGGCAGCAGCTGATCGACCTGCTGTTCCCGGAGGCGGAGGATCCCGGTGGGGCCCTGCGATGGAACCTGTCGGAGCTTCGGCGCCTGCTCGGCGGCCCGGAGACGATCGGGAGCGGGAACACCGTCCGGCTCCGGCTGCCCGAGGGGTCGGTCATCGACGTGCACGTGCTGATGCGCGGGACGTCGTGGGAGGCGGTCGAGCTCCCCGGGCTGGGACGCGAGCTGCTGGAGGGCATGGACATCGAAGCGAGCGGGGGCTTCACCGCGTGGCTGCTCGGCGAGCGGCGGCGCCTGCAGGCCCTCGGTGAGGCCGTGCTCCGGGAGGCGGCGCTCCGGGCGCTCGCCTCGGGGAACCCCCGGACGGCCGTCGAGCTGGCCACGCGCCTCGTGGCGGCCGATCCCCTGGACGAGGGCGCCCATGTCCTCCTGATCCGGGCGTTCGCGGGGACGGGGGACGAGGTTGCGGTCGAGCGGCAGCTCTCGGCGTCGGTCGACCTGTTCCGCCGGGAGCTGGGCGTCGAGCCGGGGCCCGAGCTCCGGGAGGCCGCCCGAGTCGAGGCGGCCAGGCCCGCACCGGCGCCCGGCGGAGGCCGAGCCGCCGTGAAGGCCCTCCTGGAGTCCGGAGCGGCCGCGGTGAGCGCCGGCGCGATCAAGGCAGGGCTGGAGGGGCTGCGGGGGGCCGTCGCCGGCGCCCGCGAGTCTCGAGACGCCGCCCTCGAGACGGAGGCGCTGCTGGCGCTGGGATCCGCCCTGGTCCACGCGGCGAGGGGGAAGGACGAGGAGGGCGCGGCCGCGCTCCATCGGAGCATCGCCGTCGCGGAGACCACGGGGCAGCGAGCGCTCGCCGCCTCGGCGCATCGCGAGCTCGGGTACGTCGAGCTGCTCCGGGGCGACTACCTCCGGGCCCGGACCTGGCTCCGCACGGCGGAGGAGCTGGCGGACGGCAGTCCGGATGAGCTGGCCAGGATCCGGGCCGTCACCGGGACGTGCTTCGCGGACGTCGGCGCCCACGAGCAGGCGGCGGCGGCGTTCGAGGACTCAATCCGCCTGGCCGAATCGACCCGCCAGCCGAAGCAGCGGGCCTGGTCCATGGCGGTCCTGGGCCGAACGCACCTGCTGCGCAACGATCTCGACCGCGCGGAGGAGTCACTCGAACGGGCCCGGGACCTGACGAAGGGGGAACGGTGGACGGCGTTCCTGGCCTATCCGGAGGCCCTGACGGCGGAGGTATGGGTCCGCCGGGGCGACCTGGACCGTGCGGCGGAGGTGTTCGAGCACGCGTTCGCGCTCGGGTGCCAGGTGGACGACGCCTGCTGGGAGGCGTACGGGGTGCGCGGGTTCGGCCTCCTGCGGGCTGCGCGCGGCGACATCAACGGCACGGTCGAGGTGATGGAGGATGCGCTGACCCGCTGCGCCCGCCAGCGGGACACGCACCTGTGGCTGCGCGCGTACGTCCTGGACGCGCTGTGCGCGGTCGCGGTGGCGGCGCGCCATCCGACGGCCGCGCGATGGGTGACCGATCTGGCGTCCCTCGCGGGCCGGTCGGGGATGCGGGAGTTCTCCGTCCACGCGTACCTGTTCCGGCGCGACCTGGGAGACGCCTCGGCGATCGATGCGGCGCGCGTGCTCTCGGCCGGCATCGAGAACCCCCATCTCGAGGATCTGATCGACCCGAACGGACCTCCGCTCCTCGACGACCTGCTCGGCAAGGTCCCGGGGTGAGAAAGGGAGCCCCCTAGGGTTCGGGTCCGCCGCCCCGCTCGCTGTCGAGCATGGCCATCTGGCGTTCGTCGTAGCGATCGCCGGCCGCGGCCCCGGCGGGCGCCGCACGCTCGATCGCGGCGAGGTCGACCTCGGTGAGCGCCAGGTTGAGGGCTCCGACGGCCTCGGCCAGCCGGTCGCGCCGGGTCGTTCCCACGAGCGGCACGATGTCCTCGCCCCGCGAGAGGACCCAGGCGATGGCGATCTGGGCCACCGTCGCGCCCCGCTCGCCGGCCACCGAGCGGAGCGCCTCGACGAGCTGGAGGTTCCGGTCGATGTTCTCCGGGCGGAACCGCGGCATGCGGCCGCGGATGTCGCCGGGCGAGGTCGGACGCTCCCTGGACCATTCGCCCCCCAGCAGCCCCCGAGACAGCACGCCGTACGCGGTCACTCCCACGCCGAGCTCGCGGCACGTCGGGAGGATCTCCCGCTCGATCCCCCGCGAGAGCAGCGAGTACTCGATCTGCAGGTCGGCCACGGGGTGGACGGCGTGGGCCCGTCGGACCGTCGGGGCCCCCGCCTCCGAGAGCCCCACGTGCCGGACGTAGCCGGCCTCGATCATCTCGGCGATCGCGCCGACCGTCTCCTCGATCGGCACGGCCGGGTCCACCCGGCCCAGTCGGTAGACGTCCACGTGGTCGGTGCCCAGCCGCCGCAGCGTGTAGGCCAGGGCGTTCTTCACCGCCACCGGACGCCCGTCCACGCCGATGAAGGCGTCGTCCGGCGCCCGCAGCGCACCGAACTTCACGCTGATCACCACGCCATCACGGTCGCGGCCCCGAAGGGCCTCGCCGATGAGCAGCTCGTTGTGGCCCATGCCGTAGTAGTCGCCGGTGTCGAGGAGCGTGATGCCGGCGTCGAGCGCCGCCAGGATCGTGGCGATGCTCTCGGACTCGTCGGCGGGACCGTACGCCCCGGACATCCCCATGCACCCCAGGCCGATCGCCGAGACGAACGGGCCGGTCGAGCCGAGCTGTCGCGTCCTCACGGGAGCCATCTCGTCTCCTGTTCGTTCGCCTCCATCCTCATGCGTACGGGTCGGTTCGCCACCTGGAGGACCCAGGTGTTCCCGTCGGGATCGGAGAAGTCCTCCGCGACGGGGACCGGCAGGAGCTCGAGCCTCAGATCCATGCTTGACATCCTCCCTCGTTGCTCGGTGCTTCGATGTGCTGGGCGGACCGCGTGTGGCCCGCGGTCGCCCCGTTCACCCGATGGCGGCCAGGTCGCCCCACGCCTGGTCCGATGTTCGAGCGAACTCGTACATGCTCGCCCCGAAGACGCGCTCGGAGACGACGGCCCGAACGAATGCGGCGGCCTCGGCCGGGGACATGTCGTCGGCGATGCCCCCGATGACGTGGACGGGGATGGCCGGGTCGCCGGTGGCCTCCCGCACGATCTCGACGTTGTCTCTGATGTACTGCGCCACCACCGCGCTCCCGTGGTAGTGGAACGTGAAGTAGCTCATCGGCAGGATCACGTCGTAGATGCTCGGCAGCTCCGCGTACGGGAATCCCGGCCAGTAGCCGGGGACGCGGATCAGGCCGCGGGGCGAGGGGATGATCGCCCCCAGCGCGTACCCGGGACCAACGGCCGAGCGGATCATCGCGGACAGCCGCAGCACGTTCGCAACGCGGCGTGCCGGAGGAACCAGGTCGGCCTCGATGTCGAGCGCGAACCCGTCGTAGCCGTCCCCGCCCGGGGTGCGGAACCGGATGGTACGCATGACCTCGGCGAAGTCGTGCGAGACGCTCCGGAACAGCGGGAGGTACCAGGCCACCACCTCCAGCCCGGCCGCGTGGGCGAGGCTGATGAACCGGGCGGTGGCGGCCGGGAACGAGACCGGCGGGTGTCGGTAGCTGCCGGCCTCCAGGAAGACCGTGTGGACCCCCCGCCGGACCATCTCCCCCACCTCCCGGACCGGATCGCCGAACGCCCTCGGTCCGAACACGTCTGACTGGTCGTACACGTCGATCCAGGTGGCCAGGCCCCGGTATGCGGACAGGTCGGGCCCCGAACGGGCGCGCGGCGACCGGTGGGACCGCGTGCCCGGGGACGATGAGCTTGTGGGGCCATTCGCGGCGTGCGACGGACGGGAGCTCGGCACGACTCGCGTCGAGCCGGCAGCAGCGGTCGTTCGGGGCCGAATCGTCGCCTGGTGCGCGAGAGGATACGGCCCGCACGCGATGGCCACGAGGGCCGTCACCAGGACGACCCCTGCGAACCTCCCGCCGAGCGCCACGATTGATTCTAGGAAGATCGAACCCGTCGGGACCACGACGTCAGGTGCATCGGACCCAGGGCGGGTCTCCCAAGTCGCGCTGGTGATCGCGGGAGTCTGGGTGGGTGACGCGTTCAGCAGAACCCAGCGAGGCGCGTCGGGCGACCGCTCGGGCGACCGCGCACCCGGCCCGACCGTGTTCTGGCCGACAAGGCCTACTCCTCGCGCGCGATCCGCGCCCACCTGCGAGCACGCATGTCGAGCATGCGTTTGTCGAGTTCCGCCCGGCGTCGTGCGGCACGGGCGGCGAACCCAATGAGAATGGCGGCGCTCTCGACGACGTTCGAGCCGGCCTTGCTGAATAGGGTGAAGAACTTCTCGTTCCGCGGCTGCATCCGTAGGCCCACGGGAGATCCTCTTGGACCGCCTTGGACATCAGCGACTTTCCCACGCGGCACAACTACGGGCTCGGGCTGTGGCAGAACCAGATCGAGCGCATCCTGGCGGGCTGGGTCCACGAGCTGAGGGTGCCGATCTACTACGGCATTGAGGTCACCGGTCTCACGCAGGACGACACCGGCGTCGACGTCCAGCTTTCCGACGGCCAGTCGCTGCGGGCGGACTATCTCGTCGGGTGCGACGGAGGACGCAGTCTGATCCGTAAAGCAGCCGGCATCGAGTTCCCCGGGTGGGATCCGACAACGAGCAGCTTGATCGCCGAGGTCGAGATGGCCGAGGAGCCGGAATGGGGCATCCGCCGCGACGCCTTCGGCCTCCATGCCTTCAGCAGGTCGGAGGAAGGGGGGCGGGTACGCGTCCTCGTGACCGAACAGCACGTCGGACCCACGACCGAACCCACCCTGCGCGATCTCAGCGAGGCGCTCATCGCCGTCTACGGGACCGATTACGGGATCCACAGTCCCACCTGGATCTCCAGGTTCACCGATATGACTCGGCAGGCCGCGGCCTACCGCGACAGACGGGTCCTGCTCGCCGGCGACGCGGCACACGTGCATGCCCCGGACGGTGGACAGGGCCTCCAGACCGGTGTGCAGGATGCGGTGAATCTGGGATGGAAGCTGGCCCAGGTGGTCAACCGGACATCGCCGAAAAGCCTCCTGGATACCTACCATGCCGAGCGCCACCCGGTCGCTGCCCGCGTGCTGCGCAACACGATGGCGGCGGTCGCGCTTCGCCGCCCGGACGAACGCACGAAGGCACTGCGCGACACAATGTCCGAGCTCCTCGGCATGGACGAGCCTCGCCGACGATTCGCCGCGATGATGTCCGGCCTGGACATTCATTACGACCTCGGTGAGGGACACCCGCTGCTCGGGCGCCGCATGCCCGATCTCGACCTGGTCACCCCCGGTGGAACGGTGCGAGTATTCACCCTCCTCCACGACGCCCACCCGGTCCTTCTGAACCTCGGCAAGCCCTGGGGTTTCGACATCTCCCCCTGGGCACACCGAGTGTTTGCGATCGACGCCAAATATGCCGGCGATTGGGAGCTTCCGGCGCTGGGCCAAGTAGCAGCCCCCGCTGCCGTGCTGATCAGACCCGATGGATACATCGCCTGGGTGGGGAACGGGACAGATACCGGATTGCGCGACGCGGTGACTACCTGGTTCGGATCACCATGACCGACGCGATGCTCGGCCCAACCGAACGCCGAATGGAGTAGTCGTCGACTCGCACACCCGAACGGCAACTGCGACGCCACAAACGTTTGATGCATCCGCCTCCACGTGACTGAGTGCTTACCGTCGCGGTCCCAGGCGGCGGACGCGCAGGGCGTCGGCGAGGAGGGTGAAAGGGCCGAGCGGGTGGCCGACTGGGCATCGGCACGGCACACGACGGTCCGACGCCGACCACCGAGTCCCTGTCAGCCGCGCTCAGGACCACTCTGACCCCCGAGACGCGCGCACGAGCGACCGCCGTGGCCGGCACGATCCGCACCGACGGGGCGACGGTGGCCGCGACGCTGCTGCTCGACCTTCGGAGACACGTCCTAGCCGTTCGGGCCGGCGGCTCGTGGCGCCACCTCGCGCGAGGCGTGGCCGAACGGCCCCGCATCAGGAATACAGCCGGCGCCGCGCCGTTACAGGAAGAAGAAGGAGATGAGGACCATGAGACAACAGGTCGAGGAAACGGCACGGGACGCGATCCTCGTGGAGGACGCGGCACTGATACGGATGATGGGGATGCCGGTCCTGGAGGCGGTGCCCTCCCGCGGGGCCCCCTACGAACGAACCGACCCCTTCATCCTCGTGCACGAAGGCCGGTTCCGCCTCTCGGAGATGTCCGGCAAGGACACCAAGCATCCGCACCGGGGGTTCGACAACCTCTGGTACGTGCTGCAGGGCTCGGCCAGCACCGGCCACACCACGGGGCCGGGCGGATCCGTGGAGCGGGCTCGCCTGTCCGAGGGGTCGCTCCTCGCGCTCCGGACGGGACGGGGCGCGTGGCACGCCGAGGCAATCGGGGCCGACGAGGTCGAGGAGGGCCACGGCGACACGGAGTTCCGCAGCGTGCTGTTCTGGGTGAACCTGGCCCGGAAGGACAAGGACGTCGAACCGAGCGCGCAGGTGGTGCAGCCGGATGAGATCCCGACGCGGCGGGACGGCGACGCGATCGTTCGGACCCTGGTCGGTGAGGGCTCTCCCGTGCAGCTGGGCACGCCGGCGCTGATCCTCGACGTCGAACTGCCCGAGGGCGGGCAGCTCACGACACCGGTGCCACCCGGGTTCCAAGGGTTCGCCTACCTGCTCGAGGGCGAGGGCGCCTTCGGGGCCAATCTGCGTCCCGCGAGACCTCCTCAGCTTGTCCTGATGGGTCCTGGAGAGGAATTCACGGTCACGGACGCCGCTCCCGGAACCCGCTACATGCTGATGGCAGGGATGCCGTACGGGGAGGCGCCCCTGTTCAACGGGCCGTTCGTCGACTAGGCCCGATCCGCCACCGGTACCGAGGGACACCCATGCGGAGGTTCATCTCGGCACGATGACGGCGCCGAGCTGTTCGGCGATCTGCTCTGCGAGCAGGCGACCATCGCCGGTCGTCAGGTCGTCGTAGTGCGGATCGCCGGGCAGCCACGCTCCCGGGTCGGTGGGGACCCGGTCGCCGAACAACACCCACACGCTGCTGGACGCGGGAAGCAGATCCCCGAGGAGCAGGGAGTCCGCGCCTGCGAGCTCCGCGATCCGAGAGCGCCACAGGACGCCGACCGGCGTGACGGGTCCGATCCGCCGGCCGTGGAGCGCGACGGCCCACTGGCGCGTGCAGGCGTAATGGCCCGGCGTGGTCGCCACCAGCTGCGCTCGCCGGAGGCCGACCCGGCCCAGCCCTTCGTCCGTGAGGTCGATGAGCGGCAACGAGACGGGCGCCGTCAACGCGACGACACCGCGCGGCGCGAGGTGCAGCGACTCGGAGATGATGCGGGTTCCCATCTGGTGGACGTCGTGGAAGGACGTCTCGAGGAGAGCGACGGTTTGCGTGGCGGCGCAGTACATCGTGGGTACGATCGCTCCGTCGACCATCAGAGGCGAGAACCGCGCGTTCCCGAGACCGGAGGAGTTGAACAGGTCCGGCCAGTGCCTTCGTACATAGGACACGTGGAATGTGGTTGCCTCCGGGACGCGGGCGAGACGAAGCCGCCGAAGATCCACTCCTTCGGGATCGTGAACCGGACAGTTCGCTGGGTCGAGGCACCCCGGCGCGGTCACGCCGCCGATGCGGCGCGCTGCCGCGCACTCTCCGCGACGAGCTCCGGATCGCTGACGAGGACGTCCGCCGGGACGCTACCACCGAGCCAGGCGGTCGGCGTGGCGAACCACGCCCACAGCGCCCAACCGTCCTCCCCCGCTTCGCGGAGCACCCCGATGGCCTCGGCCGCTTCCCGCCTGGGCTCGAGCTCCTCGTCGAACAGGAAGGCCGGCACCAGGGTCTCCCCCTCCTGGGTGACGGTGAACAGGCGGTGTGCCTTCCGATGCCGGGAGATCCACTGTCGAACGTTGTTCGGGGTCATCCCGCGCGCCTCCGCGATGGCGGATGTGGAGAGCGCGCCCTGGCGAAGCAGCGACGCTCGCAGAGCGGCGAGCCGCCGGGCCTGCTCCACGGTGGCATACGGAACCGGGTCCAGATCCGACAAGGACGGGCCGAGCGCCCGGGCGAGCTCCTGGCGCGCCTCGGGCGCCCTCCGTTCCTGGAGCAATCCAGCCTGGACGAGCCGGTAGAGGAGATTCCGGACCTGGCTCTCGGAGACGTCCGTCTCCTCGGCAACGCCCGCCAGCGCTTCGGTCAGCAACAGAGCGAAGCGCTGCTGCTCCACCGGGAGCACGCTGAGGGCCGCAAGCACCGACCCGGTCTTCCCCGAGCGGATGGCCGCGGACGTGGTCGAGGTCATGGCTCTTCTCCTCATCTCCCTGCTGTCACGAGTGTAACAACCTGGTGAGGTTCTTACAGACGCCCCCTCATCGCGTTTGGACGGAAGCGAGAACCCCCCTGGTGGTTGGACTACGATGTTCGCTGGGGTGGACTGGACTTCCGAGCGATCGGCGGGCCCGTTCCCCCCGTGACCCGACCACGGAGGCCCGCATGTCGCTGGACGATCTCGTCGCGACCCATCTTCCGATGAACCGCAAGGAGCGCTTCTTCACCGGCACGGTCTTCCCGATGATCGTGTGCGCCGACAACTTCCAGCATTTCGAACGCCTCACGTCTCTCATCCCGGACTGCCCCAAGCTCGACATCCACGCGTCTCCGGATGACGCGAACGTCCAGTTCTTCACCGAATACGGGCTCATGGAGTCGATCTACGGCTCCGCCATCGAGCGACTTCCCGAGTTCACCGGGACGCGCGACACCCCGGACATCCTGATCCTGGTGACCGGCGATCCCACTCTCTTGCTTGCAATCGAGGCGAAGATGTACGACCGCCCGACCAGGGAGGCGGTCGAACTTCAGATGGCCCAGCAGAGGAAGGTCGTCCTGGATTACCTCCAAGAGGCTCTCTCGATCCAGAGCTTCTTCCATCTCGCACTCCTCCCCGAGGGACTCCTCGAACAGTTCGGCGACTTCGCCTACCCCGTCATCACTTGGGAGTCCCTCCTGGAGGTGTTCACCCGGGACCGCGAGGAGGACTACTGGCTCCGGATGCTCCGGCTCGCGCTGAAGGCATGGCCCGATCTGGTTGGCCCTGGGATCGCCTCCTACGGCAAGAACGCCGAGGGCAGGCAGCGCGGCCTGGAGATCGTTCGGGGCTACGAGGATGGCACCTTGGGGTACGCCCTCATGGGCCGGAACGAGGGCGTGTCCGGGGAACACCTGGACGAGGACATCAAGTCCGGTCGGTGGCGCAATCAGGTCTATGAGGTTCGGCGCGACGGACCCCGGCCGAACAGGAACTGGTTCGCGATCGCCGAGTTCGTGGACCGGGTCCAGAAGTCCGAAGCTGACGCACGGCCGCGACATGGCCTCTCCTTCGTGGACGCTCCCATTCCGATTCCGCCGCCAGGATCGCCCTGGTACCCCGACCTCGTGGAGTTCGCGTTGACCTATCACGGGTACGCACGTCATGGAGCGTCGGAGACCGTCGCGATCGGCAATGGGACTGTCCAGTCCTGGCGGGAGGGCCGGACACTCCCGGACGACATCGACATCCTGCGCTGTGCCCTGTTCTACGAACAGCGACGCTGGAGGCACCTGGACCAAGAGCCGACAGGTGAGACCCGCGACTATGTCGACGCCCTTCTCGAGAGGCTGGTCGTGTTGACCGGGGGCACCGTCCCGGGACCGCCCGACCCCGTGCCGTGAGACTCCCTTTGATGGCCTTTCAAATACCGCACGTCAAGCATCGATGTGCTGTCTGTCACAGAGAACCGTCGCAAGACAGTCCGCCATCCCCTCGCGGCGGAGCCCGCGGGTCACCACGTCCGCCAGGAGGGCGTCGTCCTCCACCACCAGCACGCGCATCGTGCCGCCTCTTGTGCAACTGATCCCGGCCGGGGCCCGGCGAGGGTGGGCCGGGCTCGGTGGACGGCCGGATCACGGCCTCGATCCAGGCCACCAGGTCGTCGACCGTCCTGAACCGTTCGGACCGGAACGCCCGGCGCTCGGCGGTCGCCCGCGCTAGGTCGTCCGTCCCGGGAAGGGCGCGGCCTCGACGCCGATCTCGTCCATCCGGGTCGAGTACAGACGGTACCGCCGCCTGGCCTCGCCGTGGCGGCGGGCCTGGATGAGAGCTGCGGCGGCGGCGGTGACGGCGGCTCCGCGTCGCCCACCGCTCGGCCGAGCGCCTCGGCCTCCTCCGTCGTCACCGGCGCCCCGGACGGCGCCGTGCCGGACGCCTGCGCGCTCGCGACCCGCGAGGAGATCCGGGCGGCGACCGGGAAGGACCCCGGGCCCGGCCGGCCGTCGCACGTGGGCGTCGGGACGATCCGGGCCTGCACGTTCCACACGCTGGTCACGTTCGTCGACGTCGCGGAGAACTACGAGTCCGCCAGGCAGGCCATCGGAAGCCGACGGGGGGTCCCCCGAGCCGGTCGCCGGCCTGGATCAGGACGCCTTCTGGTACGCGAAGGACTACGCGGGCGTCCTCTCCGCTCTCGACAGAGACTTCTTCGTCACGGTGACGTTCGGTAGCCGCCAGGACGCCGCGGCATACCTGGAGCAGGCCAAGCGGATCGTGGGCACGATGCTCGCCCACCTGTAGACCCGGAGCGTTCGATCCCGGCCGCTCGCCTGGTTCGCCTACCCGCCGGTTGCCGCGAGCGGTGAGGGAATCACCTCACGCACGAGGGACCCGGCGAGGTACGGCGGGACGGGCGGACCGGGGACGTTCGCCACGTAGGCGCTCATGAACCGCTGCCGGGGGGCGTGGCGAAGGAAGGCCCGCTGGATGAGGCCGTTGCGGAAGAGCAGCACGCCCGGTGGGCGCTCCTTCGTCCGCAGCACGGCCGTCTCGGCGGTCCGCTCGCGCTCCTCGCCCTCGTCGCTCTGGCCCTGGCGTGGACCGTTGCCGCGCGCCGGATGCCGCGGCCAACCACTGCAGGTGGTAGAGGACGCGAGTCACGGTCCCGCACTTCGAGCGGCCCCGGGGCCTTCGCCGAGGCGCTGGGCGTCGCGATTGATCCAGCGTGAACGGCGATCCTGTGGCCCGCTACGGCGTGCGCTCGGGCGAGCCGACGGCGAGGGCCGACTGTTACTTCAGGACGAACCCGGGCTGACAGTTGATGTTCGTGCCCCGCGGCACGGTGATCTTCGAGGGGTCGGCACAGCCGGGGAGCGCGCGCCAGCCCTGGAAGCTCGAGTCTGCCGCCGGACGGGCATCGAGCCGGACGACGGTTCCCGTCAGGAAGAAGCTCCAGCAGGTTCCGGAGCCGGTGCCGTTCGTGATGGTGCAGTTGATCCCGGCCGGATCAGACGT
>WNGA01001378.1_pt1 | contig 48043 bp, 47 predicted proteins | sample 5400061 | NCBI WGS metagenome assembly WNGA01 (sample SAMN13153366, study PRJNA577476) | soil metagenome | isolation source: 100 cm soil or saprolite under grassland replicate 2 | place: USA:California | collected 2016-06-15
TGGCACGAACGAGCTATAGGTGGACTGGGTGATCAGCATCTGGGCCTGCTCCCTTGATGCGCGGGTTCACACAGACCTGCCAGATCGGTATCGCTTTGCCCCTCGCCGTGATGAACCGGATCCGGCGCCAGATCGGCGGGACTGTGCGCGCATTCGCCCGCCCAGGTTTCGGCGGGCGCTTGACCGGCGAGTCCGCATAAATATGCGCCGCGGCAGGTCTGGCGAACGCACTACTTTGCCGCGAGGTGGGCGGGCGCCTATGGGATGACTGGGCTGCCGGGGGTGCGCATCAGGCCAGCGTCCAGAAGTCGCGCTCTTCCACGACAAGCCCGTCGGTCCTGAAGCGCAGCAAGGACACTCCCGCCAGATCTTCGGTGCCGCCATCGGTCAGCCTGGTCTGCGTGCTCCAGGGCACAGCAGCCTGATCGCCGTCGATGATCGGCGTGCCGAAACGGCACTGGGCCGATTCCTCCTCCGCGAGCACGCGGGTCAGGTAACCCGGTTCCGGCTCGCGGAACGGGTGCTGCTGCCAGAACGCGCCCTCGGCGTAAAGCGCCGCGATGGCGGCCGCGTCATGCTCGCGCCGGCCGCGTTCCCACAGATCTGCCCACCGCTGGGCTGCCTCTCGCGTGTCCACGCGCCAACAGTAGACATGGGCACCGACAGGCCGGCGGCCCGGCTGGCAGCTAAGGCGAGCATTCCCGGCGCGCGCACATGGCCGCCGGGCGGTGGTGCGGGACTTCCCGGGAGGGCCTCGGGCAATGGGGTCGGCGTTCTGAGGCACCCTTGCCAGCGCCGGGTTACCGCTCCTGCTCGGTCGGGCGGATCAGCATCTCATTCACCGCGACGTGCCGCGGCCGGGTAATGATGTAGATGATCGCGTCGGCGATGTCCTCGGCCTGCATCCTTTGCCCGAACTGGTTTCGTATGCTGTCGAGCACCTCGGGCCGGTTGTGGCCGGCTAGCTCCGTCGCGGTCGCGCCCGGCTCGACCAGGCAGATGCGTACGTAGCGCTTGGTCACCTCCTGGCGCAGGGACTCGCTGAACGCGCCGACGCCGTGCTTGGTCAGCGAGTAGACGCCGTTGCCGTTGCGGGCTGCCCGGCCCGCCACCGAGCTGATGTTCACCATGTCGGCGACCTGGCGCGGGCTGTCCTCGGCGGCGCGCAGCAGATGAGGCAGCGCGGCGTGCGCGCAGTAGAGCAGGCCGAGCACGTTGAGCTCGACCATCTGCTGCCACTCTGGCAGCGGCGCGCCTACCGCCGGGCCGAGCAGCATCACGCCGGCGTTGTTGATGAGCGTGTCCAGACGCCCCAGCTCGGCGACCGTGCGCGCAACAGCGCCGGTCGCCTGCTGCTCGTCGGTGATGTCGGACTCCAGCACCAGCGCGGTGCCGCCCTGGTCGCGGATGCCGTCGGCGAGCGTGTCCAGCCGGTCCCTGCGCCGCGCCGCCAGCGCCACGGCCGCACCCTGAGCGGCGAGAGCGGCGGCCGTGGCCGCGCCGATGCCGCTCGAAGCCCCGGTCACCAGTGCGACCGTGCCATCCAGTACGTGCTTCACCAGAAATCACCTGCCTTGCTCTTAAAGGACCGCCGCCCGGATGATCCCTGGCGTGGCGGCCGGTACTGGCCATCGGACATGGCTGGTGTTCCGCCGGTTCGGCTGGCGCGGACAGCCTGCTGCGCTGGACGGTATCAGCGGGGGTATGCGGTTCCTGGGCGGCGTGATCAGGACGCGGGCCCGCGTCCGGGGCCGGGGGTTTGCCGTAGTTGCTGGCCGGCTGCGGGCGGGTATCGGGGTTCCAGGCCGCAGCTGCCCGCGGCGGGGGAAAGTCTGTCAGGTGGTCTGCCGTGAGGCATGTGGCAGCTGGCTTGGCTGACTGCCTGATCGCCGGCTGGCAGCCTGCAGGCCGCGTGAGCGATTGCCCGCGCAGGGCGGCCGGTCCGCGCGAGGTCCCCGCCGCCCGGCGGGGCGGGTGGCGGTGGCATGAGCAGCCGGTCCGGCCAGGAGGCGGGCCAGGGCGCCGCGGGCCTGCTTCAGCTCGCTGTAGTGGCCGCTGGCTGCCGGGTGCGTGACCGGCGCGATCCCGGCGGCGTCGATGAGGAAGAGCCCCGGCTCCCCGGCCGGGCCACAGGTACTGGCGATCACCATCTGCTCCGGCCGGTGACCATAAGGCCGGCCCGGTGCCCGCGGACGACCGCTCGCGGATCACGGTGCCGCTGAGGTGCTTGGTCCTGACTGACATGATCATGGCCCTTCTTGCCTGGCTCACCGGGACGTCCCGGCAGGTCCAGGACATGAGGGAAGCGCCTGCCGGGCGGATGATAATTCCCCGCAGGCGGGATGAAAGCTTCCGGAGCAGGCACGCCGGTGCATGGTGATCAGCGGGTGATGCGGCTGATGAGTTACCGCGGGCAACAGGCCGTGCTCCTGGCGTGTCCGCGCCGGGACCGGCCGGCGGCTGCAGCAACCGGGACCGCTGACTGCGCCGCCGCCCGCAGCGTGAGCATCGCTTGTCCTGGACCCTCATGCCGCATCCGGCCCATCAGGGGCGGGACGACCTCGTAACGGGCGTCGGCATGGATCCGTCTGCCCGCGAATCGCGCACGGGCATCGCCCACGATGCCCACCGTGCGCAGCGCACATTCGTCTGAGGCTCGGCGTTCGCGCACCCTGCCTGTCCCGGTGGCTGTCCGCGGTCCGGCCCGTCAGGTTCCTGCCGGGGCTCTTATCTCCGGGCCGCTCCGTGTCACGGATGAATCAGCCCGGCGCCGGGGCGGCTGTTGTCTGCCGCGCGTGCCGTTGCCTCTGGCCTGATCGCGTGCAGGGCCAGGCATTCTGGCAGGACGAGCCGGCGGCCTTGGCGGGTGAGCTGCAGTGCGCAGCCTGGTCCTGGTGCCCGTGAGGGTGTGGCCGGGTTCGGGGCCTTCCCCGTGTGTGCACCGTGTTCCTGGCCGGCTGCTGGTGCGGCCGGGTCTGCGTTTGTCCCTATCCCGGCTTGTCAGCTTGCGCCGCTTCGTCGGTTCCCGCAACCGGCCTCTCGCTGCGCTCGCCCCGGGCCGGCCACAGATCTTTCCCGGTCGCGGGCAATCCCCCTTTGGTGCCGGCTTCGCCGGCGCTGTCCTTGCCTTTGGCCGCTGGGAAACATCTTGGCCTGCCCGGGCCGGCCGGCGTGACGGGGCCACTCCTGCGCGGCGCTGGGCGCCTGACCGCCGGGAAGGGCCCGCAGTCCCCAGGCCCGCCACCAGGGCGGCCATCCCTCCCGGCCACGGCACCACGGAGGAAACCCCCATGAACCCGATCAGCATCACCGTCACCGGCCGGCTCGGCGATGACCCCCGCACCTTCACCACCCGCGACGGCACCGACGGCGTCGAGCTGCGCCTGGCCCTCGACATCCCGGCCCGCGGCGCCGGCGAGGGCATCACCCGGTGGATCAAGGTCACCGCGTTCGGGCTGCTGGCCACCCGGACCGGCGAGTCGGTTCGCAAGGGCGACCGGGTCACGGTCGTGGCCGATGACCTGATTGCCGAGGCGTGGGCCGCCACCGGCACCGGCGAGCCCCGCGCCCGGGTCACCCTGCGGGCCCGCGAGATCGCCGCGTCGATGGCCTTCGACACCCTGCGGACCGGGTTCGCCGACCGCAAGGCCGCCCGGCTGGCCGCCGCCAACGGCGAGCCCAGCGACCTCCCGGCCGGGGAGCAGGCCGAGCTCCGGGTTCTGCGCGGCGTCACCCCCACCTCCTAATCCCTCCTCACGGCGGGGGCGGGCAGCGTGCCCGCCCCGCTCCCATGTCGTCCCGTCCTGTTCCTGCACGAAAGGAATCCCGTGATGAATGCCCCTCCCAGCCAGCGGCTGCGGATCAGCTCCCCGGCGGGGCTGCTGGCCGTTGTGCCGCACCTGCTCGGCTTCGTCCCCGAGTCCAGCCTGGTCGTGCTCGGCGTCGCGCCGCCGTCCGGCCGGATCCGGTTCGCGCTGCGCTACGACCTGCCCAACCCGCCCGACGGCGCCGAGTCGGCCGCGATCGCCGCGCACGCCGCCGGCGTCCTGGACCGCTACCAGCTGAGCACCGCGGTCGTGGCCGGGTACGGTCCCGGCCAGCTGGTCACCCCGGCCGCGGACGCCATCCGCGGCACCGCGTCCCGGGGCGGGGTGGTGCTGCTGGACGTGCTGCGGGTCCAGGACGGCCGGTTCTGGTCCTACCTGTGCCGCGAGCCGTCCTGCTGCCCGGCCGACGGCATGCCGTTCGACGCCGCCGGGCATCCGGCCAGCGCTGTGCTGGCTGACGCCGGCCTGCCGGTCCTGCCCGGGCGGGACGCGCTGGCGGCCACGATCGCCCCGCTGACCGGTCCTGTTGCCGAGGCGATGGCGCAGGCGGCCCGGCGGGCTGAGCGGGTCGCTGCCCGGCTCACCGTCACCGGCGGGCCGCGGGCCCTGGACGGGCCGGGCCTGGCCGCCGTCCGGATGATGGTCCAGGCCTACCGCGACGGCCGCACGATCAGCTCGCCCGTCCGGCACGCCTGGCTGGCGCTCGTCCTGACGTCGGTGCGGGTCCGGGATGATGCCTGGGCCCGGATGGACCCCGATCACCGCGACTCCCACCGGCGGCTGTGGAGCGACGTGGTGCGCCGCGCCGGGCCCGGGTACGTGGCCGCTCCGGCGTCGCTGCTGGCGTTCACCGCCTGGCAGTGCGGCGACGGCACCCTGGCCAACATCGCGCTAGAGCGTGCGCTGGACGACATCCCGGATTACTCGATGGCGCTGCTGATCCACGACGTCCTCGACTCCGGGGCGCCGCCGTCCATGGCCACGCCGCCGATGACTCCGGACGAGGTCGCCGCCAGCTACGCCGGCCTCCGCTCGGGCTCTAGCCCCGGCGCCGGTACCGCAGACGGCTAAGCGCCCTCTTCCGTGCGCGGGCCGGGTACCCCCGGCCCGCGCACATTCATCTCCCCGCCCGTTTCCTGTGAAAGGACCTAACACGATGACCAGCAACAACGCGCTGCTGGAACGAGTCCGCAAACTCCTGGCGAAAGCAGAATCGGCCGGCGTGACCGGACCGGAGGCCGAGGCGCTAACCGCCAAGGCCGCCGAATTGATGGCCCGCTACGGCATCGACCGGGCGCTACTGGCCGCCGCCCGTCCCGAGACCGACCACCCGGCAAACCGGGTGATCGCCGTGCCGAACCCCTGGGCCCGCGTCCAGGCCCATCTGCTGTGCGGGCTGGCCTCGGCGATGCGCTGCCAGTGCATCATCCTGCCCAGCTCCAGGCCGGGAACCCGGATCCATATCTTCGGCTACGCCTCTGACATCGAGCGGGCCGACATGCTCTACACCTCCCTGCTCGTGCAGATGTGGCAAGGACTCGTCAGCGCTCCGCTGCCCGCATGGACCAGGAACCCGCGGGCGTGGCGGCGCAGCTGGCTGCTCGGGTTCGCCACCGCCGTGATCGCCCGCGTCCGCGCCGCCGAACAGCACGCCGCAGCCGAGGCCACCGCCCCGCAGGCCAGGTCCGGGACGGGCGCGGCACTGGTGCTGGCCGACCGTAAGCAGGTGATCAGCCGCGCCGTCCAGCAGGCGTATCCCGTGACCCGCACGGCGAAGGTCACCTACAGCGGCAGCGGCTACGCCAAGGGCCAGCAGGCCGACCTCGGCGGCAGCCGGCTCCCCGGCGCGGCCGGGAAGGCGATCGGCGGCGGCCGGTGAACCGCGGTGAGCCGCCGCGCAGACCATCTCGCGCCCGGGCCGACGAGGACCCACTCCCGCCGGTCCTGGCTGTCGGGCTGTCCTGGGTGCCCGCGGCCAGGCGCATGGCGCTGGTGCTGGTGAGCGGGTTCACCGGGTTGCCGGATCCCGGACGGCACGGGCTCAGGCTCGGGTGACGCTCCTTGCGGCGATCACGCCCATGCCGTGCCGTTCCCGTCTGGTTCCCGGTGGCGCGGTCCGCGGTGTATCCCGGCTTGTTCAGTCTCGCAGGCGCGGCCGGGCGCGCAACCGGGCTCTCGCTGCGCTCGCTCCGGACGGCCAGAGATCTTTTTCCCGGCCGCGGGCCACCCCCTTCGGAGCCGGCTTCGCCGGCGCAGTTTCTTTTTTTTGCCCGTTGGAAAACATCTTGCCCGCCCGGGCCGCCCGGTTGCCCTCCCGCCCTATTGCGCCTGCCTTCCTTCCGGCGCCGGAGCACACCACGAACCAGGACCCCGCCACCGGGAACCGCCCTCCGAAGGAAGCACGACATGGACGCCATCTGCACCGACTGCCACGGGCCCGCGCCCGACGGCCCGGTCTTCGCCGAGGCGGGCCTGCTGTGCTGGCCCTGTGCGGATGCCCGCATCGACGCCCTGCGGCTCCTGTTTGACCCCGCCGGAGACCTCGACGTCACGGCCGCGTGACCTCACCGGCAGGCACCCGCCCCGGACGGGCGGGTGCCTGCCGCACCAGCCGAACGGAAGGAACAGCATGAAACCACCGCAGGACAAAGCCGCCGCCCGCCCGCGGGAACCGGGCCGCCGCCCGGAATACGTGATCGTCACCTGGGTGTCGGAGCAGCTGCGGGACAGGATCCAGCGCAACGGCGCCTCCCTGGCCGAGATCCTCCAGATCACCGGCAGGAAGGTTCCCGGGCCGGCAGATCCGGGGCCAGAGGACCGTGAGGCAGGGCAGCCGCCACAGCCCGGGAACAGCAGGCCGGGCCAGCCAGCGCCGGGCGGCTGACATCAGCGTCTGGACCGGGCCTGCCGCGCGGGCAAGACCGGCACCCTGCCCTGGACGGGCGGGTGCCTCGCGGGCTGACGGCAGCGCTCTGCTGTCGATGAGCGGGGCGTTCACCCCGCCGATTCCGGTCCCTGACGGCACAGGCTCAGGCCGGGGGTTGCTGTCCCGGCGGTTGCGTCCATGCCGTTGCGGTTCCGGTCAGGTTCCCGGTGGCGGGGTCCGCGGCGTTCCCGGCTTGCTCAGTCTCGCAGGCGCGGTCGGAAGCGCAACCGGGCTCTCGCTGCGCTCGCTCCGGACGGCCAAGATCTTTTCCCTGACCGCGGGTCACACCCTTCGGGGCCGGCTTCGCCGGCGCACTTTCTTTTGCCCGCTGGAAAACATCTTGGCCGCCCGGGCCGCCCGGTTGCGCTCCCGCCCTATTCCGCCTGCGTTCCCTCCGGTGCCGGAACACGCCACAACCAGGACCCCGCCACCGGGAACCACCAGCGAAAGGGAGCACGACATGGACGCCACCACCACCTCCGCCTCCGCCTCCGCGACCATCACTTGCGCGAAGCCCGGCTGCGGCGCGCGGACTACGGTGGCGGAGTCCGTTTACATCGACGGCTGCGGCCAGGTCTGCCCCCGTTGCGCGGGCCCGGTCCCGGCGTGGATGGGCGACATCGAGCTCCCGTTCTGATCGCTGGCCCCGGTGCTCGCCGGGCGCACCCGCCGCCCGGCGGCACGCTCTGGAGTGCTACTTCGCCGGGCTGTGGCGCGCCGCAGACGACGCCGCATAGCGCCTGCCCGCGGGCATGGCTTCCTCCGCGACCGGCGCTCGTCCGCTGCCGTGACCATCAGCGGGCACCGTCGCTGGCGGTTGCGGCGTTCGCCTCGGTCAGCTCGCGCTGATCATTTCGGCGGCGGGGTCCATGGTCCGGTCTCGCCCTGGCGCACGAACACCCGGCGGGGGACGTCGCGGTATGCCTCGGGTGCCTCCAGCGGCCGCACGTTCTCTGCCCGGACGCTGACGACATGGCGGCGCGGCCCGTTCCCCGTGGTCATGACCCATGTCACCCAGGCGTGCCAGGATCCGTCCCGCTGGTGCCGGTCCCAGCACAGGAGATAGGCCACGGTGTCGTCACCGACCTGGACGATCGGCGGTGACGGCGGAGCATCCCTCACCTCGCCCAGTACGCGAACTCCTGTTCGAGTTGTCGAGCGTGGCGGGCGCCGCGGCCGGAGCGTATGTTGCGGCGCCGCCCGCGCGCTGGCCATCAGCATGCCGTCTCCCGCATGCGAGGTGCCGCGCCGGCTGCGGCCGGCTGGCGGCCGGCCGCGCTGCGGGCCGGAGCCGGCCGCGCTTTGTGACATTCAGCGGCATTTACCGGCATCACCATGCGAGCCGAATCACTATGCCCAGACGGCCAGCCCAGAATACTCTTTCCCGCAGCACTGAACACTTGTACTAAGCCAACCCCGCCTGGCCACCAGCTATCCGTTTCACATATTTCTTGTCTCGCCTGCCTTCACACCTTTGCATTACAATGATGATGGCAGTCCGGCGATTCCGGTAGTGGCCAGGAACGGTGCGTGATGCTGACGATATCCAGCGGCTATGACCCTGGGTACCTCACGCGCGCGGTGGCGACCGGGCGGGAGAACTACTACCTGTCCGCGGTCGCGGAGCATGGCGAGCCGCCGGGGATCTGGACCGGCCGGGGGTGCCCCGGGCTGGGGCTGGCGGTCGGCTCGCAGGTGGACAACAAGGTCATGGAGCGGCTCTACGGGGCGTTCGCCGATCCGCGGGATCCGGCGGGTCAGGCGACGCTCGGGCGGGCGCCGAGCGGGTTCGCCGGCCACGACGAGAAGATCGCCGGGCGGATCGCCGGGCTCCTCGCGGCCGAGCCCGAGGCGACGGCCGAGCGCCGGGACCAGATCATCATGCAGGCTTTGAAAGACCAGCGCGCGGCGGTGTATTTCTTCGACGCGACATTCTCAGTGCCGAAATCGGTCAGCTTGCTGCACGCGTCGCTGCAGGTCAGGGCCCAGCAAGCCAGCCAGGCTGGCCGGGCAGGGGAGGCAGAGGAGTGGGCGGCGCGAGCGCAGGTGGTGTGGGACGCGATCCTGGCGGGGAACCAGGCGATGCTGGAGTACCTGCAGCGGGAGGCGGGTTACAGCCGGGCGGGTTACCACGGCAAGGGCTCGGGCCGGTACGTGGACGCGCATGAGTGGGTGATCGCGTCGTTCGCGCAGCACACCAGCCGGGACCATGACCCTCAGCTGCACGTGCACAACGCGATCCTCAACCGGGTCCAGCGGGAGGACCCGCTGGCGTCCCGGCCGGGCGACCGGCGGGCCTGGCGCACTTTGGACGGGACGGCGCTGTACGCGGCGAAACCCGCCGCAGGCGCGATCGCCGAGCGGACCCTGGCCGAGTACCTCTCGGCCCGGCTCGGAGTGCAGACCGTCGCGCGGGCGGACGGGAACGGGTTTGAGATCGCCGGCATCTCCGAGGCGGTGCGGGACCAGTTCTCCTCGCGGCGGCGGGCTATCGGGCCACAGGTCCGGCAGCTGATCGAAGAATACGAGCGCAAGCATGACCGGGCGCCGGACGCGCGGGCGGTCTGGTCGATGGCGCAATTCGTCACGCTCGATTCGCGCCGCGCGAAGGCGCATTCGGCGCCGCCGCGGGAAACGCTGCTGGCGCAATGGGAAGCCCAGTCACGCCGCGCGGAGACCGAGGCGCTCAGCGCTATCCCGGACGCCGTCCTCGGACGCCGCGGCGCCGGGCGGGCGGCGCGGCCGCCGTCCGGCGTGCGGCTACGGCGGATCGTGGCGGCCGCGGTCGCGGACGCGCAGCGGTGCAAGGCGACGTTCTCCCGGTACGAGCTGACCCGGATGATCAGCCGCCACCTGCCGGGCCAGCTCGGCGGACTGGACGGCGAGCAGGTGACCGCCCTGCTGGAGGAGCTGACCAGCCAGGCGCTGCGGCCCGGCGGCCCCGGGGAGACGGTGCTGCTGACCGCGCCGGAAATGGTGCCGGTCCCGGCGGCGTACCGGCGCGCGGACGGGCTCAGCCTATGGCGCCGCCACGGCGCCGAGATCTACACCACCCGCGCCATGCTGGACACCGAGACGCGGCTGCTGCGCGCCGCGGCGCAGGCCGGCGCGCCCAGAGTTGCGCCGGACCGCGCTGCAGCGCTGCTCGGCGCGGACCGGGCGCGGGTCGAGGCACGGCTGTGGCGCGAGCACGGCCACCCCGGCGCGGCCGATGCAGCGAGCGGCGGCGAGCCTCCGCTCAGCGACACGGGCCTGGCTGATGACCAGGCGCAGGCAGCATACGGGGTGCTCACCTCCGGGCGGGCGATCGACATCCTGGTCGGGTCGGCCGGCACCGGGAAGACACGGACCGTCGCCAGGCTCGCCCATGCCTGGCGAGACTCCGGCGCCGGGCGGGTGATCGGGCTGACCACGTCCACGAACGCCGCGCACATCCTCGCCGCCGAAGGACTCACCAGCAGCCACAGCCTCGCGGACTTCCTGGGCCGGATCAAGCACAGCGACCGGACCCGCGGGCATCTGCTAGTAACGCCCGGGGACCTGCTGGTGATCGATGAGGCATCCATGGTGTCCACCACGGACCTGGCCGCGGTGGAGGACATCGCCACCCGGTGGGGCGCGAAGATCCTGCTGACCGGCGACACCGAACAGCTATCCGCGCCCGAAGCCGCCGGCGCGATGCGGCTGCTCGCCGACGAGCACGGCTACTACCAGCTCCACGCGGTGCAGCGGTTCGACCAGGACTGGGAGAAGGCAGCGTCGCTGCGGCTGCGCGCCGGCGACGCCAGCGTGCTGGCCGAATACGACCAGCGCGGCCGGATCCTGGAAGGCACCCGGGAGCAGATGACCGACGCCGCGTACCAGCGGTGGCTGGCCGACCATCTCAGCGGCAGGCAATCCCTGCTGCTGGTCACCACGAACGACCAGGCCACCGAGCTGGCCCGGAGGGCCAGGGACGAGCTCGCCGCGCTCGGCCTGGTCGCCACCGAGAGTCTGGCCGAGCTCGCGGACGGCAACATAGCCGGCGCCGGGGACCTCATCGTGGCCCGGCAGAACGTCCGCATCGAGGCCGGAGAGCCGGGCAGGATGCTGGCCAACCGCGATGTGCTCCGCATCGACGGGTGGAACGGGGCGGGAAAGGGACGAGTCGCGCGGGTCCGCCGCATCGTGGGCCATGGTCGGGCGGGCGAGGCGCTGTGGTCCGCGCCGTTCGAGCTGTCCGGGGATTACGTCGGAACTCACGTGCAGCTTGCCTACGCGGGGAACGTGCACGTTGCCGAGGGCCGGACGTCCGACACCAGCCACCTGGTCGTGGACGAGACCGCCGGGCGCGAGTCGTTCTACGTGGGGATGGGCCGGGCCCGTCAGCGGAACACCGCCTACGTGATCACCGAGCGCGCCCGCGCCGCTGACCTGTCCCCGGAGCCCCGGCCTGCGCCCAGCCTGGAGGATCCCGGAGCCGTCGGGGACGCGCCGCCGCGGCCGCACCGGCTGGCCGTGCTGGCTGGCGTGCTGGAACGGCAGCAAAGCGCGCGGACGGCTACCGAGTCGGTGCGACGCGAGCTGGACCGGGCCGCGAGCCTGGCTACCCTCTCATCGGCCTGGGCGGACGTGACCCGCGCGCACGCCACCCGGCAGTATGAAATGACGATCCGGTCGCTGCTGGCCGCAGAAGACTGGCAGCAGTACCAGCAGGACGCCGAGCGGGGAACGCTGACGCGGCTGCTGCGCGCCGCCGACCTCGCCGGGCACGACGTTGAGGAGGTACTGCGCCGCGCGCTGGCGGGCCGGGACTTCGCCGGGGCCCGGAGTGTCGCCGGGGTGCTGCACGGCCGGGTCAGCCGCATCACCGGCACGCCGGAACCTCAGGCGACGGCAAGTTATGCGGACCGGACCCCGGTGATCGAGGATCCGGAAGCGCACAGGTTCGCCCGCGAACTGGCCACGGCGATGGACGAGCGCGTGTCGCTGCTGGGGAACCAGGTCGCGTTGGACCGGCCGGTGTGGGCCCTGCGGTACCTCGGCGAGGTACCCGCGGATCCGGTCGAGCGGGCGGACTGGACCGGGCGGGCCGGGGCGGCGGCGGCCTACCGGGAAGAACGCGGCTATGCCGACGAGGCGGAGGCGATCGGGCCGGCGCCGGAACGCGGATCGCCGGAGCAGCGGGCCAGCTGGCACGCGGCCTATGTCGCGCTGGAGTTGCCTGATGAAGGCCGGGAGGTCGCGGCTGCGACCGACGGTGAGCTGTGGGCACGGCGGGCCGCGTACGAGCGGGATGCCTTGTGGGCGCCGCCGTATGTCGGTGACGAGCTGCGGGATGCTCATATAGCGGAGGACACCTACCGGGCTGATGCCGTGCTCGCGTGGCACCGGGCCGACGCCGCGGCGGATGAGGCCGAGCGGGCGGCAGCGCTGCGGGATGCCGGGCAATACGGTGCGCTGGCGCAGGACGTCGGAGCCTACCGGGAGGCCCTGACGGAAGTCGCGGGGGCGCGGCGGCGGTGGCACGCCGCCACCGAGCAGGACCGGCAGAGAGCGCTCATCGCCGACACCGAGCTACGCCGCCGCCATCCGGAGGCGGAGTTGCCGCCGCTGCACACAGCCGAGGAGGCGCTGACCAGCAATGCCACGCACGAGGCCAGCGGATCAGTTCCCGCGGACCAGCAGATGACACTCGGCGCAGCGGCCCCGGAAACAGCGGAAGCTGCGCTGGGGGACGGTCGTGAGCCGGATGCTGAGCCCGTTGGAGCCGGGTCAGGCAGGGAGCAGAACGACCGGGATGCAGCTGGCCGGGCTCGCGTGCACCGTCACGATGTTAGCGCTGCCCTGGAGGCAGCCCGGATAGCCGAGAAAATCATCGCCGCGCGGGAACTGCAGGCTGACCGCGAGGCCGGTCTTAGCGACGATGTGATGCGCCGCCGGGAAGCCGAGGCGCGGCAGGAAGCCTCGGCACGCGCCAGCGCCGTCCGCCAGGATCCCGCACCGAGCCGCCGGGCCAGATCACTTGAGCTTGATGAGCCGGAACTGGAGGCCGGGCTATGACCAGGGCTACGGTCAATCGTGTGGACACTGACCGGATCGACGACCATGCGCCGCCGGGCGGCACGGCGATCGTCCGGCCGCTACGACACGTCCGGGCCGTGCGAGAGCGTGACGCCGCCCAGCCCGCCGATCCGTCCGAGGCGACCGCACAGTCGCGCTCGGCTCGCGCGTGGGCCTGGGCACTGGGCGAGGGCACGACCGCTCCGATCACCGGCCGCCTGACCGCGGTTCCGCCCAGCCGGTCCGACATCAAAGCGGAGATCACCGCTGCCGACGAGCGGCTCTTTCGCGGTGACCAGGAGAACCGGGCCGATGCCGCCGCAATCATCCTGCGCTGGCTCATCGGCGACGACGATCACGTCCCAATCCGGGCTGAGAACCCGGGCGAGCTGGTCGGCGGGTTCGGCGACGTCGTCCGTTCACCAGAGCAGATAGCAGCATCCTGGCAATCGCGGCCGAGGGCCAGCGGCAAGCCGCGGCCAGGGGCCGGGACCTCGACGTCGGCGCGGACGCCCGGGCATTCGCCCGGCAAGACGCCGGCTACCTCAACGGCGTGATGGCAACGCTCGCGTGGGTGCTGGGCGAGCGAGCCGGCTCCCCGATCGCGAGCCCGCACTCTCGCGAGCTGACCACCGGGGTCCTCAAGATGCAGCGGGTCCACGCGGGGACGTGATCGAGCAGTCCAGGTACCCCTGGATGGCCGGCTGCCTCCCGCCGCTCTGGTACGGCGAGGGCGTCAAGTTCACCATCACCTGGCTACTCGGCGACTGGACTGCGCCGCCCGTCGACCCGGCAGGGCGCGGGCCCTACGGTAAGGGCAGCGAACTGCCCGCGCTGCTCCATGACGCCGAGACACGGCAACGCCGCTTCTGAGCGCGGGCGGCGGTTACCGTCAGCCCGGCATGGTGCTGACAGGAATCGTTGATGCGACACATCGGCCTTGCATGATGTGTGACGCCCGGCGGAACTGATGGTCCGCAGCAGTTACGTACCGCGACGATTTACGTGCCTGCGTCCGCAGGTACCGTCATTCGATCGGCTGCATGTGCGTGCGTCTCCGGCACTAGGCGGTCATGCATAATCATGCAGGTTGGGTTGACCAATCGCGGGACCGTCGTGGCCGCCGCTTGCACCGTTGACCGATGCCGGGCGGGGCCGCAGCTGCGCGCGCACCTATCCGCGATATGGGCGGGTCGGCCCAGCGCGGCGCTTGGCTAGCGGCCCGCGCATATCAATCATTCTGGCGTGCCGATGCGTGGAAGATGCTGGCAGCCGCAATGTCGCCTGGAAACGGACCCTAATGGGGATGTCCTGCGAATTCCCGGCCGTCGGCCACGGACGCTTCGGGTTTCGTGTCGTGACCGGTGTTTTGACTCGTCAGCTTGACCTCATGGAGAGTCCCTTCGCCGGGCTTGGTGGGCGGTTCAGTTGGCTCGGCCCTTTCTCTTGCAGGGTGGTAAGGATTCCGGGAGGTCGGTTCGGACCGGGCCGGGCGCGATGCCGTGCCGTCCGCCGCTTAATCCCCTGCGCGGCTTTACTGTCCAGGGCGTGGCTGGAGTGGCTGTTTAGCGGTGGGAGGCGAGGACGTCGTGGGGGTCGGCGCCGTCGTCGGGTTCGGGGTCGGCGTGGACGAGTGCGGCGGCCAGGCGCGGGATGGCATGCAGCAGGGCGTGCTCGGCGGTGACGGCGACCTGGTGGGCCTGGATGGCGGTGATGTCCGGGTCGACGATGACCTCGCATTCCGCCCTGATCTGGTGGCCGATCCAGCGCAGGCGGACCTGCCCGGTATCTAGCACCCCTGGAGTGGTTTTCAAGGTTTGCTCGGCCTGGTCGGTGAGTGTGGGGTCGACGGCGTCCATGAGGCGCCGGTAGATCTCCCGGGCGGCCTGCCGCAGGACGGCGAGGATCGCCACGGTGATGAGCAGCCCGACGATCGGGTCGGCCCAATCCCATCCCAGCGCTACTCCGCCTGCGCCGATGAGCACGGCCAGCGACGTCAGCCCGTCGGTGCGTGCGTGCAGCCCGTCCGCGACGAGCGCAGCAGAGCCGATTTTCCGGCCTGTCCGGATGCGGTATCCGGCGACCAGCTCGTTGCCTGCAAACCCGATCAGCGCCGCGGTGGCCACCGCGATCAAAGCAGAGACATGCTGGGGGTGCAGCAGGCGGGTGATCGCCTCGTAAGCGGCCAAGGCCGACGACGCGGCGATGGTCAGCACGATCGCGATACCGGCCAGGTCTTCGGCCCGGCCGTATCCGTAGGTGTAGCGGCGGGTCGGCGGGCGACGGCCAAGAACGAATGCGACTCCGAGCGGCACCGCCGTCAGGGCATCAGCGGCGTTATGCAAGGTGTCGCCGAGCAGCGCAACTGACCCGGATACCGCTACGACGGCCGCCTGGATGAGCGCGGTGACGCCTAGCACTGCCAGTGAGATCCACAGCGTGCGCATGCCTTCTTTGCTGGTTTCCATGGCCGCGTCGATCTGGTCGCCGGCGTCGTGGGAGTGCGGGCGCAGAATGTGCCGCAACCGGGACAACACCCCAGAGTCGGAGCCATGGCTGTGCTCATGGTCATGGTCATGGTCATGGTCCTGATGGTGGTCATGCCTGGGCACGGGATCGTGTCCGCTGGCCGGGGAGTGCGGGTCGCTCATAGTCGCCAGCATGCCGGGGAAACCTTGTTGCAGCACCTCCACGACAGCGCTCCTCAGGCATCTGCAACCAGGTCGCGGCAACCGCTGCCGCGCGCATCGGCAGCTACCGGCGCCGGGATCTTCCTAGTGTAACCATGGTTGCATAATTGTCCTGAGGCGCTTACGGTGGCGGGATGGCTGGCTCGGTTGAGTGGCTGCTCCTCGCTTACCGGATGCCGCGGGAACCGTCCACTCCGCGGATCACGGTGTGGCGCAAGCTGAGCCGTCTGGGCGTGCTGAAGCTGGGCGATGGCCTGGTCGCACTGCCCGCCGACGCCCGGTCCCAGGAGCGGCTGGAGTGGATTGCTGATGAGGTGATCGAGGCAGCCGGGGAGGCGACCTTGTGGAAAAGCAGGCTGGCCTCGGCCGCCGCGGAACGAGTACTGGCGGAGCGGATGGCCGCGGCGGTCGCCGGGGAATACCGGGGGCTCATCGCTGCCGCCGCCGAGGCCAGCTTGAGTACTCCCGTCAAAACCCAGACGGTGGCCCGGCTGCGGCGGGAATTGCGGCGGATCGCCCAGCGTGACTATTTCCCGCCGCCCGAGCGCGAGGAGGCGCGCAAAGCAGTGGAGTCCCTGATATCCGGGACGGTTCTCCGGTGAAGTGGGCGACGAGGTCCGGATGCCATGTGGACCGGGCCGCCTGCGCGTGGCTGATCCGGCGAATGGTCGACCCGGCTGCGGTGTTCGTGTTCGTCGATGACCCGGATGAGGTGCCCGCGGACGCCACGCCGTTCGATATGCGCGGGGCGGAGCTGTCTCATCATGAGGGTGATTGCAGCTTCGAGACGGCGCTGCGCATGTTCGGGCTTGATGATCCGGTGCTGTGGGATATCGCCCGGATCGTGCACGAGGCCGATCTCGATGATGAGCGGTTCGACGCGCCAGAGGCCCCGGGCCTGGATGCGCTGTGCCGGGGCCTGTCCATGATCTTGGATGATCCGGCCATACTCGCCGCCACCGGGCCGCTGTTCGACGGGCTGTATGAGTTCCGCCGCCGGGCGCTGCTGCTGGGCCGGGAACCGTCGTGAGGACCCGGCTGCCCGCCGATGCCCGGCGGATCCTGGCCGCGCAGGCGCTGCGGGCCTTCGGGTACGGCTTCGGCGCGGTGCTGCTCGGCGTCACCTTGAGCCAGCGCGGTTATTCGGCCGCTCTGGTGGGGCTGGTGCTGACTGCGGTGGTGGCCGGGACGGTGGTGGCGTCGATGCTGCTGGCCCGGCACGCCGATCTGGCGGGGCGGCGACGGTGCTACGTGATCATGTACCTGCTGCTGGCCGTTGTCGGCATGGTATTCGCATCATCCGCGCCGCTGTGGGTCCTGCTGCTGGTCAGCCTGACCGGGGCCTTGTCGACCGAGGTGGTCGAATCGGGCCCGTTCACCTCCCTGGAGCAGCCGATGCTGGCCACCGGCCTTGCAGGCGGCCGGCAGATCGCCGGGTTCGGGCTCTACAACGCGGTGGCCACAACAGCCGGATCCCTGGGGGCGCTGGCGGCCGGGCTGCCCGGGCTCCTGCGCCACTGGTGGGCGTCCCCGCCCGCGGATGAGCGCTATTTCCTGGTGTTCGTCCCGGTGGCCCTGGCCGGCGCCCTGGTCGCGGCCCGCCTGTCACCGGCCGTCGAGGCGCCACCGGCGCCGCAGCCAGCACAGCAGCGGCGGCGCCGTCCGGTGGATCGGTCCCGGCCGGTCGTTTACCGGCTGTGCGCCCTGTTCGCGGTGGACTCCTTCGGCGGCGGGTTCGTCATCCAGGCGTTCGTCGCCTACTGGTTCACCGCCCGGTTCGGCGCGCCGATCGCCGTGATCGGCGTGGTGTTCTTCGCCTCCGGCCTGCTGCAGGCGATCTCCTTCCTGGTCGCGGTCCGGCTGGGCGAGCGGTTCGGGCTGCTGCCCACCATGGTCTTCACCCATCTGCCCTCGAACTTGCTGCTGATCGCGGTCGCGTTCGCGCCCAGTTTCGGCTGGGCCGCGGGCTTGTGGCTGGCCAGGATGAGCCTGTCGCAGATGGATGTCCCGGCCCGGCAGGCCTACGTGATGGCCCTGGTCGACCCGGCCGAGCAGACCGGAGCCGCCGCTTACACCAACACCGCCCGCTATCTCACCCGCCCGCTCGGGCCGGTGCTGGCCGGGGCCAGCCAGTCCATTGCCCTGGGCCTGCCGTTCCTGCTCGCCGGGATCATCAAGTCCGGCTACGACCTCGCCTTGTGGCGGTGGTTCCGGCACGTGCCCGTCCCCGGCGCCCCCGGCCACCCGCCGCTGGCGCCCGCCGCCAGCCGACCTGAGGAGAGCACATGATCGCCTGCCTGCGCACCGTCAAGGTCCCGCCCGAGACGCGGGAGCGCTACCTGGCCTGGATCGCCGAGGGGCGCGCCATCCGCGAGGCCCACGGCATCCTCGCCGAACTGGTCCTCGAACCATCCGGCGGCGACGGCCAGACCGTTGTCCTGACGATCTGGCCGAGCCACGAGGTCTTCGACGCCTGGATCGCAACCCCTGAACGAGACCGCCTCACCGCCTCCGACGTCCACCAGGCCGTCAGCTACCAGCCGATCACCCGCTACGACATCGCCGGCGGATACCTCAGCCACCCCGGCCTGGCAGCCGCCGCCGCTCAGGAGGAGACATCATGAAATGGGTTACCCGCGCCCGGCCCAAGACCGACCGGATCGCCTGCCCCTGGCTGATCACCAAGTTCATCGACCCGGCCGCCGAGATCCTCTACGTCCCCGCCGACCAGGTGCTGGATGTGGCGAGGCGCGAGGATGCCCTCAGTTTCGACGCGCCGGGCGCCCGGTATGACCACCGCGACGGTAAGTGCACCTTCGAGGTCCTCATCGACGACCACAACCTGGCCGGCGACGCCGCCCTGGTGCGGCTGGCCCGGATCGTCCACGCCGCCGACATCGCCGCCGAACTCGGCACCGACCCGGCCGGGCCGGGACTGCTGGCCATCGGGATGGGCGGCCTGGATGTCGAAGATGACGACCACCGGCTGCTGGAACGCGCCCGGTTCGTCTATGACGCCCTCTACGCCTGGTGCCAGCGCCAGGTGCCCGCCCCCGCATGACCGGCGCCCTCGGCTACGACGACATCCGGGCGGGCACGGTCCGGCAGGTCGCCCAGCTGATGGCCGCCGCCGCCATCACCGCCCCCAAATCCGGCGGGCAGCTGTTCCTCGCCGGCAAACCGAACTTCATGGAAACCGTCATCGCCGATGACGGCGACACCCGGCGCAGCCTCGCGGCGTGGATGCGGGCACGCGGCAAGGAACGCCGCGAGCGGATCTGGTTCCGCGACGCCGAAGCCGCCGAAGCCGTCGACGCCATCTTGTTCATCGGGCTCCTGCCGGGCTGGTACCCGCCCAACTACGACTGCGGCGCCTGCGGATACGCCACCTGCGCCGAGTTCCTGCACCACACCAAAAACCTGCGCGGCGACTCCGCGGAACTCGAATTCGCTGGCCCGGTCTGCAACCTGCGTGACATCGACCTCGGCATCGCCGTCGGCTCAGCAGCCAAGACCGCCGCCATCCACTCCATCGACTGCCGGTGCCAAACCCGGGTGGCCGTCGCCGGCCGCAAACTCGGCCTCATCCAAGCCGACCATGCGGTTGCACTGTCGCTGTCCATGACTCACAAAGCAGTCGGATTCGACCGCCCGATGCCCAACGCGGACTTCGACCACCTCGACCTGCCGTCCACCGGAACGCTCCCGGTCGGCGTACCCGGAGCAGTCCGCCACGGCGGCGCCAGGAACCGGCAGGCACCCCGGCAGCCGACCCGCCGGCCAAGCCCTGACCTGAGGCCACCGTTCTAGCATGCTCAGCCGGGCGATCACCGCGGGCAATTGGTATCGGGCGCTAGGTTGCTGCCTCGTGCTAGGCGTTCAGCGAGGAAGCAGCGGATGAATCACCGCGGACCTGCGATCCTGCTCCTGGTCATGGCGCTGAGCGCATGCTCCGTGTCACCGCATCACCCGCCCGTGGCGAGAGCCCAGCCCGGCGCAACGGTCACGACGCAGACCGGCCCAGATCCCAAGACCGCGGCGGCGCTTGTACGCATTGCGCAAGCCTTCAACAACAACTACGACGGCAACAACGACGGGCCGGTCTACGACCGGTGGGACGCCCGCAGCCAGGCCGTCATCTCCCGGGCCGAATACATCCGGCGACACGCCGAATGCGCGACCGCCCCCCAGGGACCGGCACACGTCGAAGGCGCCGCACCGGGACCCAAAGGGGCCTGGCTCGTCCAATACGAAATCGGCGGACAGCAGCTCACCGACTACTGGTATTACATCCACCGGAGGTGGGAGTTCGACCTGCTGCTCAGCAACCCCGGCGCCGCGCGGCTCTACCGCCTCCCCTTCGTAAAATACGCCGCCCAAGTCGGCTGCCAGGACCGCTAGCGACCACCTCCAATACCGGACCGGGACACACTCAACGCCTGCGAGCGCTTTGAGGCCTATCTTCATCTAATGCCGCCGTGAGCTACGTCTGTGAAGCGCGCGGACACGATGATCTCAGTTCGGATGCCCGCCCCGGTCGTTAACCGTGGACGGCGACGCTGCCGGCTTCAGCAAACCGAACGGTCAGCCCAAGGAAAAGGGCCTTCTTGCCTGGCTGCCAGCTGTATCCCGTCACGGGATACCTCCGCGGCCTTGCCTGCCGCCGCTGTTTCCGGTCTGCTCAGCGCAGATATAGGAGACAGCGAGGAGGATGAGCCCTCGGTGCAACGGCGAACCTTCGTCAGCCTCACCGGCACGTCCCTGTTCGGCGCCCTCCTGGCCGACACGCGCAGCCCGGCCGACGCCATCGAGTCCTTTGCCGCTGTTCTGGCCACCTACGCATCGGACCCGGGCTGGCCGGCTCTCGACGCACCCCCAGACTTGCCGGCGCTGGCCGCTGCGGTCGCCAGCGCCAAGCGCGACTACCAGGCGTGCCACTACTCGGACGTGGCCAGGATTCTCCCGGCCTTGCTCAGCCGCTTGCAGGCAGCATGCGCAGTTCTCGACGGCCAGGACCGGCTGACGGCATGCACACTGTCCGCCGAGGCGCATCACGTCGCGGCCAGCATCCTGCTCAAGGTCAGCGATCAGGGCCTGGGCTGGCTCGCCGCTGATCGCAGCATGCAGGCCGCCAGGGCCAGCGAGGACCCGGTGACCATCGCGTCGAGCGCCCGGATCATCACCCACGCCATGATGAGCGGCAAGCACCACCGGGCGGCGACCGACACGGCCAGCACGCTGGCGGCCAGGTTCGACCGGGACGTGCCAGCGCACGACCCCGAGTCGCTGTCGGTGTACGGGTCGCTTCTGCTGCGCGGAGCGATAGCAGCCGCCCAGCACGACAACCGCCGCGGAGCCCACGAACTGCTGGCCGAAGCCGGGGAAGCCGCCCGCCGCCTGGGCGCAGACCGCAACCTGCGCTGGACGGCCTTCGGCCCCACCAACGTCAGCCTGCACCGGGTCAACATCGCCGTCACCCTCGGCGACGCCGGAACCGCGATCGACGTCGCGCGCACAGTGGAACTGGGCAAGATCGACGTCACCGAGCGCAAGGCGAGCTTCCTGATGGACACCGCCCGCGCATTCCTGCAATGTGGCAGGCATGAACGGGCATACCTGGCCCTGCGCGCGGCCGAGGAAGTCGCGCCCGAGGAGATCACCGGCCGCCCCGCGGCTCACCGCCTGGTCCGCGACCTGATGACCGCGGCCCCGCTCAGCATCCAGCGCCACGCCGAGGACTTCGCCCGCCGGATCGGGGCCACCGCATGACCCAGCCCGCCCGCATGCTGACGTCATCGCGTGCGGCGCAGGCCCCGCTGCCGAGGTCGGCCAGCTCGTCCAGCTCGCCCAGGAGCACGGCTGGACAGTCCAGGTCGTGGCCACCCCCGCGGCGCTCGACTTCATCGACGTAGCGGCGATCGAGGCCCAGACGGGCAGCCCGGTCCGCAGCCAGTACCGCAACCCCGGCGAGCCCCGATCACGCCCGGCCGACGCCATCATCATCGCCCCTGCCACCTACAACACGATCAACAAGTGGGCGCAGGGCATCAGCGACACCTACGCCCTCGGCATCCTCGCCGAGACCACCGCCCTCGAAGTGCCGATCGTTGTCCTCCCGTTCGTCAACTCCGCCCTGGCCGCCCGCGCCCCGTTCCGCCGCAGCGTCGAGGAGCTGCGCCGCGAAGGCGCGCACATCCTGCTCGGCCCCGGCGGCGTCGAACCCCACGAGCCGCACACCGGCGACGAACTCATCGCCAGCTACCCCTGGCACCTGGCCCTCCACGAAGCCGACCGCCTCACCGGCCTAGCAAACGCCCGGTAGCCGACAGCCGCAGAGTGCACTTGTCCAGCGGCTGTGTTGCCGAATTGCCCCGTACTAGAAATCAAGGCGGCAGCGCTCCGCGCCGCCGCTGCGCGCCCGCCGCCGGGCTCTGCCTCCGAAGGCCCGCCCGGCACGGGTGCGCCAAGCCTCCGAAGGCCCGCCCGGCACGGGTGCGCCAACCGGCACGATCAAGACCTCAGATCAGCATGTCTCGATCGGACTCAGCGCCTCGGCGGGGAGACCGCATTTCCTCGCGCTCGATTCTCCCAATCGCAGCCGTCGGGTCAAGAGCGCCTGACGGCGTCGCCATGCGATCGGCTCCGCCGACTCGTGACCCGCCGCCCGCTCACAGGGACCATGCGCCTACGAGGAAAACGGAGAGGACCAGGACGGCAAGCGGTACCTCGATGTGCGAGCGCAGCTCAGGAGACGGCGGCAGGCCAGAACAGCTCCTTTACCTGGTGGCCGGTCTCTGGTCAGGAGGGGTGGGTGACGAGACCAGGCCAGATTCTAGCGGTCCGGTCGTTCATGTAGTCGTTGGCTTGCTGCCCGGTCGCGGTCTTGGGGTCGAGGTCGGGTACGTGCCCGGTGTACTTGGTGTCCAGCGCGATGGCTACGCCGAGCAGGTACTGGCCTAGCGGCGGGAGCCGCTTGTCCAGGGGAAGCAGCGTTCCTAGCAGCTGAGGCACCGGCCTGGGCGTGACCTCGGGCCAGTCTTCCTGCGCCCTGGGGATGGCGCGGGCCAGGACCGGCGTGATGTCGGGGGCGGTCGCGTCGCGGCCGGTCAGCGGGGATCCGAGCGGCCAGCGTTCCCGCAGGGTCCGGATCAGGGACGTGTTGCGGTACCCGCTGGTGACGACGGTCCTGGGGTCGATGTATGCGGACACCGCCAGGGTGGGGATTCGGATCCCTGCCCGGTCGAACCGGAAGCCCAACTGGCCGGGCGGGGCGGCCGGGTCGGGCGGATCGACCCGGGGCGGCGCCACGTGATCATAGGTGCCGCCGTGTTCGTCGAACGAGACCAGGAACAGAGTGTTGGCGAAATTGGAGCCGCCGGGGGTTGAGGATGCGCGCACGGCGGTGTAGATGCGGGCCAGCAGGTCCTCCCCGCCCAGGATCGACGATGGCGGGTCGGCCGAGATTCCTGGGGACACCGCGTTGAAGGCAGGGTGGTAGTCGTTGTGCGCGTGTATCAGGCACGGCTCGATGAACGAGTAGGCGGGCAGGGTGCCGCGTTCGGCGTCGCCGAAGAAGTCGTCGAGGGTGGAGAAGTGGGTGGCGAAATACCTGGACAGGCGGGATGCATGGATCATCCCGGTAATCGACATGCGCATCCCGGGGTCGACGTAGACCCGCCACGGCAGGCCTGCGGCATCCAGCCGCTCGAAAATGGTCTCAGCATCGTTGTTGAGGGGGAAGTTCTCGTAGGGGACGTTGACGACGAATCCCGACGAAGTGGCCGCGTGGTAGAAGGACCGGTTCGTGAACGTCTGCGAGGGCACCTCGCAGTGCCAATGGTCGAAGGTGGCGAAACCCCGGGCGATCGCCGAGATGACCGGCACCTGCTCAGGGGTGTAGCCGGTCATGATCTGCGCGTACTCCTCATAGGTGGGCTGACGGCCCATCTCCGCGGTGAACGTACTGATGTAGTCGGCGACGAACCCGTCCATCGTCGGCGTCGCGTGCGGGTCGCCCGGCGCGTTGAAAGGAGCGGCCATCTGCTCGGACATGACACCCCGATTGCCGGGCGGGTCGATGACACCGAACAGCTGGGTATTAATGTGCGTGAACTCCTCCCCGGAGTCAGGATTCGGGGTGTTCATGTTCGCCGCGACGCCGTAGGGCACGACCTTGCGGTCCGCGCCGTGCTCGGCCCACTCCGGGATCGGATTGCTCAGGTGCTTGCTGATCACGCCCTCGAACGAGGGAACCTCACCCGGCTGGTACAACCGGCCGAGCAGGTTGTCGAACGTCCGGTTCTCGAACATCACCGACACGACGTGATCGAACTTGTGCCCATCCTCGGCTCCAGCCATAGTCTCGCTCCCGATGCTCGTCTGCCTGCTCACCCTAGCGAGTAATTCCCAAATGATCTCCAGTGGTGGCAAGCGGCAGCAAGATCTGCCGGTCAGGGCGAAGGCGAAAACGAGGAACTCCCAAGCAACGGGTCGGTCCGTGCCACAGATGTGCCATACACCGGGAGCGTCCACGGTCAGTGGCGGTAACTCATGGGTACAACAACGCGTCCACCAGCGCATACGTCAGTCCTGCTCACGCCCATCCTGGGTTACCGATCTTCCAAGCTGGTGCTGCGGCGACTACCCGCACTCACGCGCGTGCAGTTAGCGTGCAATTAGTCCCGTGCCCTGGGGGGCAACCACGGTCAGCACATCGAGCAAGCTGGGATCGCGACCGTACGCCAACGCAACATGGCCGGGCCATTAGCGGGCCATTAAGCAGGGTGATGAGGGGTAACCAGTCGGGCCCCTTGTTGATCTGTGGTGTGTCGGTGCTGGCGTCCGTTTTGTGATCATGGTTGGGTTCGGGGGTGCCGCATCCGGAGCAGCCGTCGTATGAGGAGCTGGCTGCCCGGGTCGCGGAGCTGCTGACGGTGGTGGCGGAGCAGGCCGCGCTGATCGGGTCGCTGCGGGCCGAGGTGGCGGCGCTGCGGCGGCAGGCCGGCCGGGATTCCTCAAATTCCTCGCAGCCGCCAAGCCAGGACGGTCCTGCGGCTGAGGCCAGGGCGAAGGGAAGGGCGGGCAGCCGGCGGGCGCGGCCGGGCCGGTCACAGGGCGGGCAGAAAGGCCATCCGGGCGCGGGCCTGGCGCGGGTCGCCCAGCCTGATGAGACCCGGGTCATCGAACCGCTGGCGTGCGCGGGGTGCGGCTTGGGCCTGGCTGGTGCTCCCGGCCGGGTCGCCTCCAGCGTGCAGGTCTTCGATATCCCGCCGGCCGCGCTGACAGTGACCGAATACCAGATGATGCGCCGCACCTGCGGGTGCGGGCACGTCACGACCGCCTCGCCACCGCCTGGCGTCACTGGCGGCCCAGCCTGCTACGGGCCGGGCGTGACCGCTGCGGCGACGCTGCTGGCCAGCACCGACGTGATCGGGATCGAGCGGGCAGCGGACCTGATGGGCGCCCTGCTCAAGGCACCGGTCTCGACCGGGTTCGTCTCCCGCTGCCTGGTCCGCCTCGACGCGGCGTTAACCGCCGCCCGGTTCGAGGGCGCCCTCAAGGAGGCCCTGAAAGCGGCGGACGTGCTCGGCACCGACGAGACCCCCGCCCCGCTGGCCACCGCGGCCACCAGCGCGGAAGGCTGCGCCAGCCCGCACGTATACACGGTGCGGACCATGAACGCATACACCGGCGGCGGGCCGGACCTGATCTGGTACGGCGCCGCGGGGAACCGCACGAAGGCGTCGATCACCGGGTTCGGGATCTTGGACGGCTACCGCGGGGTCCTGGTCCGCGACGACTACGGCGGCTACCTCAGCTACGACGCCGGGCTCGCCGGAGTGCAGCAATGCCTCGCCCACTTGTACCGGTACCTCGACGATGCTTACGCGACCGGCCCGGAATCCCAGGCCTGGACCCGGCAGGCTGGCGACGCGCTGCGCGCGGCCTCGGCCGCGGTCAGGGCCGCCCGCGGCGCCCGCCAGGCCAGCCTCGACCCGGGCCTGCTGGCCGGGCTGCGCCACAGCTACGACCAGGCCGTCGCCTTCGGGATCTCCGTCAACCTGTCCCGGCCCTGGCACAAGGGAAACCATCCCGGGCTCATCCTCGCCCGGCGCCTCAAGCGCAAAGCCGCCCAGGTCTGGCTATTCGCGACCCGGTTCGACGTGCCCGCCACGAACAACGGATCGGAGAACGCCATCCGCGGCTACAAGCTCGCCGCCAAGATCAGCGGCTGCTGGCGCACCCTGGCAACCCTGCAGCGCCACTGCCGCATCCGCTCCTACCTCACCACCGCCCGCAGCCACGGCCGCCACCCCCTCGCCGCCATCCGCGACGCCCTCAACGGCAACCCCTGGATGCCACCCACCCCGGCGTAATCAACTAACCACGCACCCCTGACTGGTTACCGCGGAGACCAATGAATCGCGCGGCGACGTCGTTCCCTCCAGCCCGCCGGAGAAGCTAAGCCCTGCCGCCACCTCGCTCGGCAAGATGACCGAGGGCCGATCGCGGAGTCTTACAGTCTCTTAGCTTGAGATTTAACCAGCACAAGATCAACTTCGGGTAGGTTCCGTAGTTCTCCATACAGCCGGGCGGCCTTCGCGCGATCGTGTCTTCTCGCTGAAGTCAACCGATCACCCGAAGGCCGTAGATGCTGAGTGTGCTGCACGAACAGGCCGCCGTCGAGGCGCTGTCTGGGTTGTCCGGGTTTCGTGACGGGTTCTATGGCTGCCTGGATGCTCGCGCTGATGCGTTGTTCGAGCTGGCCGACGCGGCGATCTGCGCCGATGGCCCGGTCACCTCGCTGGTGGAGCTGTCGCTGGCACCGGTGTTCCGCCGTGGGCATGGTGCGCTCTATGACGCATTGGCCGATGGCGCGGTCGATGAGGACCGGCTGCGGGACCTGCTGGCCGGCCAGCTTCCGGTCGATGTTCCGCTGATGTTCGGGATTGACGCAACGACTTATCCGCGGCCGAACGCGGAGTGTTCGCCCGACCGGGGGCTGCACTATGCGCCGTGTCGCTGCGACGGTGACCGCAAGGTCGTGCCGGGCTGGCAGTTCCAGTGGGTGATGGGCCTGGAATGGGGCAGCTCGTCCTGGACCTTGCCGGTCGACGCACAGCGGCTGCCGGAGGGCGCCTGCCCGGTGACCGCGACCGCAGGCCAGATCCGTGACCTGGCCGGCCGGCTGAGCAGGCGGCGGGGACCTGCCGGGCGGCCCGCGCCGCTGTTCGTCCTGGACCAGGGCTATGCTGCCGCCGCGCTCACGCACGCGCTGGGCGGTCTTGAGGTTCAGCTGCTGGTGCGCATTGCCGGCGACCGGGTCTTCTATGACGGGCGGCCTGGCCCCCGTAAGCCCGGTCCCGGCCGCAATGGCGTGCACGGTCAGCGCTTCGAGCTCGCCGCGCCGGTGCACCCGCGCGGCCCCGGCCAGCTGCTGATCGTGCCCGATACCGGCCGTTACGGCCGCGTGGAGGTCCGGGCCTGGCATGGCATGCACCAGAAGGTGCAGCGGACGGGCTACTTCGCCCGGCTGGAGGCCGAGCCGCACACCCGGCTTCCGGTCATCGAGGGCACCATCATCGAAGTCCGGGCCGGGCGGCTGCCGGACGGCCGCAGCCCGCACCGCACGATGTGGCTGTGGCATTCCGGCCCGCAGGCACCCGACCTGGATGTGTGCTGGCGGGCCTACCTGCGCCGCTTCGACATGGAACACACCTTCAAGCTGATGAAGTCGCAGCTGGGGTGGACCGCAGCGCGGGTCCGCCACCCCGAGCAGGCGGTGCGCTGGACCTGGCTGCTGATCGCCGCCTACGTTCAGCTCCGCCTCGCCCGCGGCATGGCAGCCGACCTGCGCCGCCCCTGGGAACGACGAGCCCGCCCGGGACGGCCACTGACGCCCTGCCGGGTCCGGCGATCATTTCGTCATCTGCGTGATCGGCTGGGCACCCCGGCCCATCTGCCGAAAACCACCCGCCCCGGCCCCGGACGCCCGCCCGGAGGCAAGAACACCCCAGCTCCTCGCCACCGCCTCGGATCCGAACTTCGCAAACCGGACACGTCCAAGAAGTCGGCCGGCGAGAAGAAAGGTTAAATCTCAAGCTTAGTGAGTGTTTGATAAATGGGCGGTGGCCGTGCCTGTGCAGGTGGTGACTGATCTGCTGAGAACTGCGGCGTGTCGGTCCGGCCAGGAGCAGGGCGCGGGCCCCATGATCCCGATTTGTGACGATCAAGAAAGTAATGGGGCCCGCGCGTGCCCAGCATATGCATGGCGGCTGGCCGGAGCCCGTCCGACGCTACCCGTGTGACCTGGCCGATGAGGAATGGGCAATGATCGGAGGGCTGCTGCCCGCGCGACCGCCTGGCGGCCCGGGCCGGCCGCCGGTGCATCCGCGCCGCCGGATCGTGGAGGCCATCTTGTATGTGGACCGGACCGGGTGCGCGTGGCGCTACCTGCCCTCGGAGTACCCGCCGTGGCGCACCGTGTACGGCTGCTTCGCCGCCTGGCGGGCCGACGGGACCCTGGACCGGCTGCATGACGCGCTGCGCGAGCAGGTCCGGGCCGCCGCAGGCCGCAGCGCCCAGCCCAGCGCGGCGGTCATCGACTCCCAGTCGGTACGCGCCGCCGACACCGTCGCGCGACCCAGCCGGGGCTGGGATAACGCCAAGAAAGTCAACGGCCGCAAGCGCCACATCGCCGTCGATACCCTCGGGCTGCTGCTGGCGATCGTGGTCACCCCCGCATCCGTGCAGGACCGCGACGGCGCCTGGCCGCTGCTGTGGCGGCTGCGTGCCGACTGCCGCGGTATCCGCCTGGCCTGGGCCGACGCCGGATACGCCGGCAAGCTCATCGCCTGGGCCGCCGCTTTGCACCTGGTCATCGAGGTCGTGCGCAAGCGCGACGCGCACGCCTTCGAGGTCCTGCCCCGCCGCTGGGTCGTCGAGCGCACCTTCGCCTGGATCAGCAAGCACCGCCGCTGCGTCCGCGACTACGAGCGCCTGCCCGAGCATCACGAAGCCATGGTCAAGTGGGCCATGATCAGCCTCATGGCCCGCAGGCTCGCCCGCCAGGCCCCGGCCGCGCAGCCAGCCCGCGCCGCCCTGGCCGTCACCCTCGCCGCAGCCGCATGATCCGAATTATCAAACACTCACTTAGAGTTCAGACGGCCGACCACATGAGGCGGAAACCAGGGCCGACGGAGGTCTGCCGATGGGGGGAGATGCCGCTCAGTGGTGGCCAGTGCCACGGTCAAGTGACGGTCAAATGATCTTGACTGTGATCATAAGGATGGCGATCATGGCTGTGACCTGCGGTTTTGGTGGAGCTGAGGGGATTTGAACCCCTGACCCCCTCGATGCGAACGAGGTGCGCTACCGGACTGCGCTACAGCCCCAAGACCGGCAGCCAGCGTAGCAAACATCAGCACCGCCCCGGCCGGTCGGCGCCAGGCGGCAGCTGTCATCCGACGCCCGTCGCCAGGAAACGAACCGCCGCCCCAGGGGCTGCCCGCCTGGCTAACCGGACATCGGGCTAACCGGCCAGCCTCAGTCGCCGACCGCGCGCACCGCCGCGTCGGCGTACTGGTCGTACAGCTGATCGCTGACCCTGGCCGAGATGTCGATGATCTCGGCGGTGCGCTCCGTGGCCGCGGCCACCCGCGCCGCACGGGCACGCTGCCGGGCCGCGAGACGGGCCTGGCGCGCCGCGTGCGCCGCACGGGCCTCCGCCTCCCGCTCCGCGGCCTCCGCGTCGGCCCGGGCCGCCTCGTGCAGCACCAGCATCAGCAGCCCGAGCATCACCACCGGCGGCACGACGATCCACCAGGGCGCCATGCCCTCGACAGCCAGCGCCAGCGCCACGGCAGCCAGCGTCACGAGCGTGCTGAGCATCCGCCGCCGCGCCAGCAGCGCCGCCTGGCGGGTGACGGCGGGGCGCGGCCGGTCCTGCCGCCGGAGCGGATGCCATCCCGGCCCCTCGGACCATAGCGGCCGCCCGCGCAGGGTGAGCACCGGCTCGGTGATGTCGTCATCCGGCCAGCCACCGCCGCCGGCATCGCCGGAGCCGGCCGTGCCGTCATGAAGCTCCACGTCATACGCGACGACAGACCCGTACTCGACAGCCGTCTCGTACTCGCCCGCAGCGCCGCTGGAATGCACCTCGCCGTATTCAAAGGCCGCCTCGTACTCGAAGGCCACGCCGTGCTCCACGGCCACGCCGTGCTCGTGCACCGCATCGTGCTCGTGCACCGCGGCCCCGGCGGGGACGGCATCCCCGGCAGGCGCGGCGCTCTCCGCGTGCACGTCAGCCTCACCGGCAAACCCGGCTGAGGGCGCCGTCTCCGGAGCCTGCCCGGACGCTCCCTTGCCCGCGCCGGACGCATCGTGTGATCGCCGCACCCACCTGGGCACCAGTATCCCGGCCCAGATCGCCACGATCGCCAGGTAGAGAATCGCGCTGCTCACGGCGTTCTCCTTGCGCCACGCCAGGACGCGGCCACCAGGCTTTCCGCTGCCAGGCATGCGGCAGACACGGGCGAGCTCACGTCACGCACGGTAGGGCCAGCCGCCGGTGTTGACGAGCATCAACCCCGGTGTGTCGCCAGATAGACCTCAGCAGTATCCCGAAATACCCGCAGCCGCCAGCAAGTGGCCTAGCGCGCTTGCGACCGGGACGCCGACACCGCACTGCGCCAGCGGGGCAGCAACCCGCCCTGCACGTCCTCGGCCGTCAGCGCGTAACACAGATGGTCGCGCCAGGTTCCCTCGATGTGCAGGCTCCTGCGGCGCAGGCCCTCCTCGCGGAAGCCGAGCTTCTCGACGACCCTCCGGCTGGCCTGGTTCTCCGGCCGGATGGTGGCCTCGATACGGTGCAGCCCGACCACGAAGAAGCAGTGGTCGATGGCCATCGCCAGCGCGGTCGGGACCACGCCGCGGCCGGCCAGCGCCTCGTCGACCCAGTAACCGACCTGTGCCGTGCGCGCCGATCCCCAGAGGATGCTGCCGACCGTCAACTGCCCGGCGAACCGCCCGGCGTAGGTGATCACCCACGGCAGCGTCTGGCCCTGCCTCGCCTCCCGGCGCATCGTGCGCGCCATCGCGATGTACGGGCCCAGGTTCGTCTGGTACAGCGGCGTCTCCGGGTTGGTGGGCTCCCACGGCCGCAGCCATGCGGCATTGCGTATCCGCGTCTCGCGCCAGATGGCTGCATCCTTGGCCCGGACAGGCCGCAAGCCGACCGGTGCGTCCAGGAGGTCAGGCTCGGTCAGTGTCACCGGCCATCCGCGCATGCGTCCCACGAGACCATCATTCCCCTGTCACGTGGCTAAACGCCATTCGGTAACCCAATGAAGGGAGCATGAATTCACTCAGTCACAGAACCCGGGGCGTCCTCACCCCGGCCGCGGGTGGTCGCCGCCGCGCGCCTGGTCGACGGCGTGCGCGAGGATCGGGGCCAGCACCGCCATCCCGTCCCGCACCCCGCCGGACGACCCGGGCAGGTTCACGATCACCGTCTGCCCGGCGAGTCCGGCCAGGCCACGGGACAGCACAGCGGCGGGAATGCCCGCCGCGGCGCCCGCCGACCTGATCGCCTCGGCGATGCCGGGGATTTCCCGGTCGATCACCTCCCTGGTCATCTCCGGGGTGCGATCACCTGGTGTCAGCCCGGTCCCGCCGGTCGTCACGATGATGTCGTACCCGAGGCCAACCGCCTCCCGCAGCGCCGCGAGCACCGGCTCGCCGTCCGGCACCACCCGCGGGCCGTCCACCTGGTCGCATCCGGCCTCGGCCAGCAGCCCGGCGAGGACAGGCCCGGACCGGTCCGCGTACACGCCCGCCGCGGCGCGGTTCGACACCGTGATGGCCAGCGCCCTGATCATGGCCGGACCCCCCGGCCGGCCAGCGCCCTGGTCACGGCCGCGTCCACCGGCCGGTCTTGCCGCCGGTCTTCTCCTCGACCCGCACGTCGGCGATCACCGCCGCCGGGTCCACCGCCTTGACCATGTCGATCAGGGCGAGCGCGGCGACCGACACGGCGGTCAGCGCCTCCATCTCCACCCCGGTCCGGTCCGCGGTCCGCGTCGTGGCCGTGATCAGCACGCCCTCGTCCTGCACGGAAAGGTCGACGGTCACCGAGTGCAGCCCGATCGGGTGGCAGAGCGGGATCAGGTCCGGCGTCCGCTTAGCGCCCTGGATGCCGGCGATCCTGGCCACCGCGAGCGCGTCGCCCTTCGGCATCCGCCCCTCCCGCAGCGCGGCCACGGCCGCGGCCGACAGCAGCACCCGCCCGGATGCCCGCGCCGTCCTGGCCGTCACGTCCTTGCCGGAAACGTCGACCATCCGGGCCTGGCCGGCCTCGTCGAGGTGGGTGAGCCGCTCAGCCATCGAGGCGGATCACCTCGGCCGCGTCGCCTTCCCGCATGCTGGTGACCTGCTCCGGCACGACGATCAGGGCATTCGCCCGGGCCAGCGCGGCCAGCTGATGCGATGCCTGCCCGGACAGCGGCGTTACCTCCGTGCCGTCAGCGGCCAGGACGCCCCGCAGGAACGATCTCTTGTCCGGTGGCGACCGCAGCGGGGCGCTGAGCATCGCACGGGACGTTGGCCTGCGCCCGTCGGCGCTGCCTTGCAGTGCGCCCAGAGCTGGCCGGACGAAAAGCTGGAACGAGACGAACGCGCTGACCGGATTACCCGGCAGCGTCAGGATCGGCGTGCTGTTCTTGCCGATCACGCCGAACCCCTGTGGCATCCCCGGCTGCATCGCCACCTTGCGGAACCTGACCGTCCCCAGCTGCTGCAGCGCGGCCTTGACGACGTCGTGCTCGCCGCCCATGCTGACGCCGCCGCTGGTCACCAGCAGGTCAGCCCGGCTGGCCGCGTCCTCGATCACGGCCAGCACCCGGCCCGGATCGTCCGGCACGCTCGGGTGCCGGACGGCGTCGGCGCCTGCCTGCCGCGCGGCCGAGGCCAGCATGAAGCTGTTGGATTCCCAGATCCGGCCACGGGCGAGCGGGCTCCCCGGCGGCGCGAGCTCGTTCCCGGTGGAGAACACCGCCACCCGCGGCCGCGGCCGTGCCAGCACGGCGACGTGGCCGGCGGCGGCGAGCAGCCCGAGCGGCGCGGGGCCGAGCCTGCTGCCCGCTGCGAGCAGCGGGTCGCCGGGGACGGCATCGCCGCCGGCCCGCCGGATCGAGGTACCGGGCGTCACCGCGGCGCTGATCGCCACCCGGCCGGTCCCGCCGTCGGTCAGCTCGACGGGGACCACCGCGTCCGCGCCGGCCGGCAGCGGCGCGCCGGTCGTGATCCGCAGGCAGCTGCCGGGAGCGAGTTCGTGCTCGCGGGTGTCGCCCGCCGTGACCTCGCCGGTCACCGGCAGGAGCACCGGCGAGTCGGCGGTCGCGGCGGCGACGTCGGCGGCGCGGACCGCATAGCCGTCCATGCTGGAGTTGTCGAACGGCGGAAGCGGCCAGCGGGCCGTGATGTCCTCGGCGAGCACGCCGCCATCTGCGTCCTCCAGGCTGAGCTGACGCGGCGCGAGCGGCCGGATCTCGGCCAGGATCTCGGCCAGGTAGGCCTCGACGGATTCCACTGCCGCCGGGCCCCTACCGGCCGTCCAGGTAGCTGCGCAGCCAGGGCACGAACTCCTCAGCCAGGTCCGCACGCTCGCACGCGAACTGGATGATGGTGCGCAGGTAGTCGAGCTTGTTGCCGGTGTCGAAGCGCCGGCCGCGGAACAGCACGCCGTGCACGCCGCCGCCGTCTCCGGTCACGCCACGGTCGGCAGTCGCCAGCGTCCGCAGCGCGTCAGTGATCTGGATCTCACCGCCCCGCCCCGCCGGCGTCTCCCGCAGCACGCCGAAGATGGCGGGATCGCACACGTACCGCCCGACGATGATCCAGTTGGACGGCGCCTCGCCCGGCGGCGGCTTCTCCACCAGGTCGGTGACGGCGACCACGTCGTCCTCGTCGGTGGGCTTGATCGCCACGCACCCGTAGGCAGAGACCTGATCGGGCTCGACTTCCATCAGCGCCACGATGCTGCCGCCATAGCGCTGCCTGACCTCGATCATCCGCCGCAGCAGCGGATCGCTGCGATCGATGAAATCGTCACCGAGCAGCACGGCGAACGGCTCGTTGCCGACGTGCTCCGCCGCGCAGAGCACCGCGTGGCCAAGCCCCTTCGGCGCGTCCTGGCGCACGTAGTGCATATCCGCGAGGTCAGTGGGCGCGCGGACGAGCGCGAGCCCGGCCTCGTCACCCTTGGCGGCCAGCACGTCCTCAAGCTCGCAGGCGCGGTCGAAGTGATCCTCGATCGCCGATTTGCCGCGGCGGGTGATCACCAGCACGTCGCGCAGCCCGGCGGAGACGGCCTCTTCCACCACCAGCTGGATCGCTGGCGTGTCGATGACGGGCAGCATTTCCTTGGGGATCGCCTTGGCGGCGGGCAGGAACCTGGTCCCCAGGCCCGCGGCGGGGATGACTGCCTTGGTCACGGCGGCGGTATCGGCCATGCTGTGAACCCTAACTATGCGGCGGGAGGACTTGTGCACGGCATGGCCTCAGAGGTACCCGACGAAGGCTTGCCAGCGGCGAAGGCCGCGCTCCGGCGGCGGCTCGTGGCGGCCCGGGCACGGCTGACCGACGCCGAGCGCGCCGAGGCGGGGCACGCGGTCCGCGACGCGGTGCTTGCCCTGCCGGAGACGCAGATGGCCGGGACGGCCGCCGCCTACTACTCGGTCGGCACCGAGCCGGACACCCGGGGGCTGGTCTACGCCCTGTGGAAGCGCGGCACCTACGTGCTGCTGCCCGTGCTGCTCCCCGGCGGCGACCTGGACTGGGCTTCCTACGAGGGCCCTGACTCGCTGGTCCCCGGGCCGCGCGGCACGCTGCAGCCGGCCGAGCCGCCACGCGGGACGGCCGCCATCGCCAGCGCTGACCTCGTGATAGTCCCCGCCCTCGCGGTGGACCGCCGCGGGATCCGGCTGGGCCGCGGCGGCGGCTCCTACGACCGGGCGCTCGCCCGCGTCGGCGGGCCCGTCCCGACCGTCGCGCTGCTCTACGGCGGCGAACTACTCGACGAGGTGCCGTCCGGCCCGCATGACCTCCCGGTTCGCATGATCGCCCGGCCACGCGAAGGAATCACCAGACTGCCCTAACGGTTGCTACCATTTAGCAGTTGGACCCGGCGAGTGCTAACGCCACCGAGGAGGAAATGTGCCGACCTACCAGTACGCCTGCACGGACTGTGCGGAGCGGAGCGAGGTGGTGCAGAAGTTCACCGACGAGCCGCTGCTCGTGTGCTCGACGTGCGGTGGCAGGCTCCGGAAGGTGTTCTCCCCGGTCGGCATCGTCTTCAAGGGATCAGGCTTCTACCGCACGGACTCCCGCGCCGGCGCCAAGAAGGACAAGGTGCTGAACGGGTCTGCGGAGAAGGGCTCGGTCGGCTCGTCGGACTCGGGCGGCTCCGCAGAGGCCGGCAAGGACGGCGGGTCATCGTCCGGCGACAAGAAGGCCGACAAGTCCGCTGCCGCGGTGACGTCATCTTCGTCATCCGGCTCCGGCTCGGGCGGCTCGTCCGCATCAGCCGGCTCGTCCTCGTCGTCGGGCTCGAAGGTCGCCTGACCCGCCGTGGCCGACGGCCTGGCCAGCATCGGGGTCATCGGCGGCTCCGGGCTCTATGAGTTCCTCTCGCCGGCCGACGAGGTGACGGTCGAGACCCCGTTCGGGCCGCCCAGCGACCCCATCATCGTCGGCGAGGTTGGCGGCCGATCGGTTGCGTTCCTGCCCAGGCACGGCCGCGATCACCGGTTCCCGCCGCACCGTATCCCGTATCGCGCGAACCTGTGGGCGCTGCGCTCGCTGGGTGTCCGCCAGGTGCTGGCGCCGAGCGCCGTCGGCTCGCTGACCGGGTCATACGGGCCCGGCACGCTGGCCATCCCCGATCAGCTCGTCGACCGCACGATGAGCCGGGCAAGAACCTTTTATAACGAGGGTGCGGCGGTCCATGTCCCCTTCGCCGACCCGTACTGTCCGCGGGGCCGGTCGACGGCGATCTCGGTGGCCCGGGCTTCCGGCTGGATCCCGGCTGGCTCGGGGACTCTCGTGGTCATCGAGGGCCCGCAGTTCTCCAGCCGGGCCGAGTCGCGGTGGTACGCGGCGCAGGGCTGGACGCTGATCGGCATGACCGGCTGTCCCGAGGCCGCGCTAGCCCGTGAGCTCGCGCTGTGCTATACGACGATCGCGCTGGTCACCGACACCGATGCCGGCGTGGAAGAAGGTGAGGGCGTCACCCACGCCGAGGTGTTCCGGGTGTTCGGCGAGAACATCGGGCGGCTGCGTGACCTGCTCAAGCGGACGATCGAGCAGCTCCCTGACGACCGGGACTGCCCGTGCCCGCGAGCGCTGGACGACATGGAACTGCCCTTCCCGCTGCCCTGACCGGCTCCGTCCCTGAGCCCGTCCGGAGTAGCCGGTCTCCGGCCGCGCTCGATACGGCGCCAGCATCCGGCTCGGGCCAGCCGGCCGATCTCGTCATCACGTCCTGGGCCCCGCACCCGCTGGCCCCTGCGACATCTGGGCCGCCGCGCTCACTGGCCGGCCGCGGCTCGTTATAAAGCCGATCACCGTTGCCTCCCGGTGCATCCCCTGGCCGGTGGCAGCGAGCCCGCGTTTCGGGCAGGCCCGGTAGCTACCATTAAGCTTGGCCCGGGCCGCCAGTCTGCCCGCGTCCGGCCCCGATAGCTCAGCGGATAGAGCAACTGCCTCCTAAGCAGTAGGCCGCAGGTTCGAGTCCTGCTCGGGGCGCACCCGTTTCCTCCCAGGTCAGGCCGCATATCCGGCGCCTGGCAGTTGATCTTCACGAGGCTTGTTTCCGGTTCCGTGCCCGTTGCGTGCCCGATCGCCTCCGGCTGGCCTGGCCGCCCGATGGCTTACTGCTCCGGTTGAGCTGCTCCCGGGCGAGCCTGCTTAGTGAGTCCGCGATCTCATGCTGGCGTGCGTCGCTGCCGTGCAGGTAGATCATCGCTGCGTGTTCGCTGTCGTGCCCCATGCGGTCCATCAGCTCGCGGAGCGTGGCGCCAGCGCTGGCCGCCAGGGTGTTGCCCGAATGCCTCAGATCATGGAAGTGGAAGTCGGCAAGCCCGGCCGCTTTGAGCGCTGGCAGCCATTCCCGCTGCCGGAAGTGGCTATGCCGTAGCGGCCTGCCCCCTCAGGCTGGTGAACACCAGCCCGTCATCGCCGGGCTGGGCAAAGCAGCTCAGGTGCCACTGCACGACCGGAATGATCACCTCGGGAATCGTCACGACGCGCGTGCCAGCCTCCGACTTGGGCGGCCCGAACGCGAACCCGCCGCCGCGGGCCTCGGCTAGTTGCCGAGAGACTCGCACGGTGCGCGCGGCCAGGTCGATGTCGCACCGCCGCAGCGCGCCAAGTTCGCCCCACCGCAGGCTGCTGAACATCGCCAGCAGGACGAGCGCTCGGTATCGCTGGCCGATCGCCTCAGCGAGCGCGTACGCCTGCGTGATGGTGAGCGTTGGCCGCTCGGGTGACTTCTCCCGTCCGGCGCCCTTGATCCGGCACGGGTTGCGCCTGATCACGCCGTCGTCGAGCGCGGTGTTGAGAATGGCCTTCAACAGCCGGTACGCCTTGGCCATCGTGATCGCGCTCACGCCGTCATCGAGCAGTGTCTTACGCCACCGCCGCACGTGCCCGGCCTGGATGTCGGCGATCGGCACCTGGCCGAGAACCTGAGCGAGGTGCTTGCGCAGCAGGTAGCGGTACAGCGCGACCGTCTTGGGCCGCAGTCCTGTTCGCTCGTCGATCCAGATCCGGGCGTACTCGGCGAGGGAGACCTTGCCGTCGTCCGGGTTGATCCAGTCGCCGTTGGTTTCCGGTGCTGGCCGGTCTAAGCCGTCCGGCCCCTGGTAGCGAGCCTGCCATCGCCCGGACGCCAGTTGCCGGACTCTGCCGAAGCGTCTTTTCCTGGTCATGCGACCCTGCTCCTTTTCCTTGTAGTGACCGGCTCGACGAGCCCGGCCTCGATGAACTCGCGGAGTGCGGATTCGGGAATGCGAACATGCCGCGAGCCGATCCGTACGAAGCGGATGCGCCGCTCCTCGATCAGCCGCCGGGGGAAGCGCTGGCTGGTGTTGAGCAGCTCGGCGGCCTCGGCGACGGTCAGCAGCCGCTCGGCTGGCGACTGTCCGTTGTTGTGAGTCACGCGGCCCTCCCGGTTGCCGAAAGGTCCGAGGGTGCCTGGCCGCTGGCTCTTGCCCGGGCCTCGGTGAGCGCGGCGTGCCACCGCTGCCGGTCGGCGACGACGTGCAGCAGCCGCTGGCCGTTGGGCATGTGATCGGGATCGCCGGGGGTGACGGGCTCCCAGGTGTATCGGGCGGGGTCGTCGGCCGGAAGGCCGAGCGTGGCCAGGAGCCAGGCCTTGCGGTCGGCACGGTGGTCGGCGAGGGTCTTGCCGGACCATTTGCGGGAGACCAGCACGCGGCGTCCGGCGTAGCCGAGGTGCTCGCGGCAGTGTGCCTTGCCCCGACAGTGCCCGGGCCGCAGACCGGGATGCGGGTTCTTCGGCTGGATGCCGTAAAGCAGCCAGTTGGCGCAGGTAGGTGAGCACGGCTCGTACCGGAGCGCGGCGAGGAGCCGTGCGGCGTGGTCGGCCTGGGCGCCGGTGGCGGGCTGGTGGCAGTCGGCGATGTGCTTGGTCAGGTACTTGGTCAGGTAGCCGATGCACCGGCTGGCATCGCGTGATCCGGCGAGCACGCCCTGGGCGTCGAACCGCTGGCCGAACCGGGCGACGTGCAGCGGTTCGTCATCGGGGCCAATGGCGTCGAGTGCCTGGTCCCAGGTCGGCAGGATTTCCCCGGTGGCGGGGTCGAGGTAGTTGCCGCTGGCCTCGTGCCAGACGGGCAGCTCGCCGTCGCCGAACCGGATCTCATCGGTGGGCGGCCACCAGACCTGGTGGTAGGTCGCGGCCAGCACTTGCCGCAGCTCGTTCCGCGAGAGGGTGCCGCGAATGGCCACATGGATGTGCGGCGCCAGGCGGCGCTGGGGTTCTACGGCGGCGAAGTACTGCACGTCGTAGCCGAGGAAGCGGCGCAGGTTCTGGATGAGCCGGTCGAACAGCGCCGCGAAGTGCAGCGCATCCCGCGCCGCCCGCTGGTAGTCGTAGCGGCCGGGATCGGCGGGGGTGCCGTCGATGGTGACTTTGCCGTAGCTGTCACAGGTCAGCGTGATGAACATGGACGGCCGGAACGTCTTGCCACCGGGAGATGTGTAGGTCTTGCCGATGGTCCTGGGGTCGACCGGACGGCGGGGCAGGTCCGGGGCGTCCTGGCGGCGGCGGGTGGAGCGGTAGCGCCGTTGTGTCCGTTTAGGGAGGACATTGCCGCGCATGCCGGAGCGGGTGATCTGCTCGTCCAGGTCGCTGGTCAGCTCGTCCAGGTCGCTCGTGTCACGCCCGGCGGCGTCGGCCTGGTCGCGGCGCTGCTGGGCTTTGGCGCGGTGCTCGATCCACACGAGCTGCTCGTCGTCGGGGTCATCCGGGGTGATGACGGGTTCATGGTCGAGGTGCCAGCCCTCGCGGCATTGCGCTGCTCGCAGGGTCCTGGCCCGCTCGGCGCAGCCGGGGCACACTGAGGCGAGGGTGTGGCCGCACGGGACGAGCACCTGCTCGGCCTGGCCGGTGCGGGTATCGGTGCGGCGCAGCTGCACGGGGCGGATGCAGCCGCCGTGGGAGATGGCCAGGTCGCGCACGACGTCTCGGACTAGCGGCATGGCCATCCGTTGTGCTCGGGTCAGGGGTGGGGTCATTCACCCTCCTTGCCGCCGGGGTGATCAGGGTCGGTGATGTGCCACGTGATGCCGTAGCCGCAGCCGGGGCACCCCAGCGTCAGGAGTCCCGGGCCGGTGCTGGTGTCCAGCAGCGGGCCGCCGCAGTCGGGGCAGTCCTCGGGAGCGAGCCAGCCGGTGATCATGTGGTCTGCGCTGCTGGCGCGGCCCGCCAGGCCGGGACGGCGTAGGCGGCGGTCATAGCGCGGATGTCGCCGTCGGAGACGAACGCGGCACGGACCCGCACGGGGTCGGGGTCGGCTTCCAGCCGGATGAAGGCGACACCCGCGCCCGTGCCGGGGTCGCTGGAGATCTGGTCGCACATCGCGCCCCGGTCGCGTGCGCCGTCGCCGAGCACCAGATCGGCCTGGGATGGCTCGTCGAGGCGCAGCGCGATCTTGTCGGGGAACAGGTTGCGGATGTTGAGCACTTCCTTGCGCGGGTCCTGCAACGCGGCCACCACGCAGTAGCCCACAGCGCGGCCCTGGGTGGTCAGGGTCGCCAGCGCCGCGAGGGTCCTTTCCCTGAGCTTCCGGTCGGCCTGGTAGGCGGTCAGGAACGCGATCTCATCCACCAGCACGACCACGAACGGGAACTCAGGAGTGGGAATGTGGTCGCGCTGCTTGCCGGCGAACCGGGCAGCGCGGGCCTGCATGTCGGCCACCGCGTCCTCAAGTAAGGCGGCGATATCCGCCGGGTCGGCGGCGTACCGGCCGTGGCGGTCGAACAGCGCCCGGCCGAAGGCCAGTTCCATCAGCTTCGGGTCACAGGCCAGGACCCGGACCACCCCGGCGGCCATCGCCGGGAGCATGGCCCGGATCAGCCCCACACCCATGAGCCTTTACCGGCGCCGGTCGCCCCGGCGATCAGCAGGTGCGTGCCATGCAGCCGGATCGCCAGGACCGCGCCGTCCTCGCGGCGGCCGACCGGCAGCGCCCGCAGATCTGCCGTGGCCGGGATCGGCAGGGCGGGTATCGGCTCGGCGAGCGCGTCGCGGCGCACCAGCTCCAGAACGATCGTCCCGGGCTGCCCGGAACGGACGCGGCACTGCCGGACGCCGAAGCCGTGCGCCAGGCCTTCGGCCCGGTCGGCGAAGTCCTTCGGGGACTGCCCGGACACCATGCCCACGGTCACCCGGTCGGTGAACCGCGATGAGCTAACCCGACCCAGCACTGGCAGCACGACCCCGCCTTGGTACAGCGGCGCGAGGCGGCTGATGGTCATGACTGCTTGCCACCGTCGCCGGTAGCACCACCACCGCCACCGATCCCGGGCCGGGGAGCTGACGAGCCGGGTGAACCATCGCGGGCTGGCCAGCCGCAGCGCGGCCAGGCACGTCACCACGACACCGGCAACGGTCACCAGCCCCTGCCAACCTGTATTGGCCCAGACGAGCAGCAACGCCCCGGCCGTCAGATCAAGGCCGGGATGGCGGATCGCGAACCACAGCAACCGCCACACCAGCCGGGCGAGCTGGACGATCCAGATCACGAACTCGGGAGTTCTGTACACCGGGGACCGCCACACCGGGGACGCGAACGGATCGGGATTGTCGACCTGGGCGTACTGCTCGCCTCTCACGCTGCCGCGCATAAGATCGGTCACCTCTTCCTTGGTCACCAGTCCGGGGAGAGAACCAGGGGCGGCAGGAAGGGGCTACTTCCTGCCGCCCCGCCTGACATCAGGCCGCCGTGTCCTTGCCGTCGGCCACCCCGCGCCCGCGGCCCGGGACGCGTACCCCGGTGGCCTTGAGGGAGTAGGCCAGCCGCCCGGCCTGGTTCACATACGGGGTGACGGTCAGCCCGGCGAACTCGACCGGGACGAACGGCATCCCCGCGGTACCGGCCGGGAGCACCGGCTGGTCGGTCGCCGCGATCTTCACCCGCGCGGTCTTGTCCCGCGCCTGCGGGTCGGCGTCGATGACCTCGGCCACCCACAGCGGCAGCCCGGACGCCTTGTCCTTCGATTGCACGAACCGCCCGGCCTTCGACGCCTCGAAGTCCCGCACCGGCTCGAACCCCCCGGCCGCGAACGCGCCACGCGGGAACACGTGACCGAACTCCACCGGTATCGGACCCTGAATCGCCATTTGACTTCTCCTGTCTGCCTCATGGCCTAGACCTGACCTATCAGGTTCGGAGACAAGTTATGCGAGCACACCTGACTTGTCAAGTCAGGTGAAATGTCGTCTCATGACAGGATGTGCTGGTGGTCTAGGTGAAGGGGTAGGCGTCCCGCAACTCGTGCCGCTGGCCGGGCAGTACCAGGTCGCTGACCTGGATCGGCTGGCATGCCGCGTCGTAGGCGGTGACGATCACGGAGAGCACCGGGGCATCCGGCGCGACGTGCAGCAGGCTGGCTTCTTCCCCGGCCGGGTGGCGGGCGGTGATCTGCTCGACGGCATGGTCGAGCCGGATCTTCCGCCGGGTTTGCAGGTGCTGGCGGATGCTCTCGTTCAGCAGGTCCGGTGAGGCCAGGTCGGTGCCCGCGGCGAGTTCCAGCGGCAGCCACGCGGACGCCAGCTCGACCGGCTGGCCGTCCTCGGTCAGCAGCCGCTGGCGGACGAATGCCCGGGCCTCGGCCTGCAGGCCGAGCAGAGCGGTGATATGTGGCGGGGCGAGCTTCACCCCGGCCTGCACCAGTTCCCCGGCCAGCTCGGCCTCGGGAAGCTCCAGCACGCCATGGGCGGGCCGGGTACGCTCGGCGCCGTCGAGGGCGGGGCGGCCGCGGACGAAGCTGCCCTTGCCCTGCTGGGTGTCGATCCACCCGTCTTGCCGCAGCCCGCTCAGCGCTTTGACGATCGTTGGCCTCGATACGCCGAATTCGGTCACGAGCTGATGCTCGGAGGGCAGCAGCGATCCTGGCGGGTAGTCACCCCGCTCGATCCGCTGCTTGATCTCGGTGACCACCTGCGCGTATTTCGGTGGCGCGTAGTCGTATCCCATGGCGTCCGTCCGCTGTGGACTGCTGACTTATCAGGTCAGGCTAGCGGCATCAGCACAAGTTGTCACCTGATGACAGCCAGTGGCAGCATACGGCAGTGGAGGGCACGGCAGCACGCGATGGTCCTTCACGTGCCGCCGAGCCCGCTCATCACCAGCCCGGCGGACCGCCATCACCGCTCGCCTGAGCCTCCGGGATTCTGCCTGGATCACCCGGCCGGGCGGCGAGCGCAGGGTCAGTCATCGCCGCCTATTAACATCCGCACTCCGCCGCCGGGGTCACGCTCGGCGCGGACAGGGGTGTGATAACGGTCGTAGGTGTTCAGCCCGGAGACGTACCGCACGACGGTGACCCAGCCGCGGGCCGGGACGCCGGCCGGAACCTTGCCCAGGGCTTCGAGCATCCGGGCCCGCGCCTTGGATTCCGCATCAGTGATCCCGACCGGCGACGGCATGGGCCGCCCGCCCACCTCCGTTGCAACCCCCCATTCGAACAGGCGCATCACGCCGCATCCCCTCCGGTCAAATCTGACCCGGTGCCGCCGCAGCCCAGGCAGGCAACCCGGCGGCGCCGCAGCAGCCCGCGCTCATCGGCATCACCGCCGCTGGCCGCCGCCCGCCGCAAGGTCAACAGCTTCCAGCCCCTGCCGCCGCACCACGAGCACGAGCCGGGATCGGCGGCGGTCACGCATCTCATGCAGCCGATAATCCCCGTCGTTACGTCGCGTGGTTGCTCCGTAACTGTCCCGTCTCCAGCGTGGATGTCTCATCTGTGTCTCATGACCGGCCCCGCGCTCCGCTAGCCTTACCGGGTAACCCCTTTCGAGCACGGAACCGGAGCGGCCGATGAGCGGGCAGCCGACACTGTTAGCGGCACTGCTGGAAGACAAGGGCCTGCAAAGGTACGGCAGCTTCCGCCTGGCCTACGAGAAGGCCGCCCGATCAATGGACCGCGCAAGAGGCGGCACCGCGCCGAGCCGCGCCCAGTTCCACCGATGGCTGACCGGTGACTTACGCGGCCTGCCGCACACCGATCACTGCCGCGTCCTAGAGCATCTGCTGACCGGATACTCATCCGCCCAGCTGTTCAAGCCCTGCCCAGAGGGCATTCCGCCGCCAACTGCCGTTGGCAGCCTTGCAGCTCAGGCCGCCTATGGCTTTCCCGTATCGGCGGGTGTCGCCGACGTCGCCGCCGTCTTCGCCAGCCGCTCGGAATTCGCTGCCAGCATCGAGCCGCGGATCCTGTTCGACGGCGCCAGCCGTATCCGCGCCTGCGGCTTGTCATTGAACCTGATCTGCCAGCAGGTCCCGGACCTGCAGCTGCGGCGCATGCTCGCCGAAGGCACCCAGATCGCCTGCCTGTTCCTTGACCCCGACGGCGAGGCGATCAAGGCCCGCGAACAAGAAGAGGAATACACCGCCGGGCACCTGGCCGGGCTGAACAACATCAACATCCAGGTCATGACCAGGCTGCGGGATCACCTCCCGCCCGAAGCCAGGGAACGCCTGCACCTGGGCGTCTATGACGAGACAATCCGCTTCAACATCATCCTCGTGGACGACAAAACCTGCGTGGCGCAGCCCTACCTCCCCCGAGCCCGCGGCATCGACGCCCCAGTTCTGCTGATGCGCCGCAACGGCACGCCTGGCGGCCTGTACCCGGTCTTCGAGCAGGTCTACGAAGCGATAGCAGAACGGAGCAGGCAGGTATGACGGCAGACCCCGGGGCACTCCTGCCCATTGCCCTTCGGGCCGCCGACATTGCCAGCGAGCTGATAAGGACCCGGCCGCCTGCCTCCGTCACCGAGAAATCCGATCGCGACTTGGTGTCCGATGTGGACCTCAAGATCGAGCGGGCGGTCCGCGGCTACTTGCACGAGGCCACTCCAGACATCGGATTCCTGGGCGAGGAAGAGGGCCAGTCCGGCGACCCGGGCACCGGGTGGCTCTGGACGCTCGACCCCATCGATGGCACCTCTAACTTCGCCCATGGCCTGCCGCTGTGCGCGATTTCCCTTGCCCTGCTGCGCGACGGCCGCCCGGTTCTGGCAGTCATCGACGCCTCGTTCCTGGGCGAGCGCTATCACGCCGTCGAAGGCAAAGGCGCCTATGCCGGAACCAGGCCGCTGAAAGTCAGCACCACCACCCGCCTGCGCGACGCGGTGGTGGCGATCGGCGATTATGCCACCGGGGACGGAGCAGACCGCAAGAACGAGCTGCGCCTGGCCGCGACCATCCAGCTCACCCCCCGTGTGCACCGCATCCGCATGCTCGGCACCGCTGCCGTTGACCTCGCCTGGGTCGCCGACGGGCGCCTAGACGCCAGCATCACCCTCAGCAACAAGCCCTGGGACACCTCAGCAGGCGTCCTGATCGCCCGCGAAGCAGGCGCCACCGTCACCGACGCCCACGGCAACCCCCATGACCTGAACTCAGCCGCGACCATCGCCGCCGCACCCCAGCTCATCAGCCAGCTCATCCCGCTCATCCAGGCCGCCGACCTCACCGCCCCCCAGGACGCCCAGGTCGGGTTCGCCTCGCCCTACAAGGCACTCGATGAGATCCTCAGCCAGGCCCGGCACCTCATCTTCGACTTCGACGGCCCGGTCTGCGACCTCACCGCCGCCATGCCACCCCGCGCCGTCGAGCAGCTCCGCGGCATCCTCCCCGCTGACACTGCCGACCTGCCAGCTGCCATCGCCGCCATCAGCGATCCCGTCGAGATCATCGCCCAGGCCGTCGCGATCAGCCCTGCCCTAGCCGCCCGGATTGACGCCCAGCTCACCAACCTCGAAGTCGCCGCCGCTCGTGCTGCCCGCCCTGCCGCTTACGTGCACGAGGCACTCGCCGCCTGCCGTGACTCCGGGCGCACGCCTGCCGTCATCAGCCGCCACTCCGGCCAGGCGGTGAGTTCCTACCTCGACCAGCACGGCCTCGCCGACCAGGCCCGGAATGTCACGGCCATCGCCACCTTCCCACCCGGTCACCTCCAGACCTTGCCGCATCTCCTCGAAGATGCCATCCACGCCCTCGGTGCCATGCCAGCCGACTGCGCCCTCATCACCGCAACCGAAGAAGGCATCGACACCGCACGCGGCATCGGCGCCCAAACGATCGGCTACGCCACCACGCCAGCCACCGCCGAACGCCTCACAGCCGCAGGAGCCGGAACCACGATCCCGAGCCTCGCCGACCTCACCCTCAGACTCCGCGCACGCCCGTTGCCGAATTAAGCCGTACCAGATCAAGGCGGCGCCGGCGGCGCCGCTGGCCCGGCGTCAGCGCCGACCGGGGCCTTGGGGAGGCCCCGGCCGGCGCACGCCGGGCCGCATACTGGGGAGCGCCTACAGATCAAGGCCGCTCCCATGGCAGCACGCTGGTAATGCGCAAAGCCGTCTTCCTCGCCACCCATTGTCCAGCTCGCGGCCACCGCGTCAATGGCGGCCCTACGGGCCGTCGCATGCGATCGGCAACGCCGACCATTGACGCGCTGGCCACTCACAAGGATTTGGGCGCCTACGAGGGGGACGGACAGAACGAAGTCGTCGCAGATAGTTAAAGGTCGTCGGTTGAGAAGTTCGCGTGCTTACAGAGCTCAGACACCAAGCGCCACATCGCCGTTGTTGGGTTACCGATTTTGTTGCCGCCTTCTATTGCTCGCCGCTCCATCACCGCGGCACGGCCGATAGCGGCAGCACCTTTACCAGCTATCTGCGAATAATCAACAGTCTTATCATATCCAGGCATGTACTCTCTAACTGCTGACTGAGCATGGTCGCCATCTATATACGCCCATTGATCCCTGAAATGAATTAGTAGCCACAACTCGAAGCACGGGTTAGAAATCGCCAAATCTATCGAGACGGCGGAGGCTTGCTGAATCGCGTCGGGCAAACGGGTGTGGCGATCGACATCAAAGACACACCAGACCTCGTCGTACAGAAGGCTGTCATCCTTTTCCCGCTTTGCAGCTCTTCGCGCGTGATCGCGCTGGGCCTTAGCGAGTTCGACTAGCCCTTTGGGATCTTTCTGCTCTTCACCAATCTCAATATCTATCAGCTGGCTTCTCAAGAAATGCATCAGACCACGAAAGTAGGAAGGCTCCGTCTCTCGCCCTTCGCAGTAAAGAAGGAATCTCTTTTTGCGTTCCTTAGGGCGGTAAGGTCTTCTGACAGCGCCGGACCGGGCCATTCCTTTTCTCACGATGGATCATCCACAACAGATCCCAGATTATCGTCATGTACACCGTCATGTACACCGTCATGCAGCTCTGAGGAGTCTGTCTGGCTCAGAGCATCGCTGAGCACTTCTTCATCTAGATATGGGACCGCACCATATCTACCTTGCAGATAGCCACGCTCTAGGTTCTCTGACTTTCGTGGCGCAAAGTCTGTAAGTGGATAGAGTATCGAAGCTCCGTCACGCTTCTTTTCGGTAAACCACACCTGGTCACGGCGGAGTTCTTTGTCGCCGAGCATACTACCTAGAAGGGTAGTATCATGGCTCGTGAATATCAACTGCGCTTGTTTAGAATTTTGCGAAGGCTCTCGGAAAATCTTGAGAATTTCAGACGTCAAATGCGGATGTAGACTAGCATCGAGTTCGTCCACCACGAGCGTATCGCCATTATTGATTGCCTTTATTACAGGTCCGACGAGCGAGAACCAAACTTGGGTCCCAAGCGATTCAGCGTTAAGAGGCAAGTAAACAGGTTCTTCTTTTGAGTCGCCTATGCTGTGCCCGAACTCTATCACCCTGGACGAGCGGTCCAAGTACTGCTGGATTTGCCGCTCATCATTGCTACCAGGAAGTGCAGCCGCGCTCAAGAGTCTACGTAGCCTTTCTCTCTCGGTTTCTGTTATCTCCTCCTTACGGACCCTTGCGGTGCAGATGCCGAGATCTGCGAATTGTATCAACTCTGTAACCTGCTTCCACCTTTCAGTCTTATCGGACATGTTTGCCGTGTATTGCGTTCGAGCTGGCCGATCGTCCGGCGACACGCTTGTTAGGTGAACACTAAACCAATGATCCACCATGCTGACACGCTTATGATTATTGGCAACAGCCGCTGACAGAAAGAGTGCATTGGGACGGGTCAAATCGGCAATCACCCGATTCCGGCCAGTAAAACTCTTGCCGAAGTAGTACGTTTCATCCGCACTAATATCACGTTCAAACCAGATCTGACGACGACCTGACGGGTAAGCGTACAGCCATTCGCCTACAACTTCCTTAGAAGTCAGGCGAAAGCCATACTGATATCGAGTCTTACCGAGAACAAAAATCACCTCGAACAGTGAAGGTTCGTCTTTGTACATTGGATCTAGCTTAAAAGGTTCGGTTGGTATTGCTGAACCCGGCGACCAATTCTGAAAAGAATCTCGTACGGCATTTCGCATGAAGGCAAGCGCTTTTAGGACATTTGACTTACCGGAAGCGTTCGATCCGTATAGGCCAGCTATCGTCCCAACTCTCTGGTCCCAGGGACGCTTGCCACCTTCCTCGGAGGTCTCGTCTACGGGGGTTGTGTAGGAGCCTCGAACGAAAGAGAACGCCTGCTCGTCTCTGAAAGACTTGAAGTTAGCTAGGCGGAAGCTGAGCAGCATGAGAACTCCTCGAGTAAAACTCGAGGTCTACTGTACCTCAGAGGCTAGATTTTGCAAGATCTCTGCAGGAACGGGGGTGAGACTGCTTCCATGGCAGCTCCTGACAGACGGACAGACTAAGCCGCAGCAACGCCAACGCACGACGTGAGATGAGCACAGACGCTCCCTGGCCATG
>WNGA01000859.1_pt1 | contig 48017 bp, 42 predicted proteins | sample 5400061 | NCBI WGS metagenome assembly WNGA01 (sample SAMN13153366, study PRJNA577476) | soil metagenome | isolation source: 100 cm soil or saprolite under grassland replicate 2 | place: USA:California | collected 2016-06-15
ATTCCCGTTAAGATTCGCATAAGCACCTGTGCCGCTTACAATCTCCCACCTTCCGCTAGGTGGGCGAGTGGCAAACTGACATTCCTGATCAATAATGATGTTTCCAAGTGGTGCTATCAACGTAACCACGCAATGAGCTCTCGTACCGTTATAATTAAGGTCAACGTGCATTGTAGCAGGCCCTGAAATTGTAAGGGCCCCGCTTGTGGTAAAGGTTCCCGTTACATCGGGAAACCCCGCAAAATCAAACGTAGCAGTGATGGTAACCGGTACGGGCGTGGGCGTAGCCGACACGAAAGGCGCCGAGCCCATCGCAAAGCAGCCAAGCACCAGCAGAATTGTTGTGAATGTAATGTTTCGTTTTTTCATATTTAATTTCCTTTTCTTGTTTTGGCCTTCTTTGATTTCTCACCTTGAGAAGTCAGTTCTGGCCGTTCACTGATGTACTGCGCGAAATTTGACCCGGTGTTACGCGGAAAATTCTGGGGCGTTGTGATTTTCGCTGTAGAGGCGGCTATGTCAGCCGCAGCCACTACATCGTGGACCCGATCGCGGCATGGTATCCGGGCGATTGAGGTCAATCGCCCCTACCTGTTTGCTATTTCTTTCGGCGCGAGGGAGGCGACGATTTTTTCGAAGCGCGGATCGCCGCGCAAAGGATCCCAGCATGGGTTAAAGCGGAGATCGCCGTAGGACGGACCGGCCGGAATCTTCGCGACAATCTGGAGTTGCTCGATCGCCAGTTCGCGCTCGCCAGTCCACGCGTAAACCAACGCCAAGTTCGTGACGAAGCCTGGACCCAACCACGAGTCCTTTGCAATCGGTATTAGATCGACCGCTCGCCGTGCCTCCGCGATAGCCTCTTGTTTTCGCCCAAGCCCGGCATCACACCTCGCGGCAAGCGCGAAGTATTCCTCATTCTTGTTCTTGTCACCCCAAGTTGCGTCCACTCTTTTTCGCACGGCTGTAAACATCGCCTGTGCTTTCTGCTTATCGCCGCGTAAACGCGCAATTAGCCCGTCAGCCCAACTTTCTGGAGGTTGTCCACCAAGAACATTATCGGCAAACTTCGCAGGAGTAACACCAACCACCCGGTTCGCAGCATCATAATCGCGCAGGTAAAGTGCTGTCATGAATCGAATGTCCCACACCTCCATGGTCGGACTAAAGTTCAGCGGCACTTGTGCCAGAAGAGCCTGAGCCGCGACTGGATCACCCTCGTCCAGCTTGAGCTCAGCTCGCTCGAGCTTGATCCAAAAGCTCTGGGCTGGGTCTGGGTCGCTCTCATGCGCAAAGCGTTGTTCAAACTCGCCGTAAAGGTGCATCTGACGATATTGGCGCTTGAGATGGTAATTGATCTCGGTATTGCGGGGATCGAGCTCGCTGGCCTTTTGTAAATTGGCGAGCGACTCGTCCCAGTGGTTCTGCCGGCGATCGATTCGGGCTGCCATGAAGATCGCCTGAGAATCATTCGGCAAAGTGCGACGAGCGACAGCCAGTTCGTCATGTGCCCGTTCGAACTCGCGAGCGTAGAAATAGTAGCGAGCCAGTTCTAAATGGGTCTCGCCCAGATCCGGCCGCAGCCGCAGCGCAACGTCCACCGCGTTCTTTGCTAACTCAAGGTGCGTGCGATCCCCGGTTTCCTCGTACAGATTGTCCTGCGTTTGCGCGAGCGCGCAATGGGCGAGTGCAAAGTTCGGATCGCGCTGCGTGGCCTCATTCAGAAGTTCCAACTTCCGGGCAAAGGTTTTTTCCGCGCCATCCCAATTTCCCCAACCGAGCTTTCCCCAACCAAGCGCTCTTGCCTCGGAATACAGCGCATAGGCTATTAGATCTGCGGTCGGCGGCTCTGCGATCGATGCCCTCTCCGTCGGTGAAAGGTTGACGCGAAGCTGATCGGCAATTTGTTGCGCGATTTCACTCTGAATCGCAAAAACATCGGCGAAGTCTCGATCGTAATGCTCGGCCCAAAGGTGAGTGTCGCTGCGGGCATCGATCAACTGCACACTTACGCGAATGCCTCCCCCGGCGCGTTGGACGCTCCCCTCGACCACATGCGAAACACCCAAAGTTTTTGCGATCTCGCGCAGGTTGCGCTCTAGATCGCTCTTGTATTTCATTACGCTCGTGCGGCTGATTACTTTCAGGTCGGCAATCTTGGCGAGATTAGTGAGAATTTCGTCCTGCATTCCTCCGGCGAAAATTGCGTTCTCCTCATCCTTGCTCACATTTTCAAACGGCAGAACAGCGATTCCTGTTGTTATCGGTTGCCGGATAAATTCAGTTTTCCAAATGATCCAGCCGGCGGCCGCTGCCAATGCAACCAGAGATGCTGCTAAAAGCGCGCTGGTTGGGTTGCGTCGCACCCACTTTCTGCTACGGGTGACGAGTCCAGTGCGCCGGGCGTGGATCGGCTCGTGCTTTAGCCAACGTTCGAGGTCTTCAGCCAGCGCGAGAGCGGAAGAATAGCGACGCTTTGGATCTTTCTCGAGACACTTGAGGCAAATGGTGTTGAGGTCTCGATCGATTTTGGGATTCCAGAGGCGCGGTTGCCGTGGCTCAGTATCCAGCAGTAACTTGATCGTCTCGTAGGTTGTACCGCCGGCAAAAGGTGGATGGCCGGTCAGCAGTTGGTAAAACACCGCGCCAAGACCGTAAACGTCTGTGAGACTGCTGACGGCCGCGTTGTTTCCCACGGCTTGTTGCGGCGCCATGTAACTGGGCGTTCCCAGCACTTCCATCGTGCGCGTGACAGTGCTCTCTGTCTCGACCAGCCGCGCCAGCCCGAAGTCGGTAAGATGTGGTTCGCCTTGTCGGTCAAGCAGGATGTTCCCCGGTTTGATGTCGCGATGCAGGATGTGGTGCTCGTGAGCGTAATGAACAGTGCGCGCCACTTTGTCGATTAATTCCGCGGCGCGACGAACTGGCATTGGTTCGCGCCGAACCACTTCATCGAGTTGATGGCCTTGGATAAATCCCATGCTGAAATAGCAAGTGCCCTCGCGCTCGCCGACTTCGTGGATTGGAACGATACCGGGATGCTCTAAACTCGCGGCGGCTTCGGCTTCCAAGCGGAAACGTTTAATGTGTGCTTGGGTAGCCCAATGTCCCAGACCAATTACTTTGAGAGCTACCGTGCGGTTCAGACTTTTCTGCCGGGCGCGGTACACGACGCCCTGACCGCCGCGACCGATCTCCTCAAGCAACTCGTAATCGCCAAAATCTCCCAGCATTCTGTCCGGACGCGCAGCCTTTTTGCTATGGGGCGCAGCATTCGCATCAGCAGAGCCGTCCCCATCGGCTACAGACGGGCGCGCGAGCAGACCAAGGCCTGTCTCAAACAGGCAAGCTGTGCACAGTCCTTCCGGCGCGTCGGCGAAGATTTCCGCTCCGCACTTTCGACAAATTCTGAGTACGCTGCTCATTACAGGAGAGTCGTCCATGCGCTCCCCATCTTGTACTGCGCGCAATTCTATCATACGTTACGCTCGCAACACAGCGATCAAATGGCGTAGCTCATCTTCGATATCGCTGGCAATGGCAACAGTGTGGCTGATTTCCTCCCGCAACAACACTTGATAACGATGGCGAAACCGATGGAAGGCTTGCCGGAGTGCATTCTCCGTCATGCCCAACTGCGACGCGATCTCCGCCCGGGAGGGCGCTCCCGGTTCGTCCGGTAGTAATTGTTTCAGCGAATCAAATAACGCAGCATTACCCGCGGTGCGGTATTCGTCCTTTAATCGCCGCAGCACCTGTTCCATGAGGGTCACGGCCCAGCGGCGCTCATAAAGCCGGTCGGCGCTGAGAGGGTCTGCTGGTTCTACCTCAGTTCGCTTACTCGCGCTCAGTTCCTCCAGCGGAATTAGCCGTTGTCCTTTGCCGCGTTTCGCTGTCATCGTGCGCCGCTGCTCGCTGGCCAGAAAATGTTTCAGTGACGTCAGCAAATAAGAACGCAAGCGTCCTTTTTCCTTGCGAACAGCATCGAAATCGCAGCGCTCCAGCAGCAGCGCAAAAAAACTCTGAGTAAGATCTTCCGCCTCCTCGGGTCTGGCGCCCTGTCGCCTGACGAAACTATAAACAGGCCGCCAATAAGTGCGGCAAAGTTTTTCGAGCGCCTCTTGTGCTGCCCGCGACTGACCTTGCGCTTCCAGGACGACGCTCCAATGCGTCGTCGTAAACGCGGCCGGCCCATTGCGCGCGCTCGCGCCGACCCCACTCAGTGAGGTTACCTGATCATCCGCAGGCACGCTGCCATCCAACTAGAAATGCGCGCAAGATACAAGCCGGGACAATTTAAGATCAATAATTTCCGCCAGACTCAGGCGTTGAGCTAGAACTGTGCGAGCTGCGCGGGACTAATCGACACAAATTCGCTTTCGTGCAGAACGACACGTCGTGTTCCGCGAATTAGCTGCCACCATTGTCGTGCAGAGCTGAGCACAATCGCCAGCACGAGCACCAGAAAGAAAGCCGCAACCAACGCGTCGAATCGCCAGACGCCTGCCTGGCGTACCAACTCAGCAGCCTTCGTTGTGTCGGCCATTCCCGACGCCTCAAGCAAAAGTGATCGCGCACCGCTCAAAAAACCAAGTCTCGGATCGGACGAGAAAACTTTGAGATAACCGGCAGAGAAAGTGACGGCGCACATGAAGCAAAGCGGGACAAGCGTCACGAAGAGATATTTGCTTTTGTGCATCTTGATCAAAAGCGTCGTGCCGAGGCAAAGCGCCACGACCGACAGCAATTGGTTGGCAAGTCCGAACAGCGGCCATAGCGAGTTGATGCCGCCGAGCGGATCAATCACGCCCTCATACAGGAACCAGCCCCACGCCGCCACTAGTAACGCACTGGAGAGAAAATTCGCGCTCCAGGAACGCGTATTTCCAAGCGGCCGCCAGAGATTGCCCAGAAAATCCTGAAGCAAAAACCGTCCCACGCGCGTGCCAGCATCAATCGTTGTAAGAATAAAGAGAGCTTCGAACATGATCGCGAAGTGATACCACAACGCCAGCGCGGTCGGCCTGGCGGCGACGCGCGAAAACATGTGCGCCATGCCGACCGCGAACGTCGGTGCGCCGCCAGCGCGATTAAACATGGTGGATTCCCCAAGATTTGTGGCGAGCTTCTGCATTTGTGCCTCAGTGACAGGAAAACCAGCGGCGGAAACTTTTGCGACGACTTCCGTAGGTGCGCCCTTGCTATTGATCGCAAAATATTCCCCCGGTTGCAGCACGCACGCTGCGATCATGGCCATCAAAGCGACCATCATCTCGGTCACCATCGCACCGTATCCTATAGGGCGTATTCGCGACTCGCGTCTTATCATTTTCGGCGTGGTGCCCGAGGCAATTAGAGAATGAAATCCTGAGACCGCGCCGCAGGCGATGGTGATACAGACAAACGGGAACACTGGCCCCGCAAAGACAAGACCGCTACCGTCGATAAATTTTGTGATCGCCGGCATTTGCAGCGTGGGATTAATCAGCACCACCGCAGCCGCAAGCATCGCGACTGTGCCGAGTTTCAAAAATGTGCTCAGATAATCGCGGGGCGTGAGCAACATCCAGACAGGCAGGACCGATGCAGCGAGTCCATAGATCATGATTGCCCATGCCAGCCATTTCTGGTCGTGACGGAACCACGCTTCAATCGCAGGAAAGTGCTCCAAAAACTGTCCGCCCCACACGCCAAATGCCAAACCGAGCAACCCAAAAACTGTAACTGCGATGACGCTTACCTTTCCCGTGCGCAGTGCAATGCCCATAATCAGCGCCAGCGGAATGGTCGTCGCGATGGTGAAAACGCCCCAAGGACTTTGCGCAAGAGCTTGAACCACCACCAGCGCCAGAACCGCGAGCAGGATAATCATGATCGCCAGTACGCTGACGAGAGCGAGCAGGCCAACGCCGAGTCCAATTTCATCCTTTACCATTTGACCGAGCGTTTTCCCGCCACGCCGGATCGAGGCGAAGAGGACGATCATGTCGTGCACGCCTCCGCCGAGCGTTGCACCGATCAGAATCCAGAGCGTACCGGGCAAGAACCCGAATTGTGCTGCTAACACCGGCCCAACCAGAGGCCCGGGTCCGGCAATTGCCGCAAAATGGTGTCCGAAAACCATCCATCGATTGGTCGGCACATAATCCTTGTTGTCATTTTGCAGGATTGCCGGCGTGGCGCGCTCCTCATTAAGCACGAGCACCTCTGTCGCCAGCCATTTGCTGTAAAAACGATAGCTGATGGACAACGCGCAAAACCCAGCTAGAACGATCCAGAGCGCGCTGATTTGTTCGCCGCGGGAGAGCGCCAGGCGCGCGATCGCCCACACACCCAGCGCGGAGATGGCAACCCAGAGGAACTTTTTCCACCAATTCATTTCATTTGCAGTTTAGTTGAAATTGTTGCGCTGCGCCACAAGCTGTGATCTATCCTCCAGTGCGAAGACTAAAGAAACTTCCGCATAAACTTAAGAAGCTTGTAAGTGGCGAAAGCTTGGGCAGCGCAAGAAGGCACACGCTCAGGCTTCTTCGGCCGAACCGTTTTCGTCTGGAGACAAAGCGAGTGGTTGAAACGATTGATCCTCAGGGTTTCGAGCAGATTCGTCAGCGCTACGGTGTTGAAGGTCCTACTGCGGACTGGCCCAAATTTCTTGATCTTGAACGATGGATCCGCATCAACATTCGCCGGATACGCGAGATCGAAATCGATCTGATGCGTTCGAAGCGCATTCTCGATCTTGGCTGCGGTACAGGATATTTTCTTTACATCGCTCAACTGCTCGGACATGAGGGGCTCGGGCTCGATTTGGATGAGCTCCCCATGTTTGGCGACCTTACACGCTTGCTCGGCGTGCGCCGCGTGATCTGGAAAATCAAAGCTTTCGATCCCTTGCCCGACTTGGGAAAATTTGATCTGATCACGGCATTCCTGATCTGCTTTAACAGGCACAAAGAAGCCAATGTTTGGGGCGTGCCTGAGTGGGAATTTTTTCTCGACGATCTGGCGAAACATCTGACGCCGCAGGGTCGCGTCTGGCTCGAACTAAACCAGGAATACGACGGAACGTTCTACACGCCTGAGCTAAAAGAATTTTTCCAAAAGCGCGGCGCAAAAATCGACCGGCACAAAGTAATTTTTAACTCAGGTCTTCCCTCGCCTGTTTCAATCTCGCCAGTTGTGCGCTGAGATTTTGGACTGCGGCGACACGTCGCCGCTTAAAAGCGCAGACATGTCCGCGCACTCCAAACCGCGAGCGGTTAGGACAAGCTATGGCGTGCCTGTTTCAGCTTCGCCAGTTGTGCGCTAAGATTTTCCAGACGTTTCCGATGCTCGTCCACCACTGCCGTTGGAGCGCGATCAACAAAGGATTTGTTTTTCAATTTGTTCTCTGCTGTTCCCAGTTCGTTCTCGATTTTTGTAATTTCTTTATCTAGCCGCTCTCGTTCTCGAGCCTTGTCCGTTGTGGCGATGGCTAAAAAAATCTCGCCGAGAGGCGTGAGCGCTACAGGATTGCCGGCCGGGGCTTGATATTTCGGATCCATCCTTACTTCTTCGGCATTGAGCAGCCGTGTTAACGTTGGAAGCTGTTCAAAAATTAATTTCTCGTCTGTGCGTAAAATAAATCCTATCTTTCTGTTCGACTGGAGGTTGGATTCTGCACGCAGATTTCGCCCAACCTGTACTGTTTGATAAATAGCCGAGACAAGCTCGCGTTTGCTTGGAACATCGCCGACGTGCTCCAGCGCAATCTTTTGCGGCGACGCGGCAAATTGAATCGTAGCCTTTCCAAAGCCCAGCAAGGACCACAGTTCCTCCGTCATGTGCGGCATAAAAGGATGCAGCAATCGCAAGATAGCCGAGAGCACAAAATCCATTGTAGCCAGCGCAGATTTCTTCCTCGCCTCGTCTTCGCCGAAGATGTCAGTCTTAGCCGCTTCAACAAACCAGTCGCAATAATCGCTCCAAACAAAATCATAAAGCCGCTGTGCGACTGCGTTGAATTGATAATCGCGATACGCCGCATCGATCGCATCAATCGTTTCGTTTAATCGCGAAAGCACCTCGACGGCATAGATAGACAGTGGCTTGCTGTCGATTTTTGGCTCGGCGGAGCTCGCCCCATGCATTTGTCGCAAACGCGCAGCATTCCAGAGTTTCGTGGCGAAATTGCGGCCTTCTTCGATTTGTTTTTCGTCGTAGCGAATGTCCTGACCGCTGGGCGCGATGCGCATCAGACCAAATCGCAACCCGTCGGCCCCATATTTATCAATCAACTCGAGCGGATCCGGCGAGTTGCCCAGCGACTTTGACATCTTCCGCCCGAGTCTGTCACGAATCAGGCCTGTAAAATAAACGTGGCGAAACGGAATATTGTCTTCATCGCGGTCGGATTTGCCCGGCTTAAACTCAAGGCCCGCGATAATCATGCGGGCCACCCAGAAGAAAATGATGTCAGGTGCGGTCACGAGCACGCTGGTCGGATAAAATTTCCGCCGCGTCTCTTCATCCATGGTTTCATAAGCCCATAGCCACGATGAAAACCATGTATCGAGCGTATCGGGATCTTGGACCCAATTCTCCGGATCAGCCGGCGGCTCGACGCCGACGTAAATCTCTGACTTCTGATCTGTGACTTCTAACTTCCGTTTGCGATACCAGGCCGGTATCCGATGTCCCCACCACACCTGTCGGCTAATGCACCAATCGCGGATGTTCTCCAGCCATTGAGTGTAAACTTTTTCCCAGTGCGCGGGAAAGAAGCGGATGAGATGATCTAGCACGACAGTCAACGCCTCTTTCGTTTTTGGATAGCGCAGGAACCATTGCTCGCTGATGCGCGGCTCGATCGGCACATCGCTGCGATCGCTGAATCCGATATTGTTTTCATACGACTCCGTCTTCGTCAGCGCTCCCCTCGCCCGCAATAGCTCTTCCGCTTTCTTTCGCGCTTCAAAACGATCAAGCCCGTCCAACTCTGGAGTGGCGGGACAATTAATGCGGCCGTTGGGATGGAGAACATCGACAATGGGCAAGCTGTGGCGCTGGCCGATCTCGAAATCCACGGCATCGTGAGCCGGCGTAACTTTCAAAACCCCAGTACCGAACTCCGGATCGATGGCTTCGTCGGCGACAATGGGAATTTTCTCGCGCGCGAGTGGGCGCCATGCGTGTTTGCCCAGAAGATCGACATAGCGCTTGTCGCGTGGATGAAAAGCCATCGCGGTGTCGGCCATGATCGTTTCCGGCCGCGTGGTTGCGACTTCGAGAAAACGACCCGGCTCTTCCACAATCTCGTAGCGAACAAAATAGAGCTTTCCTTTCTGTGGCTTGGAGATGACCTCCTCATCCGAGAGCGCAGTTTGCGCAGCCGGGTCCCAGTTAATCATCCGGCGACCGCGGTAGATCAGACCTTTGTTGTAAAGATCAACAAAAACTTTCTGAACCGCACGCGCGTAATCCTCATCAAGCGTGTAGCGTTGGCGCGACCAGTCGCAGGAGCAGCCGAGCCGTTTGAGTTGCTCGATGATGATGCCCCCGTGCTTATCCTGCCATTCCAGAACGCGCCGTAAAAATTCTTCGCGGCCAAGCTCGTGGCGCGTTTTGTTTTCAGTCTGTCGCAAATGCTTTTCGACCGCAGTTTGCGTCCCAATTCCTGCATGATCTGTGCCCGGCAACCAAAGGACCTCAAAGCTCTGCATGCGCGCGCGACGACAGAGAATGTCCTGGATGGTGTTGTTCAAAACGTGGCCGAGCGTGAGCACGCCGGTGATATTTGGCGGCGGCATCACGATGGAGAACGGCGGTTTCGAGGATTTCGAATTCGCAACGAAATGGCCATCGTCAATCCAACGCTGGTACCATTTCGGTTCAACAGAATTTGGGTGGTACCTCTTGGGAAGTTCAGCCATTTTCGTGATCAAAGTAGCGCATGCCTCCGGCTTGCGAACCGTAACAAACGCAAGCCAGAGGCTTGCGCTACTCTAATTGCACCATCACTTTTGTGCTGCATGAGCGACCCGCGAGCAATTGGCGTTTTTGATTCCGGCATTGGGGGACTGACTGTGGTTAAAGCTTTGCGCGAGCTATTGCCGAGCGAAGACATTTTTTATCTCGGTGATACAGCGCGCGTACCTTATGGCGGCAAGAGTGCGAGCACAGTCGAACGCTACAGCGTTGAAATGACTGACATGCTTGTCGCAGAAGATGTGAAGACGGTCGTGATCGCGTGCAACTCGGCGTCGGCGGTGGCGTTGCCAAAGCTGGAACAAACGCTCCCTGTTCCAGTGATCGGTGTAATCAAGCCTGGTGCGAAGGCTGCCCTGGCGGCCACACGCAGCCGGCACGTTGGCGTGATCGGTACACGCGCAACAATTAAAAGCGGTGCGTATGAACGGGAATTGCGCGTGCTGAATCCAGACGTTCGCATATCAGTGCGAGCTTGCCCGTTGCTCGTTCCACTGATTGAGGAAGGCTGGTTGGATGATGAGCTGACGAATCGCGTCATCGCGCGCTACGTTGAGCCACTTACAAGTGACGGGATCGATACGTTGGTGCTCGGCTGCACGCATTATCCCTTGCTGGCCGATGCGATCGCTCGCTTTCTTGCTGGAAAAGTCCAGCTTGTCGATTCCGCGCGCAATTGCGCAAAGGCAGTCGAGCAACTTTTGGATCAGCAATCACTACGCACGTCACGCGACGGCGAAGGCAGCCTGCAAGTCGCGCTGACTGACGCGCCCGACACTTTCCTCGGCGTCGCCCGCAGGGCATTGCATTTGGAAATCGGTGAAGTGCAACTGCGCGAGGTTTTGCATCCGGTGCGCACGCTGTAGTGGCGGTCTATGACCGCTGGCGGCGCTCACAGAGCGCCGCTACAGTAGCTTTTCTCGCTCGGCCTTGGACAAGGTTCGCACCACTAACTCGTAGGAGTGATCGATCATCCTGCGCAGTTCAACATCTGGAATGCCGCTGTCAATCTCCACAGTGTTCCAGTGTTTCTTGTTCATGTGATATCCCGGCTGAACTTGCTCATATCGGTCGCGAAGCTGCAGAGCCAAATCGGGATCGCACTTTAGATTTACTGCCGCGGGAACGTCATCCAGCGGAGCAAGCGCGAACATCTTACCGCCAACTCTGAAGACAAGAACGTCTTCGCCAAACGGCATATCCTCGGTCGCCCTGGCTTACTCAGACAGTATTTGCGAAATAATTCGAGGTCCATTGCCAACATTGTAGCGCCGGTCTCCGACCGGCGAAATCATGGGCACGTCGGCGCTCGCAGAGCGCCGTTACAGAATCAGTCAATTCGCGCCGCCAAAATACCCGGCAAATCTTCGATGGAAACGCGCTCCTGCTTCATTGAATCGCGGTCGCGCAGTGTGACAGTATTCAGGAGCGCGCGATCTTTTTCACCGAGCGTTTCGAAATCGACGGTAATCCCGAAGGGCGTCCCAATTTCATCCTGACGCCGATAGCGACGACCAATCGCGCCGCTCTCATCGTAAAAGACAGTCATGTGCGGCCGTAGCAGAGTGACAATCTCCTTTGCCTTTGCGACCAGTTGCTCGTTGTTCTTAAGCAGCGGAAATATACCGCACTTGATCGGCGCCATCCGAGGATGAAGCCGCAGTAAAACGCGCGTTTCCATTTTGCCTTTTTCATCAGGCGCCTGGTCCTCTGCGTACGCGTTGCAAATCACGGCAAGCACAGTGCGATCCACACCTGCGCTCGGTTCGACCACGTGTGAAATAAATCTCTGTTTCGTTTCTTCATCGAAATACTCGAGCGATTTGCCGCTGGCCTTCTGATGCTGGAGCAAATCGTAATCGGTGCGATACGCGACGCCTTCCAGTTCCTGGCGGCCGAACGGAAAATCGTATTCGATATCGTAATTCGCTTTCGAATAAAACGCGCGCTCATCTTCGGGAACTTCTCGCGCATGCAGGCGCTCGCGGGGGAGGCCGATGTTCTCATAGAATTTCAGCCGCTCTTTCAGCCAGTAATCGAGCCATTTCATTCCTTCGTCTGTCCGACAAAAATATTCGAGTTCCATCTGCTCGAACTCGCGCGAGCGAAAAGTGAAATTCCGTGGATTAATTTCGTTCCGGAACGCCTTGCCGATTTGCGCGATGCCGAAAGGCAACTTCTTCCGTGACACTTCGAGCACGTTTTTAAACTGGACAAAAATCGACTGGGCGGTTTCCGGACGCAGATACGTCAACGAAGATTCATCTTCGGTCGCGCCTACATAGGTCTTAAACATCAAGTTGAACGGGCGCGACTCAGTTAAATCTTTACTCCCGCAGTTGGGACATTGTCGCACGCCTTTCTTCTCGATCACTTGGTCGGCACGCAAGCGCGTCTTGCAAACCCGGCAATCTACCATTGGATCGCTGAATGTATCTTCGTGGCCGCTGGCTTTCCAGACGGCCCGGTTCATCAGGATCGAGCCGTCCATGCCGACAACGTCATCGCGCTCGTGCACCACGACGCGCCACCAGTAGTTTTTGAGATTGCGCTTTAATTCGACGCCGAGTGGCCCGTAGTCCCAGAGGCCATTTAGACCACCATAGATTTCACTCGATTGGAAAATGAAACCGCGCCGCTTACACAAGCTGACGATCTTCTCCATTCGCTGGGCGTCAGGGGAGGTACTCATTTTTCGACCACAGATTAACGCACCTTCTTGTCATTCCGAGCGAAGTCGAGAATCTCTTACTATTCCAGAAATATCCAGAGATGTCTCGACTCCGCTCGACATGACAACAGAGAAGCGCCGCTACACGAAGCGCGAGCCATTCAGGTTCGTGTTTCGATCGTGATTTCAGTCTTCACCGAATTCGCAATGAAACATTGCTCATGTGCGGCATGATTCATCTCCTCGATCTCTTGCGCGGTCGGCTGTTTTTCGCCGGAGAATTTGAGCCGCGGTCTTAATGTTACGCGCGTAATCGCTAATTTACCTTCCGGGTTCTTTTCCATGTAGCCGGTTGCGTCATCGACATATTCATCAAGCACAAACTTCTTTTTGGCTGCGATAGCCAGGAACGTCAGCATTTGGCAGCTCGATAGCGATGCGACGAATGCTTCCTCCGGGTCGACCAGGTTCGGGTTACCCAGATAAGCGGGAGCAGCCGATGCCTGCATCTCATGGCCTCCGTCAAACTTCCAAGTGTGATCGCGTGAATATTTCTGATACTCGAACGGCTTATCGTCGCGTTTCCAAGTGAGAGTGATTTTGTGTTCAGACATGTCTCTAAGTAAGATGCGACGCGTTGCAGGGCAACCCCGAAGGCTTTCGGGACTACCCTACAATTCCTGTGCGCCGCTTGCGCTCCCGGGCACGCTCTCTATTTTCTCGGCTTCTGAAAGCTGGCGCGATTAGCTCAGTGGTAGAGCACTTGCTTCACACGCAAGGGGTCGCTGGTTCGATACCAGCATCGCGCACCAGATTCTTTCTTTCACGGCATGGCAGTTAAGTCCCAAAATTTTATGGTGCTCATTCAGGAAGTTCTCGAAATCGTTAAAAAACGTAATCCCAACGAGCCTGAGTTTCTTCAGGCAGTGACAGAGGTGCTGGAATCGATCCGGCCGGTGATCCAGCGCAGCAAGAAGTGTCGAGACGCCAAAATTCTGGAGCGCCTGGTCGAACCGGAGCGGATGATTCAGTTTCGGGTTCCATGGATCGACGACAAAGGGCAGATTCAGGTAAACCGGGGTTTTCGCGTTCAGATGAACAGCGCCCTTGGTCCGTACAAGGGCGGCTTGCGTTTTCATCCGACCGTCTGTGCGAGCATCATCAAGTTCCTTGCGTTTGAACAAGTTTTTAAAAATTCGCTAACGGGTTTGCCGATGGGCGGCGGCAAAGGTGGCTCGGACTTTGATCCAAAGGGGAAATCCGACACCGAGGTGATGCGTTTTTGCCAATCGTTTATGACCGAACTATTCCGACACGTCGGTGCACATACCGACGTGCCTGCGGGCGACATCGGCGTGGGTGCTCGCGAGATCGGCTATCTCTTCGGCCAATACAAACGGCTCGCGAACGAATTCACAGGTGTGCTAACCGGAAAAGGGCTCAGTTGGGGCGGCTCGCTGATTCGCCCAGAGGCGACCGGCTACGGCGCAGTGTATTTTGCGCAGGAAATGCTCAAAACGCGCAATGAAGCTATTGAAGGTAAAGTTTGCACGGTCTCAGGCGCCGGTAACGCGGCGCAATTCACTGTGGAAAAATTAATCCAGTGCGGCGCAAAGCCGGTCACCATGTCCGACTCCAGCGGCTTAATTTACGACAAGAACGGCATCGATGAAGAAAAGCTTGCCTGGGTCAAAAGTATCAAAAACGTGAGGCGCGGGCGCATTAGCGAATACGCCAAGAAATTCCGCGGCTCCAAATATCTGGCCAGCCAGCGTCCGTGGGGAATTAAGTGCGATTGCGCGTTTCCATGTGCGACTCAGAATGAGATCTCTGTTGAAGACGCACGGAAATTAGTCGAGAACGGTTGCTACTTGGTCTCCGAAGCGGCCAACATGCCGAGCGTACCAGCTGCTGTCGATCTTTTCCTGGAGAAAAAAATTCTCTTCGGTCCCGGCAAAGCGGCGAATGCTGGCGGCGTAGCCACATCCGGACTTGAAATGAGCCAAAACTCCATGCGCCTGCCGTGGCCGCGCGAAGAAGTTGATTCCCGCTTGCGCCATATCATGTCCACGATCTTCAAAAACGCGTGGGACACCGCGGAGGAGTACGGACAGCCGGGGAATCTTGTCGTCGGCGCGAACATCGCCGGGTTCGTGAAAGTAGCGGACGCCATGCTCGACCAAGGCGTTGTGTAGCGGTTCCCGCAGGAATTACGCGTAGAAATTCGCGCTGATAGCAAACGCAGACGCGTAAATTCCCCGCCCAATCCGAAATATCATTGTATGAAAATCAAATCGTTTGTTCTCTGGCTCGCTTTGGTCTCCGCGGTGCTCGGCACGGTAGGCTGTGAAGGTTATTACAGCGCCTCCCCAGGCTATTACGGCCCCGGACCCTATTATGCGGGTTACCCAGGTTCGGTAACCGTTCAGATTGGCGACCGACCCTATTATCGCGGACCAGGTTACTGGTCCAGCGGAGCGTATTACGTGTGGAGGCCTGGTCATTGGCGTTGGCGCCACGGCGTGAGAGTATGGGTACCGGGCCATTACGTCGTGCGAGGATACTGATCGCTCAGTGTTCGTGGCGATCGATATTCAAGCAATCGGCTGAGCCAGGCCCCAGCGCGCCAAACGGAAACGCAGCGCCGTGGCCAGGCAGCCTAGTCCATAGCGCACACTTCTGCGGAAATTGATCGACGACGCTTCGGGCATGTACCGCGCGGGACATGTCACTTCACCGATTGCGGAGCCGAGAGCAATGATTTGCGCGAGGATCTGGTTGTCAAAAACAAAGTCATCAGAGTTTGCCTCCAGCGGCAGCCGCTCCAATAATTGGCGCGAAAAAGCACGATAACCAGTGTGATACTCTGAGAGCTTCGCGCCGATGAGAAGGTTCTCTACAAGAGTCAGGAACCGGTTTGACACATATTTCCACCAAGGCATGCCGCCTCGCAGGGCGCCTCCGCCAAGAATGCGCGAAGCAAGCACGCACGGATAAAGACCGCTTGCAACCAGGGCCGCCATCGCCGGAATCAACTGCGGTGTGTACTGATAATCAGGATGAATCATGATGATGATGTCCGCGCCTGCGGCCAGGGCGAGCCGGTAACAAGTCTTCTGATTCGCCCCGTAACCGCGATTTTCCGGATGCACTTCCACTTGCACATGTGGCAGGGTACGCGCGATTGTCACCGTTTCGTCGCGACTAGCGTCGTCCACCACGATGACGAGATCGACAAGGCCATGCGCCATGACTTCATCGTAAGTCTGGCGCAATGTGCGCGCGGCGTTATACGCAGGCATTACTACCACAATTTTCTGGCCGTTTAGCATCTTCGTAGTCGAATATGCGTTGGATCGCTACGTTGCAACCTTGATGACGATTTTTTACGATCCACGCTGTCTGGAATATTCGAGTCCGGGCCATCCGGAACGGCCAGAGCGCATTGCCAGGACCGCGCCGCTGATAAAGAATCGACAGCCCAAGTGGAATTGGCGCGAGCCGGTCTCGGCGACGGACGATGAATTGTTGCGCGCGCATTCGCGTCAGCATGTCGAACACGTCACCAATGCACGCCAAGACTTCGATCCCGATACGCCGTGGTATCCAAACATTGAGGCATACGCGCGCCGCTCAGCAGGCGCTGCGATTGAAACAGCGCGCACAGCCTTAGGCGGCGAACCGGCATTTAGCCTGATGCGGCCTCCCGGGCATCACGCCACGCGAGATCGCGCGATGGGTTTCTGTTATTTCAACAATCTTGTCATCGCTGCGCGGCATGCATTGGAAAACGGTGCTGAACGCGTTGCCATTTGGGATTTCGACGGCCATCATGGAAACGGCACCGAGGCAATCGTGGCGCACAATGAGCGAATTCGATTCGCGTCGATCCATCAATTCCCGGCGTATCCGGGAACCGGCGCGAAATCATTCGCGAACATCGACAACTATCCCGTGGCTCCTTTCACGCCGCGGAATGAGTGTGTTAGTACTGCAAGGCAGTCGCTGGAAAAACTAGTTACATTTAAGCCCGATCTGCTACTCGTTTCCGCCGGCTTCGACGCCTACGCGCGCGATCCGCTGTTACAATTGACTCTCGAGTGCGAAGACTTCGCGACATTCGGGGAGTGGTTGAGTAAGATCGACATTCCGGTCGCAGTTGCCCTCGAAGGCGGCTACAGCGAGGAGCTGCCAGAGCTGGTCGACGCGTTCTTGAGCGCTTGGGTCGGTTAAACTGTAGCGGCGCTTTATGAGCGCCAAATCTGCAAAGCGCCACGCTACTCTACTCTCGGCGGTCACAGACCGCCGCTACAGAGCCCATGGGGACTCATTCTTTTTTCTGCCCAATCATTTCGATCAGCCGCGCTGCCGCACCTTCAATGTCGTGACATCTGTATTCAGCGGCTCTGCTTCGTGCGGCCAGCAGACCGCAACGGTGAACGTTTTTGAAATTGCCGTAGGGAAATTTGTATCTGCGCTTCGTATTCGCACGATATCGGTCGTCGATGCCGAGATGCCATTTTGCATATTCGCCGAATCCGTGCAGACGGATAAACTCATTCTCCTCCTTTACTGAAAGCCGATGGATGCTCCACGCGCCTTTGCCGTCCGCGATGACATCTCCCTGTTGAATGAGCCGCGCGGCGAACGCGAAGGCATCTTCGTTTAACTTGATGCTCCCGCGCGACTGAGCGAAAACACCGCGGGTCGCACAGAAAAGAATTGCAACTGCGACGCAAGTGACGAACGCAGGTTTTGAGAGGGCGGATTTCATTAAATCGGCTGGAAACGTTTGCCTCAGAACCGGAAGTGGCAAACAGTATTCGCTCCAGCGGGCCGTAGCACAGCTTGGTAGTGCGCTTGAATGGGGTTCAAGAGGTCGCGGGTTCAAATCCCGCCGGCCCGAGAAATTTTTGAGCCACGGATTAACACGGATGAAACACAGATTATGCGTGGTGAAAATACAAATTTATTCGTCTAAATCTGTGTTCCTTGGTGGCTAAATGCTCAGCGCTGGAATTGTCGGCCTGCCGAATGTCGGGAAATCGACGCTTTTCAACGCCGTCACACGCACGCACAAGGCGCCGGCGGAGAATTATCCCTTCTGCACGATCGATCCGAACGTCGGCGTGGTGACCGTGCCCGATTCGCGACTGGCTAGGATTGCGCAAATTTCTCACTCTCAGAAAATCACGCCGACCGCGATCGAGTTCGTCGACATCGCCGGCTTAGTGAAGGGCGCAAGCGCGGGCGAAGGACTGGGAAACCAGTTTCTCCATCACATTCGCGAGGTAGACGCGATTGTGCAGGTGGTTCGTTGTTTTGAAAATCCGGATGTTCATCATGTCAGCGCTACGATTGATCCAATCCGCGACATCGAAGTGATCAATACAGAGCTCGTGCTCGCGGACTTGGGGTCTTTGCAGAAACGGCATGACCGATTACAGAAGCAGCTGCATGCCGGTGACAAAGCGGCAAAGATCGAAAACGCAATCATCGAAAAACTCTCCGCGCATCTCGACGCCGGGAAGCCAGCGATCACTGCGGAATTGACCCCAGAAGAAAAGGCAATCGCGCGCGGTCTTTTCCTGCTCACATCAAAGCCAACAATTTTCGCATGCAACGTCGCGGAATCCGATCTCGCCGCTGTAGCCGAAGTCGGTGACTCCGACCGGAATGCGCTAGCACAAAAAGCGACCGGGATCACCGATCCCGGCTACAACGCGAAGCAACATGTCGATCTTGTCCAAGATTACGCGCGCCATCACTTTGCCACGGAAGCCATCGTGATTAGTGCGCAGATCGAGAGCGAACTCGTCGATCTCAGCGAGCAAGAGGCTCTGGAATATTTACGAAATTTTGGAGTTGAAGACAGCGGTGTGCACGCGCTCATTCGCGCTGTTTATCATCTGCTTGGTTTGCGCACGTTTTTTACCACCGGTGAAAAGGAAACGCGCGCGTGGACAATTCATGAAGGCGAGAAAGCGCCAACTGCAGCGGGGGCGATCCATTCGGACTTCGAGCGCGGCTTCATTGCCGCAGAAACGATTCATTACGACGACCTGGCCGCGCTCGGTTCTTTCGCGAAAGCTCGCGACGCCGGCAAACTTCGGTTGGAAGGAAAAGAATATATCGTGCGCGACGGCGATGTGATCTTGTTCCGGTTTAATGTGTGACCAGGAATCGTTAAAAAAGTTACAACGTTACAGAGTTAAAACGGGCAAAGCGGGCTGTGCGTTACACGCCGTTGTAACGATGTAATCGTTGTAACTCTTTTAACCTTTCATTGCGCGTCGTACAGAATCCGACCGCAATTTTCGCAGCTTACGATTTCTTTGCCCGCTCTGACTTGTGACGCGGTGGCTGTCGTCACCTTCATATGGCAACCCGTACAAACGCCGTGCTCGATCGCGACCACCGCCGCATCGCCTTTGCTCTTGAAGAGACGCTCGAAGCGCGCGAGCAAATCCTCATCGATTTTTCCCGCCAGCTCGGAGCGCTCCGTCGTCAATTGTTGGAGCTGTGACTCCAAAGCTTTCGATTTCTCATCGAGGTCAACGCTTTGCCGGGCGATCGACTCTTGCGCCGCAACTGCTTTCTTTTGTTCTTCAGTCAGGTCCGCCTTGACCTTGTCGGCCAGCACCATCAGTTCAAGCTCGTCGTCTTCTATTTTTCGAATCTCATTTTCGTAACGCTCGATTTCGTGTCCAATCGCCTGAAATTCATCGTTCTTACGCGTTTGATATTGCTGGGTCTTGAGCCGTGAGATCGTCTCGGTGCGAGTCCCCACGTCGAGCTCAAGCTTTTTGCGATCGACCTCGACTTGTCGCGCTCTTTGCTTAAGCGTTTCCACGCTCGCCCGGCTTGTGGCCAATTGCGCTTCAAGACTCTTACGCCGCAGCGGCACAGTCTCAATTTCGGTGCGAATCTGTCCGATCTTTTGTTCGCGATCTTGGAGAATGAGCAGTTGTTCCAATTCGGAATGCACGTGCGCTGAAGTTATTGACTCGGCGGAGCGCCGTCAATCACTGCGCGACAGGCCCAATTTGGTTGAATGCCTCCAGCACCTGCTCCGGCCGCGCACGCACGGCGATGTTCTCCGTAAGATTGACCCAGCGAACCACGCCGTTCGAATCAATCAGAAATTCCGCCGGGCGAGCAATGTCTGCGCCTTTCGGCCCAGCCCCGTGATGCAACACATCGTAACGGCTAATGACTTCTGCCTTGGGATCGGAAAGCAGCGGGAAAGTGTAGCCGAGTTTTTGCGATTGCCGCCGGTTGATCTCAGGCGAATCAACGCTGATACCGACTATGCGGATCCCCCGCGCATCGAAATCTGAGAGCCGTCGCTGAAAACTCCGTAACTCGGAGTTGCAGAGCGGTCACCAAAAGCCGCGGTAAAAGATCAACGCGACAGCCCTCGAACCAGAAAGCAAATCGTGCAAGCTAACTGGTTTTCCATTCTGATCGGGCAGTGTGAAAGGCGGTGCTTTTTCTCCGACTCGCGGCGCTCCCACTAAAGGCGGGACCTGGCGCAGCACATAAAAAATTTCATAGGCGAAAAATGAAAAGAGCACGAACGCAATTGCGGTAAAAATCGAACCAACAATTTTCCCGCGATAGAGTTGCGGCCGGCCAAAAGCGCGAAACAGTCCGACGATCAACAGCACTGCGCCAATCCCGAACATCAAAATGTTCGCCCATGGAAAATCGCGCGTGATTGGAAATTGAGCAAAGAAGTTGTAGGAAAACAAACCGGCCAGGACGAGAACGAGTCCGACCCAGATCGGCCAATTCCATTTCCGTTTCATGTCGATCTTGCCGACGTTAACCGTAAGATCCATCGATAAAGGATGATTGCTGTGGCTGCAAAGGCGACTCCGCCAATGAGGATCGCGGGCTTTTCAAAGCCCGGCCCGACCAGCGCCAGCGGCGCAGACACGCCAGAGAATACAACGATCGCGGAGAGCACGACGCCGATAATGCTTTCACCAACGATCAAGCCTGAGGCGAGTAGCACGCCAAGCTGCTTCGTCGCCTCTGGCCTGGCACTGCGATCGGCCCGCTTGTCGAAGAACCAGCCAGCGATCGCCCCGACGACAATCATGAGAGTGCTTTGCGTGGGCAGATAGATCCCCAGACCCACAGCCAATGGCGGGACGCGCATGCGTCGCGTGGTGCGCGCGAGAATCTCGTCCAGCAGAATAATACAGACGCCGATAAATCCGCCTGTCCGAATCAAACTCCAATCGATGTCAGCGGCGATAACACCTCGCGCCAGTGACGAGATCAGGCCCGCCTGAGGTGCGGGCAGTGGCGAAGGACGAAGTTCGGCACCTGGTGCGCCGACGAAACCGTAGGCATGATTCACCAGATCGAGCACCGGCGGAATCACAAATGCACCTGCGATTACACCGATCACCAGCGCCACCTGCTGTTTCCATGGCGTCGCATCGACCAACTGCCCGGTCTTGAGGTCCTGAAGGTTATTGTTCGCAATCGCGGCGACGTTGAAAATCACCGCAGTAGTGAAAAGCGCGAACGCCATCAACGCCTTGCCCGAATCCGGAGACACGTACGGCTTAACGCCGATAACCAGCAGCAACGCCGCGCCAATCACCACCAAAATTCCAATGCCGGAAAGCGGGCTATTCGACGAACCAATCAGGCCCGCCATGTAACCGGTAACCGCCGAGACAAAGAAGCTCATCAAAACGATATAAGTCACGCCGCCGATGATCAGCGTTGGCAGATGCGCGCCCAGTCCGCTGGTGTTGCCGAAATAACCGAGCAACCACGCGATCGGCAACAAACACACCAGTGTCACGATACCAACGATGCCGATCGGAATGTCACGTTCAGTGATCGGCAGCGTGTCGGCTTTGCCCGCTTTACGCGCGCGTGAGGCCGCCATCGCGCTGGTGAGTCCCCGCGCAACCGGCTTTACCAATTTGAGCAGCGTCCAAATCGCCGAGACGCCGATCGCGCCCGCTCCCACGAAACGCACTTTCGTGCTCCATGTTTTCTGCGCGAGCGCGGCCGCGGCCGTTGTCGCATCGCCGGCGATGGCCGAGAAATGCGGGACGCCCCATCCCCAACCGATCAATGTGCCGATGAGCATCGCAATACCAACTGAGAGACCAACCAAATGTCCTATCGCTAACAGTGCGAACGAGAGCGAGAAATCGTAACCGCTGACTGCGCCGCGCTTGCCGATTCGAAAAGTTTGCGCCACGTCCGCGGCGAAAATTTGCGTCCCAACGATTACCGCAAACACCGCTGCAACGATCGATCCCCACAAAACCGCGAGCAGGCCTGCGCGGCCGTGTTCGACTTCAGAAGCGTGCTCGGAGCCGCCGCTGCTGCCGACCTTGAGCACTTCGGCGCACGCGACACCTTCGGGATACGGCAAATCCGAAGTGGTGACCAACGCGCGGCGAAGCGGAATTGAATACATTACTCCGAGAATTCCGCCGAGCGCGCAGATCCAAAACGAAGTCCAGAAAGGGAACTCGGTCCAATATCCGATCATGATCAAACCCGGCAGCACGAAAATGATCGATGACAGCGTGCCCGCGGCTGAGGCGACCGTCTGGACGATGTTGTTTTCCTGGACCGTGGCATCGCGGAAGCCGCGCAGGATCGCCATCGAAATCACCGCCGCCGGAATCGACGTCGAAAAGGTGAGACCGGCTTTGAGGCCGAAGTACACGTTGGCCGCGGTGAACACCAGTGTGATGGCGATTCCTATGATCAGTCCGCGAATGGTAAGTTCAGCACGCATATTCGCGTGGGATTGTGTAGTGCGGCCGTTCCGGCTTCAAGCACGACTTAAGGAGCACTGGTGGTACGCGCTTCCGGTATTCGCATTAAGAGCGGATTAATGATTTCTGCAGCGAGGTTGGGAAGCGACTTGCTGTCGTGATTATCGAGCAGGATAACGGTCCAAGTGCGATCGAGAAGCAAGGTCATGCAGCTGTGAAAGCCGGGGGAGGTCGCCCGAGTGTGAGGCAAGCAACAGGTCGGCGCTGTGAGGCGCCGGTTGTGCGTCATAGTCGCTTGCGAGAAAAGTGCGAAGTTGTGCCTGATTAGTTCGTCCCACGTGCCAGCCGAAAGAGTAGCCAAACGGCCGGATCGCGAATATCTCCCTCGTCGCTTTCTCGCCCAACAGTCGCCCGGCAAGGAGTTCTCCGCGCCATCGCCAAAGATCTCGTACGGTGGAGTACACAGCACCAGACGAAAACGCGACCGACCAGTCGATGTACGGAGCCTTTATTTGCTGGCCGTTTTCGAAGACGTACGCAGTGGCCAGCTGAGGCACAATCGCGCGTGGTCCGCTGATGCCTGTATCCGTCAGGCCGGCGCGAGCGGTGAGCCGCCGAAGTCCATCCGCGTACGTCTCGCCGGTTACCTGTTCGTAAAGCGCACCTAAAATCAAGTAGCCGCAGTTGCTGTACTTGAACTGGGTCCCTGGCGTGAACTCAAGCGCATTGCTGCAGTACTTACTAATTACCTCCTGCGGCTTGGCTGGTTCTTTCAAGATCTGCATGATGTCGGATCTGTGGACGAAGTCCGGCACGGCAGCGGAGTGCTCCAGCAATTGGCGAATGGTAACTGCGTCGGCTACGCCCCGCCGATAATCCGGCAAATAGGTCGACAAGGTGACATCGAGATTGAGGCGCCCTTGTTGCGCGAGCTCTAAAATAAGCGCGGCGGTAAACTGCTTCGTCAACGAGCCAATCTGAAAGCGCGTCGCAGGAGTATTGGCGATCTTCCATGTCTCATCGGCCAGACCAAATGCTCCTTCATAAACAACCGTATCCCCGTATCCGACCAAGGCAGATCCGGAGAAGCTGCCATTCCGATGGTATCGTTGAAGGATTTGTGCGATCTTATTTTGGGATGACGACGCGCCGGTGCATGAGCACAGAATTGCCGTGAGAAACCCGGTTCCGGCAGCTTTAAAAACTGTCGCCGCATACCGACTCCGGCCCATCGAAAGTGATTAATAACGCTCCACGGGCGAGCCTTTTCCTTCTTCGACGCCCGCCGTGACGGCGCGTTCTTCACTTAGAACAGCGATGCGGAGGTGTCGAATTTCACTGTCGATCTTGCGAAAAGCGGCTTCGGAGAATTTATCAGGCGGCGTTAGTTTTTTCTTGAACCGCGCCACACTTTCCAGCGCGCGATCGATTTTCTTCCGCGGCAATGTGCCCAGAATCCGGTGCACATTCTCGATCTCGGGGATACGGTGGCAAATCATGGCGAGATCATTTCCGGCGGCAATGACGAGACGAATAGTATCCTCAAGCTGGTATCCTGTGAGAATCGCACCCATATCGAGGTCGTCGGTCGTGATGAGACCATCAAAACCGAGTTCGTTGCGCAACAAATCGTTGACGATACGCCGCGACAATGTGGCCGGCGTTTTCTTTGGCTCAAAACACGGATACCAGCCATGGCAAATCATCATGCTGTCTATGTCGCTAACGAATTCGCGAAACACCGCCAGCTCGTTTTGATCAAGTTGTTTGCGGGTGCGATCGATCCTCGGCAGCTGATAATGAGCATCTGAAGTCGCGGCAGAGTAACCTGGAAAATGTTTGCCGCAGCTCGCGATCCCCTGCCCTCTCATCGCTTCGTTAAATGCAGCAGCATTGCGCACCACTTGTTCGACCGTTTTCCCATAGCAACGGCCGCGCAACGAATTGTCAGCGTCGTCATTAAATGAAATGTCGAGCACAGGACACAAATTTAGATTGAATCCGAAAAGGCGCAGTAAACGTCCAGTGATGTCGCCGTGACGCCGGATCAATTTCACATCGTCCTTGTCGCGCAATTGTTGCGCGTTCGGCGGCTCGTGGCCGATCAGACGCAATCGCGAGACGCGGCCGCCTTCTTGGTCGATGGTGATGATCGGCTCGACTTTGCTCAGGTCGCGCAAATCGTCGATGAGCTTTCGCAGTTGCGGTGCGCTCTCGATATTGCGGCCGAACAGGATGAAGCCGCCCGGTTGCACTTTGCGGAAAAGCCTGGCCGCCGCTGGTTCGAGCTCTTTTCCGGGCACACCCGTTATGATCAGTTGACCGAGCGAAGCGCCTTTCATAGCTTCGCAACTTAGATGTCGATCTTCGCGGCGGGAAACAAAAAACTGAAAAAGATCGGCATTTACGGCGGCTCATTTGATCCGATTCATCATGGTCACTTGATTTTGGCCCGCGAAGCGCGCGAGGCTTTGGATTTGGCGAAAATAATTTTTATTCCCGCCGCGGTGTCGCCGTTTAAAGGACACGCCGCGGTAGAGAGCGGCGATATGCGATTAAAGATGTTGCACGCCGCGATCGAAGGTGAAGAGGGATTTGCAATCGACGATTGCGAACTGCGGCGGCCGCCGCCATCGTGGACTATTGATACGGTGTTGGAAATTCGAGAACGCGAAACAGACTCAGAGATTTATCTCCTGATCGGCGAAGATAACGTGGCGACTTTGGATCGTTGGCGGCGGTTCGATGAGTTAAAGAAAATGGTAGGCTTTGTAATCCTCGACCGCAAGGGCTTACAAATGCAGCGCAATTACCAGGTCGTGCGCCGGAAGATCGACATCTCCGCCACGGACATCAGAAAGAGAGTTGCACGCGGACAATCGATCCGTTATCTCGTACCGCCAGCGGTGGAGGAAATTATTCAGCGCGAAAAACTTTACCGGGAGCAATCGAAATAACGGCGGAAAACCTAGCAAAAACCTGCGCGGAACTCGCCTCGAACAAAAAGGCCGAGGATATCGTTGTGCTGGATTTACGCGGCATCTCGACGTTTACGGATTTTTTTGTGATCTGCTCCGGCACGTCTGAGCCTCAGTTGAAAGCGATTGCCAACGAAATCGAAACGCGCTTGCGCAAGGACCATTCGCTTCGACCCGTAGCGGTCGATGGATTTCCGGCCAGCCAATGGATGGTCTTGGACTACCTACAGGTGGTTGTCCACATTTTTCACCAAGACAAGCGTGGCTTCTACAGCCTGGAAGACCTATGGGGCGACGCCCCTCAAATGGAATGGGAAACGGCAGCCACTAAGGCGCTGTAGCCACGGCGCTGTGTCGCCGTGCCGACAAAACAGCAAAGCGCTTCGTGCGCCTCGACACAGCGAGGCGGCTACAACCACAGCATTACCAAATTACTTCGGCGACGGCCTGGGCGGCGGCGTAGGTTGCGGTGCACCCTGTGGGGCAGGCGCTGAAGCTTGCGGGGCAGGGGTCGGAGGCGGTTTAACGTCCAGCAATTCTACTTCAAAAATCAGAGTCGCGTTCGGAGCGATGTCCGGACCGACGGACCGCTCGCCATATGCCAGGTTCGACGGGACTAACAACTGATATTTTGATCCGACCTTCATCAGTTGAAGCGCTTCCGTCCATCCTTTAATGACGCCATTAAGTGGGAAGGTGGCCGGTTGTTTGCGCTTGTATGAACTGTCGAACTCCGTGCCGTCAATCAGCGTGCCGCGATAATTTACTGTCACCATGTCAGTCACTTTGGGCTGCGGCCCTGTTCCTTCTTTAATAACCTTGTATTGCAACCCGCTGGCGGTGGTTTTTACCCCGGGTTTCTTTTTGTTTTCCTCCAGAAACTTCGCGCCCTCCGTCTTATTTTTCTCCCCGGCTTCCTTTTGTTTTTGTTCCATATCTTTCTCAAACTGCGTCATGATGTCCTTGACTTGGTCCTGTGTGAGCTGCGGCTTACCAGCGATGGCGTCTTTTATGCCAGCGGCGAGCACATCGGGATTGATATCCACCTTCTGGCGGCTCAGGTTCAATCCGATATTCATGCCGATACTGTAGCTGACCTTGTCCTTCTGGTCTTTTAGTTGCGGTGATTTTTCTTGCCCGAACAAAGGCAATGCAAGTAAGGATGCGCTGACAATAAGTATAAAACGTTTCATAAGATGGTTTTTTCCGCGCCGCTTTAATTGAATTAATCGCCGCAGAAAGCCGCACGCTAATGGATAAATGCCGCCCGTCAAGAAAACAGCGCTTCTGCCTGCCGAGGGGCTCTTGTGTTTTGGCCGGGTCACTCGTTGCCGCCGCAGTTGCGCTCTGGCCGCACGTATCGTGTGCAATCACGTTCTCGCATGGTGACATTCTGAGAATCGGAAAAAAAGTTTGGCAAAATGAATGCAACGGAACGATTTCCGGACTCACTGCGTGGAACGAAGGCGAAGATTTCGCATCGCTGGGCATCGGCCATTTCATTTGGTACCCGAAGGGACGGCGCGGCCCTTTCGAAGAAAGTTTCCCCAAGTTCGTAAGCTTCATCTCAAAGCGCGGCGCCAAATTGCCAACATTACTCTTGACGAGCGGTGAGCAGCCATGTCCCTGGAACTCGCGTGCCGAGTTTCTTCAGGCGCAACACACGCCGGAGATGAATCAACTACGCCAGTTTCTCGTCGATACGATCGATCTTCAGGCTGAATTCCTTATTACGCGGTTAGAAGGCGCGCTGCCTAAAATGTTGGATGAAGCAGCGCCTACCGATCAAGCAAATGTACAGCAACAGTTCGAGCGTTTGGCGAGAACGCCACGGGGATGTTTCGCCCTTGTTGATTACGTAAACTTTAAGGGGGAAGGCGTCTTGCACACGGAGCGTTACCAAGGCCAGGGATGGGGCTTGCTCCAAGTTCTTGAAGCGATGCATGGCACTTCGAATGCCGCTGCGGTTGATGAATTTGTGCGCGCGGCGAAGGCAACCTTGATTCGACGTGTGCACAATGCGCCACCCGAACGTCATGAATCACGATGGTTATCGGGTTGGACTCGGCGCGTGAACAGCTACAGTGGCAGCTAATTTATGCCGGCAAGAGTTCCCATATTGCTTTGCGCGATTGTAATGGTTGTTCTTACCAGTTCGGTTAACGGTCAGTTCCGTCTCTTCGGACCAAGGCCCACGCCAAAACCAATGCGCAAAGCGTCAGAGCTTATTAGCAGGCAAGCACCATTGACAGTGAATCAATCCTTACTCAAACAGGCGACGCCGGATAACACGCGCATCGTCGTCTCGATTCCAAAGCAGCGCGCTTACCTGATGATCGACGACCAGGTCGTCGCCGATGGCCCAATCTCGTCTGGCAGACACGGGCACGAGTCGCCGACCGGCCACTTGCGCGTGCTTGAGAAGGACCCAAATCACCATTCCAATCTGTACGGCGATTTTGTGGACGCGTCCGGTCGCTTGGTGCGCGCTGGAGTCAGCGCCCGCATAGATTCGGCTCCGAGCGGCACGCACTTCGTCGGCGCGCCGATGAAATGGTTCCTGCGCTTGACCGAAGACGGTGTAGGCATGCATGTCGGGATTTTGCCCGGTTATCCCGCTTCGCATGGCTGCATCCGTCAGTCAGCGGATGGCGCTAAATTGCTTTACGACTATGTGAAAGTCGGGACGCCGGTGGACGTGGGCGATTACTAAGCTTCAACCGTCAAGGAGCGACGGCTTGGCCAGTCGTCGAGTTAAAACTTGACGGCTGGGAAGCCGTCACTCCTTGAGCAACTTTCGACGCAATAAGTCGAGTGCAGCCTGTGCAGTTAATTGTTTGAATGTCTCGCGATCAGTGGGGAAAAAGAATTTTCTCACAATCGTTTCTGACTCTGCTGAAGCCAACGCAACGTAAACTGTTCCCACTGGCTTTTCCGGCGACCCGCCGGTTGGCCCGGCAATTCCAGTCGTGGCAAGAGCATACTCGGACCGTGCACAGGTGCGGGCTTTTTCGGCCAGCGCGCGCGCGACTGGCTCACTCACGGCGCCGTGCGTTTCGATGAGCCTTGGGTCGACATCCAACATCCCAGTCTTTGTTCGATTCGCGTAACAAATGTAGCCAGCCACAAAGACGCGCGAGGCGCCGGGTACGTTCGTGACGCGGTTCGCAATCAATCCGCCAGTACACGATTCTGCGGTTGCCAGCGTTTGGTTACGTTTTGTGAGCAGTTTGACGATCACTTCCTCCAGGGTTTCATCCGCTGTAGAGAAGATCGAGACTCTCAAGCTCGATTGAATGATAGCATCCGCCTGTTCGATTGCCTTTGCTTTTCCGATAATCCGCACTTCGACTTCGCCCGGACGCGCGCAATACCCAAGCTCAATTCCCGGAATCGTGAGAATTTTCGCGCCGATTGCTTCCTCAACCAGCGACTCGCCCACTCCGGCGATCCTGTAAAGCCGCCGCTCCACTGAGAGCGGTACGCGAATAATCGAGCGCAAGATTGGCAGCACGAACTTCCCAAACATAAGCTGGAGTTCGCGCGGCGGGCCTGGCAGTACAAAAACGTGCGGGGACGGAATACGCGGATTGATGTTCGCCTTCAAATATAATCCGGGCGCACTTCCATTTTCGTTTGGAAGAACCTGCGCGCCTTCCGGGACGTCGGACTGACGCGCAATTCCCGCAGCCCATTTGATTCCGCGAATCTGAAGTCTCTGCCGGAGGGAAGTTAGCAATTGAGGATCCTGACGCAGTTCTAATGAAAGCGAATCTGCAATCATCTCCCGCGTGATGTCGTCGCTGGTTGGACCCAAACCGCCGGTCACAAAGAGAATTTCACAACGCGGAAATAATTCAGCCAGCGTATGTCGGATTGCCTCACTATCGGGGACCGTGCGCCGTTCCTCGATTCGCAGACCCAGCGGAAAAATCTCGCGCGCAATGAACGCGAGGTGCGCGTCCTGAACATTGCCGAGCAAAAGCTCGGTGCCGGTGTTAAGAAGGGCTGCGCGCATGACAGAAAGGGAGTGTTACAACGTTACAACGTTACAATGTTACAACGAAAGAGTCGCGTGCCACGCGATGGTGCTGCACCCTTCAAACGTTGTAACTCTTGTAACCCTTTTAACGCGCGGCCGCAGGCCGCTCAGGCCGCGGTCTTGTCTTGCTTTTTGCGAATCAGCGGCAGCTTTTTACCTTCTACCACTGCGCGATTGATCGTAACCTCGGCAATATCTTCGCGACTCGGCACGTCGTACATGATGTCGAGCATGATGCGTTCGAGCATCGAGCGCAACGCGCGCGCGCCTGTCCCTTTTGTGACCGCCTGCGCCGCCAGCGCGCGCAAGGCGTCTTTGGTCACTGATAGCCGCACGCCTTCCATTGAGAAAAGCTTGGTGTACTGCTTCACCATCGCGTTCTTCGTCTCGGTGAGAATGGCTACCATTTCTTCTTCGGTCAGCGCATCGAGCGAACTGACTACCGGCAGGCGTCCGATGAATTCGGGAATCATTCCAAAGGCAAGCAAGTCTTCCGGTTCCACGTGGCGGATGGCTTGCTTTCGTAATGCTTCCTCCACTTCGAGCGTCGGGCTGCCGAACCCCATCACTTTTTGACCGATGCGTTTCTGAATGATTTTGTCGAGTCCAATGAACGCGCCGCCACAAATGAAAAGAATTTTCTCGGTATTGACCTGGATATATTCCTGATGCGGATGCTTGCGGCCGCCCTGGGGCGGAACGTTGCACATGCTGCCCTCCAAAATTTTCAAAAGCGCCTGCTGCACTCCTTCGCCGGAAACATCGCGTGTGATGCTTACGTTATCAGTCTTGCGGCCGATCTTGTCGATTTCGTCGATGTAAACGATGCCGATCTCGGCGCGTTTTACATCATAATCGGCATTTTGCAGCAGTCGCAGAATGATGTTTTCGACGTCTTCACCGACGTAGCCCGCTTCGGTGAGCGTAGTCGCGTCGGCGATGCAAAACGGCACGTCCAGGATTCTGGCCAGCGTTTTTGCCAGCAAAGTCTTCCCGGAGCCCGTCGGGCCAATGAGCAAAATGTTGCTCTTCTCAATCTCCACGTCGGCAAACGGGTCCGGCTGAAAGGTAGCGGAGGCGTCGCCTGGCGATGCAGTTTGCAGCACCCGCTTGTAGTGATTGTGAACTGCCACGGATAGCGTCTTTTTGGCGATCTCCTGCCCGATCACATACTGATCAAGCGCGCGCCGGATTTCTGCCGGTTTGGGTACGCGGATATTAGAGGACTGACGCCGAGCGTCTTCGTTGAGTTCCTTATCGAGAATGCTCTTGCAAACGTTGATGCAGCTATCGCAGATGTAAACGCCAGGCCCGGCGATCAGTTTGCGCACCTCGGCATGGCTCTTGCCGCAGAACGAGCACATCGTGAGGTTGGAAGCGCGGGCCATATTGGTTGGGGGGTAAGAAGGCGGTTATCCCGACACTTTGCGCGGTAACGCCACCTCCGCGACTTCTAATGATCGATCACCGGACGGCGGGGTGGCGCCATCGAGCAACTTTATTTCCTTCCGCGACTTGATCACTTCGTCCACCAAGCCATATGCCTTCGCCTCTTCGGCGGACATATAATAATCGCGGTCTGAATCGACCCGGACCTGCTCCTCAGATTTGCCAGTGTGTTGCGCGATGATTCGGATGAGGCGTTTCTTCAGCTTGAACATGTAATCGACCTGGCGTTCCACATCACTCGCCGCGCCTTGCGCACCGCCGGAAACCTGATGGATCATGATATCGGAATTTGGCAGCGCGAAGCGTTTGCCTTTCGTACCCGCGCAGAGCAAGACCGCGCCCATGCTCGCCGCCATGCCGAGACAGTACGTTGTCACATCGCAGGTGAGAAATTGCATCGTGTCGTAAACGGCCAGCCCAGCTGTGACTACGCCGCCGGGACAATTGATGTAAATGTTGATGTCTTTCTTGGAATCCTCCATCTGCAAAAACAGCAACTGCGCGATCACAAGATTCGCGATGTGATCGTCAACCGGCGTTCCGATAAAAACGATCCGATCCTTGAGCAGCCGCGAGTAAATATCATAGCTGCGTTCGCCCCGGCCAGTCTGCTCCACGACCATCGGAATCAGCACCTGCGAAACAGTTTCGTCGGACACGCTCATGGTTTTTCTTCTTTAACAGTGGATTCGATGCTAACATTCGCCTTCAGGAAATCAAGAGTCTTGCCCAGTAAAATCTGTTCGGCCACGTCGTCCAACGCCTCTTTTTGCTGCAATTCCTTGCGCATTTTCTCGGGCGCAATGTCGTAACGCGCCGCCTCCTGTCTGATTCGAAGATCGACGTCTTCCTTCTTCACCTGAATGTTCTCGCGCTCTGCGATCCGATGCAGAATGAAATTTGTTTTCAACCGAGTCGCCGCCACGCCCGCGGCGCCACCGATCAATTCTTTCTCTTTTTCTTTCAGCATCTCATCGGTAACACCGCGCTCGCGGTTCCGTTGCACTAATTCCGCCAGCGCGCGGCGCGTTTCATTTTGCAGGAGCGCCGGAGGCAACTCGAACTGAATGTGTTCATGCAAATATTTAAGGATCTGCGATTCCTTGGCGCGCTCGACATCATGCTGTTTCGCATGCTCGATGTCGCGTTCGATCATCTGGCGAAGATCGGCAAAGCTTTTCCCCGAAGCGAGTTTGGCCGCAAACGCATCGTCGAGTGGTGGCGGCACTTTCTCCTTGATCTCACGTAACGTAACGGCGTAGTCCGCCTTTTGCTGTGCCAGTTCTTTCACCGGAAAATCCGCTGGAAATTCCACGATCACCAGGCGCGTTTCGCCGGCCTTTTGTCCGATCAACTGCTCACAAAATTTCGGGAGAAAATTGTCAGCCGCCAGGTGCAGCCAGAATTTTTTGCCGCCTTGTAAATTTTTACTGGCTTGCGTCGCGATTTGGTTGATCGGCTTGGTGTCCACTGAACCTTCAAAATCGATCACCGCAAAATCGCCCATTTGCAGTCCGCGTCCCGGCACATCGACAAAGTCAGCCGATTGATCACGCAAACGCTCCAGCGCTTCATCGACCTCTGCAGTGGAGACCTTTGTCTCCGGCACCTGCACGGGAATGTTCTTGTAATCCGGGAGCTCGAGTTCCGGCGCGGTAACGACAGTCGCGCGGAAGCGCATCGATTTGTCCTCGCCGAACTGGATATCTTCGATATTCGTCAACGAAGCCACCCGCAACTGCTCCTGTTCGACTGCTTCGTGATAACTCTTCGAGACGAGTTTTTTAGTCAGTTCGTCCTGGATTTCCCTGCGAAACCTTTTGTCGATCACGGAGCGCGGCGCCTTGCCCGGCCGGTATCCGGGGATTTTCGCAAATCGCGCGAAGCTGTTTGCGATCGCATCCCACTCCTTCGCCACTTCCTCAGGCGGCAATTCAATGTGCAGCTTCGAGACCGAACCCGGCTGTTTTTCCACTTCCACCTTCATTGGAAACTCACGCTACGCTGCGCGCTTTTGTAGGGCAACCGCTGCGGTTGCCGTTCGGCTTGTGGCAGCGGACTAGAGACCGCCACTCCTTGAAACGCGGTTGCCCTTCACGTAAACGGAATACATCTGCGGCGTTCCAAACCAGTACGCCAGCTCACGATAATCTTCGCAATCAAAGACAGAGAAGTTGGCAAGCTTACCTCGTTCAAGCGAACCAATGTTGTGGCCGCGACTTAATGAATAAGCAGCGTTGATCGTCGCTGCCGTTATTGCTTCTGCGGGCGACATTCTCATCTGCGTGCAGGCGAGCGAAAGAATCATCGGCATGCTTGTGGTCGGCGACGAGCCGGGATTGAAATCTGTTGCGATCACAACGGCGAGTCCTGCCCCGATCATTTCGCGTGCGCGCGGATAATCCGACGATCCGAGCGCGTACACCGAACCCGGTAAAAGTACCGGTTGCACGTTCGCTTTCTTCAGCGCTGCAATCCCCTGCCCATCCGTTTTTTCCAAGTGGTCCGCCGTCGTTGCTTTCAATTCACCAGCGAGTCTCGCGCCTCCTGAATTGGTCAGTTGATCAGCGTGAATTCTTACTCCAAGACTGAGCTCTTTCGCAGCATTGAGAATCTTTCTCGACTGCTCGACATCGAAATATCCCCGTTCGCAAAATACGTCGCAAAATTCCGCTAACTTTTCCTCCTCCACTCGCGGCAACATCTCATCGATCACAAGCTTGATGTAACGTGACCCAGACAATCCTGTCTGCGAGTCTTGGGACGCAGGCAGGATTGCCTGCGCCACAGCGCGCGGCACTGCGTGTGCGCCGAGAAAGGTCGGCACAATCTCAAGCGGCGATTGCTGGTTGAGCGAACGCATCACGCGCAAAATCTTCAGCTCGTCTTCAAGTGTCAGCCCATAGCCGGATTTACCCTCAATAGTTGTTGTCCCGCCGCGTAGAAACCAATCTGCGTGTTTCTTTGCCTGCACGAGAAGATCGTGATCACTGGCCGCGCGCGTCTTCTCTACCGTGGACCAAATTCCGCCGCCAGCTTTGGAGATTTGCTCATAACTTTCGCCGCACGCCCGCCGCTCAAAATCGTCGAGCCGATTTCCGGCAAAAACCAAGTGCGTGTGCGCATCGACAAATCCCGGCAACACAACGCGACCGCCGGCATCGACAATCTCCGCGCCACGCGATTTCTTTTCGATTTCATCGCTCGGGCCGACGCTACCGATTTTCCCGTCACGAATTAGCATTCCGCCATCGCGAATAATTCCCAGCTCGGTCATTTCCGCCCGAACGCGCGGCCTTTTCGGACCAGCCAACGTGACAAGCTGCGCGGCGTGAATGACGGTGAGCGAGCTCATGATTTGCCAGAGGTTAACGCGTCTCTTCTATCTGTCATGTTGAGCGAAGCGAGACATCTCTGACTGTCGGCTTTTGGGGAATCGAGCGCCCGGGAGTAACCAGAGATTCTTCGCTTCGCTCAAAATCACAACGATTGGAGCGTCCGCTTCAACGGTTCAACGCTTCAACTCAGTTTGCCTTGCACAACTTGATTGATCTTCTCGAACTGCGCCTCCGAGTGCGCGCTGATCTTCTGCACTTTGTTAGAAAACGCCGATTTGAATTTTTCGTCCTTCAACTGGGCGAGGTTGATTCGCACATTCAGCGCTGCGCCTTCAATACATGCGCGAGTGGCAAGCGCGCCGACCCCCACGTCTGAGACAGAAGCCGGGTTTCCCTTTTCGGCCATTTCCGCCAGCAACGCGTACGATTTTGATGTCGTCTCCATAACTTTCAGAGGCACTTCCGCCGCGTGTTTTGTCGCCACCTCAATCGCAGCCGAACGCGCTGTCTTTTCTTCCTCCGACTCTTTTGGCAGCGCAAATGAGTCCATCACCTTGTTGAATGCGGCGGCGTCTTCATCGACCAGCGACAGCAATTCATCTTTAAGTTGCTGAGCTTTGACCGCCCAATCGCTGAAATACTCGAGCTTGTCATCCCAGCCGCGTTTCCCGGCAGAAAGATTTGCGACCATGCCGCCCAGCGACGCACCCAATGCGCCCATCAGCGCGGCGACGGAACCGCCACCCGGCGCGGGCGAATCGCTCAATGTTTCATTGCAAAACTCGCGCATATCCATTTTTACGAGGGATTTTTTTGACTCGGCAGATTGAATCTTTAATTCAATCACCTTTTCGTTTGGATCGAAAGACTTCACTTCGCTCAAGCCCATGGAGCGAATCGCAATGTCGATCAGTTCCTCTTCTGAAACACCTTCGGACCATCGTTGTTTGCGCAAGAAATAGCGGCCGGAATCGACGAGACATCTCTTCGGCACCATTCCCACAATCTCTGAGCCTGTTACGCGCATGCCGCGCTTGGCCGCCGCTTCGACGCAGGCGTCGAATGCCACATGCAATGGCGTCTCCTCGATGTTTGTCAAATTCATAGACACCTGCGCAATCCCGTACTCCTTCACGAACCAGCCAATGGCTTTGACGTGGTTCAACGCCCCCGGAATGCGAACCGGTTCGCCATTTGCATCCAACACCGGTTTTCCCCACGGCGTACCGTCTTCCGTCTTCACTCTCCCCTGCTCTCGCACATCGAACGCAACCGAGTTCGCGCGTCGCACCGATTTCGTGTTCAGGTTGACGTTGTAAGCAACCAGGAAATCGCGGACACCGATTACGATCCCACCCGATTTCTCATTGAAAACGGCTGGCCCGAAATCCGGCTTCCATTGGGGTTGCTTTATTTTTTCGAAGAACCCTTCGTACTCTCCGGCGCGAATGATTGAAAGATTCGAACGCGCCTTAGCCTTTGCCGCTTTTTCGTAGAGATAGACCGGAATTTTCAATTCCTCACCGACACGTTTCCCGAGTCGCTTCGCGCACTCGATTGCTTCTTCCCAACTGACGTTGCTCACCGGGATGAATGGGCAAACATCAGTCGCGCCCATGCGCGGGTGCGCGCCTTTGTGTTTGTGCATGTCGATGAGCTCCGCCGCCGTTTGAATCGCGCGAAATGCAGCCTCCACCGCAGCGTCGGGATTCCCGACAAACGTCACCACTGTCCGGTTCGTGCTCGCGCCAGGGTCAACGTCCAGCAAGGAAACGCCCTCCACCGATTTGATCGCATTCGTGATCTGGCGAATGATGCCTTCATCACGGCCCTCAGAGAAATTCGGCACGCACTCGATCAGCTTTTTCATAGATCGCCGGCGAGATTATTAGCATATTCACGACTACCGACCAGAAGGATCTGCGCCTTTCCTGCTCGTATTGCTTTTCAGGAGAATAGTAATACCCTTTGAGACATGCCGACTATCACAGTAAAACTTTCGAAGCCTGAATTCTCGCGTCTTGAAGCAATCGCCGCGACCTCAAGACGTACTAAATCGGAGATCGTCCGCGAGGCGCTCGCCGCCGCCCATGGCAACTCCACTTCGCTGTTGGACGCGATGAAACCTTACATTGGGAAACTTTCGGGTCCCGGAGACCTTTCAACTAACAAAACCCGAATGAAGGGATATGGCGCGTCGCGTTCTCGTTGATGCGGGACCAATCGCGGCGTTGCTCGACCGCCGGGACACCCACCACGAATGGGCGAAGCGACAAGTCGCGCACTTGCGTCACCCGCTGTTAACCTGCGAAGCCGTCGTCTCCGAAGCACTCTTCCTTCTGGGGCCTGTTCGCGGCGGAACCAGCACTCTTGCCGGTTTGCTCAGAGAGCAACTTGTCAAGGTCGATACGGATTTTTCATTCGGCGACCATTTGACAGAAATCCTCGATAACATGGAGCGCTACAAAAATGTGCCGATGTCGTTTGCCGATGCGTGCCTGGTTCGAATGACCGAGATCGAACGGGGTTCACTTATCTTTACAACTGACCGCGATTTTCTTACCTACAGACGTAACCGCCGCGAACGCATTCCGCTCATCAGCCCGTTCTGAGGGCGCAGAGTCAAAAGAGCACTCAATTCAGGACTTGCGGCTGCATTGGCAAATCAATCTTGTTCGCAGCAGCGAATTCGATTGCGCGCGAATAACCGGCATCGGCATGGCGAAGGATGCCGGTACCGGGATCGCTGGTGAGAACCCTTTCGAGGCGGCGCTTGGAATTCTCGGTGCCATCGGCGACGACGACCATGCCGGCGTGCTGGGAAAAACCGATGCCAACGCCGCCGCCGTTGTGGATCGAGACCCACGATGCGCCGGCGGCGGTATTGATGAGTGCATTGAGCAACGGCCAGTCCGCGATCGCGTCACTGCCGTCAAGCATTCCTTCGGTTTCGCGATTGGGCGATGCGACTGAGCCGGAATCGAGATGATCCCGGCCGATGACGATCGGAGCTTTGATTTCACCGCGCCTAACGAGTTCGTTCATCGCGAGGCCAAATTCGGCGCGCTCGCCATAGCCGAGCCAACAAATCCGCGCAGGCAATCCTTGAAATTGAATTCGCTGCTCGGCGAGCTTCATCCAGCGGGCCAGCGTTCGATTTTTCGGAAATAGCTCGAGCGCGAGTTTGTCAGTGCGCGCGATGTCCGCGGGATCACCGCTCAATGCGACCCAGCGAAATGGACCACGGCCTTCACAAAACAACGGACGAATATATTCCGGAACAAAGCCGGGAATATCGAAAGCGTTTTTGATGCCAGCCTTCTTCGCCTGAGCGCGAATGTTGTTTCCGTAATCAAACGTCACTGTGCCTTTTTTCTGCAACGCCAGCATGGCCTCGACGTGCACGGCCATGGATTGCATTGCGCGCTCAATGTATTCGTCCGGATTTTTTCGGCGCAAAACGAGCGCGTCTTCGAGCGACATGCCGTGCGGCACATAGCCGTTCAAGGCGTCGTGCGCGCTGGTTTGATCCGTCAAAACGTCGGGCACAATCCCGCGTCTCACGATTTCCGGCAGAACATCGGCGCAGTTACCGACTAGTCCTACGGAAAGCGATTTGCGATCTTTGCGCGCCTGATCGATCAACTGAAGCGCTTCATCCAGGGTTGGCGCAATCTTGTCGCAGTAACCACTTTTCAAGCGCTTCTCGATGCGTGCAGGATCGACTTCGACGCCGAGGAAAAGCGCGCCGTTCATCGTCGCAGCCAGCGGTTGCGCACCGCCCATGCCGCCGAGCCCGCCGGTCAACACGAATTTTCCGTCGAGCGAACCACCGAAATGCTTGCGGCCCGCCGCTGCAAAAGTTTCAAACGTTCCTTGCACAATTCCCTGGCTGCCGATGTAAATCCAAGAGCCGGCAGTCATCTGGCCGTACATTGTCAGTCCCATTCTTTCGAGGCGATTGAACTCTGCGTAGTTGTTCCATTGGCCGACGAGATTCGAATTCGCGATAAGAACGCGCGGTGCTTCGTCGTGCGTTTTGAATTTTCCGACCGGTTTCCCTGATTGCACCAGAAGCGTTTCGTCGTTTTCGAGTTCGCGCAGCGAGCTAACAATCGCGTCGAACGCTTCCCAGCTTCGCGCGGCGCGTCCCGTTCCGCCGTAAACCACAAGCTGGTCTGGGTTCTCAGCTACATCCGGATCGAGATTGTTCATCAGCATGCGCATAGCTGCTTCCTGATGCCAACCTTTGCAGGTGCGTTCGCTGCCCTGTGGCGCGTGAATGATTCGTCTTCCGCTCATGATTTTTCACTCTCCACATCAAAATCGTCCCGGCGAATCGACTCGGCAACCTGGGTAATGTCAGTTGAAAGAGGTCGATCTTGCACCAGCGGCGGCGCGATTCTCCGCACAGCAGCGAATGCGCGCTCGACGCCAACGCCAGCTTTTAAAGGATGGCGATGTTCCAGGCCTTCAGCAGCAGCAAGCAGCTCAATGGCAAACAAATTCTCGGCAAGATCGACGATCGTACGCAGCTTCAGCGCGCTCGTCATTCCCATCGAAACATGATCTTCTTTCCCACCGGAGGTAGTGATGTTGTCAACGCTCGCTGGATGTGCGAGCACGCGCGCTTCATTTACCAGCGAAGCAGCCGCGACGTGCGCAGTCATGAAGCCGGATTGCACGCCCGGTTGTCGCGCTAGAAACGCAGGCAGCCCTTCGTTCTTGTCTGGATTAACCAATCGATCCGTCCGGCGTTCGCTCATGTTCATCAGATCGGCAATCGCAATTGCAGCGTAATCGAAAGCGAGCGCAAGCGGCGCGCCATGAAAATTGCCGCCAGAAATCACTTCAGCATTTTCAGCAAACACAAGCGGATTGTCGGTCGCGGATGCAGATTCAATCAGCAAAACATCTTCGCAATGTGCCAATGCGCCGCGAACCGCTCCGTGCACCTGCGGCATGCAACGCAGACTGTATGCATCCTGAACGCGCGGATCGCCCTCGATATGCGACTCGCGAATTTCGCTGCCTTCCATCAGTGACAAAAGATGTTTGGCCACGGCTTTCTGGCCCGGGTGCGGACGCGCATCCTGCAGCCGCAAATCAAACGCGACAGGTGTGCCCTTCAGCGCCTCGAGACTCATCGCGCCGGCAACGTCGGCCACCCGCGCAAGGCGTTTCGCGCGCAGAAGCGCCAGTCCTCCCACGCCGTGCATCGCCTGCGTGCCATTGAGCAGTGCCAACCCTTCTTTTGCTTCGAGTTGCAGGGGCTTTAGTTGAGTGCGCCGCAGTGCCTCGGCGCTTGTCACCTGTTGCCCTTCAAAAAATGCGTCGCCTTCGCCGATGAGACTTAAGGCCAGATGTGCCAGCGGCGCTAAATCGCCGCTCGCCCCTACAGATCCTTTTTCCGGGACCACTGGATAGACGTGCCGGTTGAGCATTTCGCAAAGCAGCTCGATGACCTCGCAACGGATTCCACTGAAGCCGAGGGCCAGAACATTCGCCCGCAGCACCATCATCGCCCGCACCTCGGGTTCGGAGAGCGGATTTCCAATTCCGCAGGCGTGGCTGCGGACAAGGTTCAACTGAAGCTGGCGCAGTTCGCCCTGCGGAATGCGGACATCGGAGAGCTTGCCGAATCCGGTGTTGACTCCGTAAACGACCGCATCGCGCTCGAGGATTTGTTCGATCGCTTTGCGCGAGGCGAGAATACGCGGCCGCGCGACAGAAGAAACAGAAACGGCCTCGCCGCCGATAGCGACCGCTGCGAGTTGAACCAGAGAAATCTGCTCGCCCTTCAGCTCCATTGACCCAGTTTAGTCAGAATCGTTGAAACGTGAAAGCCTGTTCGGCTGCCGCTCAGGGCAGGGCGTTGAAGTGTTGCCTCCTTCGGCAAGGCTACGGCGTCTAGGGAAGCGGAAAAGAAAAAGGCCAGGCCGGAGCACGACCTGGCCTCTTGGGCGAAACCGCCCAGACTAAATTAGCGGGTGCCGGATCTACTTCCCGGATACCGCCGGAGGTGGGGTCACGACCTCCTTGTGTTGCGCACAAGCCCCGAGTCCCAAAGCGGTGACCAGAACGGCCACGATCATGATCATTTTCAATAGTTTCAATCTATCTCGCCTCCTTTCGCAGCAAGTTGCTCCGGTCTGTTTAGGCAGGGAACCAAGGGGAAGCAATGCTTTTCTAAAGTTTTTTTAATCGATCAACTGGGCGCCGGATTTACTTTGCGTAACCGGTCGTTCCCGCGCCTGTAGTCACAGTCTCCTTTCTTTGAGCACAAGCGCCAAAACTCAAAGCGGTGGCCAAAATGACCACGATCATGATCGCTCTTAAAAGTTTCAATCTATCTCGCCTCCTTTCGTCGCAAGCTGCACTGCCCGTTTTGGATCACACGGAAACAACGTTTCTCTTGTCGCTTTTGGATGTATCTCCGGGCGATTCCGCCCACAAGTTCCAACTTCCAAGTCATGCCTCAATTACGACTGGCGTGCTCTCGTCCACCAAATCGAACAATTCGATTACATCCGCATTCCGCATCCGTACGCAACCGCAGCTGGCGGGCGTGCCGATTTTGTCCTCGTGTTTCGTCCCATGAATGTAGATGAAGCGGTCGCGCGTATTGGCATTCTGCGTGTCCAAACCGTCGAGCCATAAAATACGCGACATCACCAAGTCCTCGGTTTGAGGGAGCGAATCAACTGGCTTTAGCGCCACGCGGCTTCGAAACACAGTGCCGCTCGGCGTGTCGCCGCCAATCTTTTCCGCTACGCGAAAACGACCGGTTGGCGTTTTCATGCTTCCCATTTCCGTCCCAATGCCGAATCGCGACGTGGACACCGGGTAACTGCGGATCGGCGTTTCGCCGTCCTTCAACGTAAGCTTCTGATCGCGGATCGATATGTGGATATTTCGCGAGGTTTGCATCGAATCACCCCGGGCGATAAACTGCGCCTGCGGATGAAAGCTTATCATATCGCCGTCGTTGGCGCGACCGGCGCTGTTGGGCAAGAGCTTTTGCGTGTGCTGGAACGGCGAAATTTTCCAGTGGCGAGTCTGCGCCCGATTAGCTCTGAACGTTCCGCCGGCAAATTACTGCGATTTCGAGATGAATCGGTCTCGGTGCAACAACTCAATGAGCATTCATTCGAAAAAATCGACGTCGCATTTTTCAGCGCTGGCGGCGAAATCTCGCGAAAATATGTACCGATTGCCTGCCAGGCGGACGCAATCGTCATCGACAACTCGTCAGCATTCCGGATGGACGCGCATGTGCCGCTGGTAATCCCCGAGATCAACGTCGAGGATGTGCGACGGCACCGCGGGCTCATCGCAAATCCAAATTGCACAACGGCGATCACGTTGATGGCGCTTTTTCCTCTGCACCGGGCGTTCGGCGTCCGCCGAATTTTCGCGGCGAGTTATCAGGCTGTTTCCGGCAGCGGCGCGCGCGCGATCGATGAATTAACTCAGCAGACACAACGATGGGCGGAAGATCAGCAACGTTGTAGCCGTCGCTCTGTGGGCGACGCGACAAATGGAAAACAGAGCTCCCCGAATTACGCTTCACACAGCGAAGCGGCTACAGTTTATCCGCATTCGATCGCATTCAATGTGCTGCCGCACGTCGATTCCTTTTTGGAAACCGGTTATACAAAGGAGGAGATGAAAATGCAGAACGAGGCGCGCAAGATCATGCACCTGCCGCAATTCCGCGCCTCGGTCACTTGTGTGCGTGTGCCGGTGTATCGCGCTCACTCAATCGCGGTGAGCGCTGAATTCGAAGGACCGGTTTCATTGGAACGAGCGCGCGAGGTTTTGGCTAAAGCGCCGGGACTCGAGCTCGTGGATGAACCGCAGAATAATCGTTACCCGATGCCACTGAACGTTACCGGAAAAGACAATTGTCAGGTGGGCCGGGTGCGCTTGGATTGCGCGTTTGAAAACGGGCTGTCGTTTTGGGTATCAGGCGATCAGTTGCTCAAAGGCGCTGCGTTGAACGCGGTGCAGATTGCCGAGCTATTGTAGGGCGCTTGTGTCAAGCGCCCCGGCGTTTGCTACAAACGCCTTACAATGGGCGCCGCAGCGCGGCGTCCCTACAATAAAAAAGCGGCTCCGGAAATTTTTCTTTCCGGAGCCGCTACAAATAATTGCGCCAGAGTTATTGCGGCCCTGGCGGTGGCGTTCCTTTCTCTGGTTGCTTCTTGCCGTGTTGTGGCTGCGCCGGGCTCCGCTCGCCAGCAGGTGGCGCTCCACCTCTCGGTGGCGGCCCGCCAGGTTGACCATAGGCGCCTTGTCCTCTTTCTCTCGCGCCGCGCGCTTCGGCCGGAGGCGCCCCCGTAGGCGGCGGCGTGACTGCCTGACGGGCTCCAGGTGGCGGTCGCTGTTCTGGGCCGCGACCCTCATACGCACCGGCGCCTGTCGGCGGCGGAGTTCCAAATCGCTCACGCTCGGGTCCGCCGCCACGACGCTGCGGCGGAATATTTTCAGGACCGCCCGTACCCGGACTTGGACTCTCGCCCAGTTTGCGCGCCGGTGGCTGGCCGTGTTCTCGCGATGGCGGCGAAGGGCGGAAAGCAGGTGGCGCAGTCGCTGCCGGTGCACCGGCTGGACTGGTTGTCGCCCCGGGCTGAGGTCGCCCGGCAGGCTTGCCTCTGGGGCTGGGCGGGACACCTGCTGGAGGCGCTGGGGGCGTCATCGTCGCTCCGGCCCTCGCACCGGGCTTGGGCTTGCCGCGTTCAAATGGTGACGGAGAAATAGCCGCCGGCGCTGCTGTCGCACCGGGCTTGGGTTTGCCTCGCTCGAAAGGTGACGGCGAAACACCTGCTGGAGCTGCTGTCGCACCTGGCGGAACACGCCCGGGTTTTCCTCGCGGACCAGGTGAAACCGGCGGCTTCCCCCCTGCCGCAGCGGGTGGACTCGCGCCAACAGCCGGTGGGCTGCCTGCTGGTCGCGCAGCTGCACGCGTTGGCGGAGGAATATTCTTCGGATTTTCGGTCTTAATCTTCTGTTCCAGCTTGGCTTTGTCAGGAACACCGGCCCAACCGTGTTCAATCTTGGGCTGCGCGACTTTGGCTTTCACCGCTGGCGGCGCAACAGTAGGCGGCGCCTTGGCGAGCTTAGGCGGCGCAGCTACCACGAGCTTGTTACCCTGCACTTTGGTGAGCGCTCCGGATTTAGCCGCGGCGGACAAATCAGCGGCAGTTTGCCGCTCGATAGTGAGTCGCTGAATCGGCCGGCTCGAGTATGTGTTGACCGCGTTATAATCGGGCCCGTAATTATAGACCACATTGTTTTGAACGGTGATGTTGGTCACGTTCACCGTGTTGGTGATGTAAGTAATATTTTGCGTCGGCGGAAAGATGCGGTCCCGCAAAACCGGTTCACCGATAAAGCGGACGTCGCAGAAGTTGTAATATTCCGGGCCGATATCGTATTCGATGTCAACACGAGCGCCGATCGGCTGTCCTTCATAAATGACGCCCGGACCGCGTGGAGGCAAAGGCGCCCAGCCAATGTAATCGCCCCCGGTTCGCCATGAGACCCAAGCCGGTCCCCAATCCAGATTGCTTCCCGGGAACCACGTCCACCCGTAATCCGCTAGATTCGCCCAGCGGCCGTAGTGATACGCTGCCCAACCGAAATCCTCGTAACTGATCCAAGTCCAACCGTAATCGGTATATGCCCAGTAGCCGTCGGCGTACGGGCGCCAGTTTGGATCGCTCACAGCTATGTCCGGCTGCCAGCCATATCCATAGCCTTCAACCTCGATCCAGTTTCCCCCGGAAAGATTGTTGTAGAAAAAATCGATCGATACGTCGGCTCCCCTCGCCTGCGGAAGAGCAGACACAACACAAGCAAGCATGGTTAATGCAAAGAGAATTTTTTTCATAATTATTAAAAAAGGTTTACGAGGCGTTCGACTTTGCTGCCCCGCAATTTATTCAACTTGTGATTCGAAAACTGCCTCCGCATCGCGCGTGTTCCAACCTCGCGCGTCAATGTGGGCGCGTGTTTAGTGCCGCGAAAAAGATTTTTCGCCGGGAGGCAAGCACGAAGAAGCGCTCAAAAAGATCGATGCGGAAATCGACGCAGGCAATTTCACGCCACTTCCGTGACGCCCCCATGCGCAAATAGCCCAGCGTTTTAACGCTGGTAAGCAGATTCACAAGACGCGCCGTGACAATAGCCCAGCGTTTTAACGCTGGGTAACAGATTCAAATTATGTCGAGTCCCGTGAGGGACGACAGAACGCATCACGCGAGTACCGATTCCTCCAACACGAAGCCATGCTTCTTAAGCATCGCTGCGTACTCCGCGCGAAAGGATCGTGTTCGATGATGCTCCGCCTGGTTACGAATGTACGCCACGGTAGCGTCCACACCTGAAACGCCGACGCTGAATGCACCGTAGCCCTCCTGCCATGCAAAAGACCGCATTTTCGGAAATGTTTCTCGAAGCCATTTCGATGAATTCCGTTTGAGAAACTGCACCGCTTTAGCGACCGATAATGTCGCCGGCAAAGAAAGCAGGACGTGCACATGGTCGGTCGCTCCGCCAATGGCGAGCGTCTTCATCTGATTTTGTTTCGCGATGCCGCCAAGATATGGCCAGAGGCGTTCGTGTAAATCCAAGGTCAGGCATGGTTCGCGATTTTTCGTGCTCCACACGCAATGAACGAGGCAACTGGTGAACGAATGCATATCGCCGTATCTCTGTCGTCCCTGTCGGGACTGATGATCTTTATATCATCAATCACCCAGCGTTGAAACGCTGGGCTATTGTCGTGGGATTCGCCATCACAAGCGCGCAATCGAAGCACGTGACGAACTCGCACGCCCCTCCCACATTCCAAAAACAAAAGCGCCCTGCCCAGTTTTCAGGTAGGGGCGGTTGATTCGTTCGCTCCCGCTCACTCAGCCTCCGGCCTGCCCGTCTATGTCGCGGCCTCCCGGCTCGCTCCATTCACCCGAACTCCGAAAGCTTTCGCGAGTTGAGAGCCTGCCCTAAGCGACGTCGAACGGGTCAATCGCCCCTACCAATGAATTGAACTAAGCGAAATTTTCTTTGAATTATCAGGAATTTAACCAAGGATACCCGACTTCCCGTGCACAGCGAACCCGCCCCCTCATCAACATCGCCGAAGGAAGGAACCGGCTTGATGCCGAGCTTCGATCCTGTGTATAAAGGAAATGTGGGGCAAAGAAAAATGAGACGCCTATTTCTTATTGGAACGCTATTCGGAGTGATGATCACATCCGTAGTCACGTTTGTGTTCGCAATTCCGGCCAACAGCGATCACTGGCGATGGGAGATCTGGCAACGCGGTGGCGCAGTTTGGACCTACGACAAAAATGGCCATCGCAGCTGGAAGTGGATGGTTGAACCGATCCCCGATGCGCCTCCTGCAAAGCGAGCTATCGCACCGTCGTCTCCAACGAAAGTTTCTACCGAGCGGCTGTAATCAGCCGCAGCAGTAAAGACGATTGGCGATAAGCTCTGGCGGGATTTTCTTCTGTAGAGGCAGCCGTGCCGGCTGCGAGGCGAACAATCCAAATGCAGGCGACACGCCTGCCACTACAGAAAACAAAAGCGCCCCGCCGGACGCTTCCGGCGGGACTTGAATTAACTAAACGAAACTCTTCGAATACTGTGGATTTCAAAATCGAGATGTTCTTAATAAGGGACGAATAGATTTGAGTTTTCGTCACTTTTCGCTGATTTCCCGCGAGTCATGAGGTTCGCCGTCGAAATCGAAAAAGAGAAGAATGGACGCTGGATCGCGGAGATTCCGCAAATTCCGGGCGCGATGGCGTATGGGCGTACCCGCGCACAAGCCGTGTCACGGGTCGAAGCCCTGGCACTGCGAGTTCTCGCGGAGCGTATTGAGCACGGGGAAACCTCGCCGGTTATCGAAAAGGTCTTTTCAGTTGCAGCGGCATGGGCCAATGGGGCTTATCGCCGATAGATTTCGCTCCGATGTGCAATTGCCAGAAGCAGCACAGTCAGGTTGGGATCATTGACTTGGTAAATAATCCGATAATCGCCAACTCGAATTCGATATAGATCAGGTTCGCCCGCGAGTTTCAGACAACCAGAAGGCCGCGCATCTTGCTCAAGATGATCAATCGCAGTGCGCAGTCGCCTGTACAGCTTCGCGTCTCGCAGGCTGGCGAGAAATTTCTCAGCTCGTCGGCTGAGGAAGACCGAATTGCGCATCCAGCTTGGCTTTCACCTGCGCCCACGGCAGAGGTTCTTCCGATTCTCCCAAGGCGTCGCGCGCCGCTTTCAAATCGGCTGCGTTTTCCAGCCTCAGTCAATTCGACCTTGCTCATGCTCGAAGGATGACAGAACGAAAGGCAATTTCAAGTCTGCCATCGCCACCGCGGGAACGAGCACGCGACCCGCCTTCGCAACGCTTCGGCGTGGCAAGCACCGCCTGCCCCTACAAATACAAACAAAAGCGCCCAGCCGGATGCTTCCGGCTGGGCGCTTTGAATTAATTTAAACTAAACGAGCCGAGCTCGTTTATTGTGAATAAGTCAAGGGTTGATTATTGTGCCCGTGGGATCGGTGGCAGTCGGAGTTCCAATAACATCCCCGACCTTATAGCCGACTGAATTCTGGAACACCGTACCACTGGTCCAACCAGTATCTATAGCCTGGCCTACCTTGTAGATGGCCGCGTCGCCGCCTTTCTTTATTGTGACGAAGCCCTTCGTGCCGTACGGAACGTCACTTGCGGCGAGTGCGGAGTCATAAATGTAGTTGTGTGTGGTAACAAAAATCGTCGTCGCCGGATCGACGTCTTTATTCAACCAAACTTTGAACGCGGGTGTCCCGGCAGTGTAGGTTAGCGTGTCGCCACCAGGGCCGCTAGCGACCGTAGCGGTGTAATTGGCGCTGGGAGCATTCATGAGCTTGATGGCGTCGGCACCTTTCAGATAACCTTTTCCACATAGCACATTCAGGTATCCCGTAATGGTCGTTGGAGGCGCAGGAAGATCGCCGGGCCATGCTGAAGTGGTGTCGCCGGTTGCTGAGCCGTCATTCGACATTTGGAATTGGGCCAGATAAAGTTGGCGGGCGTTGTTCATTGTGCCGGTCTGTTGAGCCTTGGAGAGCGCCGACGTTAATGCGGGCACTGCCAGTGCGGCCAGGATCGCGATAATCGCAATCACGACCAGCAATTCAATCAACGTAAAAGCGCTCACGCGCTCACGTTGCTTCGGCAATGTAAGTACTGAGGAGGTTTTATTTATTTTCATAGGTATGTATTAGAGTGGCGCGGTTTGTAACAATTTCCACACAAGTAGTCAACATTAATTTTCGAGCCCCATTTGGGATCTCTCCATTCCTGATTCGTCTGCCAAACCGGTTCTGGCCGTAAGGATTAACCACCCGCCTGCGCACAAGGCTACGGCGTGGCAGGCGAATGGACACTAATGAACACTAATTGGTAAGGAGCAAACGACCACGGATTACGCGGATGACCCGGATGGTCGGAAATGACGAAACCCGAATGACGAACAGAGAGGCCCGCGAATCACGCTAATAGACACCAAACCTTTCCTATCTTTCGGGTGTTCCGCGGGCAGAGACGCTTCCCCTGCTATTCGTGTCGATTCGTGTTTATTAGTGGTTAAGTCTCCCGGCTGCGGAACGACCTTATGGCCATTCTTCCGTCTGCCCAGCTTCATGTTCCGCCAGAGCGCGACGGTTCATTTCGTCGAACTTGCCAGCCGCTGCATCCGCCTTCATTTGCCGATCCCACTCGTCATCGGGAAAGGAATGCAGTTCGGCCAT
>WNGA01002335.1_pt1 | contig 48003 bp, 46 predicted proteins | sample 5400061 | NCBI WGS metagenome assembly WNGA01 (sample SAMN13153366, study PRJNA577476) | soil metagenome | isolation source: 100 cm soil or saprolite under grassland replicate 2 | place: USA:California | collected 2016-06-15
CTCGCTGGCCGTGGCCGAGGCGTTCCTGGCACCGCTGCAGGCCGCCGGGTTCGACGCGCACCGGGCCGGCCTGGCCTTCTTCCTGGTCGTCGACTACACCACCGGCTTTGCGGCCGGCAGCCCACCCATCTCCATCAACGAGCAGCGCGTCCGCGATCACACCACCAGACGCCAGCTCCACCAGTTCTTCCGTTCGCTGCCCGCCGACCGCTTCCCCGCCCTGGTCGCCCTCGGCGAGCACGTCTGGGTCGACAACCGTGACGAGCGTTTCACTGCCGGCCTCGACGCGCTGGTCCACGGGCTGCAGCGGGCCCACCACGCTCCCCGCCGGCCGACGCTCGACGGGCAACCGGCCACAACCATCAGCAACACCTGACCACCAGGCGTGTGAACAAGATTCACTTGCCGAGTGACTGGACTCCGTGGTAGGCAGTGTTCACTATCAAGAGCACCGTTCAGACCCGTGAACTTGGAGAGGCAGCCCACCGCACCGGCCAACCAGCGCGAGAGCGCGTGGTCGCCGAGTCGAGTGCGACCCCGACCACTCCGTGCCATGAGCCCAGCGGACCAGCGCCGGCCTCGCCGTTCATCAGACCGCATGACAGGAGGAGCATGGCCGTCTCCGACCAAGCACAGGCAGTCACGACCTGGCAGGCACGCGGGGACCAAGGGGCTGGCCGCCGGTCGGCGACGTCGCTCCCGGGTCGCGGCAGCGACTTCGCGGAGCTGTCCCGGCGGATACGGCAGGTGGGACTTCTGGACCGGCGACCCGCCTATTACGCCCTGAAAATCGGCCTGAACACCGCACTGCTGGCGGCCGGGTGGGCCGCCTTCTTCCTGCTGGGAGACTCCTGGTACCAGCTGATCGTCGCCGCATGGCTGGCGGTCGTCTTCACCCAGATCGCCTTCGTCGGTCACGATGCCGGCCACCGGCAGATCTTCCGCACGCGGCGGCCCAACGACCTGGTCGGCCTGGTGCACGCCAACCTGCTGTTGGGAGTGAGCTACGGCTGGTGGGTCGGCAAGCACAACCGTCACCACAGCTACCCCAATCACGCCGACCGGGACCCCGACATCGCCATCGGCGCGGTCGCGTTCACCGCCGACCAGGCACGCGCCAGACGAGGGCTGGCCAGGATCCTGGCCAGGTATCAGGCCTACCTGTTCTTCCCGATGCTCCTGCTGGAGGCGATGCACCTGCACAGCGCCGGCGTCCGGGCACTGCTCCGCGGGAGGGTCAGGTTCAGGCTGCTGGAGGCGCTGTTGCTGCTGGCCCACCTCGCCGCCTACCTGTCAGCGGTGCTGCTGGTGCTGTCCCCGTGGCGGGCGCTGGTCTTCGTCATCGTGCAGCAGGGCCTGTTGGGCCTGTACCTGGGCTGCGCCTTTGCTCCCAACCACAAGGGCATGCCGGTGCTCACCGAACAAGACGAGCTGGACTTTCTCCGACGCCAGGTGCTCACCTCCCGCAACGTCCGCGGTGGACGCCTGGTGGACTTCGTGTTCGGCGGGCTGAACTACCAGATCGAGCACCATCTGTTCCCCAGCCTGCCCCGGCCGAGCCTGCATCGCGCCCAAGGAATCGTGCAGGAATTCTGCCTGGAGCATGGTCTGGCCTACTGCGAGAGCACCGTGTTCGCTTCCTATGCGGAGGCGCTCGGCCATCTCCACACGGTCGGCGCCCCACTTCGTTCAGCCATCGTCGACTAGGTAGCTCAGCCGCCGCCGAGACGGCGGCCTACTGCGCCACCGGCGCGATGCAGCCGCTCGAAACGAGCCTGAACGCTGTAGCGTGCGGGCGTGAGTGACCATCCCGACGCCGCCGGTCCCCAGGCGAGCAGTCCCGTGACCCACGATTTGCGGGTCGATGATCCCTACGCCTGGGAAGCGGATCTCTATGACGTCACCACGGCGACCGTGAGCGAGCAGGACGTGCCGTTCTATACGGCGCTTGCGGCCGCCGCCGGCGGCCCGGTGCTCGAACTCGGCTGCGGGACCGGCCGGGTGCTGGTGCCGTGCGCCGCCGCGGCTGGCGCGGCCGTCGGCGTGGACGTCTCGCCGTCGATGCTGGCCCGCGCCGCGGCGGCGGTGGCCGCGGCCGGTCTCGGCGACCGCATCGAGCTGCACCGGGGCGACATGCGGACAGTCCGCCTCGAGCGGCGCTTCCCACTGGTCACCATCCCGTTCCGCTCGCTCCTCCACCTCCCGCGCGACGACGACTGGCTGGCGGCCCTGGCCACGGTGCGGGCGCACCTGACGACGGGCGGCCGCTTCGCCGGCGACGTGTTCGTGCCCGACCCGGAGCTGATCGCCGCGCGGCAGGACCACCACGGCTTCGCTGGCGAGGTGCGCCATCCGGATACCGGCCAGCGGGTCGTCCTCTGGGAGCACACCAGCTTCGATCCGGTCGCCCAGGTGGCCCACCGGCGCCGGGTGACCGAGGTGCTGGACGAGAGCGGGTTGGTGCTCGAGCGCCGCCACCGGCTGCTCGACGTGTACTTCCGCCATCCCAACGAGGTCCTGCGCCTGATCGAGGCGGCTGGCTTCACCGTCGACCAGCTCTTCGGTAGCTTCGACGGCCGCCCCCTCGACAGCGCCGCCGAGGAGCTCGTCTGGCTGGCGCACCTGACTTGAGCCAGCGGCGCGCCAGCGCTCTGCGCCAGCCTGCGGGCCCGGCTGAACCTCGCTGCGCTGGGTCCCCAGAACGGGGAGCCGCGCTGGGTCGCGGCCGACCGGCGGTTGCGGCCGACTATCGGGACCGGTAGCTTCCCCAGAGAGCGGGAGCCTTCGGACCACATAGTGGGGGGGTCGGATGCTGGATCTCGTGGTCGTCGGCGGCACGGTGGTGACCGGACACACGCCGGTGCGGGCCGATATCGGCGTCAAGGACGGCAGGATCGCGGTGCTCTCGGCCCCCGGGTCGATGACCGGGGACGCCCGCGAGACGCTGGAGGCCTTCGGGAGGTTCGTGGTGCCCGGCGGCATCGATGCCCACGTCCACTTCGATCTCAACGTCACCGAGGCCATGCGCGCCCAGTCGGCCGTGGACGGCTCGCGGGCCGCGGCGCGGCCACCGCCACGGCCACGGCCGACCGCGGTGGGCAGGAGCCGGACGTCGCGCTGCGCCTCTTCCCCGGCCACGCCTTCGGCTTCCTCATGGCTGGCGTGCAGGTCACCATCTTCACCTTCCTCACCGTCTACCTGACCGACGACCGCAGCCTGTCGGTCGGCCGGGCGGGATCGATGCTCGCCCTGCTCATGGTGGGTGGGCTGGTTGGCAGACCGGTGTGGGGCTGGATCTCCGACCGGCGCCATCACGACCGGGTCCGGGTGCTGCAGGCGGTCTCCCTGCTGTCCGGGGCCGGGCTCGCCCTGGTTCCGGTGCTCGGGGTCCCGATGCTGGCCGCCGCCACGCTCGTGGTCGGATTCTGCGCCGTCGGCTGGAACGGCGTCTACATCGCGACGGTGTCGGAATCGGTGCCGCCCGCCAGGATCGGCTCCACCACCGGTGTGGCGCTGCTGCTCGTCAACCTCGGCGCCGTGGTGCTGCCGCCGGCTGTCGGCGCCCTGGTCGAGGTGTCCGGCTGGCCGGCGGGCTGGTATCTCTGCGCCGCCCTGAGCCTGCTCGCGCTCGCCATCCTGCAGGTGAGCCGCGCCGCCGCGACCGGGGCCGGTGGCTAGCCGTGGGCCGTGGCCAGCGCCCGCTGGATCTGCTCCGCGGCGGCGACGACCGTGTCCGCGTACCGCTCGCCGGGCGACGTCCCCAGGCGCTCGATCGGTCCGGAGATCGACAGCGCGGCCACCACCATCGTCGCGTCGTAGATCGGCGCGCTGACCGAGGCGATGCCCGGGACGCGCTCACCGACGCTCTGCGCCCACCCGCGCCGCAGCGCCTCCGGGTCGCCGTTCAGCAGCCGTCCCCCGGAGCCACGCTCGATGATGAGCAGCGAGCCGACCGGCACGGTGGTGCGCAGCTCCTCGGGCGACTCCACCGAGACCACGCACAGCCGGAAGCGGCCGCGGCGGACGTACAGCTGCGAGCTCTCGCCGGTCTGCGCGGTGAGACGCCGCAGGATCGGCTGGGCGATCTGGGAGAGGGTCCCACCGGTCGCGAACCTGCTGCCGGTCACGAAATGGCCGTCGTCGTCGCGGCGGAGGAAGCCATGCACCTCGAGCGCGAGGACCAGCCGGTGGGCGGTCGTCTTCGGGAAGCCGGTCCTGCCCACGAGCTCGGGGAAGGCGATGGGCTGGCTGTACTCGACGATATCCAGCAGGTACATCGCCTTATCCAGCACCCCAACACCGCTCATGACATAGTCCACATGGTGGATATTACTGCCCGAGCACCACGGCGTGTGGCCGCTCATGGGTGAGCGGCGGATGGCCGCGCCGGGCGACGGCGTCGCCCGCGTCACCGTGATCTCGCTGGGCGGGACGATCGCCTCGGCACCGGCTCCGGGCGGCACCGTTGCGAGTCCGCGGCTCTCGGCGAACGACCTCGTCGCCGCGGTGCCGGACCTGGCCGGTGTCGCGGCGGTCGCCGTCCGGGACCTGCTCCGGCTCCCGTCGTGCGACCTGACGCTGGACCACGCCCTTGCGGCCGCGGCCGAGGTCCGGGCCGCCGCGGCCGCCGGCGCCGACGGCGTCGTGGTCACGCAGGGCACCGACACCATCGAGGAGATGTCGTTCTGCCTGGACCTCCTGGTCCCCGACGAGATCGCGCTGGCGGTGACCGGCGCGATGCGCCACGCCGGCGCGACGGGCAGCGACGGTCCCGCCAACCTGCTCGACGCGGTCCGGACGGTGGCCAGCCCGGCGGCGCGCGGGCTCGGCTGCCTGGTCGTGCTCAACGAGGAGGTGCACGCCGCGCCCGCGGTTCGCAAGCTGCACACCTCGTCGCCGTCGGCGTTCAGGTCCCCGTCCACCGGGCCCATCGGGTGGATCGCCGAAGGGCGGCCACACCTGCGCGACCGCCCCGTCCCGCGCGTGCTCGTCGAGCCGCGCGAGCGGCCGCTGGCGCGGGTGCCGCTGGTGAAGATCGTCATGGACGACGACGGGTGGTGGCTGCCGGCGGTCCGGGAGATGGCCGCACCCGGTCTGGTGCTCGAGGCGATGGGTGGCGGCCACGTCCCCGGGTGGCTGTGCCGCGAGGTCGCGGAGCTGGCCGCGCGGGTCCCGGTCATCCTCACCTCGCGGACCGGCGACGGCGAGACCCTGCGGTCGACCTACGGGGGCTTCGAGGGATCGGAGTCGTGGCTGGTCGCCGCCGGCCTCATCCCCGCCGGCTGGCTGCACTCGCTCAAGGCACGGGTGCTGCTCGCCCTGCTGCTGTCCGCCGGCGCGACACGGGCCCGGATCGAGGACGCGTTCGCGCTGCTGGGGTCACCTCGCCGCTCGGGCTCCGCCGGGCTGGCGGTCACCGGAGGGGCGGACGATCCGGCCCGGTCCGGGGAAGGAGCTGGTGACACATGACCGCACCCCCCGTCGACGTCCTGATCCAGGGAGGCACGGTCGTCACCGAGGGGTGGGTGGGCGATGCCTCGGTCGTCGTGAGCGGCGGTCGCGTCGCCGCTCTCCTCGCGGCGGGAGACTCCCCCGCCGTCGCCGCGGAGCGGGTGGTCGACGCACGGGGCATGCTGGTGCTGCCCGGCGGGGTCGACCCGCACTGCCACGTCGGGCTGCCGCTCGGCGCCTACACCACCAGGGACGGCTTCTGGTCGGCGAGCCTCGCGGCGCTCGCGGGTGGGACCACGACGATGGTCGACTTCGCGATCCCGCGCGTCGGCCAGCATCCCCTGGACGCCCTCGACGAGCGCGCCGAGCTGGCCGCGGCGTCCCGCTGCGACTACGCCTTCCACGGCTGCTTCAGCGCGCCGTCGGATGACGTCAGGGACACGGTGCACGAGCTGGCGGCCAGGGGTGTCCGGACCGTCAAGCTGTTCACCACCTACCGGGACCTGCTCATGGTCGACACGGCCACGATCGCCGCGGTGATGTCCGCGCTCCGGGAGGTGTCGGGCCTCACGTACGTGCACGCCGAGGCCAACGATCTGGTGGAGCGCGCCCAGCGGGAGGCGGTGGACGAGGGCCGCATCGGCGCCGGCGGCCACGCGAGCACCCGACCCCCGGCCGCCGAGGAGGCCGCGGTCGAGGCGGTGCTCGCCGTCGCGCGTCCCCAGTCCGCCCCGGTCTACTTCGTGCACCAGACGACCGCGGCAGCCGTCGGCCTGGTCTCGTCCGCGTGGCGCGACGGCGTTCGCGCGTACTCCGAGAGCTGCCCGCACTACCTCACCCTCGACGACGGCCGGTACGCCACCCCCCATCCAGAGCGATGGGTGTGCTGCCCGCCGCTCCGGGACCGGGAGACCGTGGACGCCCTCGCGCGCAGCATGCAGCTGGGGTTCATCGACACGGTGGGCAGCGACCACTGCTGCTACGACTCGCAACAGAAGCTGGCACGCGCCGACGACGTCCGCGAGATGCCGAACGGCCTGCCGGGCGTCGAGACGAGGATCCCCGTCGTCTTCAGCGAGCTCGTCGTGGGCGGACGGCTCAGCCTGCGACAGCTCGCCGCGGTCACGGCGGCCAACCCGGCCAGGCTGAACGGGCTCTACCCGCGCAAGGGCACGATCGCCCCCGGGTCGGATGCCGACCTCGTGGTCCTCGACCCCACGGAGACCCGGCGGGTACACGCCGCCGACCTGCACATGGAGACCGACTACTCGCCCTACGAGGGGCTGGAGGTGACCGGTTGGCCGGTCACCGTGCTGCAGCGGGGTCGCGTGGTCGTCGACGGCGGCGAGGTGAACGACCCGGGTCCCGTGGGCGCCCGCCTCCACGCCGAGGCGCTCGACCCCTCCGTGGTGGGTCGCTGACCCGCGCCTGGCGGGTGACGCAGGGGCGCTGGCGGGCTACCTGTTACGCCACGACAGCCCGCGGCCGAGCCGCAGACTCCAGCGCCCGCGGCTGTTGACCGTGAGCGGCCCGAGCCGGCTGGAAGCCGAGACGCCCCTTCTCGACAGGTTCAGCCAGCCGCGGCGGCCGAGCCGCACCCGACGGCGAAAGATGAGGCCCATACGATCACTCCTCCAGTCGACGTAGTCAGGATGGGCTGAGGTAGCAGCCGGGCCTTGACCTGCTTGCGGGAGACGTGCCGGTGCCAGCTTTCCCACAAAGCACACCGCGGTAACGGTGATACCAGCTCGCCCGGCCACGCGTGGCTACCCTGGGTCTCGGCACATGGCGACGTGGAGGGTGACGGATGGCGATCGAGCGGGAGCGGACGCGCCGGCTGGCATGGGAAGGCGTGCTGAACGCCCGCGACCTCGGCGGCTATCCGACGGCGGGTGGACGCGAGACCTGCTGGGGCGCGGTCGTGCGCTCCGGCAGCCTGACCGGATTGACCCCGGCCGGGTGTGAGGCCCTGATCAGCTACCAGGTGCGCGCCGTCGTCGACCTGCGGCTGCCCGACGAGGTGGCCGACCAGCCCCACCCCTTCGCCGAGCCGGCCGACCACGGCATCGCCTACGCCAACGTCTCGTTCCTCGACCCCGCGGCCGCGCCGCCAGAGGACTTCACCACGCTGGCCGACGGGTACAAGCGGATGCTCGACCGCTTCCACAAGGAGGTGGCCGCGGTGATGGCGGCGATCGCGGCCGCGCCCCAGGGCGGCGTGCTGGTGCACTGCGCCGCGGGCAAGGACCGGACCGGGCTCATCGCCGCGCTCCTGCTCGGCTTGGTCGCTGTGGCGCCGGAGACGATCGCCGCCGACTACGCCCTGACCGCCGAGTGCCTGCGACCACGGGACCAGGAGTGGCTGGAGAACGGCCCGGGCGACCGCGCGGAGCGCGAGGCGCGGCTGCGCAGGTTCGCGCCGACGGCCGAAGTGATGCTGGCGGTGCTCGGCCACCTGACCGTGCGGTATGGCGGGGTCGAGGCCTACCTGCTCCAGGCGGGCGTGGCCGCCGACGATCTCACGCGCATACGGGCCCGGCTGCTCCTCCCGAGCGGCCGCTGAGCAGTGCGTCCGGCGGCACGGCCACACGGGCCACGAGGTGGGCCGCCCCGTCCTCAGCCACGGTGGTGAACTAGGCCGACTCGACGTCCTGGGCCATCCCGCGCAGGTCGGTGGCCAGCTCGGCGAGCTGCCCGAGCCCGGCGGTCGCGCTCAGCCGCTCGGCCCGACCGGCCAGCTCGGCGAGCCGCTCGCCCAGGATCCACCAGGCCGCCTCCCGGTGCGGCAGCACATAGAACGACGGCTGCACGATCTCGAAGGACGGCCCGGCCAGCACCCCGGGTCGCTCCGGCCCGACCGGCAGAGTGGTCAGGACGCTGCCAAGCGGCCGCATCACCCAGTTCATCAGATGCTTGGCCGTGGTCGCCAGCGTGGTGACCTGCTCGCCGGTCTCCCCGTTATGGACGAAGTAGCGGCTCAGCGCTTGCAGGGTGGTCTCGTAGATCGCGTTGAACAGGTCGGCGACCTGGGCGGTCAGCGGGTCGCCGATCGTGGTCACCTCGGCCTCGACGTCGGGTGGGCGCCGCACGTAGGCGGGCTCGACCGGCCGGGCCGGCTCGAAGCCTGGGTCGGCCGCCCGGCAGCGCAGGTAGTCGTCGAGCAGCGCGACGAACCTGCCGAAGTGGGCCTCACGCCAGTCGCCGCGGGCGCCCTCGCCCTGCTCCACGATCAGCTCGATGGCGACCGTCGCCGAGGCCAGGTCGGTGACCGCGGTCAGCTCCGGCCACTCGAACACCTCGGTGGTCGCCTGCGCCTCGGGCGGCCCGATGAACACCGCGCCTTCGCCGTGACGCTCGACGAGCCGCTCGAGGCCCTGCTCGATGCCGCGGTACAGGTGCCCGACCGTCTGGTAGTCCTCCGGCACCGCCATCAGCGAGTCCTCGCCGGTCAGCGGCTGCGCCTGGCCGACGGCCGCGAAGCCCTCCGCGTCGGCAAGGTCCATCCCTTCGGGACGCTCCAGGTAGATGAAGTGGCGCAGGGCCCGCTCCCCGAACGGGACCAGCGCGAGCTGCACCCCCGGCGGGTACCAGCGACTCAGGATCGGAAAGTTCGGCCGGTGCAGGTGCGGTGCCGCCCCGATCGCGGTGAGCAGGTTGGTGGCCAGGGCCAGGTGGAGCATCTCCTGCTTGGTCACGTCGACGATCACGGTCTCCCAGTCGGCCACCTTGGCCAGCTGCTCGGCGCTGAGCCCCTCCTGCTGGGTCCGCTTGAGGGTGAACTGCCCGAACAGGTACTCGCACATCAGCCCGTGCTCCAGCTCGCACGCCTGGACGAGCAACCAGACGAGCTCTTCCCGGCTCTCGACACGCAGCGGAGACTCGACCGCCATGGGGCCTCCTGGCTTCAGGGTCCTGACGGCGATGCTACCGCCGGACATGCGATCACACGCCCTCCCAACGCCCGGCAACCCCCCGCACGACGTGCAGCAGGTATTCCTTGCGGTTGAGCGGATTGTGGTCCGACCGCGGTGAGCTTCCCCTGGTTGGCCCCGCGGAATCGCAGCCGATCTCGCGTTCGTACTGTTCCCGAGGACAGACGGACGTACGCGATCTTCTCCCCCGCCGGACCGCGTTCGACCTTGAAAACGGTGCCCGAAACGGGGCCATCGGCATCGCCTTCGGCCGCAGGCAGCAACTCCGCGATGCCGGCGGTCAGCGAATCCACGCCCGCACCGGTGATTGCCGAGCCGAAGAACACCGGATGCACCAGCGCCTGCCTGGTCTGCGCCGCGAGCCCGCCGCGGAGGAAACCGTCGTCTCGTCGTCGACATACGCGGCCAGAAACGCATCGTCACGGTCAGCAAAGGAATCGGTCTGGGTGCTGCCGTCATCGACGCTGCCGATCTGGTCGATGACACCGGCGGCGTAGAGCAGCCGCTCGGTCAGGCTCGTCTTACCGGCGTCTACATGCGCCAAAATCCCCAAGTTCAGCGTTCTCACGACGCGTCATGTCCTCGAGATAGGTGGCAATTACCTTCTGGGCGGACATGAACGCCTTACGCACTTCGCTCTCCTTGATTGATCGGCTGTTACCGGGAGTACAGCAGCTGGCCACCTGGAGGGCAACCGATTTGTCGGGCGGCTCAGCGGCGACCGTCGCGGCCCAGAGAACAGGTGTCCGGAGAAGCGGGGGAAGCTCAGGTCAGGCAGGGGTCGGGTCAGTACGTCGTGCGGGTGATATATGGTACGACGTTTGAGTTAACAAGATTTCGGTTGTTCGGATCGTTTGCCTGGTCGGTCGCGACGTTAGGCTCCCAGACAAGTGGAGTAGGGAGAGCAGTGGAGCAAAGAGGGGGGCTCATGCTGCCCACGGCTTCCTCCACCGAGCCGTTGCGCTGGTCAACCGGCAAACAGCCGGCCGCTCGCGGCCCGCCGCTGTCAGAACCGAGCGCTCGTCGACATGGTGGGCGGTCGTATGGCCCGGCACCGCCAACCACCACGACTCGCGTGGGAGAAAGGGATCCTCAAGACAAGGGGCGAGGCAACCGTCCGTCCCAACCCGGCCGGGCCAGTCGTCGGCCGATTTGGCTGACCCGCGAGCACCTGGCGCGCGCCAGGAAGTCGGCAGTCGAATAACTCCCCCATTTCTCCCCCTTCCGTCACCAGTTGTTTCTACCCGGAAGTCCCCATTTATACCCGCTCGGGAATCGGAAAGGAAGGGCTTCTATGAGACTGCCGATACGGCCGCGCGTTCTAGGCTGGCGGCTTGGCCTCACAATCGCCACAACCGCGGTGCTGGCTCTTGCACTGGTGAGTCCGGGATTCGCAAACCTGGCGGGCAGCACCTTCGAAGGCAACGACGGGAATCTCGTCGTCGACACCGCAGGCAACACCGACTGGGCCAACGCCCCCAACCGCGTCGTCGGCATCGACCAGCCCAGCGGCGGCAGCGACAACTCCTTCGGGCGGGGCACCAAGGAAGACGATCCAAACGCCATAGTCGTGACTGGCTCGATCCCGCCCAACAAGAACGACCTGACGCGCTTCTACGTCGGGTCGGAGTTCGCCGGCGGCAGCAACTTCCTCTACCTGGCCTGGGAGCGCTCGGTCAATATCGGCGCGGCCAACATGGACCTGGAGGTCAACCAGAAGGTCACCCCTGGGTTCACCGGCACCACCACCGGGCCGGTCGCGCTGGTCCGGACCGCCGGCGACCTGCTGGTCACCTACGACTTCGGCGGCAGCGGCACCCCGACCCTGGGCCTGCTGCGGTGGGTCACCAGCGGCGCGACCAGCCAGTGCTTCTCGACCAACGCGCTGCCCTGCTGGGGCAACCGCGTGGACCTCACGGCGGCCGGGGAGGCCGAGGGAGCGGTCAACAGCGGCACGGTCACCGACCCCGTTCCCCCGGGTGCTCCCCGCACCCTGACCACCGGCCTGTTCGGTGAGGCGGCCATCAACCTGACCGCCGCGGGCGTGTTCCCGGCGGGCACCTGTACGGCCTTCGGCAGCGCCTTCCTCAAGAGCCGCGCGTCGAGCTCCTTCCCCGCCGAGGTCAAGGACTTCATCGCGCCCCAGCCGGTCAACATCTCCAACTGCGGTGCGGTCAGGATCATCAAGCGGACCGACCCGCGGGGCATCAACCAGGACTTCAGCTTCACCTCGACCATCCCCAACCCGCCGGCCGGCTCCACCACACCCACCTGCACCGCTGACACCACGCCGTCCAGCTTCACGCTGAACGACAACGGCAACACCACCTCGGACAGCGCGGCCAACACCGAAGACTGCGTGAACGTGCCGGCAGGCAGCTACACCGTCACCGAGGGCAGCCTGCCCGCCAACTTCACGCTGGAGAGCCTCACCTGCACGACAGGCGGCAGCCAGGACGCCACCAATCCTCTCCAGGCCAACATCACGGTCGCTCCAAACAGCACGGTCACGTGTGTGTACGTGGACAAGCAGCAGCTCGGAGCGATCAAGATCAGCAAGACGTCCATCAAGGGCAACGCCCCGCTCGCGGGCGCGGTGTTCTCGGTCACATCCGGTGGCACCCCGATCCCCGGGAGCCCGTTCACGACCGGCAGCGACGGCACCGTCTGCGTCGATCACCTGGCGTTCGGTACCTATTCAGTCCAGGAGACCGCCGCGCCGACCGGCTATGCCATCGATGACACGACCGCCCACGACGTCAGCGTCACCGCCAACTCGACCTGCGGGGACGGTCACGAGGCCGCCTTCGCCGCCAGCGATACCCCACTGTCGAAGATCACGGTGAGCTTCCAGTCGCTTGCCGGGCCGGGCGTGACCACGGCAACGGTCCAGTGCACCGGTGACAACTCGGCGAACCCTCTGCCCGAGGACACGCCCAAGGTGCTCAACAACCTGCCGCCGGGAACCTATAGCTGCACCGTGGTCGTCGACCCCTGACACGGAGAGGATGACAGGTAAGTAGGCATAGGCAGGAGAGGCGGCCCGTTCGGGCCGCCTCTCTGGTTCCCCCAGTGGTCAGCCAGCGGCCGGTCCGGGCGACGCCGACTGGGTCAGGGCCGCTGCTCGAGGGCGTAGCGGGTGCCGTCGTCGTCCTCGAACAGCGACCACCAGCCGAAGGGCATCTTGGTCGGCGCGGTCGGGAACCTGACGCCGCGCCCGGTCAGCTCCTGGTAGGTCTGCTGGAGGTCGTCGCAGGCGAAGAAGACCGGCGAGTGCGGCAGCATCTCGGGGACCCGCGGCCGCACCTCGCCGGGGTCGCGTCGCGAAAGCACCAGGACCACGCCCTTGTCCGGCGGAGTGATCTCGATCCAGCGCCCCTGGTCGCCGTAGGGCTCGTCGACCACGACCGTAAAGCCCATCCGCTGGGTCCAGAACCGCTTGGCACGCTCCTGGTCTGCCACGGAGACGACGACCTTGCTCACCCCTTTGATCATGACAGCCTCCTCAACGCCGCTGGGTGCCTGCCGCCGGGACCGGGGTGTCCCGCCGTAGCGCAACCGTAGCGCATGACACAGCGCAGGTGGCGCCAAAGATTGCCGTACTACGGCGTCGTGTTAGCATCTTTTGCTATGGACAAGATCGATCAAGCAATCCTCGCCCACCTCCAGGAGGATGGCCGCCTGTCCAACGTGGAGCTGGCCGAGCGAGTGGGCCTGAGCCCCTCGCCGTGTCTGCGCCGCGTCCGCAGCCTCGAGGCCGCCGGCACGATCACCGGCTACCGGGCCGTCCTCGATCCGGCCAGGGTCGGCTGCGCCTTCCAGGTCCTGGTCCACGTCACCATGGCGGTCGGCGATCGCAAGGCCACCATGGAGGCGTTCGAGGCCGGCGTCGCCACCATCGACGAGGTCATCGAGTGCCGGCGCATGTTCGGCGACCCGGACTACCTGCTGTGGGTGGCGGTCGAGGATCTCCAAGCCTATGAGCGGCTGTATATGGGCAAGCTGGTCGGCTTGCCCGGGGTGGCCCGCACCACCTCCCAGCTCACCCTGAAGACGGTCAAGCCCGGCGGGCGGCTCCCCCTGCGGTCACGCTGAGCCGCCACGGCCTCGGTCGTTCAGCACGGGGTCGGTTGGGGCTGCCTGCGCTCGGCCGGGGTCGCACAGGAACGTGGACCGCAGCAGCGCGCCGAGGTAGGTGCGGTAGCGCCGAGCGGACCAGCCCCGGTCGACCAGGAGCTCCTCGAGCAGGTCGAAGGACATCAGCGCCCAGAGCATGTCGGCCGCCGTTTGCACCGTCCATGGCGGGGCGAGCCGGTGCTCGCGTGCCAGCCAGGCGGCGAGCCGGTGGCAGCAGGCCTGCTGGTCGGCCATGACGAGCTCCCAGTGCGCCGCGGCGTCGGGGTCGACGCGGCGGACGCGCTGGATCGCGCGGGCGACGGCGAGGATGCGCGGGTGGAACCGGGCCAGGTGGCGGGCCCACTGGTCGAGGGCGGTGGTGGCGTCCGGCGCGTCCCAGACCGGCTGCAGCGAGGCTGCGAGGCCTTCCTGCTCGCTCACGTGGCCGAACAGCTCGGCCAGCAGCTCCGCGCGGGAGGCGAAGTGCAGGTAGACGGCCCGGCGGGAGACGCCGGCGCGCTCAGCGACCGCGGCCATCGTCAGCGACTCCGCGCCATGCCCCTCGAGCAGTGCGCGGGTGGCGTCCAGCAGCGCGGCGCGGGTGCGCCGGCTGCGGGCGTTGCGCGGCTCCTCGACCGAGTCCAGCATGGCGGCTCCTTGCATAGAGCTACACATCGCGTGTAGTTTACACGATGCACATAGTGTGAAGTTCTGAAGGGGCGCCGCCCTGCGAGGAGGGACCGCCGATGCTCCGCGACACGCCCCCACAGCCCGCACCCGCTGCCGCGCCAACGCCGACCCGCGCAGCCCAGCCATCCAAGCAGCTGACGCTGCTCGTGCTCGCCCTCACCGGGCTGATGCTCATCCTCGACCTCACCATCACCAACGTCGCCCTGCCCACCATCCAGCGGGCCCTGCAGATGACCCCGCAGGGGCTGCAGTGGGTGGTCAACGCCTACGCGCTCGCCTACGGCGGGTTCCTGCTCCTGGGTGGGCGGCTCGCCGACCGCCTGGGCCGGCGGCGCGTCTTTCTGGCCGGCGTGGCCGTGTTCACCGTCGCCTCCCTGATCGGCGGGCTGGCACCCTCGGCAGGCGTGCTGATCGCCGCCCGCGCGCTCCAGGGACTGGGCGCGGCCCTGGCTGGCCCGGCATCGCTGTCGATCATCACCACCACTTTCGCCGAAGGCCCCCAGCGCAACCGCGCCCTGGGGGTGTGGAGCGCGGTTGTGGCCAGCGGCGGTGCCATCGGCATGCTCGCGGGTGGGCTGCTCACCCAGTACGCGAGCTGGCGCTGGGTACTGTTCGTCAACGTCCCGGTCGGCGCGCTCCTGCTGGCGGCCACACCACGCGTGGTGCCCGCCACACCCGGCGAGCTGCGCACCCGCATCGACGCCGCCGGCGCGGTCACCGTCACCGCCGGCCTGGCGGCGCTGGTGTTCGCCACCACCCAGGTCCCCGGGCACGGCTGGGCCTCGCCCCGGACCCTCGGCGTGTTGCTGGCCGCCGCGGTCCTGCTCGGTGCCTTCCTGGTGATCGAGTCCCGTCACCGCGCCCCGCTGGTGCCGCTGCGCATCCTCGGTCGCCGCAGCCTCGCCGGGGCCGACACGGTGGCGCTGCTGGGCGGCGCGGCCGTCATCGCCTCGCCGATCTTCTTCCTCACCCTGTACCTGCAGCAGATCCTCGGCTTGTCCGCGATCGCGGCGGGGCTGGCGACGCTCCCGCTGGGACTGGCGGTGATCGGCACCTCCCAGCTCGCCTCCAGGATCATGGAGCGGGTCGGCCGCAAGCGCCTGCTGGCGGCCGGGCTGGCGCTGGCCGCCGTCGGCCTTGTGCTGCTCGGCCGCATCCACCCGGCCGGCAGCTACCCAGTCGACGTGCTGGGCCCGGTCGTGCTGCTCGGCCTGGGCATGGGGCTGAGCTTCGTGCCGCTCACCGCCAGCGCCGTGGCCGGCGTGCCCCACGCCGACCAGGGGCTCGCCTCTGGCCTGCTCCAGACCGCGCAGCAACTCGGCGTCGCACTGGGCCTGGCCGTGCTGACCACCCTCGCCACCGCCACGACCCAGGGCCTGCTCAGCCACCCGGCCGGTCCACCCGATCCCGCCGCCCTCCAGGCCGCCCTCACCGGCGGCTACGCAGCCGCCCTCCGCGGCGCCGCGCTGCTCGCACTGGCCGCGGCCGCCGTTGCGCTCCTGGTCCTCCCGCCGCCTCGCCCTATGCCTATCCAACCCCAACCCGCCAACCCCAAAAAGCGAGCATAAGCGCATACACCAACGCCCCAGCGGAACGCCTGGTGTTGGCCTCCGCTGTTGCCCGGTTCGCCCTGGGCCCTTGTGGCGGCGCGGGGCGCGGGCCGCACCCACGCCCCGCGCCGTTGCGGTCGGGTCAGGCGGCCGCGGCTGCGGGTACCCAGGCAAAGCGGCGCAGGGCCACAGCCATGCCGATGGCGGCCCAGAGGGCCAGGATGCCGAGGTCGTTCCAGACGATGCCGCTGCCACCGGCGGCGGGGTCGAAGGCGTGGTGGAGACCGTCGGCGAGGTGCTGGACGGGGAAGACCCTGGCCGCCTGTTGCAGCCAGCTGGGGAGGTAGGCGTTGGGGATGAACACGCCGGAGACGAAGTACAGCGGCAGCATGATCGCCTGCAGCATCGGCTGGGCGGAATCGGCGGAGCTGATCGCGGTGCAGAGCGCGTAGCCCAGGCAGCAGAACGCCACAGCGCCGACCACCGCGGTGAGCAGGACGCCGGGGATGGTGGAGCCGGGCAGGTGGACGCCGTAGGTGGAGGCCTTGACATGCTCCGGCTCGACGGTGTTGTTGCCGAAGAGGCCGACGAAGACGACGAGGAACACGACCGGCAGCGCCACGGTGAAGAAGCGTGCCTGGCGGTTGCGCACAAAGCCCAGCAGCTCAAAGCGGGCCTGGTGGCCGACGAGTCCAAGCGCCCGCACCGTCCGGCCGGCCGCGGGTGCCATGGCGCGTGCGGGCGCTGGGGCCTGGGCCGCGGGCGCGCTGGTGCGGCGCTTGCGAAGCCGCTGAGAGAGCCAGTAGAGGAGCAGCATCATTTGGTCCTTTCAGTTGTCGCGGGTGAGGTGGAGGTAGACGTCTTCGAGGCTGGGTCGGCGCACGTCGAGGTCGGGCAGGTCCAGGCCGCGCGCCAACGCCCAGTCGGCCAGCTGCCGAATGTGGTCGAGCGGGTGCTGGCTGGTGAGCACCAGACGGTCGCCGTCGCGTTCGGCCCGCGCGTGCAGGTCGGCTGGCAGCGCCTGCGGGGTGATGACGGTGGGCAGCGTGAAGCTGATCGTGGCGGCAGCCGGTCGCGGCCGCCGAGCGTTTGTGGGGTGCCTTGGGCGACGATGCGGCCGGCGGCGATGACCGCGATGCGGTCGGCGAGGTGCTCGGCCTCGTCCATGTAGTGGGTGGTCAAGAAGACGGTCTTGCCGAGCGTGCGCAGCCCGGCGACGACCTGCCAGGCGGCCCGCCTGGCGGAGGGGTCAAAGCCGGTGGTGGGCTCGTCCAGGAACAGCAGCTCCGGGTCGCCGATCAGGGCCAGCGCAACGTCCAGCCGGCGGCGCTGCCCGCCCGACAGCCGCTCGGCGGGCACCTCGGCCTGCTGTTGGAGGCCGACCAGGGCGATCGTCTCCTCCAGCTGGCGTGGCCGGGTGTAGTAGCCGGCGTACAGCTGCAGGCATTCGCGCACACGCAGGCCCGGCTCGGGCTGGGACTCCTGCAGGACGACGCCGACGCGGTCGCGCCAGTGGCGGTCGGCGTGGGCGGGGTCGACACCCAGGACGCTGACCTGGCCGGCGGAGCGCCCGCGGAAGCCCTCCAGGATCTCCACGGTGGTGGTCTTGCCGGCGCCGTTGGGGCCGAGGAAGGCGAAGATCTCACCGCGGCGGACCTGCAGGTCGATGCCGTGCACGGCCTCGAGCTCGCCGTAGCGCTTGTGCAGCCCGCTGACGCCGATCACGACCTCGTCTGCGCGGTCGCCTGCGCGGTTCGCCGCCGGGGCGGCCTGGATCGATGGTGTCGTCGCGCTCATGTCGCTCCCTTGGTTGCCGGTGGGTTGCAGGTCGGTCTGGGCAGCAGCCTATGGCTGGCGGGCGCGGCCGCCATCGGCGCCGGGGTGGAACTTCGGGCGGTCGTTGGCCTGGACTGCTGGTTCGAGTGGTCTCCACCCAGCGGTGGAGGCGGGCGGCGCACGACCTCGGTCCCCGATGTGATGACGGCGCCGTCTTGGCTGCCTACCCTGTTGTCGATGAGCGCCGAGACACCGACCTTCGCCTCGCTGGAGCGGGCCAGAGCCCGCCAGCACGCCACGCTGCGCCTGTTTCGCCCGCTGGCCGTGCTTGTGGTCGTGCTGGTCGCGATCGCCGGCGCGCGGACCCAGCCGCGCCCCGGGATCAGCGGCGAGTACCTGGGGGTCCTGCTGGCGCTTGTCGGGTTCGCCGCCGCTGTGGCCGGCGCCATCGCCAGCCGGCGCGCCCCAGCCGCCGTCCAGGTGCCGATCTTGGTGCCGTTGTTTTCGCTGCTGATCGCCAGTTCGGCCGTGCTCGTCTGGCTGCAGCCGGACGGCCTCGGCTTGGTCGGCGTGTTCATCGCCGTCAGCGCCGCCGGGCTGCGTCTGCCCAGCCGCAGCGGCACGGCCCTGGTGGTCGGTGCGCTGGTCGCCTGGGCCGTCGCCGCAACGCAGGCCGAGCACCACTCGGTGACCGGCGTGGTGCTCAACGAGCTCGGCGTGGCCGCGTTCTTCCTCATGGCGCGCTTCGCCGGCCGATTCGCTGTCCGGGCTGGTGCTCCAGCTCGAAGGCGCACGCCTGCTGGCTGTGCGACAGGACGGTGACCCGCAGGTCGTCGACGCCGTCGAGCGGGCCCACCAGCTCGCCAGGGCCGGGCTTGGGGAGGCGCGGCGGGCGATCGGCATGCTCCGCGACGACGAGCTGCCGGGTCCGGAGCGTCTGCCGTCGCTTGTCTGCGACTTCGAGCGCGACGCCGGTGTTCCGGCATCACTGGAGGTTGTCGGCCGGCAGCGCGAGCTCGGGTCGCAGGCCCGGTTGACGCTGTACCGGACCGCGCAGGAGGCGCTCACCAACGTGCGCAAGCACGCGCGGCCGCAGCGGGTGGAGCTGCGGCTTGCCTACGAGCCGGCGGGGACGCGGCTGACGATCGAGGACTTCGGCGGCAACCACCGCACGCCCCTGTCTGACAGCGGGGGGTACGGCCTGACCGGGATGCGCGAGCGGGCCGAGCTGTTGGGGCGGCCAGCTGCGCGCCGGGCCGACCGGCGCCGGCTTCCGCGTCGAGCTGTGGGTGCCAGCATGAGCACGCCCATCAGGGTCGTTGTCGCCGACGACCAGCGCGTGGTCCGCGAAGGCCTGGCGATGCTGCTGCGCCTGCTGCCCGGGATCGAGGTCGTCGGCACGGCCCGCGACGGCGAGCAGGCGCTGGCGCTGGTCGAGGAGCTCACGCCCGACGTGGTCTTGATGGACCTGCGCATGCCGCGCTGCGACGGCGTCGAGGCGACCCGCCGCCTGCGCGAGCGAGGTTCGGCCACGCGGGTGGTGGTCTTGACGACCTATGCCGACGACCGCTCAGTGGTCGACGCGCTGCAAGCGGGAGCGCGCGGGTTCCTGACCAAGGACGCCGGCGCCGAGGAGATCCAGCAGGCGATCGCCGCCGTCGTCAGCGGTGCGGCGGCGATCGACCCGGCGGTGCAGCACCATCTGGTCGACGCCGTCGCCAGCGGGCTACCCGCCAAAGCGCAGGCACCCACGCCCCTACTGCCCGACGGGCTGACCCCGCGCGAGGCGGAGGTGCTGTCGTTGATCGCCGAAGGGCTCTCCAACGTGACCGGGGAGCGTTGGCGGCGATGTTCGCCGTGCTGTCGCCGCACCTGGACGAGCGGCAACGGCGCCTGCTGGCCGGCGCGCACCATTTCCGGGGCGCGACTACCGCGGGCCCTGGGCCCCTACCTGCGGTGCCTTGGGGCTGGAGTGTCGTGCAGTCCAGATTCGGCGATGCGCTGTCGGAAGCGCCGACGATGCAGGGCCTGCACGATGTCGGTCAGCAGGTCGGCAAGCGGGACCGGCAGCTCGGCGTCCAGTTCGCGCATGGCGGCGTCTGTGGCCGCCCACTCGGCTTCGATGGTGGGCAACAGGGCGCGTGCTCGCGGGGTGAGATGCGCGATCCGCTGGCGGGCGTCTGGTCCGGGTTCGAGTTCCACCAGGCCGCATCGTGCCATCTGCGTCACGGTCTGGCTGGCCGCCGAGTGCGTCACGCCCACGGCCTGTGCGAGGTCGCGGATGGACATCGGGCCGTCGCAGACCAGCGTCCTGACGATCGGGGAGAACCGCGGCCGGTAGTCCGGCAGGCCCAGCTCGGCGTAGACCTTGGCCACGTCGCCGTCCAGCAGGTCCAGGACGTGGCGCAGCAGGGTCCCCACGGGAGGACGGCTTGGGCGGCTCATGGTAGAAATATACCAGCACTGTTGCATCTGTCTGATCGGCAGCAGAGGAAGGGTGGTTCCATGTCCGGTCTCTATCCGGAGATCGAGCCGCGCGACCAGGGCATGTTGGACGTCGGCGACGGCCAGCTCGTGTACTGGGAGGTGTGCGGCAACCCCGACGGCAAGCCGGCCGTCGTCATGCACGGTGGGCCCGGCACGGGGTGCACGCCCGGCATGCGGCGCTACTTCGACCCGGCGGCGTACCGGATCGTGCTGTTCGACCAGCGCGGCTGCGGCCGGAGCACGCCGCACGCGAGCGACCCGGCGGTCGACCTGTCCACCAACACGACGCAGAACCTGATCGCCGACACCGAACTGCTGCGCTCCCATCTGGGGATCGACAGTTGGCTGGTCTTCGGCGGGTCGTGGAGCTCGACGCTCGGCCTCGCCTACGCCCAGATGTACCCCGAGCGGGTCACCGAGATCGTCCTTGTCAGCATCACCAGCGGGACGCGCCGCGAGGTCGAGTGGATCACGCAGGACATGAGCCGGGTGTTTCCCGCCGAGTGGGCCCGCTTCCGCGACGGCGTACCGGAGTCCGAGCGCGACAGCCGGCTGGTCGACGCCTACAGCCGGTTGTTGGAGGATCCCGACCCGGCGGTTCGGGAGAAGGCCGCCCGGGACTGGTGCGCCTGGGAGGACGCGCACGTCGCCATCCGCAAGGACCACAAACCACGCCTCACGGCCGAGGATCTGCCCTACCAGATGGCCTTCGCCCGCCTGGTCACCCACTACTGGCGGCACGACTGCTTCCTCGAGGACGGAATCATCGTCCGCGAGGCCGGCAAGCTCGCCGGCATCCCCGGCGTGCTGGTGCACGGCCGCATCGACATCAGCGGCCCGCCCGACATCGCCTGGCATCTCGCCCAAGCGTGGCCCGACGCCGAACTGACCCTCATCGACGACGCCGGCCACGGCACCGCCGACGCCGACACGGTACGCGCGCTCGTGGCGGCCACCGACCGCTTCGCCGCCGGCACCCACCGGCCGCGCCGCTAACGGATGCCGGCGGGCGAGAAACGGCTCGACGTGGCACGGTCATCGACCGCGAGTCGTCCGCTGCTGGTGGTCGCGGCCGCGTTCGGTGCGGCGGCGAGCGTCAACCTGCTGCTCGCGGTGGTCCCGTGTACGCCCACCCGAGACCGAGGGTCAGGCGCGGCGACCGCGGGCCTGGTCGAGCTGGCGGCGGTCACGCTTGGTGGGGCGGCCCGCACCCGGGCGGCGGGGACCACGTCCCGCGAGGGGATCGCGGGGCGGCGGCGGAGGGCTGCGGTCGATCAGGCACGCAGCGGCCAGCTCGGCACCGACGCGGCTGCCGGGCAGCCGGGCAACCTCGACGACCCGCTCCCGACCCCCGAGCCGAGCCCGGACCGTATCGCCGACGTTGACCGGCGCGGCGGGCTTGGCCCGCTCCCCGTTGATCTGCACGTGCCCGGCCCGGCACGCCTGCGCGGCCAGGGAACGTGTCTTCACCAGCCGCACCGCCCACAGCCAGCGGTCGACCCTCGTGCCGTCCATGCCCCGATAGTGACACGGGCAGCGGCATGCTGCCTCGACGAATGGACTGGTCGGCCGGCCCTACCTGCGCCGGTGCGCCAAGTATCACCGCTGCCGAGCCGGGAAGTCATCGGCACCGGACCGATGAGTTTCACCGGCCCCCGCCTGTCTGAACGGGCATGACGCCCGTAGGGACGACGAAGGAGAACGCGATGAGGGTTCTGGAAGTTCAGCAAGCAGACGGCCATCACAGCGGAGCGCCTGGTGCGCCGGTTCGACGGACTCACCGCCGTGGACGAGATCGACCTCGACATCCGCCGCGTGGTGAGCATGTGGTTGTGCCTTGCAGCGCTCCGTGGACGGACACGGCGCGGGTGAACAGGCCGAAGGCGAAGGCGACCGTGGCGAAGGAGTCGGCCGCGGTAAGGTCGTCCGAGCCCTCCGCACGCTCCAGCGATCCGGAAGGAGACCGAGATGCGCAAGGTGATCGCGCAGGAATGGATGACCCTCGACGGGGTCGTGCAGGCCCCCGGCGCCACCGACGAGGACACCACCGGCGGCTTCCAGCACGGCGGCTGGCACCTACGCTACTTCGACGACCTTTCCATGAACTGGGTGCTCAAGAACTTGACCGAGGCGGGAGGCTTCCTGCTCGGGCGGCGCACCTACGAGGGCTTCGCGAGCCACTGGCCGAACGCGTCGAAGGAGGAACAGCCCCTGGCCCTGCCGCTGAACACGCTCCCGAAGTACGTGGCGTCCACGACACTCACCGACCCGCTGGCGTGGGAAAACTCGACGGTGCTCCAGGGCGACGTCGCCGAGGCCGTGGCCGGGCTGAAGCAGCGGGACGGCGACGATCTGCTGACGATCGGCAGTACGAAACTGGTCCAGATGCTGATCGAGCACGACCTGGTCGACGAGTTCCGGGTGATGATCGACCCGCTGGTTGCGGGCGGCGGCAAGCGCATCTTCCGCGATGACGGTGCGCTCAGGCCGCTGCGGCTCCTCGACAGCCAGGTGACGACCACCGGCGCGATCCTCGCGACCTACGCTCCCGCCGAGGACTGACCTTGCTGGCAGGGCCGGCGGGGCCATCGGCGACTGGACACCGAAGCGGGCTGGTCGACGCGCGGTTCTTCGACAAGACCCTGGAGCACGTCATCGCGATGTACGAAGGGATCCCGAGCTCCGAGCTGGCCGTCGTCCCCGGCACGTCCCTTTTCCTCCTCCAGGAAAAGCCGACACTGTACACCACGATCATCGTCGACTTCCTGACCACCGAACCCGTGTCCACCGTGGCGCCGGTCCGCCGCGCTGAGCAGCAACCAAGGACGGAAGGAACAGGCGATGGGCACCGGAGGATTGTCCAGGGCGCGGCTCGGCCGCATGCACGACGTCATGGCCGGCTACGTCGAGCGCGGCGAGGTACCCGGTCTCGTCACGCTGATCAGCCGGCGGAGCGAGGTGCATATCGATGCGATCGGCATGCAGGCAATCGGCGGCAGCGAGGCGATGCGGCACGACACGATCTTCCGCATCGCCTCGATGACCAAGCCGATCACGGCCGCAGCGACGATGATCCTGGTGGAGGAATGCAAGCTGCGGCTGGACGAGCCGGTGGATCGGCTGCTGCCCGAACTGGCCGGGCGCAGGGTCCTGAAGCGGCTCGACGGGCCGCTCGACGACACCGTGCCCGCGAACCGGCCGATCACCGTGCGCGACCTGCTGACCTTCCGCATGGGCTTCGGCCAGATGATGGCACCACCCGACGCGTATCCGATCCTGAAGGCCGCCAGCGACCAGCAGATCGGCATGGGGCCGCCAAACCCTTCGGCGCAGCCTGCTCCGGATGAGTGGATCCGCCGCCTGGGGACGCTGCCGTTGATGCACCAGCCGGGCGAGAGGTGGATGTACCACACGGGGTCCGACGTGCTGGGCGTGCTGATCGCGCGCGCCTCGGGCCGGCAGCTGGAGACGTTCCTGCGCGAACGCATCTTCGAGCCGCTCGGTATGAAGGACACCGCCTTCAGCGTGCCGGCCACCAAGCTCGACCGGCTGGCGACCAGCTACAACGTCAATCCCGAAACCGGCGCGCTCGAGCTCAGTGACAAGGCCGAGGGCGGCCGATGGAGCCGTCCGCCCGTGTTCCCGTCCGCCGGGGGTGGGCTGGTCTCGACCATCGACGACTACCTGGCCTTCGGCCAGATGCTGCTGAGCAAGGGCAAACACGGCAGTGAGCGTCTGCTGTCCAGGCCTTCGGTCGAGACCATGACGACCGACCAGCTGACGCCCGAGCAGAAGGCGGTGTCCGGCTTCCTTCCAGGTTACTTCGACAGCCGCGGTTGGGGGTTCGGCGTGTCCGTGGTCACCCGACGCGACGACGTGGCGGCGGTTCCTGGACGGTTCGGCTGGGACGGCGGTATGGGCACCTCATGGTCTTCGGACCCCAGGGAGAACATGGTCGCCATCCTGATGACCCAGCGCTCAGCCTTCCCCCTGCTCTCAGGGGTCTATCTCGATTTCTGGACCTCGGCCTACCAGACGATCGACGACTGAACCGCCTCACGGTGCCAGTAGCCTTGAAGCATGACTGGGGCTGACCGTGCGCGGCCCGGCTACCCGCCGGCGCTGTTCGATGAGCTTGCCGTGCTGGCAGGCGTCGGGCCGGGCTGCCGGGTGCTGGAGATCGGCTGCGGGACCGGGCAGGCCACGGTGCCGTTGGCCGAGCGGGGCTGCGAGATCGTCGCGGTGGAGCTGGGCGCCGACCTGGCGACGGTCGCTCGCCGCAACCTCGCGCGCTTCCCGCGTGTCGAGGTGGTCGTCGCGGCGTTCGAGGACCTGCCGCTGCCCACCGAGCCGTTCGACACCGGCGTGGCGGCGACCGCCTGGCACTGGTTGGCCCCGGCGGTGCGGGTTGCCAAGGCGGCCCAGGCGCTGCGGCCCGGCCGCGCGCTCGCCACCATCTCCACCCACCACATCGCCGGCGGCAACGAGGCGTTCTTTGTCGAGGCGCAAGCCTGCTACGAGCGCTGGGACCCAGCCACCCCGCCCGGGCTGCGGCTGCCCACCGCCGCGCAGGTCCCCCACGACAGCGAGGACCTTGAGCGCTCCGGCTGGTTCGATCCGGCGGTCTTCCGCCGCTGGGAATGGGATCTGTCGTATTCGACGGCGGCGTATCTGGAGCTGCTGCGCACCTATTCGGGGCATCGGGCGTTGCCGCCTGCGGCCCGGCAGAGCTTGCTGGGCTGCATCGCTGAGCTCATCGACGGCCGCTACGGCGGGCGGATCGCCGAGCGCTACCTGACTGAGCTGCGGGTCGCGCAGCTTCAGCGCCCTCGGAAATGAGGCGTCCAGCCTGCGGATCTAGGGCAGCGGCCCGAGGTGGGGCAGGGGGTCTTAGCCCTACCGTCAACACATGGAGAACGACAGCGCACAAGGGATCAGGGAGGGCACCGTGTTTCGCACCCTGCTCGACTATGGCGCCACCATGGCGGAGCTGCGCATCGATGACTTGCGCCGCGAGGCGGCGCGGGAGCGTCTTGCGCGCGGCGCGACGCGGCGCCACCGCAGGGCGGCCCGGCGGGTCGCCTCCCGTGGCGGGCTGCACCCGGCAACCGCAAGGTAGACGAGCCATGAGCGTGGCACTCACCACCAACGGGCCGGGCCTTCGAAGGCCCGGCCCGTCGGCGTTCCCGGCTGTCGGGGTGACCGGCATACTTGCAAGCATGGCATCCACCACCAGCCCGGTGTTCGTCGGCCGCTCCGAGGAGTTCGGCCGGCTGCTCAGCGTGCTCGCCCGGGCCGAGCAGGGCCGGCCCGCGGTCGCACTGGTCGCCGGCGACGCCGGCGTGGGCAAGACCCGCCTGCTTGCCGAGCTTGCCGGTCATGCCGAAGGGAAGGGCGCGTGCGTGCTGGTCGGCGGCTGCATGGAGGTGGGCGACCTCGGCCTGCCCTACGTCCCCTTTGTGGACGCCTTCCGCGACATCGGGGCCCGGCCCGGCGAATCCGAGCTGGCTGGCCGGCTGGCCGCCATCGTCCCTGGCCTTGGCCTGCTGTTGCCGCGGACGGGGAACGGCCGCGGCCCGGCGCTGCTGCCGGGCGACGGGTTCGAGCGGGTGCAGCTGTTCGGCGGGGTGCTGTCGCTGCTCGTCGGCCTCTCCGAGCTGGCGCCGCTACTGCTGGTCATCGAGGACCTGCACTGGGCCGACCGCTCCACCCGTGACCTGGTCGCCTTCCTGATTCGCACCCTGCGGGCCGGCCGCATCGCCCTGGTCGCCAGCTACCGGTCCGACGACCTGCACCGGCGCCACCCGCTGCGCCCACTGCTGGCGGAACTGCTCCGCGTCCCCGACCTCGAGCGCATCGACCTGCCGCCGTTCACCCGCGCCGAGCTGGCTGAGCACCTGGACGCGCTGGCCGGCGAGGGCGTCCCACCAGCGGCCGTCGACCGGATCCTGGCCCGCAGCGAGGGCAACGCCTTCTTCGCCGAGGCGCTGGTCGCTGCCGGCGCTGCCCGCGCGGAGGTGGCGCTGCCCGACGCCCTCGCCGACGTGCTGCTCGGCCGCGTGGAGGCCCTCTCCGACCTGGCCCAGGAGCTCCTCAAGGTCGCCGCGGTCGCGGGGCGCCGGGTCGGCCACCAGCTGCTGGTCGCCGCCGCCGGCCTGCCAGAGCCCGAGCTGGAGCGGGGGCTGCGGGAGGCGATCGCCGGCCAGATCCTTGTCGCCGACCCGGCCGCGGAGACCTACGGGTTCCGCCACGCGCTGCTGCAGGAGGTCGTGTACGGCGACCTGCTGCCGGGGGAACGCACCCGCCTCCACGCGACCTACGCGCGCCTGCTGGCCAAGGCCAACGATGGCGGCTCAGCCGCCGAGCTGGCCTACCACGCGCTGGCCAGCCATGACCTGCCGGGGGCCCTGGCAGCCGGGGTGCGGGCCGCGGCCGACGCCATGGCGATGTCCGCCCCGGCTGAGGCGTTCCGCCACCTCGACCACGCCTATGAGCTGTGGGACCAGGTGCCCGACGCCGCCGCCGTCGCCGGCATGGACCGGGTCGAGCTGCTGCTGCGTGCCGCCGAGGCGGCCAGCTACTCGGGCGAGTTCCGCCACGCCGTGAAGCTTGCCCAGGAGGCCGTGGCCGCGAGCGACGCCGGCGCGAACCCACCAGAGGCGGCACTGGCCAACGAGCGCCTCGGCGAGTACCTGCTCGAGTCCCACAGCGCGGACGAGTCGCACGACCTGATGCTGGCCGCGTGCCGCCGCGCCGTCGAGCTGGTGCCGGCCGACCCGCCGACGCCGCTGCGGGCACGGGTCGCCGCGCAGCTCGGCCGCGCCCTCATGCACCTGCACGAGCACGACGAGGCACGGCGCTGGTGCGACGAGGCGCTCGCCGTGGCCAGGGTGGCGGGCAGCGCCGTCGACGAGGCCCGCGCCCTGATCAACCTCGCCCTGCTGGCTGAGCGCCATGACGACACCGAACGGGCGCGGTCGCTCCTCAACGACGCCCGCCGCCGCGCGGCCGCCGCCGGTGACCGGGTGGTGGAGCTGCGCGCCCAGTACAACCTCGGCGGGCTCGCATACGACGTCGGCGATCTGGCCGCCGCCTGCTCGGCCTATGACGAGGCCGTGACGCTGGCCGAGCGCAGCGGCTTGAGCTGGAGCGGGTTCGGCGCCGACGCCGGCGTGCTGCGCTGCATCGCCTACTACTCGGTGGGGGCGTGGGACAAGGCCGAGCGTCTCGCCACCGCAGTCGACGACCGCAGGCCGGCGGCTGGCGGTCTGTCCGCTGCCGCCCTGCTCGTCGAGGTCGGCCGGGGCAGCAGCAGCGCCCATGAGCGGTTCGCGCGGCTCAGGGTATTCTTCGACGACCCCTGGGTCGCCTATCTGGCCAGCGGTTGCGGCGCCGACCTCGCCCTTTGGCAGGGCGACCTCGACCGCGCCCGCGAGCTGACCCGCTTCAACCTGGCCGGGCTGGCCGTGGCAGACGACCCCTGGGCGTTGAGTGCCATCCGGCCGGCCGCGCTGGGGCTGGCTGCCGAGGCCGACCGGGCCGGACGCGGCCGGGTCGTCGGCGACCAGGGCGCGGTCGCGGACGCCCTGGCCGTTGGCGAGGCGCTGCTCGAGCGGGCGCGTGCCAGCGAGCGGCAGGCCCGCTCGCTCGGCCTCCAGGTCGGCCCGGAGGCGCTCGCCTGGCTGGCCCGCGCCGAGGCGGAGTGGGCGCGGCTCCAGGGCCGCGCCGACCCGGGCCGTTGGGCGGTCGCCGCCGACGCCTTCGCCTACGGCTACGTGTACGAGGAGGCCCGCTCGCGCTGGCGCCTGGCCGAGGCGCTGCTGGCGCACGGCCGCCGCGACGAGGCAGCGGCGCAGGCCCGCGCCGCCCATGACGTGGCGACGCGCCTGGGGGCCGAGCCGCTGCGGGTCGAGGTCGACACGCTCGCCCGCCGCGGCCGCCTCGACCTCGGCGGCGGCCACGGCGAGGCAGTGGCTGGCGTGCCGGCCAGCCTCACGCCCCGCGAACTGGAGGTGCTCCGCCTCGTGGCCGCGGGCCGCTCGAACCAGCAGATCGCCGACGTGCTGTTCATCAGCCGCAAGACCGCCAGCGTCCACGTCAGCAACATCCTCGGCAAGCTCGGCGTGCATACCCGCGTCGAGGCGGCCGCCACCGCCCACCGCCTGGGCCTTGACGAGGCGGCTGCCCCGGCGCGCAAACGCCGGTAGCGCAGCCGGAGCCTCGCACCGAAGAGGATCACAGCGGCGTCCGTGCGCTCTCCCGGCTCAGCGTCTCAATCGCTGGCGGTGGGGACCCGCGGCGGGACGCGGGCGTCCGGCGGGATCTGCACGGCGATCTCGCCGCCCAGCCGGTATCCCGCGGACAGGTCCAGGTCGTCACCGCTCCAGAACCGGCCAGGGTCATACCAGTTCGGCCGGCGCCCGCCAGCCAGCAGCCCCATAGCCTGGTAGGTGACGGCGATGACCTCCGCGCAGTAGGCGGTCTCCAGCTCACCCTCCCGCACGCCCCGCTTGACGACCGGCACCCGCCCAGACACCCACCGCGAGGCCAGCCGAGCCACCGACGGAAACGGCGTGCCGTCCAACCGCGCGATCGTGCGCAGGACAGCGTCCTCCATCTGGCGGGTAACCGTGTGGTCCAACTGGCGTAGCCACGCTCGGTGACCGTACCTGGTCGCCCAGACCAGGACCGCCTCGCGCAGGTCGTGCAGCTGCGCGCCGCGCTGGTGGCTGCCAGACCACAGGTCGGGCAATGACCGGCCGAGCTCGGCATGCCACATCAGCGCCGGCAGGTCATCGATGACCACCGACATGCCGACATGGTTGACGGGGCTGTTGGTGCTCACCTGGACGGCCCGGTCGGCCATCTTCCGTCCACGAAACAGCCACACATCCCCGGTGCGGGTCAGGTCGAGGGCCTCGTCGAGGCTGATGCGCATCTCGGGCATGGACGTATCCTAGGCAGATGCGCTGGTGGAAGATACTCGGGCTGGCAGGCTTCGCCGGTCTCGCCGCCACCGGGGTGGTGATCGCCCGGGCAGAGCGACGGCGGCGCGCCTACACCCCAGAGCAGATCCGGGCGCGGCTGCATGCCCGCCTCGCCGAGGCGTCCGGGACCGAGGCTGCGAAGGGGATGCATGGTCAAGGCTGAGGAGGCCGGGGACCGCGATCGCAAGGTGATCTTCGGGAGGTTGCTGCGGGCGCACCGGCTTCATGCGCTGCTGACCCAGGAGCAGCTTGCCGAGCGCGCGGGGGTGAGCTCGCGCACGATCCGCGAGCTGGAGCGCGGTCGGGTACGCGAGCCCCATATGGACTCGGTGCGCCTGCTTGCCGATGGGCTGGCGTTGGCCGGAGAGGCCCGTGAGGAGTTCCACACTGCCGCGTGGGATGCTGGCTGGGCGCCGCTGGTCGTGGCGGTTGCGGATGGGGTGACCGGGGTGGTGGCGCATGCCGATGGCGGCCTGGTGCCCGGTGACGCGCAGGTGCCGCGGTCTGTGGCGAGCGAAGCTGCCATCCCGTTCCTGCTGCCCGCCGACAGCGCCGACTTCACCGGGCGGGAGGAGGCGGTAGGGCGGCTGGGCGTCCTGTTGGCCGGCGCACCCGACGGCGCGGCGCGGTCAACCGCGATGCTGGTGATGGCCGTCATGGGCGGGGGCGGGGTGGGCAAAACCACCCTGGCCGTGCATGTCGCCCACCGTGTCCGCGCCCGGTTTCCCGACGGGCAACTGTTCATCAACCTGCGGGGCGCGGAAGCCAGCCCAGCTGATCCCGAAGAGGCGCTGGGACGCTTGCTGCGCGCGCTCGGGGTGGATGAGGCGGCCATCCCCGAGGGCTCGGACGAGCGCGCCGAGCTGTACCGCAGCCTGCTCGCGGACCGGCGGGTGCTGGTGGTGTTGGACAACGCCGCCAGCGAGGCGCAGGTCATTCCGCTGCTGCCCGGCAGCCCGACCTGCGCGGTGCTGGTAACCAGCCGGGCGCCGCTGACGGGGCTGGGTGGGGTGCGGCTGCTCGAGCTGGGCGTGCTCGACCCGGCGCAGGCGGTGGAGCTGCTCGGACGGATCGTGGGGGCGCAGCGGGTGGCCGCGGAGCCGGCGGCTGCCGCGGAGCTGGCACGGCTGTGCGGGTATCTGCCGTTGGCGTTGCGGGTGGCGGGGGCCAGGCTGGCGGCGCGGCGGCACTGGCGGCTCGCCCAGATGGTGGAGCGGCTGGACGATGAGCGGCAGCGGCTGGACGAGCTGACCCACGGGCACCTGGCGGTGCGTGCCAGCCTGACGCTCAGCTACCAGGCGCTGGGGCCCGCCGCTCGGCTGCTGTTCTGCCGCCTGGGGTTGCTGGAGGCTCCCGACGTTGCCGCATGGGCTGCCGCCGCCCTGCTCGACAGCCCCGTCGAGCAGGCGACCGAACTGGCCGACCGGCTGGTGGACGCGCGGCTGCTGGAGGTAGCCGGGCGGGACGCCACCGGGCAAGTCCGCTACCGCTTCCACGATCTGGTCCGCGTGTTTGCGCGCGAGCGCAGCGAGACAGCGGACCCACCCAAGCAGCGGCGTGCCGCGCTGGCCCGTGCGTTCGGGGCGTGGCTGCACCTGGCGGAGCGTGCCGACGCCCGCCTCGGCAACCCGTTGCTCGAGCCCGTGTATGGCCCGGCGCCCCGCTGGCCGGTGGACGCGACAATCACCGAGCGGCTGCTGGGCGACCCGATGGTCTGGTTGGAGGCCGAGCGTCCCGGGCTGGTCGCCGTGGTCACCCAGGCCGCCTGCCTCGGCATGGCCGGGCTGTCGTGGGAGCTGACCAGCGCGCTCACCCAGTACCTGGCGACCCGCCTGCACCTGGACGACTGGCGCCGCTGCACTGGCGAGGCCCTGGCCGCGGCCCGCCGGGCGCGCGACGAACGCGGGGAAGCGGCCGTGCTGCTGTCGCTGGGCACCCTGCACGGCTTCCACCGACTCGACGAGGCGCTCGCCTGCTGGCAGGCCGCACTCGGCATCTTCGAGCGGCTCGGCGACGACACCGGTCGAGCAATGTGCCTGGCCGCGCTGGCGCTGTACCGCAACGACCGTCAGGCCTTCCAGCAGCGCCGGCGACAGGCCCAGGAGGCCCTTGCAATCCTCGGCCGAGACGGCAGCCCGCGTGCCCGCGCCTGCGTGCTGCACCGCCTTGGCATCCTCTACCACAACCACGGCCGGATCGCGCTGGCCGAGCGGTGCTTCGAGGAGGCCCTGGGGTTGCACCGCGGGCTCGGCAGCCGCCGCGGCGAGGCGACGCTGCTGTACCGGCTCGGGGTCGTGCTCATCAAGCAGGGCCGCGATGACGAGGCCGCGAGCATGCTCCAGGAGGCCCTGGCGATCTTCGGGCCGGATGGTGACCGCATGAACGGCACGCTCGCCAAAGTCTGCCTCGGCACGGCGCTGGTGCACCTGGGCCGCTACGGGCAGGCTCGCCCGCTGCTGGAGCCGTGGATGCACACCGGCTTTCCCTTCGTCCGTGCCTGGGCGCTGCGCGCCCTCGGGGAGCTGTACTCCGGCCAGGGACGCCACGACGACGCGCGCGCGGCGCTCCGTGAGGCGCTACGCCTGTTCCGCGACCTGGACATTCCTGCCGAGGAAGCCGTCGCCCTGCGAACCCTGCTCGCACTCGGCGAGGACGGCGACCGCGCCCACGGCAATGCCCACTCCTCCAAGGCGCGCGCCTCACCTCCACCAACGACATGAAGGGACGTTTCGACCCGTTCTGCCGCTGTCCTGCCGGTGCTCTGCCGGTGTCCTGCCGGTGTCCTGCCTGGGCACAGGAGAGCATCAGGGCGTATTGCTAGCCCGTCAGCCCTCAAGGGCGGGCAGGACACACCTTCAGGCGCACCTTCGACTCGGGCGAGGATCGTGTTGGCATCCATCTCCAAGTTCGGCAGGCCTATCCGTGCTCACGTGGGCCCGTGCGCTCTGCTCGCGGTCCTGGCGCTTGCGGGCTGCACGGCTGACGGCTCCACACAGGACCGGGCAGGGCCGTCCACGACCCCGGCGACTCGGGCGAACACACCACCAGCGCAGCCGGCACAGGGCCCCGGCAGCAGCCAGCGCCCCCACGCCGGGGTGCGAACCACGCAGGTCGGCGGCTCCCCCGGCAGCGTAACGATCTTCGAGCCGCGGGAGCCCACCCCCCGCAGCGCCCCGGTGGTGGTCTTCACCCAAGGCGTCGGCCCCGACCAGTACCAGGGCTGGATCGACCATCTCGTCGGGCGGGGCAGCATCGTGGTCTTCCAGGAGCAGCCATTTCAGGGAGTGGACCTCACCGAGCGGCGCAAGGGGCCGGTGGCCGGGCTGCGGGCAGCCGTGCGGGCGCTCGCACGGCCCGGGCACGTCTCACCCCAGTGGGACCAGCTGGTGCTGGTGGGCCACTCGGTCGGCGGAAACATGGCGGCCCAGCTCGCCGCCGACAGCGCCACGGCGCGGCTCCCAGGTCCCAAAGCGGTGTTCGTGCTGCAGCCACGTCTGGAGGACACCGACAGCCTGCGGGTGCTGCGTGGCATCCCCCGGTCCAGCCTGGTGCTGGTGCTGGCCTCCGACCGGGACGACCGGGTCGGCCTCGACGGCCCCAAGGCGGTGTGGGCTGCGCTTGGCCGCATCCCCGCGGCCAACAAGGACTACGTATTGGTCCGCAGCGACGAGCACGGCACCGACGAGCACGGCACGCCGGTGCTGGTCGCCGACCATTTCCTGTCGCTCAGCGGTGCTGGCAACCCGCCGAACGCGCTGGACTTCTACGGCCCCTGGAAGCTGCTCGACGGGCTGCAGGACTGCGCGATCGCGCGGCACGACTGCCGCTTCGCGCTGGGTGGGACCGCCGAGCAGCGCTTCATGGGCCGCTGGAGCGATGGCGTCCCGGTCACCCCGCTGCAGGTCACCGACTCGCCCTGAGCAGCTCCCCCGACGCACCGTCACCAGCGGGCTGCAGTCGGTCACCGAGCATCCGGGTGGGGTGTTCCCACGCGCTCGGTCTGGCGCAACCGGCACTGCGCCGGGTGTGTAACAGTGCCCCTGCTGCTCAGGGAACCTTTTTCAGGGTCATGGAGTTACTCAGGTAGTTACGTTGTCGGCGATCCACAGAGGAGGTCGATCGGAATGGTGGGTGGCAGGACTGCTCGAAGACGATGCAGGGCCGTGATCGTGGCGCTCGCAGTCGCGAGCGGGATAGCACTGCTGCCAGCGAGCCCGGCCATGGCGCATGTCCATGGCATCACTCCGCTGCGTTGTGTCGGCATCGCCGACGACGGCGCCAACCAGACCGACACCACGCCAGCGTCGGCGGCGAACGGCGGACCGATCTCGGGCCTGATCCCAAGGGACGTCGGCAACGCGCCGCTGACAATCGGCGATGGAGGGTTCGATACACCGGCCTGTCCGGCGAGCCCATAGCCGCAGACCGCAGCTCGACCAGACGGGAGCCGCCCGGGCGCAGTCCCGACTCCGGTGAGCCACGACCTCATGACCTTGTTCCCGTCACGAGCCGTTCGCGGTCGAACGTCGCGGACACGATCCGCCAGCCGAGTCCGTCGCCGAGCAGCAGCGCCGCCGCGAGGCCGAGGGCAAGGCCGAGCGTCGCGTGGATGGCGTTGAACGCGATGAGCGATGTCACCGCGACCGACTGGAGACTCGCGAGCATGCCGAGCTGCTGTGCGACGCGGACGTCGCTCGATCGGGCCGAGATGGCGATGCCGACCCAGATGGACCAGCCGGCGAGGAGCGGCGTGAAGAGCAGCTGGGCGAGCAGCTCCGGGCCTCGCAGGAGCGCCGACGCTATGGCCGGATGTGCGAAGAGCTCGACGCAGGCGAGAAAGAAGGCGTAGACCGCATAGGAGATGACAAGGGACGGGACGAGGGCCGCCAGGGCCTTGCCCAGCAGGAACTCCTCGCGGCGAATCGGCGTCGTGAGCAGTGGCTCGAGGGTGCCCTGCTGGCGCTCGCCGACGACCGAGTAGGCGGCGACCACTGCGGGCACGACCGCCGGGATGCCCAGCATGTACAGCAGAGAATCCTTGTGGGCGAGCGCGCTCGATGCCGACGCGGGCAGGGCGAAGACCTGAATCAACGGCTGGATGAGGAAGATCAGCGGGATGACGGCCATCGTCGAGACGATGGAGCCGTTGCGCCGGTACTCCCGGAGCTCCTTGCGGAAGATGGCCCGGACGCGCCTCTTGCTTACGCTCACCTCTGGGCCGCCTCCTCGTCCTCGTCGATGAGCTCGAGGTAGACGTCCTCGAGCGAGTGGTGCGACTCGCTGATCGACAGCACGTCGGCGCTGGCCGCCACCAGAGCCCGGGTGACGGCTGGTGCGGACACTGTCGATTCGGACACGGCGAGGACGTAGGTGGCGGGGCCGTCCTGGTGCCAGCTGTCGACGGCCGGGAGGCCGGCAAAGACGCGGTCCGGCTCGGGGAGCGGGACGAGGGTCCTGACCGTGAGCGTCCTGGCGAACAGCTGCTCACGCAGCTCGTCGGGTCGGCCGATAGCGCGCAGGGTCGTGTTCAAGATCGCGACACGATCGCAGAGGCGTTCGGCCTCCTCGAGGCGGTGGGTGGTGAGAAAGATCGTCACGCCACGCTGGCCGAGCGCGGCGATCAACTCATGGACGTCTCGAGTGGCGACCGGATCCAGGCCGGAGGTCGGCTCGTCGAGGAACAACACTTCCGGGTCGCTGAGCAGCGCCCTGGCAAGGGCGACCCGCTGGCGTAGACCTTTGGACAGGGTGCCGCAGGCATCGTGGGCGCGGTCGGCCAGGTTGACGGCCCGCAGGGCGCGGTCAATGCGATCGTTCGAGTCGGGCACCTCGTAGAGGTCGGCGAAACATTCGAGGTTCTCGGTCACGCTCAGGCGGAGATAGAGACCCGGCGACTCGGGCATGACCGAGATCCGCCGGCGGATCTCCACTCCGTTCTCAGGCGTGAGCGGGATTCCCGCGACCGTTGCCGAGCCCGAGGTCGGTGCAATGAGAGTGCCGAGCGTCCGCACGGTCGTCGTCTTGCCGGCGCCGTTGGGGCCGAGAAACCCGAACACCTCACCGTGTCCCACCTCAAAGGAGACATCGTCGAATGCGATGCGGTCGCCGAACTGCTTCGCCAGATGATCGACCGATAGCGCTCGAGCGCCGCTGCTACCCTGCGTCCGCGCGTCAGCCGCCGGGGGTTTCGCCTCCACGCCAGTCTCTTGCCATGACGAGTCTTTGGGTGCTTCGCAGCGTCCGGACATCCTCCCCCGTCCCACGCCGCTAGTCCCCGGGGGTGATTCGACTGGCACCCGGCTGAGAGACCGCAATCTTCGAGACTGCAATCTTCACGTGGAAGATGAGGGCGACGGCCGCAAGTTCGACGAGCCAGAGGACAATCCCGATGGCCAAGTCCGCACGGGCGTACACCGCCGAACCCCGGGCCAGTCCGTCGAGCAGGCCAAACGTGTTCAGGCCGAAGAAGATCGCAAATGCGATCCGCGCCCAGCGATGTCCGCGGCCGATCAACCAGGCCATCCAAGCCAAAAACCAACCGCGATACCGGCCGCCACCGCTTTCGGTTCAAGTTGGCCTGCTACGACTGCGTGCCACTCGATCTCGGTGAGACCCGGGTTCCTCTTGACGACGTTCGACCTGACGTCGCCGATGGTGGCCAAAATCGTGATCGCAGCAGCAAGCTCAACCACGGCGCCGACGTACATCAGTTTGACCGCATTGAATACCGATCGGTCCGACCGAGGCGCCCTTGGACGCAGACGCATGCTTACCGCGCTGCGCATCAGGTCTAGGCACTCCATCAGCTCTGGCTGGCGCTGGCCTTCTCGGGCGCCCGCCATCAGCACCCCAAGGATCTCCGCCCCGTGCTCACGCCGGAACGACTTGGGATACCACCTCAGCCAGCGGCGATAACCTCGCTCCAATTCGGCGTCGGTCATCCGGCCATCCCCCCCGCCAGACCGAGCCGCGCGAACGCGGCCGCCGCATTAGATTGGAACCGCGGAACCGCGGGTCGACATCGAACCGAAACTCATCGGCGTGTTGCGCCATGGTCCCTCCAATCCGCAGTTCGTGCTCGGTTATGACAGACGGCGGATCGATTCGGCAACTCGCCGGGCGCAGCGCCGCCAGCAGGTGCATCTGCCGGACGGGTGCCTGTCTGTAGGCGCGCTCGTCCGGGCATGTCACGGCGGCCTACCTAAATCAGGAGGGGCCGGCCACCCTTGCCAGCCGCGCGGCCTCGGCCGCACCCTGAGTCCAGGGCTCGCCATGGCCCGGCAGGAGCACGTCGGCCGGGATGCCGTCCAGGACGTTGAGTGACCTGAGCGCCTGCGGGGTGTCGCGGTTGAGGCCCGACGGCATGATCTGCGGGCCGACTCGGCCGGTCAGCGGGTTCCTGGTCACCAGCGCGTCGCCGCTCAGCAGTACCCGCCGTCCCTCCAGCAGCAGCGCGGCACTCCCCGGGGTGTGGCCGGGTGCATGCACCGCCCGGGGCCGCCCCGGCACCTGTAGCGTCTCGCCATCGGCGAAGGTGGACAGCTCACTGATGGGGATGAGCTTGGTGGCCCCCCGGCGTGTGAGCGAGATCAGGGTCCGGTAGAACTCGACCCGCAGCAGGTACGACCTGGCCTTGCCGTCGTTCTTGCCAGGGGTTGCGCCCTTGGCCACCGCTTCGTCCGCCTGGTGGATCCACACCGGCGCCGGGGCGGTGGTGCGGGCACGCTCAGCGAAGCCGGTGTGGTCGCTGTGGGCGTGGGTGATCAGCACGGCATCCAGGTTGTCGAGCCCGCGGCCCAGGGCCGCCAGGGTGCGGACCAGCAGCTCCCAGTCGCGGGGCGCTCCGGCGTCGACCAGCACGAGCTTTCCGGCGTCCTCGATCAGGTAGAAGTTGCAGACGCCCGCTGTCAGCCGGTGAATGCCTTCCCCGACCTGCACGCGGTCACCTCCTGCCTGTGCGATCCTCAGGTCAGGGCAGCATATCCCGCACACGCGAAGGACGCGCTGACCTGACAGAGCACTATTACCGAGTTCCACAACAAGGTGACACGGCGTCGAGGCCGTCACCTGCGGCTTCGCCCACCACAGGCGTCACTTCAACTCTCGACTTTCGCGTGGCGGTGTCCTGCCATGCCTCCGGCAAGCCGCGTAGCTCATGCAAGCCCGTCAGGTTGCGGGCCCTTCCTGCGCGGCCTTCTGCTCCGGGATGGGGGCCAGCGTCAGGGCCAGCAGCGCCACCAAGGGCAGCCCAAGCGTGAGCGTGCTTGGGATCACGAAGGCCACCACCATCAGGACCCAGCCGAGGACGCGCAGGCCAAGTGCCTGGCCTCCTCGCCATGCCAGGAGCCCGGCGGCGTACACGATGCTTCCCAGGCTCACCGCGGCGCCGATCGTCCAGCCCAGCACGAGCGCGTGGTCGTCACCGCCAAGCTGTAGGCCGAGCACGGCGATCCCGAGAGCGCCCACGGCGGTGTCCACCATGCCGGCGGCCAGCCGGACCCGCTGCTGGCTCGGCTCACGCAGCCGGAGGACCCACGGGCCACCTCGACGGCCCAGCGCCCAGGCGATCATCCCGGCCAGGAAGGTGTACGCAAGCAGCACCACCGACCGCTCCATCCATTGGGTGCGGCGCAACCCCGGTGCCAGTGCGGGCGAGACAGCCATAGGTGGGTCATCCACGGTGGGTCCACCGAGCCCGGCCACCCGCTACCAGCCGCGCACCTGCACGTCGTCATTGTAGGCCTGCACCGGCCGCCCGGACAGAAGGCCGCGTGGAACGCTACGCCGCCGGGTGGTCCATCGAGGATCGGTGAGGTTGGCTGGCGACCGAGGATATGGACTGGCAGGCCGGGCTGGTCGCAGGATGACCGTATGGAAGCCACCCCACGGCAGGTGCCCTCGGGCAGCCTGGGCCCGACAGCCCCGGGTGCCCTTGACGTCCGGCGGTCGGGACGGCGGCGGCGTCCCACCGGCCAGTCCCCGCCGCTGCCGCGCAGTATCCAGCCCACCGGCGTCTGGTGGGCGGCCGCTGCGGTGGTGCTCGTAACGCTCGCCAAGGTTGCCTTCGGCCCGGCCCGGCGCAGCCTGGGCGTGGCGGTCACGGTGTGGGATGACGCGGTGGTGGGCTGGCTGGCCGGGCTGCACCTGCCCGGCCTGACCGGCCTTATGGAGACGATCGTGGCCTCCACTGGTTCCGCCGCCGCGATCGGGGTCCTGCGCTGGGGAATCCTGCTGGCGTTGCTGGCGCTGCGGCGTATCCGCCACCTGGTCGTGTTCGTGGGGTCCTTTTTGGCGGTCCTGCTGGCGATCCGCTTGGCGACGGTAGACCGCCCGCGGCCGTTTGGGGTGGACCTACGCGGCAGTTGGGCCGGCTGGGCGATGCCGTCGCGGCCGGTGGCGATCTTCGCCGCGACCCTGACCGGGGTGCTCTACACGCTGGTCCCGGTGGGTCGCTGGAGGCAGCTCGGCAAGTGGGTCGCGGCCGGCCTGGTCGCGGCGTTCGCCCTGGCCCGGGTGGACCTCGGCGTGGACGCTCCCACCGACGCGCTGGTCGGCGCCGTGATCGGTGTTGCGGTCTCGGTGACTGCCTACCGGCTGGTGGTGCCCAGCGAGGTCTTCCCGATCGCCTACCGGCGTGGCCGCAGCGCCCACCTGGACGTGGGCGGGCGCCGCGGCGAGGCGATCCGCCATGCCCTGGCCGAACAGCTGGGGCTGACCGTGCTGGAGGTCAAGCCGTTCGGGCTGTCGGGCTCGGCCGGGTCGACCCCGCTGCGGATCAAGGTCGAGGACGGGGCCGGGAACGCCAGGCATGTGTTCGGCAAGCTCTACGCGCGCAGCCACCTGCGCGCCGACCGTTCCTACAAGTTCGGCCGGGCGCTGCTGTACGGGCGGCTGGAGGATGAGAAGCCGTTCAACACCGTCAGGCGGCTGGTGCAGCAGGAGGACTACGCGCTGGCGCTGATGCAGCGGGCCGGCCTGCCCAGCCCGGAGCCGTACGGTGTCGCCGAGCTCACCCCCGAGCGGGAATACCTGATCGTGTTTGAGTTCCTCGATGGCGCCAGCGAGATCGGTGAGGCCGAGGTCGACGACGCGATCATCGACCAGGGGCTGGCCATCGTCCGAAAGCTCTGGGACGCCAACCTCGCCCACCGTGACATCAAGCCGGCCAACCTGCTGATCCGCGACGGCAAGCTCTACCTGATCGACGTGTTCTTCGCCCAGTTGCACCCCAGCCCGTGGCGCCAAGCGGTCGACCTGGCCAACATGCTGCTGTGCCTGGCTCTGCGATCCAGCCCACAGCGGGTCTACCAGCGGGCGCTGCGGCGCTTCTCGGTCGGCGAGATCAGCGAGGCGTTCGCCGCAGCCCGCGGGCTCGCGCTGCCGTCTCAGCTCCGCCGAATGATGCGAGACGAAGGGCGCGACCTGCACGGCGAGTTCGTGCGGCTGCTGCCTACCCCGCCCCGCCCGATCGGCGTCCAGCGCTGGAGCGCACGGCGCGTTGGGCTCCTGCTTTTGGTCCTGCTGGTGCTGATCCCCGCCGCCGTCCCGATGGCCTGGGTGTTCGCTCGCTCAAGCGGGAACCCGAGCGTTGGGGCGGCCGTCAGCGGCGGGAACGGGTCCTGCACCCAGCTCGAGGAGCTGTGGCTGCAAGCGCAGGCCGTGCCGTCGGCCTCCTTCATCCCGTGCGTCCAGGCGTTCCCCGCAGGCATCCACGGCGCGCTGCGCGTCCGCAACGGCGAGTCGGTCCTCCAATTCGACCGCGCCAGCGTCGACATCAAACTCAATATCGCTGAGTGGCCACAAGTAACCGCCACGGCCGGCAGCGTGACGGTCCGGCTCACGGCAACGTGCGCGGTCCAGACGACCCAAGCGGGGCAGACCATCGCGCCAGGCGTCAGACGCTTCCAGCTCGAAGGACCCCGTCGCACATCCGAAGTGGTCGACGTCTTTCCCGGCGGCTGTGTCACCTACCGGCCAGAAGCCGACGATGGTGCGTCGGCCGCGCTGCTGGACCAGGCCCAGCGGGCTGTGTCCTTGCGGACCCGTGATGACCTGCGCCAAGCCCTCCGGCGCCGCTCCGGCGGCAGGCTTGACCTTGACCCCCCAGCAGCGTGAGTCGGGAACGGCTGCCGAGACCAGGCCTTCCTGCTCCCACCAGACCTGCGCGACTGGCTCCCGCAAGGCCACCTCGCCTGGTTCATCCTCGACGTCGTCGACCAGCTCGACCTTCAGCCCTTCTATCGCCAGCATCGCGACGACGGGCACGGCCATCCCGCCCTACGACCCCAAGCTCCTGCTCGGCGTGCTGCTGTACGCCTACTGCATCGGCGTGCGCTCCTCGCGGCAGATCGAGCAGGCTGGCGCGGCTGCGGCAGGCAAGGCGGTCACCACCTTGGAGCAGGTGATCGTCGCGGCCGAGCTGACCCAGGACGCCAACGACGTGCACCAGCTCGACCCCATGCTGCACGTGACCGCTGCCACGCTGGCCGCCGCCGGGATCGAGGAGCGGCCCAGGGCGCTGCTGGCCGACTCGGGCTACTGGTCGATCGACAACCTCGCCACCATCCAAGGCGCTCCCGAGCTCTACATCCCACCGGCCAGGCACGGCCGCCAGGGCAAGCCCCGCAAGGACGGCAAGCTCTCGGCATCCCGGAGCGACGGGCTCCGCGCCGCCATGAAGGCCAAGCTCAAGGCCGTCGACCAGCCACCTGATCCCGTCGCCCGAGACTCCAGAGCGCCTGGGACGATCAGCGACATGGCGGCGCGTCCTTTGAGCAACGCCCTGTCAATTTAATTTGAGCGTCAACTCGGCTGGACACGGCCAGATCCCCACGAAACAGGTGGAGCCGGGAATTCCCGGCTCCACCTGTGCGGAGCACGCGACCCCGCGACTGCTCAGCACGCGTTGATGGCCAGGAACTCCTGGACGCGGTGCACGGCGCCGCCGGCGACGGTCAGCGTGAAGTAGTAGGTGTGCACCGACCCGCTCATCAGGCGCGCGTCAGCGGCCAGCTTGGCGAGCTGCTGGCTGACGGGCGCCTCACAGTCACCACCGCGCAAGTCCAGGCGCAGATCACTGGCCAGCGGCAAGGTCCGCAGCCGCGGGTTCTGGTTGCGGACCCAGACGCTCAGGTACTGCGCCTGGACGCGTGGCTTGCCGTCGGCGATGGCCGCGTCCACGGCGGCTTGGCCGGAAAAGACCTGGACCACGTCCACCACCAGCCGGCTAGTGCCGCCCTCATAAGGAATCTCGACCCGAGGGATGTAGGCGTCGTAGCGGCCGTCGGCCAGCACCGGACGCGGCGCATAGTCCACAACCGGGCCAGGGTCGGTGGGGCGCTTCGGTGGCTGGGTACCGGAGACGGGCTGCTGGGGCGTTACGCTCGTGGGTGCAGCTGCAGTCACCGGCGAGGCCGGCGCTGCGGACGGGTGGGCGGTGGAACGGGCGATGAAGGAACCGGTAGCGGCGACGGCGGCGGTGAGCACAACGGCGGCGATGATGCGGACTGGTCGCATGGCGACCTCCCCCGATAAAGCACGACCCCTGCGGGTCCTAGGCATCAGCCTGGCGGGAGCCGGTCACGGCGAGGCGACAGGCGAGCGTCACGGCAGGCGCGAACCGGACTCGACCCAGTCGCGATCGTCAATCAGAACGAGCACGCCGGCTGAGTGCCGAAGGCGTTTCCGCAACGGGCTGGTACGAGTCACAGCGCGTTGACACTCACCGGGTGTTGCTAAGGGGTCCCCGCGCAGCAACGTTTCCTGCCAGGACGAGTCCGCGCAGGTCCGGCGTTCTGACCTCGGCAAGGTTATCGAGCGGGGACCCCTAAGCACCCAGTTAGCGGGTCGAGTGGTGGGAGCTGGCCGGGTGATCGGCGATGAGCTGGGCGAGGTGCTCCAGCAGGTGTGGTGGGCCGCCGATGCCGTGCTCGGCGCGCAGGCGGGTGTGGTCCAGGTCGCCGACGGCAGCGTGGAACCCGGCCCCGGTGGCGTCCATGACAACGGTGGCGGTGTCGTCGACCAGTTCGGCGACGGTCACGCGCCTGGGTCGGGCGCGCCGGGCTGGGCTCACGGGCCTCTGGCCGCGCCAGCGATGCTGGCGGCGCCGGGGATGGCAAGGTCGGCCAGGATTGACCCGGGGGCGCGCAGCAACGGCATGAGCACGCCGACCGGGTCACGCTGCTGCGCCCGGGCGGTGGCCAGCACGCTGGACAGCACCTGCCAGGTCTGGGCTCCCGTCCAGGTGCGGTTGCCGCCCAGCTCTTGCGGCACACGACCGCGGGCGGATTGCATGCTCGGCGCGCCAGTTGGTCGCCTGCACCCCGGCACACAGCAGGAAGGTGAACAGGGCGTCGCGTTCGCGGCCGAGATGGTCCAGCAACCGCCGGTTGGGTGGATAGACGGTGCACCCGGCAACAAGCCGGTCGACCGCGGCGCCGAGCCGCTCGGCCTCGGCCGCGAGCTGGGCAGCGTCCAGCTCGCCGGCGTCACGCTGGTCGCGGGCCGCAAGCGCGCGCTGGAGGATGCGGCGGACCGCGTGCGGGGTCTTGGCCTGGGCTCGCCAACCTCCGCGGAGCGGCACAGGTAGCAGTTGTCGCGTTCAAGCTGGCGAAATGTCGGGTGTGGTGTCGGGCATGGTTGACAATCGGGCTGGCGGCATCGTCCCGACGTTACGGAGGACGCCAGTGGCCTACAGACTGACCGCGCTCATCGGTGACCGCCGGGTCCTGGCCGAGGTGGCTGCCGAGCTGCCAGCGGCCCAGGCGGTCGAGCTGGGGGCAGGGATGTCGCTCCTGCCGCTGACCACACCGGTCCTGGAGCAGGTGCCCACCGGCCCGCCCGGCAACCGGCCGCTACGGGGTTCGATTCGCTCATGCCCGGCCTGGCTCGCCTGGCGGCGCGATGCTCAAGGGTCGGGCCGCTGCTGTACGCGGAGGCCCAGACCTATGGCGGTCCCGGATCGCAGGCGGTCGTCGCCTGGCGGGACGGGCAGGTGTGGGCGGGGCCCGTGCTGACCCAGGACGCGGTTGAGGGCCGCCAGGCTGAGGGCTTCGTGACGGTCCACGGGTTGCACGACCGGGCGATCAACCGGGGCCTTCGCCATCTGGGCGTCCGAATCGCTCCGGACAACCTCGACGGGGTACGCCGACGAGTTCGACATGATCGGCTTGGGGCCTCCCACGGGGCGCCGGTTCACCGAGGATTGGGCTTCAACCGCGATATCGGGTAGATTCCGCCTTAGCAGACCGTTCGAGGGATTACCGTCGGCAGGCTGCTGGCGGTAGGCGTCCCGGTGCTGTCGAAGCGCCCGCGCTCGCCGGAGGCTCTGCCGGCCGCTTGGCCACAAGGACAAGGAGACCGCCATAAGGTTTCTGCCGTCTGACCTCGATGTCCCTGAGCTGCTTGAGACCGACCGGTTCCGAATCCGCCCGCTCACCATCCACGACCTGGTCAAGGACTATGACGCGGTCATGACCTCCCGCGAGCACCTCTGGGACCAGTTCGGCCAGGCGTGGGGCTGGCCCTCGGAAGACCTGACCTTGGAGCAGGACCTCATCGACCTGGCCTCGCACCAGAAGGAAGCCCAGCGGCGCTCGTCGTTTGCCTATGTGGTCATGCGCCCAGACGAGCGAGTGCAGCTCGGCTGCGTGTACATCGCCCCCTCCCACAAGCAAGGCTTTGACGCCGCAGCCGCCCTGTGGGTCCGGGCCAGCGAGGTGGGCGGCGACCTGGACGAGGTGCTGTATGCGACCGTGCGGCGCTGGCTTGCGGATCGCTGGCCGTTCACTCTGGTTGCCTGGCCTGGCCGGGAGCTGCCATGGAACCACTACGACGCGCTGCCCGACCGGTGACCGACGAGCAGGGGCGCATGCTGGCCGAGCCGGCACGCTAAGGAGTTCCGCATGACTAGCTTGTCCGAGAGTTGCGGTGGGGGTGCGCCGGGCCGGTAGGTTCCCCGACGTGTACGTGGATGCTGTGCTGGGCGGGCTGTACCAGCTGATCGCCCGCACCTGACCCAGAAGCAGCGCCGCCTGCTGGCCGGCGGCGCCGCCAGAGCGATCGGGCGTGGCGGTGGCGCGCGGATGGCCAGGATCAGCGGGCCGCCGAGCGCCAGCCGGGCCTGCTGGAAGCGCTGGTCGACCGATGGGCAGGGCGCTGTCCCCGACGGCTAGGCGGCTGCTGGTCACCGCCGATGCGGCGGGTCCAACGGCTACCGGGTACGGGCGTGGAAGACCGAGCTGGCCCGCTTGGCGGCCGAGACCGGCCTCCAGGTGAGGGTGTGCCACTTCCCGCCGGGCACCTCCAAGTGAACAAGGTCGAGCATCGGCAGTTCAGCCACATCTCGATGAACCGGCGGGACCGGCCGCTGGTGTCACACGAGGCGATCGTGGAGCCGATCGCGGCGACCCGGACCCACGCCGGCCTCAAAGTCCGTGCCGAGCTCGACCAAGGCAGCTACCCGCTGGGCGTCAAGGTCTCCGACCGCGAGCTGGCCGCGGTGCCGCTGCGCCGCCACGACCTGGCACGGGGAGTGGAACTACACCGTCCTCCCCGCCGCCGCATAGCCACACCCGAGCTGCTCCTGCCCCCACCGCCACCCCGCTACCGCGGGCCGCCCCCGTGTCGCCGATCGCGCCGCCGTGGCCGGCATCGTCTACCAGACTGCACCACGTGCTGCTGGACGAACTCGGCCGCCAGGGCCAGCCCGGCGGGTCGCGGGCGAGCCTGGACAGCCTGAGCATGCGCGCCAGCAGGGCGAGCTAACGGCCCGACCCCGACGCGCCGCCCGGCGGCGGCCGCCTCGCTGTAACCGTTGTTCGCCTGCCGGACCTAGATCCGGTGATGATGGACGATTGGGGCGGGAAGGGAGCGGCGGGGTGACCGACGACGAGCAGCGCTTCCGGGTCCTGTACCGGCAGCACTACGCGCGAGTGCTTGCCTACGCGCTGCGGCGAGTCGGACCCGACCGCGCGCAGGATGTCGTCGCTGAGGCGTTCCTGGTGGCGTGGCGCCACATCCGCAAGGCACCAGCGGACCCGTTGCCGTGGCTGTACCGGCTGGCCAGGAATGCCGCGGCCAACGAGGGACGTGCCCAGCGCCGCGGTGTCCGGCTGCAGGAGCGCGCCAGGGCGGGGGCAGCCACGATGCTGGCCGGCGCGCTTGCCACAAGCGACCACGCCGAGCGGGTCGGCGAGACCGACTGGGTGCTGGCCGCCCTGTGGCGGCTCAGCCCGCGTGACCAGGAGGCGCTGCGGTTGACGATCTGGGAGGACCTGGACATTGCAACCGCCGCCGCGGCGATGGGCTGCTCGACCGCGGCGATGAAGGTCCGGGTGCATCGCGCCCGCCGGCGGCTCGCCAGGCTGCTCACTCGGTCCCAGGCAGACGGCTCGGAGGCATCTTCATGAGCTTTGACGACGACCGCACGCTCGCCTTGCTGGCCGAGCGCAACCCCGTTCCGGCCGGCTTGGTGGCCGGGCTGGCCGACAGCCCGGAAGCCGAGGCCCTGCTGGAGCAGATCCTCACCACCCAGCCCCGGCCCCAGCCGCGGCCCCAGCCGCGGCCGCGGCCGCGGTCATTCCAATGGGCTCGGCGGCTCCCGCTGGCCGGGACGGCCGCCCGGCGGCGCGGGCTGCTTGTGGCCGCGGCGATGCTGGTCGCCGCGGCCGTGCTCGCCGTCGGCGTGCTCAGCCCGTTCGACGTGCCGTTCCTGAGCCGTGGCACGCCGGCCTTCGCGGCGACGCCACCGCTGCTGTCGTTCGACCGGTCGGGGATGCCGGACACCAAGACGCTGCTGGAACGGCTGGCCGGCAAGGCCTCGGCGCAGCCCCCCGCTCCAGACAGCGGGGCGTTCGACTACGTGCAGGTGCAGGCGTGGTACCTGGACAGCGCGATCAGCGGCGGCCAGACGACCTCGGCGTTGGTACCGACGCTCGCCGAAGCCTGGACCGCGCAGGACGGCTCCGGCCGGTCACGGACGGTCAAAGGCCACGCGGAGGTCGAGCGGGTCGGCAGGAAGGAGACGCTCAAGGCGGTCCTTGCCGGGACCGGTGCGGCCGAGGTCACCGTCTTCGGTGAGGGTGGGACCTCGAAGCTGCCCCTGATCGACCTGTCACGGCTGTCGACCGATCCCAGCGTTCTGGCCAAGCAACTGCTTCGTAACGAGGGGACGCTCAGCTACAACCCGGACCCCGCAGGCGCTCCGGTCTGGTTTCAGCGGGTCCAAAACGTCACCGCGCTGTACCGCCGGCAGGTCGTCCCGCCACGGCTGCAGGCCGCGCTGCTGCGGGTGTTGGCAACCACCCCCGGCCTGGTCGTTTTTGGCCGTGGGCACGACCGGGTCGGCCGTGCGGTGGTCGCGGTCGGCTTCGACTCCATCGCGAACGGCCGGCCGGCGCGCTACGAGCTGCTGCTGGATCCGCGCTCCGGGGCGCTGCGCGGCTTCGAGGAGGCGGTCACCACGCTGATGGTCAACCCGCAGACCGGGCGTGACTACCTCAACGTGCGGATCCCGGCGCTGGTGGAGTCCCAGACCTTCCTGGCAAGCGGGCATGCCCGCGACGACCGCACGCGCCCGTGACGATGAATGATGAATCAGGCACCCAGGGTAGGGTGGCGCAGCGCGGTGCAGCGGGCGGCGGGCCGGGCCGCCGCCTGCGACCGGGCGGCCGTCGACAGCGACCACGGGATCACCTCGCGGATCCTGCTGGGAACGAACGCCTCGTCCGCGCCTCCGCGCTCGGCAACGGCGCCGCTGCACAGTGTCATCGTCCTGCCGCTGTGAGGAGCGCCCGTTTACTTGTTGACTGAACTATCTGGCGCGTAATGCCTGCTCAGCAGCCATGCGGTGGATGTGATAGACATCCCCGGCATGGACACCGACGACAGCTAGAGCCCTCGAGGAACATGGCGGCCATGGTCGTGCCGCAAGCCGGCCGGGTGGTCGCCACCGGCGACGCGTGGGAGCCCTACCGGCTCGTTGACCCAGACGGTGTGGCGGTCGAGGCGGTGGCGGTGATCGCCGGGCGGAAGCGCGGGGTGACCTCGTGCCCGGCGACACGACTGGCATCTCGCTTGCCTTCGTCTGCCCCGCGAAGGGTATGGATTCGGCTGCGGCAGGAGCCAACCTGCTCACAACAGCAACTGGGCGAGCTCCTCGAGCAGGACGGTCACCCGTTGTGCCTGGTCGGGGTCGTCAACGGCGTGCGAGATGGCGTGGTCGATGCGGCGGCTCGCACGGGTCATGATCGCCCGCTTGGCAGCCTCGGAGACCCGCACGCGGGTCCGCCGCCCGTCGGCGGGGTCGGGTGCGGTTTGAACCAGTCCGCGCTGTTTGAGTCGGGCGACCGAGACCGACACGTGGCTTTGCACGAAGCCGGTGCGCGCCTGGATCTCGCTGACCGAGCTGCCGGGGTGGGTGAGGGCGTCTTCGAGCACGGCCAGCTCTCCCGGGGTCAGCGACGGGTCGCCAGCCTGGGTGGTGACAGCGCGCGACAGCTCGAGCAGCCGCTTGCCGAGCCGGTGCAGTTGTCCACCGTCCACGCCGGCATCTTACATCGCTGCCGAAACATCGCCCACGATGTATCGTTACCGATACACAAACATCACCTGGTCCGGGAGGCGGGCGATGGCGTCCCAGGAGTCGTTGACCAGCATGGCCAAGACCGCCCTTGGGATGGCGCGGGTGCGAGCGCAGGAGAGCCGCCGGCCAGACCGGCTCTTCGACGACCCCTACGCCGCGGCGTTCCTGGCCGCCGCCCCAGGCGCCTTCCCCGAACAGCAGGCGGTCTCCGGCGGGCTGGCCTCACTGGGGGCGCTGTTCTTCTTCCACGGCGTTATCCGCACCCGCTTCTTCGACGACTACCTGCTCGCCGCCACCACCGCAGGGTGCCGTCAGGTGGTGCTGCTGGCCGCCGGGCTGGACACCCGCGCCTTCCGACTGGCCTGGCCCGACGGCGTCCGGCTGCTCGAACTCGACCTCCCCGAGGTGCTGGCCTTCAAGGAGCAGATCCT
>WNGA01001250.1_pt1 | contig 47944 bp, 41 predicted proteins | sample 5400061 | NCBI WGS metagenome assembly WNGA01 (sample SAMN13153366, study PRJNA577476) | soil metagenome | isolation source: 100 cm soil or saprolite under grassland replicate 2 | place: USA:California | collected 2016-06-15
ATATCTCGGTCTGTACGAGCTGGTGAAGGAGTACTTCGAGGCGCACCCCCTCCCCGAGCGTGGACGGGGAACGATCAAGGTGCCCGAGTGGAGGTTCCCGGGGAACCTTCGGGTCGAGCGACGGCTGAAGGCCGCCGAGCGCGCGGTGAAATACGCCGACACTCTCGTGTCGCACCTGCCGAAGTCCAAGCGGATGCGTGATCTGATCGGCCGGGTGGACCGGGACAAGGGCCGCGTCGAGTTCATCCGCCGATACGCCGACCTGTACGGGGCCTACACCGAGGCCGAGGTCATCTACACCGACGACCGGACGCTGGAGCTGTTCCGTTCCCTTTCCGAGGATGATCGAGAGCGGTTCCCGTTCGATGCCACGGCCCTCAACTGGCACCACTATCTGGTCGACGTGCACTGCCCGGCGGTCACCATCGGCCTCCGGGCGCTGTCCACCGCTCGGGTCAAGCCCAAGGTCCAGATCCGAGAGCGCGAGCAGCTCGTGCTGGCCCTGTTCGACATGGAGGGGACCCTCCTCCCCTCGAACGTGGTGGAGTCTTACGTGTGGGCGCGCATGGCGGACCTGCCTCTCGAGGAGTGGCCCGAGGAGCTGTTCTCGGTGTTCTCCCGGATCCCCTCGTACCTGATGGCGGATCGCCGCGATCGGGGCGAGTTCCTCCGAACCTTCTTCCGGAGGTTCGAGGATGCATCAGTCGAGCGGGTGGACCAGCTGATCGACGACGTGGTGGCGGAGTTCATGCTCCAGAAGCTGTCCGCTGCGGCGGTGCGGCGGATCCGCGAGCACCGAGCCGCCGGGCACCGAACCATCCTGATCACGGCCGCGGCCGAGCCGTTCGTCCGCCCGTTGGCCCCCCTGTTCGACATGGTGATCGCGGCAAAGCTCGCCGTGGAGGATGGACGGTACACCGGCTACCTGGCCGAGCCGCCACTCGTCGGCGAAGCTCGTGCCGCGTGGCTGCGCCGGTACGCAGAAACGGAGGGCGCCGACCTGAAGGCCTCGTACGCCTACGCCGACAGCCACTCCGATCTAGCGCTCCTTCGGGCCGTGGGGAACCCGGTCGTCGTCTCGCCCGACGCCGCGCTGTTGCGGGTGGCCCGGCGCCGGCGATGGCCGATCGAGGAGTGGGAGATGTCGGGAGGCATGCCCAGGGTCCGATTCCCCAGGCCGGCGGTGCGGTGATGGTGAGGGAGGCGGCATGACCATCCAGGCCCTCGAGCTGTTCCGATCGGCCCCTCGCTACCTCACGGCGAGGGCCGTGGGCCAACGGGTCCCGGGCCTGGTGTCGGGGCCGCTCGCACCGCTTCGGTTCGTGAACAAGCGAGACCCGGAACTGCCCGGGCCGGGCTGGGCACGGGTCCGGCCCCTCCTTTCGGGCATCTGTGGCTCGGACCTCGCCACCATCTCGGGGCAATCGAGCTTCTACTTCTCGCCCCTGGTGTCGATGCCGTTCGTCCCGGGCCATGAGGTCGTGGGGGAGCTCGTGGACGATGTGGACGGCCTGGCGGCCGGCGGCCGCGTCACGCTGGAGCCGGTGCTGTCGTGCGCGGCCCGCGGCATCGAGCCGATGTGCTCGTCCTGCACGGAGGGACGGTTCGGCCGGTGCGACAGGGTCACGACCGGGCACGTCTCGGCGGGCCTGCAGACCGGGTTCTGCGCCGACACCGGCGGAGGGTGGAGCCGGATGTTCGTGGCCCATCGCTCGCAGCTGCACCCGGTGCCCGACGGCCTGTCCGACCGGCGGGCCGTACTGGTCGAACCGCTCGCGTGCGCGGTCCACTCTGCGCTTCGCGCGACCGTCCGGGCGAACGCCGACGTGCTGGTGATCGGGGCCGGTACGGTGGGGATCCTGACGCTCGTCGCCCTGAAGGAGCTGACCCGCGCGGGGAGCGTCGTGGTCGTGGCCAAGCACAAACGACAGCGGGAATGGGCGGAATCATTCGGCGCGACCGACGTCGTGTCTCCCGGCGAGGCCATCAACGAGGTCCGCCGTTCCACCAGGGCATTGAAGCTGAAGCCCGAGCGGGGAAGTCCCTTCCTCCTCGGTGGGGTGGACGTCGCGATCGACTGCGTGGGGTCCAAGGGGTCGCTCGACCTCGCGCTCCGCACGACCAGGGCCGGGGGCCGAGTCGTCCTTGCCGGGATCCCGGTGGCCGGGGTGGACCTCACGCCGCTGTGGTTCCGAGAGCTCGAGCTGATGGGGGCGTACACCGGTGGCGTCGAGGAGCGAGGGCGCGGGTCGAGGCCGAAAGGGTCGTCGAATGCCGACGGGACATCGGCCGGGACATCGGCGTTCGACATCGCCACCCGGATCGCCGCCGAAACGCCCCTCGACGGGATCGTTGGAGCGACGTATCCGCTCCGGCGGTGGCGGTCGGCCATCGACCATGCGCTCGGGGCCGGGCGGCTGGGGACGTTGAAGGTCGCGTTCGACCTGCGAGCTGAATAAGGAGGAACGTGTGGGCAGACCTGGGTTCGTGTTGGAGGTGGATGAGCGGACGCCGCCGCTCTTGGTCCACGAGGGCGAGGGGTTCCGGCTCCAGAAGTTCCCGCTGGGATCGCGGGTGATCTATCCGCCGGACGCGCTCCCCGGGATCAAGGATGTCCGTGGGGCGATCCGCCGTGCCCTTGCCGAGCCGCACGACTCCGAGCCGCTCGAGGCGCTGCTGAAGCCGGGCATGAAGCTCACGATCGCGTTCGACGACATCTCGATCCCCCTGCCGCCGATGCAGGAGCCCGACGTCCGCCAGCTGGTCCTGGAGGAGGTCATCGAGCTCGCGGCGCGCAAAGGCGTCGAGGACCTCAAGCTGATCGTGGCCAACTCTCTCCATCGTCGGATGACCGGAGACGAGATCAAGCACGCGGTCGGGGAGCGGGTGTTCCGCTCGTTCTACCCGCGGGACCTGACGAACCACGATGCCGAGGACCATGCCAACCTCACGTACGTCGGCACCACCGACAAGGGCGAGGACGTCGAGATCAACAAGTGGGCCGCCGAGTCCGACCTCATCGTGTACGTGAACATCAACCTGGTAGCCATGGACGGTGGGCACAAGTCGGTCCCCGTGGGTCTGGCCAGCTACCGGGGGGTCCGGCCCCACCACAACGTGAGCACGATGCTGCACTCCAAGTCGTACATGGACCCGCGGCCCGGTCACTCCGCCATCCACGACTCGTGCGCGCGGATGGGTGAGCTCCTCAAGGACAACGGCGTCCGCACCTTCACCATCGAGACCACGCTGAACAACGAGGTCTTTCCCGAGCCGTTCGGGTTCATGAACAAGCGCGAGTGGGAGTGGTCGCTGAAGGAGCAGGCCACCTACCTGGCGGCGAGGAAGGCGAATGACACGGCCCCCCCGAAGCTCCGTCACCAGGTATGGATGCGGGTGCTGGCCCCCTACGGCGTGACCGGGATCAACGCGGGAGACACGGAAGGGGTGCACGAGCGGACGCTGGCCCGGCTGCACCAGCAGCAGCTCACCGAGGTGAACGGCCAGAGCGACGTGATGGTCGTGGGCCTTCCGTTCATAGGGCCGTACAACGTGAACTCGATCATGAACCCCATCCTGGTGCACTGCCTGGGGCTCGGATATCTGTTCAACATGTACCGGAACAAGCCTGTTGTCCGCCCGGGCGGGGCCATGATCATGTTTCACCCCGTCCCCTGGGAGTTCCACCAGGTCCATCACCCTTCTTATGTGGACTTCTTCGAGGAGGTCCTGTCACAGACCACCGACCCCTCGACGATCGAGTCGAAGTACGAGCAGCAGTACGCCACCGATCCCTGGTACATCCACCTCTATCGCAAGAGCCACGCGTACCACGGCGTGCACCCCTTCTACATGTGGTACTGGGGAGCGCATGCTTTGGATTACCTGGGCGACGTCATCGTGGTGGGAGGCAACCCGAAGGCCTGCGAGCGCTTGGGGTATCGGGCCGCGACCTCCTTCCGAGACGCGCTGGAGATGGCGGGTGACACGGTCGGGCGTTCGCCGTCGATCACGTACCTTCACGTGCCACCCCTGGCCATCGCGGACGTGCGCTGATGGCTCGCACCAGGAAGCGCTCGCTGGCCGACCAGGTCCGAGAAGTCGCTGATGGATGGCGGTGGGGTCGCCGCCCGGTGGCCCCTCGGGCCGCCGAGGCGCATACGCCGCCCGCCGAGCCGTGGTCGTTCCCCACGGATTGGGCACGGACCCCGGCCGGACGTGCCGCCCGCGACATCGTGCTCTCGGGCGTGATGAAGCCCATCGTCTGGAACGAGACCTCGCCGGACGTGTTCGGCCTGGACAACCTGGAGGCCGTGCAGCCGCCGGTGATGTTCATCAGCAACCACTCGAGCCATCTCGACGCGACGCTCATCCTGACGACCCTTCCCCTCAAGTGGCGGAACAAGACGGCCACCGCCGCGGCCAAGGACTACTTCTTCGACGTGTGGTGGCGGTCGGCGTTCACGGCGCTCGTGTACGGCGGGTTCCCCATCGAGCGGGGCGGCGGGGAGCGGGCCACGGACAAGGCCAAGGAGCTGATCGGGGATGGCTGGAACCTCATCGTCTTCCCCGAGGGCACGCGCTCGGCCGACGGTTGGATGCAGCGGTTCCGGCACGGAAGCGCGCGACTGGCCATCGACATGGACATGCCGGTCGTGCCGATCGCCATCATCGGCGCTTATGCAGCGATGCCGAAGGGCCGGTTCTGGCCCAAGCCCGGTCGTCCTCCGATCCGCATCCGTTACGGTGGGCCGCTCAGGCCGAGCGAGGGCGAAACCCACCAGGCCCTGTCGCTTCGGATGCAATCGGCCATCGCGGAGCTGTTCGACGAGGATCGCTCGAGTTGGTGGGAGGCTCGCCGGCGCGCGGTCACGGGCGCTACCCCCAAGCTCAGCGGGCCGTCGGGCCCGAAGTGGCGCCGGACGTGGGAGGGATCACGGGACCTCTCCCGTCGGGGAAGGCCTCCGGCGTGGCGATGAGCCCAGGAGCGCGATGACCAGGACCGGGGGCGCCCGGCGAAGGGACCTGCTGATCGAGGAGGCCATCCGCCATTTCGGCCGGGATGGGTACAACGGCGCGAGTCTGGATGCGATCGCATCGGCCGCGGGGATCCGCAAACAGACGCTGCTGTACTACTTCCCCACGAAGGAGGCCCTCCTCGAGGCGAGCCTCGCGGCGGCGGGCCAGCGGCTGGCCGAGGCGCTCACCGAGGCCCTGGCCGGCAAACAGACCTACTGGGAACGGGCGGAGGGGGTGATCCACGCCGTGTTCCACCTGGCCGAGCAGTGGCCGGAGTTCCCCATGTTCGTCCGGGAGGCCGGCCGGCTCGGGCCCGAGGCCTTCGAACGGTTCGCCGCGGTCCTTGATCCGCTCCGCATCCGGGCCATCGCGTTCCTGGAGACCGGGATGAAGGAAGGTCAGATCCGCCGGCAGGACCCGGCGCTGCTGCTGTTCACGCTGTACACGGCGGTGGTCGGCTCGCTCACCGAGGCCAGCGTGCTGAGCGCGGTCGTGGGGATGGACAAGGGCCGCGCATCCCTGCACCGCAGGGAGCGAGAGGTCATCGCGTTCGTCCGAGGAGCGCTGACGCCCGAAGACGCGGCGCCTGCCAGTTAGTGCATTGCACCCTTCTGGCTCGTGCCTATGGCGGGTTGCTGTAGAGCGCGAAGAGCCGCTCGCTGCCTCATGAGATGGAGGGTCGCGAGCTACTTCCGAGCGTTGCCTCAGATGGGCAAGGCCTCGTAGACCTCGACGGGCAATGCTATGCCCTTCAGGGAGACCGCCCCGAGTTTCCGGAAGTCCACGTCGTCTCGGTTCCCGGCGAGTCGGACGACATCTGAATCCACGAGTGTCTGGCCCGGTTCTGCGGCTCCGGCAAGGCGGGCTGCAAGGTTGACGGTACGGCCGAAGTACTCGCCGTCCTGAAAGATCACGGGTCCAACGGCGACACCGGCGTGGGCGGGTGGTAGACCGACATCCCCGGTGCGACGGCCCACCTCGATCGTCGCGAGCACGGCAGCGCCGGGATCGCGGAACGACGACATGACGCCGTCACCGAGCCACTTCACCGCCCTCCCGTCGCGTTGCCCGACCTCCTCCTGCACGAGCCGGCCGAGGTCGGCCGCGAGCCTTGCAGCTGTCTCGTCGCCTCCTTCCTCGGTGAGCCGCGTGTAGCCCGTGAGGTCGAGGAACGCGAACGCCGTCGGACGTTCGGGCCGTTCATACAGGCCCATCGCCTCGATCGCGCTCTCCAGGTGCTGCACCCCGTCGTCGGTCCACACCCGCTCTTGCTGGCGGCGGTAAACGGCGAGCATGAGCTTCTCCATGGCGGGCGCGAGCTCGACCCCGATCAAGTTCACTGCATCGATCATCTCGCCTTGGCTAAGGCCGGCCTCGAGGCGCGGCAGCTCGATGAAGCGGTGGAACATGTCGCCCTCCGTCTCGGCGATCCGGCCGATCGACTCCGCGTAGACCCGCAGAGCCCGAGCATGTGTTCGCCAATCGACCCCAGCTTCCATAGCGACGCGTGGGAACTCGAGCATCGAAATGAGGTCCTCCGGGGCCGGATCTCCCGGCTCGGGGCGAACCTTGCCTAGAGCCTCCTCGAACGAGAGGACGAGATCGACGGAGAATCCGGTCTCATCGGCCACCTCCGCGTACGTACGCGACGAGAGGGCGGCCCAACGGTAGTGGGTGCCCTCCATGAAGGCGAGTGAGAAGCGACGTTCCCGGATCGCACGGGCGATCGCTTCGATCGAGAGTCCGCCCAGATCGGATGACCGAACGAACCGAACCTTGTACACGTCTGCATCAGAAAACGTCCCGTCGTCCGCGGCCGCCACGATCCCAAGATCCACTAGTCGCTCGACGAAGGCTGCGGGCACACCTGCCCGGTCGGCCAACTCATTCGGGCTGCGGGCGGTCACGGTGAACGCATGATATGCCCCGTCCCGGATTGGCCTAATTCGAACTCGTCTCCGGAAGCAAGTCGGGATCTTTCACTGAGGACCGAGCGGTGCTTAGGGGCAGGTCAGGAGTAGTACTCGATGATCAATCGCTCCTCGATGGGGACCGGGAGCGGGATCTCGTCGCGTTCGGGCATGCGGGAAAGCGTGCCCTTCACCTCGTCCTTGTTCCGATACAGGTACACGGGGGGCTCGGGCGTGATCTCGAGGGCTTCACGGACCGAGACGAGGTTGCGGCCCTTCTGGCCGACCTCGATCGTCTGACCCGGCTTCACCTGCGCGCTGGGAACGTCGATCCGCCGTCCATCCACGAGCACGTGGCCATGTGACACGAGCTGGCGAGCCTGGCGCTGGGTCAGCGCGAACCCCAGGCGAAGGACGATGGCGTCCAGCCGGGTCTCCAACTGCCGGATGAGCTCCTCGCCGGTCACGCCGGTCCGCCGGGAGGCCCGGTCGTAGTAGACGCGCATCTGGCGCTCCCCGACACCGTAGATGGCACGGAGCTTCTGCTTCTCCAGGAGCCGGACCTGGTACTCGGATAGGCGCTTGCGGCCCCGGCCGTGTTGCCCCGGCGGATAGGGACGCTTGTTGGCCGGGCAGTTGGGGCGGCCGCAGAGCGGCGCGCCGACCCGGCGGCAGGTGCGATGAGCGGGACCGAACTTGTCCATGCGGCCAATCAGCGTACCAATCGGGAAGGGCGTTCGACCGTGGCCGATAGCATCGCGGGCAATGGACATCGCCGACAGGATCGCGGGAAGCGTGCTGGGGCTGGCGCTCGGCGACGCCGTGGGCGCTCCTTTCGAGGGCAAGCGGGCGGCGGAGGTCCCCGACCCGTTGCCGGCGCTGGAGCTGCCGTGGATGGGTCTGCCACCGGGCTCGACCACTGACGACACGGCCATGGCCCGCAACCTGGTCCGAAGCCTGACCGCTCGCGGGGAGCTCGACCCGGACGACCTGGTGGCCCGGCACCTGGCGTGGTACCGATCGGGTCCGCCCGATGTCGGCGCGTTCACCCGGCGAGTGTTGTCCAGGGTTGACCGGGGCGAGGATGCGTCGGAGGCCGCCAGGTCCGTGTGGGAGGAACGCGGGCCCGAGGTATCCGCCGGGAACGGATCGGTGATGTATTGCGCGCCCCTCGGCCTGGCGTACGCGAATCGCGCGGAGGAGCTGCTGGAGGTGGCCCCCAAGCTATCGGCGCTCACCCATTACGACGAACGCTGCCGGACTGCGGTGCTCGCCGTGACCGTCGCCATCGCAGCACTGGCGCGCGGCCAATCATCGGAAGGAGCGGTAGGCGCTGCATTCCTCGCGGTGGAGGACGGCGAGGGAGGGGAGGAGCTCGAGTATCTGGTCGAGATGGCCGGCGTCGGGCGGCCGATCGACGGCCCGGACCAGGGCTTCTGTCTGTTCACGGCGGGCGTCGCGCTCCAGTCGCTCCTGGGCACCGGGGACTTCGAGGTCGAGATAAGCCGGGTGGTGGCGCTCGGCGGCGACACCGACACGAACGCCGCCGTCGCGGGCGCACTTCTGGGAACGGTGGTCGGAGAGAACGGCCTGCCTCAGGTGTGGCTCGACCGACTGCGGGACTTGATGGCCATCCGGGCCGAGGCGCTGGCCCTGGTCACTCCGGCCCGAAGATCGAGTCGATCTCCTCGAGGGTAGGAGCATCGAGTGTCACGTCGGCCGCCCCCGCGTTCGACGCGACGTGCGCGGCGTTCCTGCTGCCGGCGATGGCCGCCGTCACGCCCTCCTGATGCACCACCCAAGCCAGCGCAAGCGTGGAGACCGGGATACCGAGCGGCTCGGCGATCGAGCGGAGGGGCTCTACCCGCTCGAGGTTCCGCTCGAAGTTCTCCGGGGAGAACGGCCCGATCCCTTCCTTCTTGGACCCCGCGCGCTGCTGGCCCCGCCAGTCGTCCGGGTGGAACATCGTGTCCGGGCCGATGGCGTCGGTCAGCAGCCCGAAGCCCAGTGGTCCATAGGCGAGATAGCCGATGCCCTGCTCGGCCAGCCACGACAGGAGGTCCGCGCGATCATCCTCCTCGGCCATCGCTCCCCACGTGTCCTCGACCGGGACCCGGTCGTCCCGCCAGTGAACCTGGTACAGGTCGACGTGGTCGGTCTGCAGCCGGGCGAGCGAGCCGCGGATGGCCGTTCGGATCTCCTCGGGCCGGATCCCCGATCCCTCGTCGTCGGGGGCCACCTTGGTGAAGATCAGGACCTCGTCCCGCCGGCCGGCGATGGCGCGAGCCACCAGCTCCTCGGAATGGCCCTGACCGTAGACCTCGGCCGTATCGATCCAATTGATCCCGACGTCGAAGACGACCTGCATGGACTCGACGACGACGTCGTCCGAGGCGTTCGGTCCCCAGTCCGCCCCGCCCGCCTCCCACGCGCCGTAGCCGACCACCGAGATCTCCGGACCGTCGGCGCCTAGCCTTCGTGTCTTCACGGCGTGGCCTCCCTCTCCTTCACTCGCTCATCTCTGGGAACGGGGCGGCCAGCGAGGGGAGCACGTGTCTGGCGCCGGCCGAACGCAGTTCCGCGACCGAGAACTTACCGCTGGCCACGGCCACCGGGACGGCCCCCACTGCCCTCGCGGCTTCGACGTCGAGCGGCGTGTCGCCAACCACGAATACACGATCCGGCGTGACGTCGTGGCCGTGGAGCATCGTTGCCTTGTCGATTGCGACCCGGGTGAGCATCGCCCGGTCGTCCGAGTCCGATCCGTATCCGCCGAACACGAAGAACCGGTTGAGGTCGGCTCGGGAGAGCTTCACGCGAGCGGCGCCCTCCATCGCTCCGGACACCAACCCGAGCATCGTCCCGGCGTCGGACAGCATGAGCAGCAGGTCCTCGACACCCATCAGCACCCGATAGCCCTCGGACGTCCGCACCTCCTCCGAGAGCCTCAGGAGGTACACGGCGAACAGGCGTGCCAGCTCGGCCTCCGTCGGCTCCCGTCCCACCGCGGCCTCGAAGGTCTTGCGGGCCACCACCGGGTCGGTCTCCCCGGCCTCGGTGTGCGAGCCGATATCGGCGGAGATCCCGTACAGCTTGTCGAACGCGTGCGCCCAGCTCCGTGCGCCCGCCCCCCCGCTGTCGATCAGAGTGCCGTCGACGTCGAACAGGACGACCGTCGGCATGCCCACAGCCCAGGTCATGTCCCTTCGAGCAGCACCGCGCGGGCCGGGCCGCCGTCGCCGTCCACGATCTTGAGCGGCAGCACGGCCAGCGTGTACTCGCCGGGCTCCACCTCGCCGAGGTCCAACCCCTCCACGATCACCACGCCGTTCGAGAGCAGCTCCACATGGGTGGGATGGCCCTGGGCTCCCTTCTGCTCGATCGACAGGAAGTCCACGCCCACCAGTGTGATGCCCGCCGCCACCACCCACCTGGCTGCCTCGGGTGACAGGCAGACGTACTCGTCGGGGAAGGGGGCCGGCAGGCGTCGCCAGATCTCCGAGTTGTCGCTTTTCAGCAGGACCCTCGTGGCTCCGGCCGGGATCTTCAGTGCATCGAGATCGGCCGGGCCGAGCTGGCCCCGAAGGCCCCGGGCATCCGCGACCACGCAGTCTCCGACCAGCAGGTCCACCGGCACCCGATCCATCCCCGCCGCGCCGGGAACGAAATGGACCGGCGGGTCCACGTGCGTCCCGGTGTGGGTTCCGATCCGGAGCTCCGAGACGTTGGCGGGGTCGCCTTTCGAGATCTGGATGCGGGGAACGATCTCCACCGGGGGATCTCCCGGCCACACCAGCAGGTCGGGCCCGATGGGGAGCGAGACGTCGATGATCCGGTCCATCAGCTTCCTCCCTCGGCTCGCAACCGCCGGTACCGGCGGATCAATGCGTTGGTGGAAGGATCGTGGCCCGGCTTCGGATCGCCCTCGGCCTGGAGCTCGGGCACGATGCGAGTGGCCAGGACCTTGCCCAGCTCCACCCCCCACTGGTCGAAGGAGTCGACGTTCCAGATGGTCCCCTGCGTGAACACCTTGTGCTCGTACAGCGCGATCAGCTGTCCAAGCACCTTCGGCGTGAGCCTCGAAGCCAGGATCGTGTTCGTCGGATGGTTGCCCCGGAACGTCCGGTGGGGGACCTGCGCGACCGGAACGCCCTCAGCCTCGACCTCCTCGCGGATCTTGCCGAAGGCCAGGGCCTCGGTTTGGGCGAACAGGTTCGCCATGAGCAGGTCGTGATGGTCGCCGACGGCGTGGCTGGGATGCACGAACCCGAGGAAGTCGCACGGGATGACCTTCGTCCCCTGGTGGATCAGCTGGAAGTACGCGTGCTGTCCGTTCGTCCCGGGCGTACCCCACACGACGGGCCCGGTCTGGTAGTCGACGGGGTTCCCGTCGAGGTCCACCGACTTGCCGTTGGACTCCATGTCGAGCTGCTGGAGATACGCCGGGAGCTTCTCCAGATGCCGGCTGTAGGGCAGGACGGCGTGGGTCTCCGCGGCGAAGAAGTTCCCGTACCAGGTCCACAGAAGTCCGAGCAGCACGGGCATGTTCCGCTCGAACGGGGCCGTCCTGAAGTGCTCGTCCATCTGGCGGAACCCGGCGAGCATGTTGCGGAAGCGCTCGGGCCCGATGGCGACCATCAGCGAGAGCCCGATCGCGGAGTCGACCGAGTACCGACCCCCTACCCAGTCCCAGAACTCGAACATGTTCTCGGTGTCGATGCCGAACTCGGCGACCTTCTCCGCGTTCGTGGAAACGGCCACGAAGTGCTTGGCGATCGCCTTCGGGGCGCCGAGCTTGGAGAGCAGCCAGTCCCGGGCGGTCCGGGCGTTCGTCAGGGTCTCCACCGTGGTGAACGTCTTGGAGGACACGATGAACAGGGTCTCCTGCGGATCGAGGTCTCGGGTGGCCTCGAAGACGTCGGTGCCGTCAACGTTCGACACGAACCGGACGGTGAGGGACCGGTCCGAGAAATCCTTGAGGGCCTCGTAGGCCATGGCCGGGCCCAGGTCCGAGCCACCGATGCCGATGTTCACGACGTTTCGGATGGGCCTGCCCGTGTGGCCCAACCAGTTGCCGGACCGGACCCGTTCGGCGAACGAGGCCATCCGATCGAGCACGGCATGGACCTCCGGGACGACGTTCTCGCCATCCACTTCGATGACCTCGTCCCTGGGCGCCCGGAGCGCGACGTGCAGGGCGGGTCGGCCCTCGGTCACGTTGATCCGCTCACCGGCGAACATCGCGTCGATACGGCGACGGAGCCCCGAGCGCTCGGCCAGGTTCACCAGGAGCTCCATGGTCTCCCGGGTGGTGAGGTTCTTCGAATAGTCCAGGTACAGGTCCCCGGCCTCCAGCGTCAGGGTCTCGCCGCGATCCGGATCCTCGGCGAACAGGTCGCGGAGGCGGACCCCTTCCATCTTGCCCCGGTGGGCCTCCAACGCCTCCCATTCGGGGGTCCGGGTGATCCTCCCGCGCGCGGCCATGGAGACCGATCCGGGCCTCAGCCCGGTTTCACCGTGTGCCCGCCGAACTGCATGCGGAGCGCCGAAAGCACCCGGTCGGCGAACTCGGCTTCACCCTGAGACTCGAACCGGTCGAACAGGGCGGCCGACAGGACATGGAGGGGAACGCCCTCGTCCACGGCGGCGAGCACGGTCCACCGGCCTTCGCCGGAGTCCGACACCCGCCCTGTATACCTGCTCAGGTCGGGGTCCTCGAACAGCGCGGCTGCGGTCAGGTCGAGCAGCCAGGAGGCGACCACGCTCCCTCGGCGCCACACCTCCGCCACTTCGGCGGTGTCGATGTCGTACCGGTAGTACTCCGGGTCGCGGAGAGGCGCCGTCTCGGCGTCGGTCTCCCGCTTCCTGGTACCGATGTTGGCGTTGCGGATCACGTTCAGGCCCTCGGCGTAGGCGGCCATGAGGCCGTACTCGATCCCGTTGTGGACCATCTTGACGAAGTGGCCGGCTCCGGACGGTCCGCAGTACAGGTAGCCGGCCTCGGCAGTGCTCGTCCTCGGCGAGCCGTCCCTGCCCGCCGTGCGCGGGGCCGCCTCTACGCCCGGCGCGAGGGCGGCGAAGATGGGATCGAGGCGACGCACCACCGCCTCGTCGCCCCCGATCATCAGGCAGAACCCCCGCTCCAATCCGAAGACGCCACCGGAGGTCCCGACATCGATGAACGTGATGCCCTTCGCCTGGCACCGCTCGGCCCGCTCGATGTCGTCGCGGTAGTAGGAGTTCCCTCCGTCGATGATGACATCGCCGGGGTCCACGAGCTCGGCCAACCGGTCGGCGGTGGGCCCGGCGAAGGCGGCGGGCACCATGATCCAAGCCGCGCGGGGCTTGGACAGCTTGCTGGCGAAGTCCTCGAGCGACGCGGTTCCGATGGCCCCCTCCTCCTCGAGCTGACGCACCGCATCCTGGCTCACGTCGTAGGCCACCACCTCGTGACCGCGGCGCATCAGCCGTCGCGAGAGGTTCGACCCCATCCGGCCAAGGCCCACCATCCCGAGCTGCACGATCCGGCTCCTTCCGCCGCGGCCGTCGCGGCCATGCCGGACGGGTTCGCCACGCGGCCAAGCGTACCGCGGGCAGCGGCGACGAACGCTCTCGAGGGGACGAGCGCCCCCGAACTCACTCCCTCCAGTCGCGGAACGTCCCCAGAAGCGCCTCCCGGGCCTGGGGCGATACCGATCCCTCCGTGAGCCGGCCGACCAGGCCGAGCGTCCGCCGCATCTGGTCCAGGTGGGCCGTGCAGTCCCCGCACTCCGCGATGTGCTCGTCGAACCGTGCTCGGTCCTCGGGCCAGAGTGCGCCCTCCAGGTATTCGGTCACCAGCTCAACGAGCTCACGGCACGTGAGGGCCTCGGTCCCCCGGTCCACCTTGCCCACCGGTCTCCCTGCCCTTTCCGTCCCGCTCGCACTCTGGGCGGAGCGTTCGCAGCCACGGCGGCCTGAACCCGCCGGTTGATGGTCCCCCGAAGGGCCCGAAACGCTACAGTCGATCTTCGGCGCCTTGTAACGCCAGGAACCCCGGACGACACGGTCGATCCACCATCGTGTGTCCGGCGAATGCACGATGGCGCGAGGCCGAGCCGGGAAGGGGGACCACCACGTGGCGCAGATCAAGGTGTACGGAGCGAGCTGGTGCCCGGACTGCCGGCGTGCCAAGCGCTTCCTGGGCGACCAGCGGGTCCCGTTCGAGTGGCACGACATCGAACAGGATCCCGACGGCGTCAACATGGTCCAGGCCAGGAATAACGGGAACAACGTCATCCCCACGATCATCTTCCCGGACGGGACCTTCCTGTCCGAGCCCACCAACGAGCAGCTGGCCGAGAAGATCGGGCTTGAGCGGATGGCCATGATGCACGTCTACGATCTGGTCATCATCGGTGGAGGCCCGGCAGGCCTCACGACCTCGATCTACGCAGCCCGCGAGAACCTCCAGACCCTCGTGATCGACAGTAAGGGCCTGGGCGGACAGGCCGGCGTAACGGAACGCCTCGACAACTATCCCGGCTTCCCGGAGGGGATCGGGGGGGCCGAGCTGGCCGAACGGATCGTCAAGCAGGCGCGGCGGTACGGGGTCGAGCTGCTGCAGGCCGTGTCGGTCCTCTCGATCATGAGCGACGGGGACCAGGTGGATGTGGAGACCGCCACGGGCGACCACTACCACGCTCGGGCCGCCCTCGTCGCCAGCGGCTCCTCCTACCGACGGACGAACGCGCCCGGCGAGGACGACCTGATCGGGGCGGGCATCCACTTCTGCGCCACCTGTGATGGGCCGTTCTACAAGGGCGCCAAGGAGTTGGTCGTGCTGGGTGGTGGGAACAGCGGGCTGGAGGAGGGCCTGTTCCTCACTCAGTTCGTGGACAAGGTCACGGTGGTCGAGCGAGGTGACCGACTCCGTGGGAGCAAGCTGTTGCAGGACAAGGTGAACATGGACAGGCAGATGGAGGTCCTCCTCAACCGGTCGGTGAAGGAGTTCAAGGCGAAGGAGGATGGGAGCGGAAAGCTGGGGTCGCTCACGCTCGAGAGCGTTCAGGCCGGGACGGTCGAGGAGCTTCACCCGGCGGCCTGCTTCGTGTTCATCGGCCTGGATCCGAACACGGAGTTCATCAAGGGTTCGGTGGACCTGGACGACCGAGGGCTGATCGCCACCGACATGGGCTTCCAAACCAGCATGCCGGGGGTGTTCGCGGCGGGCGACGTGCGGTCAGGATCCACGAAGCAGCTGGCCTCCGCGGTGGGCGAAGGCGCGGGCGCCGCGATCGCCATCCGCCAGTACCTCGAGAACAAGGACCGCAACTGATGACGATGCTGGCCGTTACGGTCGGCCCGCCCACGCCGAACTCGGGTGCGCTGGAGAAGGTGCCCGAGCCCGATCCGGCCGAGGGCTCGATCGTGTGCGAGACCATCGCCGTCGGCGTGGACGGCACGGACAACGAGATCGTCGAGGGCAAGTACGGCGAGGCTCCCCCGGGTACGGACCGGCTGATCCTGGGGCACGAGTCGCTGGGACGGGTGTTGGAGGCGCCGGCCGCGAGCGGGTTCGCCCCGGGCGAGCTGGTGGTGGGGTTCGTTCGCCGGCCGGACCCAGTACCGTGCGACAGCTGCGCGGCGGGGGAGTGGGACATGTGCCGGAACGGCCTTTATACGGAGCGGGGCATCAAGGGACGCCACGGATTCCTGTCGGAGCGGTTCCGGATCGAGCCGGAGTTCTCGGTGAAGGCCGACCCGTCCCTCGGGCGCCTGGCCGTGCTCACCGAACCGACGTCGGTGGTGGCCAAGGCCTGGGAGCACGTCCAGCGGATCGGCGATCGCGCGGTGTGGGAACCGAGGCGGGCCTTGGTGACCGGAGCAGGACCGCTGGGGCTCCTGAGCGCCATGCTCGGCCGCCAACGCGGGCTGGACGTCCACGTCCTCGATGTGGTCGATACGGAACTGAAGCCCTCGCTCGCCCGAGACCTCGGCGCGACCTACCACGCCGGCTCGTTGGACGACGTCGCCGGCATGTTCGACGTGGTCATCGATTGCACGGGCGCGGGTCCACTCGTGTTCCACGCCATCGACCATCTTGGCCCCGACGGCGTGATGTGCCTGACGGGCATCTCGCCGGCCGGGCGCACGCTGCCCCTCGACGTGGATACGCTGAACACGCAGATGGTGCTGAACAACAACGTGGTGTTCGGCTCGGTGAACGCCAACCGGCGGCACTATGAGCAGGCCGCGGATGCGCTTTCGCGGGCCGACCGCGGGTGGCTGGACCGGCTGGTGACCAGGTGGGTGCCGCTCGCCGCATGGATGGAGGCGCTCGAGCGGCGTGACGGGGACGTGAAGACGGTCGTGGAGATCGGCCGGATCTGACGGGGGGCGGGATGGATGCCAAGGAGATCTTCGAACTCATCGTGAAGGCGGACGAGCGGCTGAAGTACGCCACGCCGGAGAAGGCCGAGGCGAGGAAGGCCCAGGCCCGGACGATGCTCGTTCAGGCGTTGGAGGAGGCGCGGGCCATCGGGAACGATCAACTCGTGCAGCAGGCCGAGACCCGCTTGGCGGATCTCGGTATGCCCCCGGTCGCCGGCGGCGCCGGCGAGCGGGAGGACGCGCCGTCGGTGCACGGTTCCCCGCTTCCCGAGACCATGCCTGCATCGGCCGTCGAGAGGCGACCGACGCCTCTCGATCCCTACCCGGAGCCCCGGCCCGAGGTGGAGGGCGGCGACGAGAAGTCCTACCCGCCGGAGCTCGGCACGGACGCCATCGCCATCCTGGAAGGGCGAACCTTCATGTTCTCCGACTCCCGCGGCGACGTGCCGGCGGGGTCCATCGGCGGACTGCTCCACGACGACACGCGGTTCCTGTCGACGTGGGAGCTCACGCTGGACGGAGAGCCCCTTTCGCTCCTGAAGTCCCGGGTCGTCGATTACTACTCGGCGGCGTTCTTCCTCACCAATCCGGACCTGCCAGACATCCGCGCGAATACCTTGACGGTCCGCCGATTCCGGTTCGTTGGCGGTGGGCTACATGAGCAGATCGCCGTCTACAACGCTTCCACCGAGCCGGTTCGATTCGAGCTGCGTCTGCGGGTCGGTGCCGACTTCGCCGATCTCTTCGAGGTCAAGAGCTCGGTGCGCGACCGAAGCGCGAAGATCGACGTCGAGCACGACCCCCACGAATCCCTCCTGCACTTCCACTACGAGAACGACGGTTACCTGGCGGAGACGAACGTTCAGGTCAAGCAGAGCGGGATCATGACCGGAGGGGTCGACCAGCGGCTCAGCCCGGCGGTTCGGATCCAGCCGGAGTGGATCGACGAGCTGGACCCTCGGATCGAAGGCAACGACCTCGTGTGGAATGCGGATCTTCCGTCCCGGAGCGCCCTGGGGTTCCTCCTCCGGGTCACGGTTCTGGTGAACGACCGTGTCCTGGAGCCCATGCACGGCGAGTTCGGCGAGGAGCAGGAATATGCGGAGGGGGCGCTCACCAGCTGGCTTGACGGGGTTCCCCGCTTCGAGTCCGACAGCGCGATCGTCAAGGGCGCATTCGACAAGTCCACACTGGACCTCGCCGCGATGCGGATCGCCGACGAGCTCGGCGGTGAGAGCTTCGTCCTGCCGGCCGCAGGCCTCCCGTGGTTCATGACGCTGTTCGGCCGCGACACGCTCGTGACGGCGCTTCAGACGGTCTGGGTTGGGCCGGAGCTCGCGCGGGGAGCCCTCCACCTCCTGGGCGTCCTGCAGGGGACGAAGGTCGACGAGTTCAAGGACGAAGAGCCAGGCAAGATCCTGCACGAGTTCCGAAGCGGGGAGCTCACCGCCCTTGGCGAGAAGCCCCACAGCCCCTATTACGGGACGGCCGACGCCACCCCGCTATACCTCATCCTGATGTCGGAGTACTGGCGACACGGCGACGACGATGGATTCGTGCGGGCCCGGTGGAAGAATGTGCTGGCCGCGCTGGAGTGGATCGATCGGTACGGCGACCGCGATGGCGACGGCTACGTCGAATACGGCACTCGGTCATCCCAAGGGTTGGGCAACCAGTGCTGGAAGGACTCGTGGGACGGCATCCAGTACTCGAACGGCACGATCCCGTACCTCCCCATCGCCACGGCCGAGATCCAAGGCTACGTGTACGACGCCAAACTCCGGGTTGCCGAGATGGCCGAGCGGCTGATGGATGACGTGGAGCTAGCGGCGAGCCTTCGCAAGGAGGCGGACGAGCTGTACGAGCGGTTCAACCGCGACTACTGGTCCGGAGAGCGGGGTGGCTACTATATCGTCGGCCTCGACGGCGACAAGAAGCTCATCGACTCGATGACCTCGAACATGGGTCACCTTCTGTGGTCGGGAATCGTGCCGGAGGACCGGGCGCGAACCGTGGCGGCACACCTGATGTCGGCCGACATGTTCTCTGGGTGGGGCGTCAGAACGATCTCCAGGCAGGACAGGGGCTTCAACCCCATCGGCTACCACGTGGGAACGATCTGGCCCCACGACAACTCGATCGTGGCCATGGGCCTGGTGCGGTCGGGCTTCCGCGACGAGGCCAACCGGATCGGCCTGGCCCAGCTGGAGGCGGCGTCGTTCAGCGACTTCCGCCTGCCCGAGGCCTTCGCCGGGTTCGATCGGAACGTCGGGCGGTTCCCTGTCCCGTATCCAACCGCGTGCAGCCCGCAGGCCTGGGCCACTGGGGCTCCGTTCGTGTTCATCAAGAACATGTTGGGATTGGACGTGCACGACGGCGAGGTACGGATCGACCCCAGTGTCCCCGAGGAGATCGGGCGTATCTACGTTCACGGGATGCACGCCTTCGGGACCCACTGGGACGTCGAGGCGATCGGAACGAACGGCCACGTTCGCCTGACCAGGTAGGAGCGGACCAGATCCCGCTGACGAGTCTGCGGCGCCTAGGCATCCTTCCAGTTGCGGAAGGCCTCCAGGAGTTGGTCCCGAACATCCAGCGGCACGGATCCCTCGGTCACGCGACCGGTCAGGCGGATCGTCTCGCGGACCTGCGCCAGGTAGGTCGTGCAGGGATCGCAGCTCGAAAGGTGCGCCTCGAACCGGGCGCGCTCGCCTTCGGCGAGCGCGCCCTCCAGATAGTCGTTCATGAGCTCGACCATCTCGCTGCACGTCAGGTCGGCGGGGGCCGTCACGCCTTCGTCATCTCCTCCTGGAAGTATCGCTCCAGCGCGGCCCTGACCTTCGACCGGGCTCGGTGAAGGAGCACGCGCTGGTTCGTGGCGCTGATATCGAGCGCGTCACACACCTCCCCCGAGCTCCACCCGAGGACGTCGCGAAGGCGGATCACTTCGCGCTGGTTCGGCGGTAAAGCGTCGATGCATTCACGGACGTGGTCCAGCGTCTCCTGCGACAGCAACCGGTCCTCGGGAGCGCCCTCCCAGCTCGTCGGCCCGTCGAGCCAACCGTACGGTGAGGGGTCGCCCGCAGGTCGGAACCGCTCCGGGTCGACCGCGGGCTCGAACTCCGGGTCCGGTGACCACAGCGACGAGAACGGGATCGAGCGGCTCTCTCGTTGTCCTCGGGTCTTCGCGGTGTTCACCAGGATCCGGAAGATCCAGGTTCGAAGGGACGACCGCCCCTGGAACCCATCCAGTCCCTTGAGGACCCCGAGCCAGGCCTCCTGGACCACGTCCTCGGCGACGGCACGGGTGGGAACGTACATCCGGGCCAACCGGAGCATGGCGGGGCCGTATCGTTCGACGAGCATCATGAACGCGACCTCGTCCCCCGCCCGAAGGGCCCGAACCAATCGCAGGTCCTCCGGAGATGCCACCCAACCTTCCGACTCCCCAGCCATGCGACTGAGCCTACCGTCGATCGCCCGTACGGATGAACGGACGGGTGCAGCCGCCGACCGCTATGGCCGCGCCGCCCCCACGTAGACACTCCACTCGACCGGTCGAATCTGGACGACGGTGCCGGTATGAGGCGAATCGATCATCCGGCCCCCGCCGAGATAGATCCCGACGTGGTGGATGGGCGAGTAGAAGAACACGAGGTCGCCGGGTTGGAGGTCGCTCTGGGCCACATGAGGGAGTACCGCGTACTGCATCTCCGAGGAGTGTGGGAGCGAGACGCCGGCGTGAGCCCACGCCCACATCGTAAAGCCGGAGCAGTCGAATCCCGACTCGGGGCTTGACCCTCCGAACTGGTAGGGGACGCCGATCACCGAGTAGGCCGCATCGATGGCGGCCTGTGCGTTCGCGTTGGGTGCCGGAGGTGGGCCGCCCGGCGGGGGTGAGATCGAGTATGCGCTCGCGCTGGCCGCACGCTGAGCGGCGAGCGCGTCGTGATACTGCCGATTCAGGCTCTCATACAGGGACTTGGCCTGGCTGATCCCCCCTCGGATCTCGGATTGCTTCTGCTGGAGCGAGGCGAGGAGGTCCTGCTGCTCGGCGAGCGCGTCCGACAACTTCGCCGCCAGCCATCTCGCCTGCTGCTGCGCGGTCGCGGCACGATTCGCCAGATCGGTGTCGGCCTGGGCGAGGCTCCCCATGAATTCGAGTCGGTCGGAGAACTGGGCGAACGACGAGGCTCCCAGGAGCATCTCGATCTGGGACCCGACTCCCTGGTAGGCCCTGGCGGCTCGCTCGTTCAGGTCGACCATCGCCGCCAACGCCGTTGCCTGGGCCTTCGCCGCCTCGGCCCGGGTCTCCGCAAGGCGGGACTCGATCTCTTGGAGCTTCACGTTCTCTTGGTCGTACTGCTCGATCAGGATCCCAAGGCGTTGGTTCAACGCGTCGAGCTTTTCCTTGGCCGCCCGCACGTCTTCCTGCGACGGAGCGGCCGAGGAGAGGGTTGCCGAGGTCACGGATGCGCAAAGCATGATGAGCAGGGCCAGTGCGCCCCGCGCCAGACGACCTCGGTTCCCGGCTCGCTCTCCCCGCATCGAAAAGAGGCTGCTCATGGCAGCCGGGCAAGACCGTATAGGGCTCGCCCAGGGTTCGTCAAACATCTGCGTTGTATCGACCCGAAACGACGGTCACCTTGAGTCTGGCCGGGGATCCCCTGCACCGCAAGGGGTTCGGAAGATCCCCGGCCCGAGGTTCTGGTCGGGACGGCGGGATTTGAACCCGCGACCTCAGCGTCCCGAACGCTGCGCGCTACCAAACTGCGCCACGTCCCGTGCCGGCCAGTCTATCGGTTGGCCATCCCCTCGAGCGGGTAGGCTTGCCTGGGAGCGACGAGGAGCGCCACTGGATGACCGTGCTCGCCTACCTTCGATTCGTGTTGGCCGATGAGGCCGACCGCGAACTGTTCGAGGTCGATCTGGCCGTCGTGCGGGAGTTGGCTCAGACGCAGCCCGGTCACCTGTGGAGCGAGGTCGGCCGGGACCCATGGGACGTGCGGACATACGTCGTGGTCTCCGAATGGGACGAGGTCGAGCAGGTCCGGGCGTTCGAACACCATCCCGAGCACGAGGTCATCATCCACCGCTGGGAGTCGCGCTACGCCGAGGAGTTCGAGCACCGCCGGTTCGTCCCCTGGATCCGTCCTGAAATGGAGGAAGCCACCGCGTGAGGATCGCCCTCATCTGTCCGCCGTGGGTCGCGGTCCCTCCGAAGGGTTACGGCGGGATCGAGTGGGTCGTGTCCCTGGAGGCCGACGGCCTGGCCGAGGCCGGGCACGACGTCACGCTCTTCGCCACGGGTGACTCCATCACCAAGGCCAGGCTCGAGTACGTCTTCGATGTCGCTCCCGGCTCCAAAGCCATCAACGACGTCACGCTCGACACCACGCACACGCTCTTCTCATTACGCGACGTCCGTGATCGGTTCGAAGTCCTGCACGTGCACTCCCCGTTCTCCGCGCTCGCCGCAGCCATCGAGACCGGCGTACCGACCGTCCACACGCTGCACGGCTCCTTCACGCCGGAGATGATCCGGCTGTACGACCTGGTCGGTGACCGCGCGTGGTTCGTCGCGATCAGCGAGGCCCAGAAGCGGTTCCACGAGTCGCTCCGGTATGGCGGGGTCGTCTACAACGGTATCGACATTGCCTTCTACTCGTTCAATACCCAGAAGGAGGACTTCATCCTGTTCCTGGGGCGTGCGGCGCCGGAGAAGGGATGGCGCCGAGCCATCGAGGCCGCGAAGCTCGCCGGCGAACACCTCGTCTCTGCGGTGAAGATCGCTCATCCCACCGAACAGGAAGAGTGGGAGGAGAACGTCAAGCCGATCCTGCCGAAGGACTGGATGCTGATGGGCGAGATCTCGCAGGAGGAGAAGGTCGACCTGTTGCAACGGGCCAAGGCGGTGCTGTTTCCCATCGACTGGCCCGAGCCCTTCGGTCTGGTCATGACCGAGGCCATGGCGTGCGGCACGCCGGTCATCGCCACGCCGCGAGGCTCCGTTCCGGAGGTTATCGAGGACGGCGTCACGGGATGGATCGTGAGCGTCGAGAACTACGCGCAGGAGGCAGCCGAGAAGCTCAAGCATCTGGACGAGATCGATCCCCATGCCGGCAGGGAGCGCGTCCAACGGCTGTTCTCGAAGGAAGCGATGGTGGCGGGCTACGAAGGGGTCTTCGAGCGCGTCGTCGCGGACGGACGCGGTGGGCGGGATGCCTGACCGAGGCACCCGCGTGGAGTCGGACAGCATAGGGGATATCGAAGTCCCGGCAGACAGGTACTGGGGAGCACAGACCGAGCGGTCGCTCCGCCACTTCTCGATCGGGGAGGACCGGATGCCGGTCGAGATCGCGCGGGCCTTCGGCCTGTTGAAGAAAAGCGCGGCCCTGGTGAACGCCGAGCTCGGGCTCCTGCCGAAGGACCAGGCCGACCTCATCGTGCGAGCAGCCGATGAGGTCGTCGAGGGCAGGCTGGACGAGCACTTCCCGCTGTTCGTGTGGCAGACCGGCTCCGGCACGCATTCGAACATGAACGCGAACGAGGTGATCGGGAACCGGGCCATCGAGCTGGCGGGTGGGGAGCTGGGGAGCAAGCGCCCGATCCACCCCAACGACGACGTCAACATGTCCCAATCGTCGAACGACACCTTTCCCACCGCCATGCACATCGCGGCGGCCGAGGCGATCGTGCACGGGCTGCTCCCGTCGGTTGGCGCCCTGCGCGACGCCCTCCAATACAAGTCGGAGGAGTTCGCCGGGATCGTCAAGATCGGTCGGACCCACCTGCAGGACGCCGTGCCGCTGACGCTGGGTCAGGAGTTCTCAGGTTACGTCGCCCAGCTGGACGCGGACATCGCGCGGATCGAGCAGGCGCTCCCCGACGTGTACCAGCTGGCCATCGGGGGGACGGCCGTGGGGACCGGGCTGAATGCCCCCCCGGGGTTCGGTCGGGCCGTGGCCGAGAAGATCGCGGAGCTGACGGGGCTTCCGTTCACCAGCGCGACCAACACGTTCGCTGCGCTGGCCGCCCACGATGCGCTGGTCGCCGCCCACGGTGCGATCCGAACGCTTGCCGTGTCGCTGATGAAGATCGCGAACGACATCCGGTGGCTGGGCTCGGGTCCCCGCTCGGGCCTCGGCGAGCTCTCGCTCCCTGAGAACGAGCCGGGCTCGTCGATCATGCCGGGAAAGGTCAATCCCACGCAGTCAGAGGCCATGGCCATGGTGTGCTGCCAGGTGCTCGGCAACGACGTGGCGATCGCCGTGGCCGGTTCGCAAGGCAACCTCGAGCTCAACGTGTTCAAGCCCATCATCATCCGGAACTTCCTGCACTCGACGCGGATCCTGACCGACGCGTGCACGACGTTCCGGGAGTTCTGCGTGGCCGCGATCCAGCCCAACCGGGAGCGCATCGCCGAGCTCGTCGACCGGTCGCTCATGCTGGTGACGGCACTCTCGCCGAAGATCGGCTACGACAAGGCGGCCGAGATCGCGAAGAAGGCTCACCGGGAGGGAACTACGCTGAAGGATGCGGCGATGACCCTGGGCTTTCTCACTGAGCAGGAGTACGACGAGCTCGTGCAGCCGGAGAAGATGGTCGCTCCGGACTAGCGGCCCGAGGTATGAGCTCGAGGACGGTGGCTTCGGGCCGGCACAGGAACCGGAACGGCGCGTACTTGCTCGTTCCCAGGCCCGGCGAGATGTGCGCGTAGGCGTTCCCCATCCGCACCAACCCCGACGCGATCCGCCTCGGCACGTCCGAGTTGGTCACCAGGGGCCCGACGAGCGGGAAGCGCACCTGCCCCCCGTGCGTGTGGCCGAACACCATGAGGTCGTAGCCGAGCGCTGCGAGCTCCGGCGCGGGATCGGGTGAGTGCACGACGGCGAGCCCCAAGGCATGGGGGAGCTCGCGGGGAGCAACCCGGAGGTCCTGGCGGCGGATGTGCGGGTCGTCCAGGCCCAGCACCTCCACGTCCAGCCCGTCCACCGAGATCGCCCGGCGGGTGTTCCTGAGATGGGCCCAACCGTCGGCTTCGAGTTGAGCCACCAGGTCGGGAGCACGGCCTCGCTTGGCCCGGCGGGGCCTGCGGCGCCCGAGGAAGTAGCGAAGGTAGTTGTGCGGCCGGGGGACGAAATAGTCGTTCGATCCCAAGACGAAGAAGGAAGCCCGGGTCCCTCGGAGGTACCGCAGGGTCTCGACGGCGGTCTCGACAGCCTCGGGCTCGCCCAGGACGTCGCCCGTCACCACGCAGACGTCGCAGGCGGGCAACCCCGAGAGGAATCGGCACATCGATGCCGATCGCCGCGTGAGATGGAGATCGGAGAGGTGCAGAACGGTGAGGGCCGCGACTTCGTGGGTCGGTAGGATGGGGATGCGGCGCCAGACCAGCCGGTACCATCGCCGCTCGACGAGGGCCCCATAGGTCACGCATGCAACGGCGATGGCCGCGACCGCGACGAGCCAGGGGAGCACGGAGGCAGTCTACGGTGGGTGAGTTCACACTCAAGGCCAAGGTTCAGCGCGAGATGCACGAGGCGCTGAAGGCCGGCGACAAGATCCGATTGGGAGCCCTGCGCATGCTGTCCGCCTCCATAACGAACCGCGAGAAGGAGGTGCGGCACGAGCTCTCCGACGACGAGGTCAGGGAGGTCGCCGTCCGAGAGGTCAAACGGCGCACCGAGTCCATCGAGGCCTTCGAAAAGGGAGGCCGGGCCGACCTGGTCCAGAAGGAGACCACCGAACGCGAGGTCCTGAACGCGTACGCCCCGGTGCCGCTGTCCGATGCTGAGGTCGACGCCCTGATCGACGAGGCCCTCGCGGCGACGGGGGCCTCAGGACCGGGGGACGTGGGCAAGGTCATGGGGTTCGTCATGGGCAAGGCGAAGGGGAAGGTGGACGGGACATCGGTGCAGGCCAGGGTGCGCGCTCGCCTGGGAGGCTGAATCGCTACAGGCGCCGGTTCGGGCCCTCCTGGTGCCGTCCCACACCGATCACGACGGTCGATCCCGACGGGACTCGCTCGCCGAAGGCGGGTGACTGGGTGAGGACGACCCCCTGCCGCTTGGGATCGGACACGTCGACGTACTTTACGGCGGCGACGAGCCCCGAGCTCTCGAGCGCCTTCACCGCGTCCCCTCCGGCCATGCCGGTCACATCCGGCACGGAGACGGTCGCGCCAGGGCCAGTCCCTCCACCTTCACCCTTGCCCTTGCCGTTGCTGACGGTGAGCGTCACGGCGCTCCCCAACGGCGCGGTCGCGCCGCCGGGTGGCGTCTGCTCGAGGACGGTGTTCGCCGGCGCCGAGGAGTCCACCTTCTTCACGAGGGGCGTGAACTCGGCGTCGATCACCATCTGCTGGGCCTCAGCGGAGCCCAGGCCGACCACGTTCGGGATGGTCCCGCGCGTCTGGACCGGAGGCCCGGGGAACCCCTCGACCGGCAGGCCGGCCACTGCCTTGACCATGAAGTTGTGCCAGATCGGGGCGGCAACCGTTCCGCCGTACACGGACTGGCCGTAGTACGAGTCCATCGGAACCTGTCCTTGGGGGAATCCCACCCAGACGGCCGTGGCCACCTGCGGCGTGTACCCGGCGAAGTAGACGTTCGTGTAGTCCTGTGCGGTGCCGGTCTTGCCGGCGATGGGCCGTCCGATGTTCGCCGCGGTGCCGGTTCCGCAGCACACCACTCGTTGGAGCATGGCCGTGACCAGGTGGGAGATCTCCGGATCGATGGCCTTCTTGCAGTGCGGGTGGTGTTGGTACAGCTTCCGCCCACCCGGCAGCACCACGCTGGTGATGGCGAACGGCTGGCAGTGGACGCCGTTATTGGCCAGGGTCGAATAGCCCGAGGCCATGTCGAGGGTGGATACGTCGATGGTCCCGAGCGTGATGGACGGGACCGCGGAGAGCGGGGCGGTGACACCCATAGTGCGAGCCGCCTCGACGATGGCCTCTGCCCCTACGTCGAGCGCCAGTTGGGCGAAGACGACGTTCACCGAATCCTGTGTGGCCGTCCACAGGTCGATGTAACCCTCATCCCCGGCCCCCTCGGCGTTGGAGACACACCCCGTCTTGCTCTTCCAGAGCGGAGAGCAGAAGGGTGACTTGGACGAGTAGACCTTGGCCGGCGTGAACCCGTTCTGGAACGCGGCGACCAGCGTGAACGGTTTGAACGCGGAGCCGGTCTGCCGGCGCCCATGCCACACCAGGTCGAGCTCGTCTCGCCGGTAGTTCTTCCCCGAGAGCATGGTCCTGATGGCTCCGGTCCGAACGTCCACCGACACGAGCGAGACGTCGGGACCCGTGGTCTTGTTGATCGCTGGGCTCTCGTTCACTGCTTCCTGCGCATACCGCTGCCAGTCGGGCCGGAGTGTCGTGTAGATCTTCAGCCCACCCTGGAACAGGGTGTGCTTCCGCTGGTTGTAGGTCTTCCCGAAGGCGTCGAACTCGCCTCGGTCGTCGTCCAGGACCGACTGCGTGATGTAGTGCACGAAGAACGGCGGCACCACCTGGACGGACCGACCCGCCGTCTTCGCAAGGTCGAGGGGCTCGCTCTTGGCCCGCTCCACCTTGTCACGGTCGGCCCAGCGGAGCAGTGCCATCCGCTCCAGCACCTGGTTCCGCCGGATCAGGGCGACCTTGGGATGGGTGACCGGGTTGTAATCCTCCGGAGCAGAGATGAGCCCGGCCAGGAGCGCGGACTGACCCAGGCTGAGCTTCCCGACCGGCACCTGGAAGTAGTACTGGGCGGCCGTGCCGATCCCGTAGACGCCGTTCCCGAAGTACACCTCGTTCAGGTACATCTCCAGGATCTGGTCCTTGGAATATCGCTGCTCCATCCGGATGGCCAGCGCCGCCTCCTGAAACTTGCGGGCGAACGTCTGCTCGTCGCTGCCGATGACCGCGTTCTTCGCGAGCTGCTGGGTGATGGTCGAACCGCCCTGCGTGACCCGGCCCGCGATGAGGTTGGCGACCATCGCGCGGAAGACGGATGGGACGTTGATGGCGCCGTGGTTGTAGAAGCCGTCGTCCTCGATGGCCAGCACGGCCTGACGGGTGACCGGCGCGACCTTTCCCAAGTCGACGATCTTGCGGTTCTCGTCGAGGTACAGCGTGGCAAGCACCGAGCCGTCGGCCGCGTAGATGGTCGAGCGTTCCGGCGGGTGGGGGATGCGGGTGAAGGACGCGCCGGCGGCCTCGAGCCGATCGTTCAGCGCTGCCGTCCCCTCCTCCAGGGGATCGAGCAGCAGGAAGAGCATCGTCGCCACGACGCTGGCCGCGAGTGCGATCACGATCACCAGGGTGACGGCGAGGGCGGTCCGCGGTGGTCCTCTGTGCGGAGCCTCCATGAGCGTCGGCCCAGGATACCCCCAGCCGCCGGTACGATGGAGCCTCCCATGCGCCGCCCCGGCCTCCCGATCGCGCTCGCCGCCTGCGTCCTCGCGCTGCTCTGGGTAGGAACGGCGTCGGCACAGGTCCCGACCACTTCCAAGGTCCTCGTGGTCAAGGTCGACGGCTCCATCGACCGAACCGTCGCCGGCTACCTCACCGACTCGCTGGCCGAGGGCGAACGCACCGGCGCCGCAGTGGTGATCCAACTCGATTCGGCGGGAACGCTCGATCAGCCGGCCGTCGAGCTCGCCGAGCGGCTGTTCCGATCGACGGTTCCCGTGATCGTGTGGGTTGGGCCCGCACCGGCCAAGGCTCAGGGGGCCGCGCTCCTGTTCATGTACGCCTCCAGCCTTGCGGCCATCGCCCCCGGGGCGGGGGTGGGCCCCCTCCGGCCGGTCGATCTGGTCGACGCGTCGAACGCCACGCTCCCGGGCGACGCCGCCCTGCAACGGATGGCCTCGGGATGGGCGGCAACCCGCGGAAGGCCCGCGCCGGTGTTTCCCTCGTCCCTCGTTCCTGCACGGGAAGCCCTCGACGGTCTCGTCGCTCAAGAAGTCGCCACGTCCCTCCCGGACCTGCTCTCGACGATCGATGGATCGATCGTCCAGACGGCCGGCGGCCCCGTGACCCTCCACACGAAGATCGCTCAGAACCCCACGCAGCAACCGGTCGAGATTCGCTTCACCGAGCTCGGTCCGTTCGACCGGGTCCTGCACGCGGTGGCCTCGCCGGCCGCCATCTACCTCCTGCTGGTGCTGGGGCTGGCGGGGTTGGCGTTCGAGCTCACCCAGGCGGGCTTCGGCTTCGCCGGGTTCACCGGGCTGGGGATGCTGGCGCTGGCCGTCTACGGACTGACCGTCGTGCCGGCCTCGTGGCCGGGCGTGGGGCTCTTGGTGGCGGGGGTCGGCTTGTTCTGCGCCGACGTCCTCCTCGACCGGCTCGGTGTTCTGACCGTGGCGGGGGTGGTGGCGTTCCTGGTCGGGTCGTACCTGTCGTTCCGGGGGGTGGCCCCCGCGATCGGGGTCTCGCCGTGGCTGATCGGCCTCCTGACGGTGGGGAGCGTTCTGTACTACGGCTTCGCCCTCACGGTGGCCAAGCGGTCCCGAGAGCGGATCGTCACGACCCAGCGAGGGTTGGTGGGACTGCTCGGGGAGACCAGGGGCGAGCTCAAGCCGGAGGGCCCCGTCTACGTGAAGGGGACGCTGTGGCGAGGGCGGAGCAACGACGGGCCGATCCCTCCAGGGACCCGGGTCCGGGTCCGGGGAGTGGACGGCCTGGTGCTGCGGGTCGAACCCGACCCCGGATCGGGCGACGACCCTCCCCCGGACGATGCCTGATCTCGTCCAGACCTGAGCCTTGCCCCGGTCTGCCGCGGCCGGGCTGAGGCCGGCCGAATCTTGCGTTTTTCGTGCCTCCTGAACCCCCGGTCAAACAGGGGGAATCCCCCGAGCGTCCAGATACGAAGACTGTTAGTGAGGGTCCTCGAAGGAGGGATGGGCCGTCTCGACCGACGCCATGGCTGTCGACTGGATGTGGGGCTGGCAGTTCTACGCCGCCTGTCGCGGTGAGGATTCCTCGCTCTTCTTCGCCCCCAACTACTTCGAGAAGCGCGATCAGAAGGAGGGGCGGGAGGCCAAGGCAAAGGCGCTGTGCGCCCGCTGTTCGGTTCGGGAGGAGTGTCTTGAGTACGCCCTCCAGGTCCGGGAGAGCCACGGCATCTGGGGTGGGCTGAACGAGCTGGAGCGACGGCAGCTCCTCCGGGAGCGGGCCCTTCGGGCCGGCTGATCCGTCCGGGGTCGATGCCTCCGCTCCTCCCCGCGCGGCCTCTGTCACAATCCCGACCATGGGCATCGAGGACCTGCTCGCCACCCAGGGGCTCCAGCTGCCGCCGGCCCAGGCTCCCGTGGCTTCGTATATCCCAGTGCGGATGATCGGGGAGCTGGCCTACGTGTCCGCGCAGATCCCGATGATGGATGGGCAGATCCTCCACCCTGGCCACCTGGGTGACCGGGTCTCCCTGGAGCAGGGGCAGGAGGCGGCCCGACAATGCGCCCTCCAGGCGCTGTCCGCGTTGAAGGAAGCCCTGGGTTCGCTCGACCGGGTGCGCGGGATCATCCAGGTTATGGTGTTCGTGGCATCGGCGCCGGGCTTCACCGACCAACCGAAAGTGGCCAACGGGGCGAGCGACCTGCTGGTCCAGGTGTTCGGCGAGACCGGCAAGCACGCCAGGGCCGCCGTCGGGGTGGCCGAGCTCCCGCTCGGAGCCCCGGTCGAGGTGGCGGTGCTGGCGAAGGTGGACTAGGCAGAGGGAGCGGGTTCCCGGGGGAACCGCAGGTCGCCGCGCCGAACCGTGACCTTCGCCTGATCGAGGTACTCGAGGAGAGGCAACGCGTACTTGCGCGAGGTCCCCATGGCTTCCCGGAACGCGCTCACGGTGATGCCCTCTTTCCCGGAACCTCGGACCAGGGCCTCCGCCCGGGCCACGAGCCCGGGGGTCATCACGAGATCGCGCGACAGCCTGACGAGCATCCCAGCCCTGGCGGCCGCGTCGATCACCTCGGGGGCGAACCCGGCGGAGGTCAGCTCCTTGACGGTTGGAGGCGTCGGCTCCGCGTCGGCGACTGCTCGGACCAGCCGGCCGGCTTCGTCCTCGCGTCCGGCTAGGGAAGCAGCGTGGGAGGCAAGGCGAACGGTCGAGCCTTCCCTGACGACGCGTCCGGACTCGGAGAAAGCGCTCAGGAGAGCGTCGGAGAGGGAGCCATTCCCCGGCGCCCCGGCTTCCTCGAGGCTTCGAAGCACGAGGGCCCGGGCGCGAGCGAGTTCGAGGCCCTCGTCAAGGGGGTGGTCCTGGTGGAACGACGCCAGCGCGGCTTCCAGCGCTGCGCTCACCCGGTCGACCACATCCTTCGCCACCCACCAGGCTCCCGTTCGCTCCGCTCCGTCGATCGCCGAGGGCCGGGTCCCGGTGAGGACGATCACGTCGGAGGCCCTGACCGCTCCTGTCTCGGAGACGAGGAGGAGAGGCAGATCCCCTCGCGCGGCGCGCTCGCGCCCGCCGAGTCGGAGAAGGGCGGCAGGGCCGGGGCGGATGGGGGGGTCTATGTCGAGGACGACGCCGCCGGCCACCGTCTCCCGCCTGCCCGCATCTCGGACCACGAACCTGTCGTGGACGTCCAAGACCAGTGGATCGGAGACCCGGATGCGGGCGAAGCATCCCTCCGAGTCCGTGAGCCCGCCGGTTCCGTACAACCGGATCCGCGCCCCTCGTTCGGCCGAGCCCGCATACACCTTGTAGGCCCCCCGGGTGGTGAGCGGATGGGCAAGCCCGCGTACCGGCCGGAGGCGGACCTCGAACGTCCGGGTCGGCCGCCATTGCCCCGGGAGGCCCAGGACGTCCCCACGGCCAAGCCCCTCCCGGTCCACCCCCACCAGGTTGGCCGCCACACGCGAGACGGGTCGGGCCTCCTGGATCGAGCGCTTGTGGGTCTGCAGGCCGCGGATCCTGCCGGTACCCCCAGCCGGGAGCAGTTCGACCTCCTGGCCGACGACCAGCCGTCCTCCGGTCAAGGTGCCGGTCACGATGGTCCCGGCGCCGGTGACCGTGAAGATCCGGTCCACGAACAGCCGCTGACGTTCGTCCTCGGCCGGATCGGGCGCGGAGCCGACCATCGCATCGAGGGCCTCGGCGATTCCGTCCAACCCCTCGCCGGTCTGCGACGAGCACGGAACGATCGGTGCATCCCGCAGGACCGTCCCCCGGAGCCGGTCGCGCACTTCCTCGATTGCGAGGCCGACGGACTCCTCGTCCACCAGGTCGCTCTTGGTGAGCGCGACGACGCCCCCATCCGCGCCCAGGACGTCGACGATCGCCAGGTGCTCCTCGGACTGGGGCTTCCAGCCCTCGTCGGCGGCCACGACGAACAGCACGAGTTGGACCGGTCCGACACCGGCCAGCATGTTGCGGACGAACCGCTCGTGACCCGGAACGTCGACGAACCCGATCTCCCTGCCCGAGGGGAGCGTGCACCAGGCGAACCCCAGGTCGATGGTGAGCCCGCGTCGCTTCTCCTCCGCCCACCGGTCGGGGTCGATGCCGGTGAGCCGGAGGATCAGGGAGGACTTGCCGTGGTCGACATGGCCGGCGGTCGCAACCACGTGCAGCGGTGCCTCGGCCGCCGGCTCCAGTCGAACCGACCTTTCAATCATCGGCGAGGTCGTCGCCTTCCAGGGCGTATTGGATGGCCCGCGTGAGGTCCGGGAGCGCCTCCTCCGTCACCGTCCGAACGTCGAACACCACACCCTTCTCGTTGACGCGGCAGAACACCGGAGGGCTCCCAGCGCGCAACCGTGCCGACATCACCTCCGGGTCGGGGACGCGGACCTCCACGGCCCAGGACGGGACGGCGTACCCGGGCATCGACCCTCCACCCACCGTCGCCTCCGACGGGCGAACGTGCGCCCGCTCGAGCTCGCCGTCGAGGAGCTGGGCCAATCGCTCGGCCCGGCGCCTCACGTCCTCACGCGGCTCGTCGAGCATGCGCCAGACGGGAAGGTCCGCGTGCGCGCCGGTCGCGTACATCATCAACACGGACTCGAGGGCGGCCACCTGCATCTTGTCCACCCGGACCGCGCGGGCGATCGGGTTGCGGCGCAATCGCTCCACGAGGTCGGCTCTACCGAGCACGATCCCGGCCTGGGGTCCGCCCAACAGCTTGTCCCCCGAGAAGACGAGGAGGTCGGCGCCGTCGCTGAGCGCCTCTCTCGCGCTGGGCTCGTCCGACGGAACGCCCGAGTAGCGGTCCAGGAGTCCCGAGCCCAGGTCGTAGAGGAAAGGGATGCCCGCCTTCGATGCCAACCCCGAGAGATCGGCCGCGGATGGCGTTGCGGTGAATCCCACCACCCGGTAGTTGCTCGGGTGGACCTTCAGTACCAGGGCCGTCTTGGACGTGATCGCGCTTCGGTAGTCAGATGGCCTGGTCCGGTTCGTCGTCCCCACCTCGACGAGCTTGGCCCCGGACGCAGCCATGATGTCGGGGATCCGGAACTCGCCACCGATCTCGATCAGCTCGCCCCGCGACACCAGTACCTGCTTCCCCCGAGCCAGTGCGGCGAGAGAGAGCAGCAGCCCCGCGGCTCCGTTGTTCACGACGAGCGCCCCCTCGGCGCCGGTCAGGGCCGCGAGGATGAGCTCAGTCCGAGACGTCCGTCCGCCTCGAGCGCCGGTCACGCGGTCGATCTCGAGGTCGCTGTAGCCACGCGCGGCGCGCACCGCCGCCTTGGCCGCGCGGTCCGGGAGCGGCGCGCGGCCCAGCCCCGTGTGCAGCACCACTCCGGTCGCATTGATCACCGGATTGAGGCCGGTGGCTGCCCTGGATGCGAGGCCCACGGCTCGGGCCATGATGACGTCTTCCTGGGGCGGGTCGACCCCACGCTCCGCCCCTGCTCGCACGGAATCGAGGGTTTGGGTCAGGGTTCGCTTGAGGAGCGCGCGGCCGAACGTCTCGGCCGCGCGCTTCCCCGGCTCCGAGCGAAGCAGCGCGTCGACCGAGGGGATCTTCCGTCGAGGTGGCTGCGCCTTGGGCGTCATCGGTCCGAGCCTAGCGCGGCCGCGCGCTGGTGGCCCGTTCGAAGGAGGCCCCCGGCGCCTTCGCCGGTCGCGTGGGAGGATAGGAGCCGGTGGATACGCAAGAGCGCCAAACGTTCTCGACCGTCGCCGAGCACTGGATGGTTCGCGGCGGTGGCATCGACGTTGAGGTCGCGTCCCCGGGGACGTTGCGGACCGAGGAGATGATCCTCAACATCGGTCCCCAACACCCCTCGACCCACGGCGTGCTCCGGATCGTCCTCGAGCTCGACGGCGAGCGCATCATCCGGGCCGAGCCGGTGATCGGCTATATGCACCGGGCGGCCGAGAAGCTCTCGGAGTTCCGGGATGCCCGCCAGGTCCTGGTGTTGATGAACCGGCATGACTGGTTGTCGGCCTTCAACAACGAGCTCGGATGGGTGATCGCCGTGGAGCGCTCGGCGGGTATCGAGGTCCCCGAACGCGCCCAGTGGATCCGCACGATGATGGCGGAGTGGAACCGGATCCTGAACCACCTGATGTTCACCGGTTCGTTCCCCCTCGAGCTCGGCGCGATGACCCCGATGTTCTACGCGTTCCGCGAGCGGGAGATGATCCAGCACCTCATGGAGTCGGCGACTGGGGCGCGGATGCACCACTCGTACGCGCGGGTGGGGGGCCTGAAGGACGATCTCCCGCGAGGCTTCCTGAAGGAATCGGCCGAGGTCTTGAAGTGGGTCCGGAAGAAGCTCGAGGACTTCGAGAACCTGATCATGGGCAACGAGATCATCTTCGCCCGGACCAAGGGTGTTGGGATCCTCTCCTCGCAGACGGCCATCGCGTACGGCTGCTCGGGGCCCGTGCTGCAGGGTTCGGGCGTCCCGATGGATCCGCGCAAGGACGAGCCATACGAGAAGTACGCCGAGGTGGACTTCGATATCCCGGTGGGAACGACCGGCGATTGCTACGACCGGCTGTGGGTGCTCGTCCAGCGGATGTGGGAGTCGTGCAAGATCATCGAGCAATGCATGGAGAAGCTCCCGGCCGGTGAGTACATCGCTCCCAAGCTCCCCAAGACCCTGAACCTCCAGGGTGAGGTGTACGTCCGCACCGAGAATCCGCTCGGGCTGATGGGCTACTACCTGGTAGGCGACGGCAAGCGATATCCCTACCGGATGAAGATGCGGACCGCATCCTTCTCCAACGTCTCGGTGATCCCGGCGATGCTCCCGGGGGCGCTGGTCCCCGATCTCATCGCCATCCTCGGCAGCATCTTCTTCGTGGTCGGCGACATCGATCGCTAGGATCGGTCGGCCGGCGGCTCCCTCTTGCGGTCCGCGCGCGAAGGTGCCACGATATCGGCCGATATCGTGAGGATATCGCCCTGTGGCTGGCCGACGAACAGTGGAGACCCCTCAGACGGACCGGATGGCCGGTTTGCTGTTGAAGGCCATCCGTGGTCTTCCCCCGCGTCAACAGGACGAGCTGCTTCGCGGATTCCTCCGCCCGGTCCTCGCGGCGAGGCCTTCGATCGCGCCCCCTCCGCCGGCGGTCGCGCCTTCGAGTGACGTGCTGTTCTTTCACGAAGAGCTTGTCCCTGGACCGATGCCCCCGGCCGCTCTTCAGGACCCAACGTGCATGCTCCCGATCCGGTTGACGCCACAAACGCGTGATCGTCTCCGGCTGTGGGCCACCGATCACGGCTTCTCCATGGCTGCCGTGGTCCGGGGACTGATCGAGCGCTTCCTCGACGAGCAAGAGGGTGGCCGCGCACCGTCCCGACGACCCAGCGCACCCCGTCGAAGGACTCCGCCTCGGGGCAGGTGAACAAGCGTCTCCGGGTCCAGGCAGTCTGCGTTATCCGCCAGTCGGTCGGCGGTCGGCCAGGGCCTCGACCAGCCAGGCTGGGGCGCTCAGGTCGGCAGTAGCCAGGAGCAGCCACTTCTGTCTCCCCAGGCCCCCGGGGTCGACCAGCAGGCTGGCCCGGCCACGACCCTCCCACACTCGGGTGGCCCGCCCACCCTCGCCCTGGGCCAGGAGACTTCCCTGGCGATCGCGCTGGACAGCGTTCCACTCGGCGAAGCCAAGGGCGAGAAGCACATCGCGTTGCGACGCGAGGCCGAGCGATCGAAGGCCTCCCCGTTCGGCCCTCCGGGCGATCGCGCCGAAATCGACCCCGGCGGTGATGTCTGCAGAGCCGGGATCGTGGAGAACATCCTCCAGCACCCGATGCCCCCGATATCCGTGGACCTCGCTCGAGGGATCGCGCCCCGACCCGTAGTCGATAAGGAGCGCGTACCCGCGACGAAACGTTGTCGCGAGCTCGTCCACGAACCGCATGGCACCGGTCGGGACGATGATCTCCTGGCCGGGTGCGAGTGGCCCCAGTTCGGCGGCGAGCTTCGCGATCTTCGCATCGCAGGGCACATCGACTTCGACGAAGCCGTTCCGGGCGGCGTCGATCCGGATCTCGACCACCCCGTCCCCCGTTCCTCGAACCCTTCGGAACGGCAGGTTGTCCAGGAGCTCGTTGGCCACGACCACCATCGCATCGGGGTGGCCGGCATCACCCATGCGCTCGAAGACTCGTACCGGCAGGTCCCCAAGCGTGGCGCGCGCACCGGGACTCCGCTCCACGACCGCGTAGTCCACGGCTGGTCCGCCACGTTCGCCCAGCAGCCGGAGGAGGCTCGCGGCCAGGGTCCCGTCGCCGGCGCCCACCTCCACGAGGGGAAGGGGCTCGGGCCGGCCCAGGAGCTCTCGCAGGTCGAGGACCGCGCGCAGGAGGAACTCGGCGAATACCGGGTGCACGTGCGGACTGGTCAGGAAGTGTCCGCTCCGTCCCACGGAAGGTTGGTCGTAGAAGCCGCCGGGCCCGTACAGGGCAAGGTCCATGTACTCGCCGAACGAGATCGGCCCTCGTTCCTCGATGGCACGTCGGATGCGTGCCGCGACGGCAGCACTCACCTGACCAGGGTATCGACACGAACGAGAGCTGTTGGGGAGGACAGGCGCGACCAGCCACGTCCACCTGGCAGAATCCCCAGGGTGAGACACGACGGCCCCACCGAGCCTCGGCCGGCGGCGACGATGATCGCCGCGCGGCGGGGCGAGCACGGCGTGGAGGTGCTGATACTCAAGCGGGGGAGCGAGCATCGGTTCCTCCCCGGCTACCTGGCCTTCCCGGGCGGAGCGGTCGAGCCGCAAGATGGCGGGCTGGCTTCGCGGTGGTTCGGCTCGCCGGTCGAATCGGGTCGAGCTTGCGCCGTTCGGGAGCTCATCGAGGAAGCCGGGCTCGCTCTGACGGCTGGGGGCCTGGTCTCGGTCGCCGGGGACGACCGCGGGCTCTCGGCGGTTCACGCCTCGCCCCCATCTGCCGACGCGCTTCGGGAGATCTCGCACTGGGTGGCCCCGAACAGGTGCCGGTCCGGTTCGACGCTCGGTTCTTCGCCGTGGACGCCCCCACCGGACTCGACCCGGATCCGGACGGCGCGGAGGCCGAGCGAGCCTGGTGGGCCCGGCCGGCCGACGTCCTCCGTGATTTCGCCGAGGGAAGGTGCGACCTGTACTGGCCGACGTTGAAGACGATGGAGGCCCTGGCCACCTGTGAGACGGTCGACGATGTGCTCGCCCTGCACGTCCCTCAGGTCGAACCGGACTGATGCGCATCCTCCGCGTCCTCGCCCCGAACCCCGGGATCCGCGAGCTCGAGGGCACGAACACGTGGATCGTGGGGGATGGGCCCACCATCGTGATCGACCCGGGCCCCGACGATCCCGGGCACGTGGGAGAGGTGACCCGCGAGGCGGGCCACCTCGCGGCGATCCTCCTCACCCACGACCACCCGGACCACGCTCCGGGCGCGGCAGCGCTCGCCGCAGCGACGGGCGCGCCCGTGTACGCGGCGCGCCCCCCCGAGGGCGGCAACCGTGTGGCGGACGGGCAGCGCATCGGGACCCGGGATCTGGCGATGGCCGCGGTCGCCACGCCCGGCCACAGCCCCGACCACGTCGCGTACTTCGAGGACCGGCACCGCTCGCTGTTCACGGGAGACGCGGTCCTCGGGCGGGGAACGAGCGTCATCGACCCGCCCGAAGGGGACCTCACCGCCTACCTGCGCTCACTCCGGCGGATGGTGGACCTGTCCCCTCGCGTGATCTACCCGGGCCACGGCCCCGCCGTGCTCGATGGCCCGGGGAAGCTGGAGGAATACCTGGAGCATCGGGCGGCCCGGGAGGAGCAGATACTCGCCGCGCTCGCGGCCGGGCTGGCGACGCCGGAGGAGATCGTCCCGGCGATCTACGGCGACCATCCGGTCGACCTCCACCAACTGGCCGCCCGGTCGGTCCTGGCCCACCTGATCAAGCTGGAGAACGAGGGCCGCGCCGAGCGGCGAACCGTGACCGACGCGATCCGGTGGACGCAGCTCGAGCCCCGAGCCTGTGTGCGGTGCGGGCGACCGGTGAAAGGCCGTGGGCTCCTGTGCGGACCGTGCAGCGTGGCGGTGCTCCAGGAGTCCGGCTAGGACCGGGAACGTTCGTACACCGAGACGTGCTTCCCGTCTCCGGTGAACCGCTCGCGGTTCCAGTCTCCCCATCGTTCCCGAAGCCGAAGCCCGGCCAGCTCGGCCATGAGATCGAGCTCGGAGGGCCAGACGTATCGGAGCTCGACGGGGAATATCCGTAATCCGGTCTCCTCGAGCACGACCAGCTGAGAGCTCACCCGCTGGTTCCCTGCATCGTGCCGCGATACCTCGAGGATCGCGCGGCCGACCTCCACCCGGCGGGCATCGACCCGCTGGCCACGGTCGAATCGAGCGATGTCGGGGACGAATGCTTCCACCACGAAGACGCCGTCATCGGTGAGGTGATCGGCCACGTTGCGAAGGCATCGTCGCTGATCGTCTTGCGTGAGCAACGCGAACAGCGTGTTGAACACCACGAACACCAGCTGGAACCGGCCCTCCACCGGGACGTCGGCGAAGTCGCCCATCGTGACGAGGATGTCCGTCCCGCCCGGCTTCTCCCGGAGTTTGGCCACCATGGCCGCTGATGCGTCGATCCCCTGGATCTCGACTCCCCGGGTGGCGAGCGGAAGGGCGATGCGTCCCGTGCCGATGGCCAGCTCGAGCGCCGGGCCCGAGCCGACCAGCTCCGCGAGGAAGTCGATCGCTGCGGCCGGATCCGACGGGGGATGGAACCATGCGTCGTACACATCGGCGATGTGGTCGCCGTACGTGGAGGGCCCGTAGTCGTGCATGCCCAAGCTCATCAAGGCGGCCCGGCCCTGTCAAGCCGTCGTCTTCGCCTCCCGATCCATCGCTCTGCCCAGGGCGTCGACGTCGGGGATGACGTAGCGACGGCCCTCGGTCCGGATGAGCTTCCGAGCCGAAAGCGTGGCCAGGGTCCTGTTCACCGTCTCTCGGGACGCGCCGATCATTCGCCCCAGGTCTTCCTGCGTGATCGGGAGGGCCAGCCGCACGTCGCGTCCGTCGCGCACGCCGTGCCGACCGGCCAGGTCGCACAGCGTTCGGCACAGGCGCGTGGGGACGTCCTGGGCCAGTGCTTCCTCCAGTGCGCCCGTCGTGCGGTGAAGCCGCGAGGCCAGCAATCGCAGGAGCTCGGTGGCAGTGCCGGGGCTGCGTTCCAGCACCGCCTGCAGGGCCGTCAGAGGCACGGCCTCCACCTGCACCGGGCCGACTGCCCTGGCCTCGACCGGGGAGGGGTCTCCGAGGAGCGAACACTCCCCGAACACGTCTCCCGGTCCGAGCAGACCCACCACAACCTCGTGTCCGCTTGCCAGGGCGGCCGCCAGTCGCACCAATCCGGCCCGCACCAGGAACAGGCAGTCGGGGACTTGGCCCTGGCGAACGAGCGCCTGGCCGTGGGCGAAGCGGCGAGCGGGGGAGGCGACATCGACGATGCGGGCCTCCATGCTCGAACCCTAGCGGGAGCCGGTGACATCCCCGGCCGCTTCGACATCGCCACGGCCCTCGGAGTAGGCTGACCCGCCAGCCGGATGATTGCGAGGGAGTCCGAGGCGATGGCCAAGCGAGAGAAAGAGGCCCTGGCTCGGGTCCCGCTGTTCTCCGGCCTCTCGTCGCGCCACTTGAAGCGCCTCGCCGACTCCATGCAGGAGGTCCGATACATAGAGGGGGCCTCCGTTGTGAAGGAGGGGCAGGAGGGCGACAGCTTCTACGTCATCCTCCAGGGTGAGGCGAAGGTGGTCGGCCCTGGAGGAACGGAAGTCAACCGGCTGCAGCCCGGCGACTTCTTCGGCGAGATCTCCCTCCTCGACGGCGGAGCCAGGACCGCGACCGTCACCACGGAGACACCCATGACGATGCTGGAGCTCAAGCGGACGGAGTTCCTGCGCATGGTGGAGGACGAGCCCGATGTCGCGGTGAAGCTCCTCTCGCACACCGCGTCCTTGCTTCGACGCACGGAACGTTCGCTGGCCGGGTAGGCCGACCCCGTGCGCGCGGAGCTCCACCGCCTCGATGCCCCCGACGCGGTCGTCGCCGTCGCGACCTGGGACGGGACGCAGGCCCGGCTCGACGTGAAGGATCCCTCGGTTCCCGGTCTCGACCGGATCCTCCGAACCACGCCGATCGCGATCGACGACCCATCGCTCCGCCATCCCGGCACCTCCGGGCCCGTCGTCCTCCAGCCGGGTGACCTCGAATGGTTCCGGGCCGCGCTCCTCACGCGGGCTCCGGAGCTCGGGATGGCCGTGCGGTTCGTCTCGGGGGCCGTGGTGGGCGGGTTCGATCCCGCATCCCAGTACCGAAGCTTCGAGGAGCAAGTGGAGCGGCTGACGAGCTAGCCCGGTCTCACGTCCGGGTCCGGCCCACGAACGCCTTCCCCGGGTCGCAGAAGGACAGGAAGTCGCACCACCGGCAGTGCTCGCCGGGCGTGGGCTCGAACCGGCCGGCGCCGATCGCGGAGAGCCATGCCCGTACGCGATCGCGGATGGCCTCGGCGTCATCCACGGCGAACGACACCTCGTCGCCGGTGGCGAGGTACAGGTAGGTGAGGGTCAGCTCGTCCGGCCGCTTGCGCCAGACGTCGATGCAGGCCAGGGCGTAGACGTCCAGCTGGACCCGTGACAGGGGATCGTCCTCGGGCTTCCGGCCGGTCTTGTAGTCGACCACCTCCCACGCGCCCTCGGGGACCCCGTAGATCGCGTCGATACGACCGCTCACCGTGAATCCCGCCAGGGACAACAGGAACGCGCGCTCGGCGTGGAGTGGGGTCATGTCGGCGAACCGGCTGGCCAGGAAGGCATCCCGCAGCTGCTTGACCTTGCCGGGCTGGCCGGCGAGCTCCTCCGCGGTGAGGTCGGGCTCTTCCTCCAGCTCGATCAGCGTGGTCTGTCCGGACGACTGGCGCTCGATCCACGCATGGACGTCGGTCCCGATACGGGCCGCCGGACCGGAGAACCGGGGCAGGGGCCGGACCGAGCTCCAGTAGAAGCGCTTGGGACACCGACCGTAGTCCACGATCCCGCCGACCGACACGGTGGCCGGGATCCCGATCTCGTTGCTCGTCGCCGCCTCCCGTTCCAGGAGATGCCCGGCCAGCGTTCTCCGATCCGCCGCGAGGTCCTCGAACCGGGCTCGCTCCGCAGGATCAAGGGTAGCGAGGGCGCTTGCCCTGATCTCGCCAGCCGCGGCGGCTTCGAGGGCGGCTCGTCGCCATCCTTCCGGGAACAGGGCGTCGCCCTCGTCCGGCCTGGCCGGCCCGGGCCATGGCCGGACGAAACGCTGCCGGAACCCCGCGAGTGGGTTCTCCTCCCTCTCCTCGCCCTCGATGTGGATGTCGGCCTGCTGGGTCCGTCGAGCCCACGTCATGAGCTCGGTGAAGAACCTGCCGACCGTCTTCGCGTTGATGTTCTCCCCGTACCAGATGGCGGAGGACAGGAACAGGCGGCGCTTCGCCCTGGTGAGGGCGACATACGCGGTGCGGCGCTCCTCGAACACCTCCTGGTCCCGGAGCGCGTCGACGAAGCGGTTCATAACCCCCTCGAACCGGGGGAGGAGATCGCGGTCGCGACGGAGCTCGATGTCGAGGGAGCTTCCCTTCCGCATCGGGTTCTGCTGGATCCGCGCATTGGGGAATAGGTCCTTGGCCAGCCCGGGGACGAACACCGTATCGAACTCCAGGCCCTTGGCCGCGTGAACCGTCATGACCTTGACGGTGTCGTCCTCGCTCGGTTGGACCGGTGACCATTCGCGGTCGTCCTCGATCGAATCCACGTAGTCGAGGAACGCCCGAAGCGTGAGCTCGCCCTCGACCGGTTGGAAGGCGTGCACCTGGTCCAGGAACGCCGCGAGGTTGCGCCGCCGGGCGGTCGATGCCGAGACGTCGACCTGCGCGTCGAGCTCAGCGAGAAGCCCGCTTCGACGGATGATCTCGGCGAGGAACTCGCCCACCGGACGGCGAGCCGCGTCTCGCAGCCCGGCCAGCTCGGCGGCGAACTCCTCCAGGCGAGCGCGCCCCTCGTCAGAGAGACCCTCGACCTCTCCGAGGTGCTCCAGAGCCTCCGCGATGAGGAACGGCTGGTCCTCTAGAAGGTCCTCGTCCTCTGGCAGCCGCTCGCTCAGGCGGTCGAGGAAAGCGAACCCGCTCTCGCGGGTCCAGGCCGCCACCCGCGCCAGGTCGCCGAGGCCGACGCGGTACCGCGGCCCGGTCAGGATGCGGGCCAGCGCGACGCCGCCGCCGGGATCGGCGGCTGCCCGCGCGTACGCCAGGACCTCGACGACCTCCGGGAGCTTGATCAGGCCGGCGAGGCCGATGAACTCGGCCGGGACCCCGCGGTCGGCGAACGCCAGCTGGAGCGGCTCGAACAACCGATGGGTCCGGCACAGCACGGCACAGTCCCGCCACGACCCACCGTCCTCGTGCTGGGCGAGGATGTGGTCCGCCACGGCCTGCATCTCCGCGATCTCGTGCTCGTACTGCGCCACCCGGACGAACCCGAGGCCGTTCGGCGGGTGCGGTCGCAGCTCCTTGTCGGGATCGGGGCGCTGGTTCGCCGGGAGCGGCCCGATGACCTCGTCGGCCCCGCCGAGGATGCGGGCGCCGGAGCGGAAGTTCGTGTACAGGGGAAGCTTGTCCGAAGGGGTTCCGTCGGCATTCGGAAACTGCGTCGGGAACTGCAGGAGGTTGTGGAGGCTGGCCCCTCGCCAGCCGTAGATGTTCTGGTCGGGGTCGCCAACCGCGGTGACGGGATGGCCACGCCCGAAGATCCCCTCCATCAGCATGGCTTGGGCATGGTTCGTGTCCTGGTACTCGTCGAGGAGGACCGCCTGGAACCGGGACCGATAGTCATCGGCCACTTCCGGATGCTCCCGGACGATCCGAACGGCGAGGCCGATCTGGTCGCCGAAGTCGATGACCCCCAGCTCGCGCTTCAGTCGGCGGAACCGTTCGACGGCCCCCGCCAGTTCGATCCGTTCGAGCGCGGCTCGATGGGGGTCGGGGGACTTGGCGGTCTTGAGCCGCTCAAGGTTCGTTCGGTTGAACTCCTCGACCTCCTGGGGTTCCACCACGTGGTTCTGCAGCTGCTCGTCGAGCGAGAGGATGTTGGCCACGATGGTCGGCTGCCATCGCGTGGTGAGGTGATCGAACGTCATCCGGTCCAGGACCCGAGCCACTAGCTCCGCGCGCTGGGCCGGCGTGATGACCCGCTGGCCGGGCTCGATCCCGATCAGCATGCCGTGGCGATCGAGGACCTCGGCGGCGAACCCGTGGTAGTTGAGGATCTCCGGCTCCTCGCCCTCCTCCAGGTCGACGGTGCGAAGCGCGCGCCTGATCCGGAGGAGGAGGTGCTCGGTGGCCTTGTGGGTGAAGGTGAGGCACAGCACGCTGCCGGGCATGACCCCTTCGTGGCCCGCGTCGATGAGTCGCGTGGCGGCCATCCCCAGGTAGATGACCCGAGCGGCCATGACCGATGTCTTGCCCGAGCCCGCCCCTGCCACCAGGACGTAGGGGACCAACGGCATGGAGATGGCGCGCCACTGTTCGGGGGTGGGTTCCGCTCCCAGGAAGTCCACGATGGCCTTGGGGTAACCGGTCATGGGGTGGCGTCCGCGGCTGCGTTGAGCGAGATCGGTGCGGTGACGGGGAAGACCTCGCCCCCTTCGGGGTAGCGAGAGCACATCGTCTGGAACCGGCAGAAGAAGCAGTTGGCGGTGGTGCTCGGCGCGGAGCGTCCTTCACGGTCCAGCCGCCGGACCGATTCGATGAGGCCGGACAAGCGCTCTCGCATCGCCCCCTTGTACCTCTCCTCCGCGCCTGAGACCTGCCACGACAGCGGGACGAGCTCCCACTTGCCCTTCTTGCCCGGCAGGTAGGCCAGTTCCACGGCATCAACCGGTCGGTAGGGGGCCAAGTCGTCGCATTCGTTCACCGCCAGGTAATAGATCCCGAGCTGCAAGCTCTCGGCCGGCCTGTCGGCGTTGTCGGCGGCGCCGGTCTTGTAGTCGGTGATCCTGCGACCGCCTTCGGGCACCGGTCCGATCCGGTCGATCTTCCCCTTGATCACCGCGCCCTCGTATTCGAAGCGGAACGCCTGCTCGGTGACTTCGGCCGGCAGGTCCGCGTAGCGCTCGAACCAGTTCGGGATCAGCACACGGATGGCGTGGCGCCGTTCTGCCTCGGACACCGCGTACGACGGAAACCGGGCCTCCTGCCATCGCTCGTTCAACGCCTCGATGAACGCCACCTGGGTCCGTTCCACCTTGCCGTTCTCGACGTCCTCGATCAGTTGATGGATCAAGCGGCCCACCCAGGCCTGGTACCCCCCGCCGGGGTCCAGGCCGAGCTCGTCGCCCAGCACGAACTGGAGCTCGCAGTTCTCCAGGCGATCCAGGCGCGAGAACGAGAGGGAGTGGTGCTCCTTCGGTGGGGCATCCTGGGCCGTCCACTCGCGCTGGAACCACCAGCGGCCGGGGTCCTCGCCGAGGGCGAGGACCCCGGCCATCGCCGCGAGCCGCTCAGGCGCTTCGACCGTGGCGTCGCCCAGGGTGCGACGCCACGCGGCTGACGCCTCTCCCACCGACACCGGATCCACTCCCCTGCCCATCGTGGCCTGGGTCCACGCCACGCCGAGCTCGTCGACGAAGCGCGACGCCACAGCCTCCTCGGACTCCATCCCGTGCGGATCGCTCGCGGTCAGGACGACCTGCCGCCGCGCCCGTGCGACGGCCGAGCGGAACAGCCGACGCTCGTCCGCCAAGCGGAGCCGGTTGACCTCCGATCGAGAGCGGACACCCTGAAGGGCGGAGAGGTCGAACATGGGCTCGGGACGCGTCAGGCTGGGGAAGTCGCCCTCGACCGCACCGGCCACCATCACGGTGTCGAACTCCAGCCCGACCGCGGCGTGTGCCGTGAGCACGCGTACCTCGTCGCGTCCCCGGTCACCCTCGGCGCTGGTGGCCGGGGCCCCCTCGCTCACCTCCGCGAGCTCCAGGAACTCCTCGATCGATGGGCTGGAGGACGTGCCGACCTCTGCGACCAGCCGAGAGAAGGCCAGGACCGCTGTCAGGTCCACCCGGGCTTGCATCGAGGTCTCGGCCGCGGCGACCAGTCGCCGCGAATAGGAGAGGCCACGCCACAGCACGCCGAACGCATCGAGGACCGATCTCCGCCGCTCGCTCGCCTGCCGCAGGATCTCGCGCAGATCCGCCAGAGCGCTTCGTTCCGGGTCGGCGAGCCCCTCGTCGATCTCCAGGGCGGCAGCCGGTGGGTGCCCTCCGGCTCGTGTCAGGCGCAGAAGCGAGCGCGCGGCAGGCGGAGAGATGCCCCCGAGCTCGGACGTGAGGACCGATTCGACCATGTCGTCCCGCCGACCGGCGTCGGCCACGACCCACCGCAGGGCGAGGATGTACGGAAAGGTCGCCGGCGCCGCGGACGCGGACAGTCCGGCGCCGGCCTGGCTGCGAGGGATGCCCGCATCGTCGAGGGCCCGCACGAGCCCGCCGATGTGCGGCCCGTTCCGGCGAACGATCACGGCGAGCTCGTTCCACGGGATGCCCTCGGTCACGTGGATCCGCCGGAGCTCTCGCGCCACTGCGGCGTGCTCCTCCGACGTGTGCGGCAGACGCCAGGCCTCGACGAAGGCGACGCCGCGATGGCGGTTCGGCAGGCGTACCAGGCCCGCCCCGAATCGCTCGACGAACCTCCGGATGGGCGCGTCGGTCATGCCCTGGAAGGAGAAGACGTGCGCCTCGGGGTCCCCCGCCACCACCAGGCTGAGCGGGGAGAGCCGGGCCAGCAGTCGTTCCGCCGCCACGGTCGTGTCCTGGAAGTCGTCCACCAGGACGTGAGCGAACGGCCGGTCGGCGGCGGAAGCCGCCACCGCCGCCTGGACCACCAGCCCTGCGAAGTCCACCGCACCCTGCGCGTCGAGGACGTCGAGGTAGCGACGGTAGAACCCCGCGAGGTCCCGCCAGCCGGAGAGTCCGGCCTCGCTCGCCTCCTGAAGGATCCGATCGGGCTCCAGCAATGCTTCCTGAGCCCGAAGGACGAACTTGCGTACTTCGTCGGCGAAGCCCTTGAGCGACAGCATCTCGCCATACGCCGGCCACTCCTCGACTCGCTCGCCGTGGAGGAGGTCCTGGACGAGCGCGAACTGGTCGGTGGCGTCGAGGATCCTGGGCGGCTTGGCGTAACCGAGGAGATCGGCGTGCCTGCTCACCAGCTGATGCGCCAAGCCCTGCATCGTGGTCACGCGAACGCCGGGGAGTGACCGTTTCAGCCGTCGGAGGACGGCGAGCTTGGACTCGTCCCTCGCCCGACGCGACCCAGTCACCAGGGTCACCTGCTCCGGATCGGCGCCGTCTTCGATCAGCCGTGCGAACCGCTCCCGCAGGACCACGGTCTTGCCGGTGCCGGCTTCGCCCACGACCAGGAGGGGACCGACATCGTGGTCGAGGATCCGCTGCTGCTCCGGGTCGGCTTGGAAGGGAGGGTTGGTCACGCGGCGATGCTACCGCCGAGGGGCGACAGCCCAGCTAGAAACTACGGCGACCCGCCCACCGAGCCACGGCGCCTCCCGTGATCGCGCCGACCAGGCGACCGTCATCGAGCACCAGCGCCGATCTCCCGGCCCCAAGACGAGCGACCGCCTGCTCCAGGGGTTCCGAAACGTCCACCGTGAGCACCTGGGACAGGGGGATCACGGCGTCTCGGACGGGACGGAGGGGTTCCACCATGCCCACCTCCCGGGCGGAGCCGAAGGTGAGCATCCCGATCACCCGGCCGTCGTCCACGACGGGGAAGGCCTCGCCCTCGTGCCCCCGCAGGTATCGGTCGAGGGCCTCCGACAGGGACAGCTCAGCGGGGATGGGAGGCGGGGGCGCCTCCATCACCTCGGCCACGGTGGCCTGCGCCAGTCGCCGGCGCAATCCGATCTGCGCTTCCGACGCCCGGGCCGCCTGGAAGATGAACATCCCGATGATGACGAACCACAACCCGAGGAACAGGTCGCCACGGACCGCGGCGAGCAGTCCACCGGCCAGCAGCAGGCCTCCGAGGCCCATCCCGGACCACGCGGCGATCCGAGTTCCGAGCTCGCGGTTCCGGCTGATCCGCCATACCGCCGCCTCGAGCATGCGGCCGCCATCCAGGGGAAGGCCCGGAAGGAAGTTGAACCCGGCCATCAGCAGGTTGACCCATCCCACATACCCGAACGAAGCGGAAAGCGCTCCGCTCGTGTCGGTGGCCACCGACAACACCCAGAACAGTGCGCCGAGCGCCAGGCTGGTCAGCGGGCCAACGGCGGAGATCACGAAGGCCGGGCCGGGACCCTTCTCGTCGGATCTCGCACTGGTGAACCCACCGAAGACCACCAGCGTGATGCCGAACACCTTGATCCCGTGGAGCCTGGCGGCAACCGCGTGCGCCATCTCGTGGAGGAACACCGAGCCGAAGAACAAGGCCGCCGCGAAGACGGCAAGCGCGAGGGCCGTTCCGCCCCGGATGTCCCCATACTCAACGTTGAACCGGGCCCACAGGCTGTACGTCACGAGCACGGCGATCCAGATCCACGACGAGTCGACGTTCACGGGGATGCCCCAGATGGTCCCGATGCGCCACGACCGTCCGAACATGACTCTCTCGCCTTCCCGTTCGCCGCACCGAGCCTACCCGGCGCGCGGTCGAACGAACGTGGCCGGGTACCAGCAGGTGCGATGAATCGATCGGACGCTGCTACGCTGGACGCGCGTCTGGCCCGGGCTACCCCTCCCTTCCACGCGGGCGTGCCCGCGGGTCCGGGCCAGACCCTATTCCTCCTCCAGGAGACTCCGTAGGTCTCGCGCGTTGTTCACCGCATAGTTCCGGTAGCAGTTGTTCATCAGGACATGGGTCTCACGGGCCTGATCGGAGAGCTCGTTGATCTTCGGGACCCATTCGCGAAGCTCCGGCTCGCTGTACTCGTAGCGGAACCGCTCCGCGGCCGTCTCCGACTTCGTTTTCCAGGCCTTTGGGTCTCGCCCGTGGAACCGGACCATCGCCAGATCCCTGGACGTCGCCACGGCGATGGGAGGGAGGCTCGAGTCGAAACCCTGGGGCATGTCCACGCAGACGAACGGGAGGCCATTGTCCTCCAGGAACCCGATCGTCTCCTCCCGGTTGCGCTCTTCGAGCCAGCTCTTGTGTCGGAACTCCACGGCGA
>WNGA01000807.1_pt1 | contig 47889 bp, 48 predicted proteins | sample 5400061 | NCBI WGS metagenome assembly WNGA01 (sample SAMN13153366, study PRJNA577476) | soil metagenome | isolation source: 100 cm soil or saprolite under grassland replicate 2 | place: USA:California | collected 2016-06-15
CATCGTCTGGCTCCAGCCGCGCCGGTTGAGCCACCAGAACAGGGCCCCGATGTCCCGGACCGCCAGCGACGGGCGCAGGTCAGGAGCCGTCCACCATTCGGGGCCCAGATCGGGCGGTGGATTCGCGTCGGCGTTCACCAGTTGCCCTCCTGCGGAGAACGCTAGGGCGGGACGGGCCGGCTGCCCATCTGCGGGACATATATGACACGCATATACAGCCGGATGGCGGCTCGGGAGGCCGACGACAGGCTCGGTCGCGGCCGGTCAGACCAGCAGCGCGTGCAGTTCCACCCGCGGCTCGGGCAGCGCCGCGGCCCCACCGCCGGCCCGCGGCCGCGGCCAACGGGGCAGCCGGGACCCGGCCGAGCCGCCGCGACCGCGGTGCACCAGCAGGCCGGCCATCGGGTCGGGCACCGCGTCCAGCGCCGCCTGCACGGCGGGCAGGTCGTGGTACCGCTCCCACTGCCAGTCCTCGGCGAAGCTGATCTCGAACACGACGCCCCAGCGGTGCTCGTGCGTGTGCCAGTCCAGGGCGCCGTTCGTGATCGCCGCCTCGATGAGCGCCTCGCGGCGCGACAGCCACCACGTCCACGCGGCAGAGCCACCGTGGAAGACCTCGATAGACCACCAGTCGGCCATTTGCTGCCACCGTACGCCGCCGGGGGGACCGCGTCACGGTGCCGCGGGCACGAACTCACCCGCGTCCGGTGCGTTGACGCGGCGGTTGCCGTTTCGTCGCCGTCGCCGCCTACCATGGCCTGAGTTGCCGTCTCGAGGAGCTGAACGTACGCCGTGGTACTCGCCAAGATCCTGCGCGCCGGTGAAGGCAAGATCGTCCGCCGGCTGAAGGCCATCGCCGACCACATCGACGCGATCGAGCCGGACTTCGTCGACCTCTCCGACGCCGAGCTGCGGGCCAAGACCGACGAGTTCCGCAAGCGGCTGGACGACGGCGAGACGCTGGACGAGGTCCTGCCCGAGGCGTTCGCCACCGTGCGTGAGGCGGCCAAGCGCACCCTCGGCCAGCGGCAGTTCCCGGTGCAGCTCATGGGCGGCGCCGCGCTGCACTTCGGCAACGTCGCGGAGATGAAGACCGGCGAGGGCAAGACCCTGGTCGCCACCGCCCCGGCGTACCTGAACGCGCTGACCGGCAACGGCGTGCACATCATCACGGTCAACGACTACCTGGCCAAGTTCCACTCGGAGTGGATGGGCCGGGTGTACCACTTCCTCGGCCTGGACGTCGGCGTGATCCTGTCCCAGATGCGGCCGTCCGAGCGGCAGAAGGCGTACGCGGCCGACATCACCTACGGCACCAACAACGAGTTCGGCTTCGACTACCTGCGCGACAACATGTCGTGGGCGCTGGAGGAGTGCGTGCAGCGCGGGCACCACTTCGCGATCGTGGACGAGGTCGACTCGATCCTCATCGACGAGGCGCGCACCCCGCTCATCATCTCCGGGCCGGCCGAGCAGAGCGCCAAGTGGTACACCGAGTTCGCCCGGATCGTGCCGATGATGAAGCGCGACACCCACTACGAGGTGGACGAGGGCAAGCGCACCGTCGGTGTCAGCGAAGAGGGCGTCGCGGTGATCGAGGACCAGATCGGCATCGAGAATCTCTACGAGGCCGTCAACACCCCGCTGGTGGGCTACCTGAACAACGCGCTCAAGGCCAAGGAGCTGTTCAAGCGGGACAAGGACTACATCGTCACCAACGGCGAGGTGCTCATCGTGGACGAGCACACCGGCCGGGTGCTGCACGGCCGGCGCTACAACGAGGGCCTGCACCAGGCGATCGAGGCGAAGGAACGGGTCGAGATCAAGCAGGAGAACCAGACCCTGGCCACGATCACCCTGCAGAACTACTTCCGGCTGTACGAGAAGCTGTCCGGGATGACCGGTACGGCGCAGACCGAGGCCGCGGAGCTGCACCAGATCTACAAGCTCGGCGTGGTGTCGATCCCGACCAACAAGCCGATGATCCGGGCAGACCACTCCGACGTGATCTACAAGACCGAGGAGGCGAAGTTCGGCGCCGTGGTCGACGACATCGCCGAGCGGGTCAGCCGGGGCCAGCCGATCCTGGTCGGCACCGCCAGCGTGGAGAAGTCCGAGCTGCTGTCCGCGCTGCTGCTGCGCCGCGGCATCCCACACGAGGTGCTCAACGCGAAGTACCACGAGAAGGAGGCGGCGATCGTCGCCCTGGCCGGCCGCAAGGCGGCGGTCACCGTGTCCACCAACATGGCCGGCCGCGGCACCGACATCATCCTCGGCGGCCACACCGAGTTCCTCGCCGACGCCGAGCTGCGCAAGAAGGGGCTGTCCCCGGTGGACTCCCCGGAGGAGTACGAGGCCGCCTGGTCGGGCGCGCTGGAGGAGGCGAAGAAGTCCGGCGAGGCCGAGGGCGACGAGGTGCGCGAGGCCGGCGGGCTGTACGTGCTGGGCACCGAGCGGCACGAGTCCCGCCGCATCGACAACCAGCTCCGCGGCCGTTCCGGCCGGCAGGGCGACCCGGGCGAGTCCCGCTTCTACCTGTCGCTGACCGACGACCTGATGAAACGGTTCAACGCCGCCGCGGTAGAGTCGATCATGACCCGGCTCAACATCCCGGACGACGAGCCGATCGAGTCCAAGATGGTCACCCGGGCGATCCGGTCCGCGCAGACCCAGGTCGAGCAGCAGAACTTCGAGATCCGCAAGAACGTGCTCAAGTACGACGAGGTGATGAACAAGCAGCGCGAGGTCATCTACGCCGAGCGCCGCAAGATCCTCGAGGGCGCCGACCTGCACGAGCAGGCCCGGCACATGGTCGACGACGTGGTGACCGCGTACGTGGACGGAGCCACCGCGAACGGCTACCCCGAGGACTGGGATCTCGACCAGCTCTGGACCGCGCTGAAGACGCTGTACCCGGTGTCGTTCACCGTGGACGACGTGGTCGACGACGCCGGTGGCGAGGTGAACGACCTGTCCGCGGAGTTCCTCACCGAGAAGGTGCGTGAGGACGCCCAGGCGGCGTACGACCGGCGTGAGGCCGAACTCGGCGGCGAGGTCATGCGCGAGCTCGAGCGCCGGGTGCTGTTGTCGGTGATCGACCGCAAGTGGCGCGAGCACCTGTACGAGATGGACTACCTGCAGGAGGGCATCGGGCTGCGCGCGATGGCGCAGCGCGACCCGCTGATCGAGTACAAGCGCGAGGGCTTCGAGATGTTCTCCACGATGCTGGACGGCATCAAGGAGGAGTCGGTCGGCTTCCTGTTCAACATCGAGGTGCAGGTCGGCGAGCCGGAGGCGGAGGCCCCGGCGGAGCCCGAGGAGGGCGCCGCCGAGGTGGAGCGGCAGCCCGCCGCGCAGCACCGGCAGCCCGCCGAGCAGCACCGGCAGCCCGCCGAGCAGCACCGGCAGGTGTCCGCCAAGGGCCTGGACCAGCCGGCCCGCCCGGCCCTGCAGTACTCCGCGCCCACCCTGGACGCCGCCGAGCCGGACCAGCCCGCGGCCGCCACGACCACCGTCACCGGCGGCGCCGAGCCCGGCCGCAACGCCCCCTGCCCGTGCGGCTCCGGCAAGAAGTACAAGCGCTGCCACGGCGCCCCCGCCGGCGCCCGCTGAGCCACCCGGTCCACCTGCCAACCTGTGGACGCGACACGCGGCTGACCCGCGTGTCGCGTCCACAACTCCTCCGCAAGGTGTAGAACGCGCGTGCTACGCTGACCGGGTGGAACGGATCCCGGTACGCGAGCTCAACCAGCACACCAGCGCGGTCATCGCCCGGGTGGTGAACGGCGAGGCCATCGAGGTCACCCTGAGCGGCCGCCCGGTCGCTCGGCTGGTGCCCATTGGCCGCACCACAGGGCTTGACGACCTCGTCGCCGCCGGCTTGGTGACGCCGGCCACCAACCACGCGCCGTTCACGATGCCCACCGTCAAGGCCGAGCCAGGTGCCGATGCCGGTGAGCTGCTCTCGGCACTCCGCGATGAGGAACGCTGGTGATCTATCTAGACACCTCCGCGCTTGTCAAACTGGCCCGGGAAGAACTGGAGACTCCTGTCCTCCTCGACTGGCTCAATGCTCACTCCGAGGATCGCGTGGCCTCCAAGCTGGTCGAACTGGAACTCCCTCGGGCATTGCGGAGGAGCGGGCCAGCGGAGGCGCTGGGGGCGATGACTGCCCTGCTGTCCAGCCTGTCCCGGATAGAAATCAGTGCGGCCGTGCGAGCGACGGCAGGAGCGTATACGGATCCTTACCTGCGCACGCTGGATGCCATTCACCTGGCCACCGCGGATCAGCTCAGGGCGTCGGGCAAGACCATCACTGCGTTCGTCGCCTATGACAAGCGGCTGCTGGCCTCGGCGAAGGCGGCCGGCCTGCCGGCAATCAGCCCGGGGAGCTGACCAGGGCCCATCCGGCTCGTCAGGCGGGACTCGGTGCGGGCGCGTGTCAGATCAGGCCGAGGCGGCGGAGTTCGTCCTTGTCCCAGGGCAGGCCGGGGGTGTCGGTGACCAGTGCGTGGTAGACGCGCACCTCGCCGGGATCGGTGTTGTAGAGCGCCAGGCCGACGGGACGCTCGAGGTCCTCGCGGCGCAGTGGGCGGAGGCCGGCGCGGGTGAGCTGGTACATCAGCCACCGCTCGTACTCGTCCAGGTCCGGGGTGGTCGGGGTGAGGATCTCGTCCCAGGCGTCGCTGGTCCGGGCCAGCACCGCGTACGGGCCGACCACGGACAGCGCCAGCGACCAGTCCCGGCCGTCCCGGGACAGCGCGTAGACGAAGGCGTGGTCGTCGTTCGGGTCGGTGGTCTCCTCGACCTCGAACTGGCCGGCCACCGACTCCATCAGGTCGCGGTACGGCTGCTGGTCCAGCCGCTCGGCAACCAGGCCGAAGTCGGGCCGGTCCAGCGAGCCGTAGGTGCGGGTGATCTGGTCCAGAACGTCGTCCACTGCCATCACCTGTCGTCGTCAGGAGGGGGGTGTCTCCGGCCCACTCGGGTGGCCGTGCACATCTCCGTTGTTGTCCATGTGTACGCGGACCCTGGTCTGGCTGCCGCCCTTGGGCCCGACCCCGACGGGGTGGCCGAAGTCGTACTCCCGCAGCCTCGGGTCGCCCCTGACCGGCGAGCCTTTGTACCAGGCGTCGTAGGTGTACCTGTTCGCCGACCGCGCGTCGTGGAAGTACGACGTCGGCTTCCGGGCGGCGAGGCGGAGCTTGTACTGCGGCGTACCGAAGATGTGGCCCCGCTGCTGCTGGCTGACCCGGCGGATCGGGTCCGGCCTCGGGGCCTTGGTGGGCGTCGGCGGGTGCGGCGCCCTGGCCTTCGGCTTGGGCTTGCGGAACTTCACGTCCGCGCCCAGCTTCTTGAACAGCCCGCGGGCGGCCTTGCGCGCGTACCTCGCCTCCTGCCGGGCCGCCCGGTCCCGGCCGCGCCTGCCCCTACCCATCGAGCAGCGCCTGCAGGGCGAGGTTGATCAGCTCGTTGATCAGCAGGCCGGTGATCTCCTTGAAGATCGGGATCTCCAGCAGCGAGGCGCCGAACGTGGCCACGGCGGTGGCGATCGCCTGCGCGATCTCGATCGCCAGCAGGACGAGCTGGACGATGACGTTGATCTTCAACGCCAGCACGATGCCGGCCGCGACCATCAGTCCGATGCCGATCAGGGTGGCACCGTCGGCGCCGTCGAGCAGGTTCGCGGCCGGCGCCTCGGCCTCCGTCCAGGCCCCCTGGAACGCCGTCACCGCGTCGCCCCGGTTGTGCTGCCAGACCGACCGCGCGGCCGAGTCGGCGTCGGCCACCGTGCCGGCCAGCGTGCCGCCGTAGGAGGTCCAGTGGTTGCCCAGCTCGAACAGCTTCTCCTCGTCGGCCTCCGGCCAGGTGTAGCCGAGCATCGACAGCAGCGAGATGAGCTCGCCGGGCAGTTGCAGCCCCACCGCTACATCACCGAACCGGGGTCGATCGTGCCGAACGCGTCGACGTTGGCCTGCTCGGTGGTGTCGTAGGTGTCCGCCATCGCGTCCAGGTCCTCGGCGTAGGCGATCAGCTCGTCCAGGTTTGCCGAGTACGAGTCGAGCGCCATCTCGTAGATCGCCTGGTAGCAGGAGCTGATCAGCATGCCGATGTCGTCGGAGCCGCACGCGTCCTGGTAGTTGCCGGCCACCGCCTCCAGGGCGGACAGGTCGGCGTCCATCCGGCCGACCGCGTCCTCCAGGTTGTCCGCGGCGGTGCGCAGGGCCTCCGCATCGACCTCCAGATCGGGCATGGCGTCAGCCCCGCCGGCCGAGCTGGGCCATCGCCGCCGAGATGCCCTGGGTGAAGGCGGCCATCCGGCGCACGCCGTCCTCCTGCACCTGCCGGAGCTGCTCAGCCAGCGCTGCGGTATCCACCGGTGCCACCGGCCCGGCCTGCGCGGCCCGCTCGGCCGCGACGGCGGCGAGCGCGTCCAGGGCGGCGTTGACCGCGGTGACCAGGTGTGCGGCCAGCTCCTCCGACGGCATCCGCAGCGCCCGCGGGTCGAGCTGCACCCGTTCCAGCCGGCCGTCGGCGGTGGCGACCGCGCGCACCCTGCCCTCGGCGCTCTCGCCGGTGCCGGTCACCGGCGGTTCGTCGGCACCGGTGCCGGCTGTCCCGGACCGTACCGAGTCCAGCAGCTCGCGGGCCTGCGTCAGCACCCGGTCGAGGTCGGACTGGCCCGACTCGCCAAACATCGTGCGCCTCCCAATCGTGACGAACGAGACGAGACTAGTGTCCCGTCTCCGACAGGCAGTTTCGGACACGGGGGACTAGACGGTCAGCGGACGGTCGATGACATCCAGGGCGACGCATTGCCAGCGGCCGTCCAGGCCCTCCAGCCGGATCGCGACCGCCTGTGGCCGGCCGCCGCGGTGCACCACCGCGCAGGACTCCACCACCCCGTTCACCGGCTCCGTCACGCGCAGCGAACAGACCCGGGGCGCGGCGCCCGGCCGGCCGACCTGCTTGCGCCGCGCCGCCACCACGGTGACCACCTCGGGGACCGCGAACTGCCTGAGCTGCACCGCCGGCCGCCAGCCCTCCAGGCATTCCAGCACCACCCGGAGCAAGTGGCGGAGCCACTCCCTCGGCTCGGGGAGCGCGTGCCGGGAGGTGGGTTGCCGGTCGAAGAAGTCCAGCGGCTCCTCGAGCAGTCGCGGCCCGGGGCCACCGAACGACAGCGGGTCGTCGAACGGCAGCGGCTCGGCGAGCGCGCCGACCAGCCGCAGGTGCCGGGTGGGCAGCTCGTCGTCGAACGGCGGCTCGGTGCTCGGGGCCGGTCGCAGGACCAGGTACGGGCGGTCGGGGACAGGGCGGTCGGGGACAGGGCGGTCGGGGACAGGGCGGTCGGGGACAGGGGAGTGCGCGTGCGCGTGGGCGGTCATCGGCTGTCAGCTCCGCGGCGGTGACGGGCAGTCATCGGTCGAGCCGGTACGACGCGACGCCGGTACGGCCGGTTCCGGGCCTGGCCGCCCGGGGCCTCTACCCTCGGCGGCATGACCTCGAAGCTGACCGCCCTCGTCGTTGACTACGGGGGTGTGCTGACCAACTCGTTGCGCGAGACGATGGGAAGCTGGATGGCGGCCGAGCGGATCGACCCGGAGCGGTTCGCGGCCACCATGCGGGAGTGGCTGGCCGGCGGCGCCGAGGCCAACATCGCGCACGAGTTGGAGCGGGGGGCGATCAGCCCGGCCGAGTTCGAGCGGCGGTTCGTCCGGCTGCTGGTGCGTGAGGACGGCTCGATCCCGGACCCGGAGGGGCTGCTGCGGCGGATGTTCGCCGGCTTCCGCGACGACGAGGGCATGGTCGGGGTGGTACGCCGGGCGCGCGCCGCCGGGCTGAAGACCGCGCTGCTGTCGAACTCGTGGGGCAACGAGTACGACGAGGACCTGCTCGCCGAGCTGTTCGACACCACGGTGATCTCCGGCGAGGTGGGCCTGCGCAAGCCGGAGCCGGAGATCTACCGGCTGACCGCCTCCCGGCTGGGGGTGCCGCCGGGGCAGTGCGTGTTCGTGGACGACCTGGCGCCGAACATCCGCGGCGCGGTCGAGGTCGGCATGGTGGGCGTGCACCACATCGACACCGAGACCACGGTTACCGAGCTCGAGGCGCTGTTCGACGTGCCGCTCCGCTAGTGCGGTGGCACCGGCCACCGCCGGTCGCGTGGAATCATGGGACGGACTGGAACCGAGCACGCGGGAGGCGCTGCGCAGATGGACCGGCTGAGCGCACTCGACGTGTCGTTCCTGTACATGGAGGAGCCGTCCACCCCGATGCATGTCGGCGGGCTGCTCACCTTCGAGCCGCCCGTGGAGGGCTTCGACTACGACGGGCTGGTCGACCTGATCGGGCGCCGGATCGGGCTCGTCCCGCGGTACCGGCAGAAGATCAAGTGGGTGCCCGGGCGGCTGGCCAGCCCGGTGTGGATCGACGACCCCGACTTCGACCTGGCGTACCACGTGCGGCGCAGCGGGCTGCCCAAGCCGGGCTCCGACGAGCAGCTCCGGGAGCTGGCCGCACGCCTGATCTCCCGCCCGCTGGACCGCACCCGGCCGCTGTGGGAGCTGTACCTGATCGAGGGCCTGTCCGGCGGGCGGGTCGCGATCATGACCAAGACGCACCACGCGATGGTGGACGGGGTCAGCGCGGTGGACCTCTCCACGGTGATCCTCGACGTGACCCCGCAGCCGCGGGAGACCGAACCGGACCTGTGGGTGCCGGAGCGGGAGCCGAGCGGGCTGACCCTGGTCGCGGACGCGGTCAAGGAGATCGTGCAGCGGCCGACCGCGGTGCTGGACACGCTGCGGATGGGCGTCGCGGACGCCCGCGCGGTGGCCGGCCGGGCGGTCGGCGTGCTGTCCGGGCTGACCGCCACGGCCAGGGTGGTGGCCCGACCCGCGCCGGGCAGCCCGTTGAACGTCTCGGTCGGGGAGCAGCGCCGGTTCGGCGTCGCCCGTACCTCCCTGGACGACTACAAGAAGGTGCGCAAGGCGCACGGCGGCACGGTGAACGACGTGGTGCTGGCCACCTGCGCCGGCGCGCTGCGCAACTGGCTGCTGTCCCGCGGCGAGCCGGTGGTCGGCTCCACCGAGATCCGGGCGATGGTGCCGGTCAGCGTGCGCGGCCCCGACGAGCAGGGCGGGCTGGGCAACCGGGTGTCGTCGATGTTCGTGGAGCTGCCGGTCGGCGAGGCGAACCCGGTGGTGCGGCTCAGCCGGGTCAGCCACGCGATGAAGGGCCTGAAGGAGTCCGGCCAGTCGGTGGGCGCCGACGTGCTGGTCAGGCTCGCCGGGTTCGCCGCCCCCACGCTGCATGCGGTGGGCGCCCGGGTGGCCAACCGCGCGACCCACCGGCTGTTCAACCTGGTGATCACCAACGTGCCCGGGCCGCAGTTCCCGCTGTATGCCAACGGCGCGCGCATGCTCGAGGTGTTCCCGGTCGTGCCGCTGGTGAAGAACACCGCGCTGTCGATCGGGCTGATGTCGTACAACGGCAGGGTGTACTACGGGCTCACCGCGGACCGGGACGCGATGGCCGACGTGGACCTGGTCGGCGCGCTGATCCAGGAGTCCCTGGACGAGCTCGTGGAGACCGTGCGATGACCGGCACCCGGCGGGGACTGGTGCTCGGTGCGGGCGGTGTGCTCGGCTTCGCCTGGACGATCGGCGCGCTCGCCGCACTGGAGCAGGCCGAGGGGTTCGACCCGCGCGAGGTCGAGGTCTGCGTCGGCACCTCGGCCGGGTCGGTGCTGGCCGCGATGCTGGGCTGCGGCATCGCGGTGGATCAGATGGTGCGGCACCAGCGGGGCGAGCCGCCGCGGCCGGGGGACCCCGTGATCAGGTTCAACTACCAACGCGACTCCGGCGGCTCGCTGCCGCCCCGGCCGCTGCTGCGGCTCGGCTCGCCGAAGCTGGCCCGGGAGGTGTTCCGCCAGCCGCGGCGGTTCCCGCCGCTGGCCGCGATGACACCGTTCTTCCCGCAGGGCCGCGGGTCGCTGTCCGCGGTGACCGGGGTGGTGCGGGCTCTGGCCGACAATGAGAACTGGCCGCAGAGCCCGGCGCCCTGGATCGTGGCGATGGACTACGACACCGGGCGCCGGGTGGTGTTCGGCCGGGAGGGCTCGCCGCCCGCGACGCTGGCCGAGGCGGTCACCGCGTCCTGCTCGATCCCCGGGTGGTACGCCGCCGCGGAGATCGACGGGCGGCGGTACGTCGACGGCGGCACCTGCTCGCCGACCTCGGTGGACGTGCTGGCCGGGCACGGGCTGGACGAGGTGTTCGTGCTGGCCCCGATGGTGTCGTTCGCGTTCGACCGGCCGCGCTCGCCGGGCGCCCGGCTGGAACGGCGGCTGCGCCGGGCGTTCACCAAGCGGATGCTGCGCGAGGCGGCCAAGCTGCGGGCCGCCGGCACCCGGGTCACCATGCTCGGTCCGGGGCCGGCCGACCTGACCGCGATCGGTGCCAACCTGATGAACCCGCGCCGGCGCCGGCTGGTGCTGGAGACCTCGCTGCGCACCAGCGCGGACGCGTTGCACCGGCCGCCCGCCCCGACCGCCCCGACCGCCCCGGGCGCGTTCGGGGCCGGGACCACCGTGGACGCCGGATGAGGGTGTACCTGCCCGCGACGGTGGAGACGCTGCGGGCGCTGATGGAGACCGGGCACGTCGGCCCCGCGCCGCTTCGGGGCTACGCCGTCACGCCGGCGCTGCGCGAGTGGTACCTCGACGACGACGTGGAGGAGTTGGAGTACGCCGCGCTGCTGGACGCCGCCCGGGCGTCGCTGCGGCTGATCGACCTGGACCCGAAGGCGCCGCGGCGCCGGGTGGTGATCGCGGTGGACGCTCCGGCGGCGGCGCTGAAGCCGGAGGTGGAGCGGTCCGCGGTGGAGCTGGCCGAGCCGGTGCCGATGCGCGCGGTGGCCGCGCTGCATGTGGACGCGCCGGAGGCCGAGCCCGCCGTGGCGGCCGCCGCGGACGCGGTGATCGAGGCGGACCTGGGCAGCGACGACGCGCAGTTCGTACTGGACGAGGCCGAGGGTTACGAGCTGGCCTGGTACGCCAGCCAGGAGATCGGCCCGCTGCTCGAGCTGCTCTGAACCGACATCGGCCGGCTGTTCTGATCGGCCATCAGCCCCCTGCTCGAGCCGCTCTGAACCGACATCGGCCCGCTGCTCGAACTGCGCTGAACGGACATCGGCCGATTCGGTCCGGCGTGTCGGTGTCCGGCCCTATCGTGCTCGGTGTGCGGAGGGTGGCAGCCGTGGTCGCGTGCCTGTTCGCGCTGGCCGGCTGCGGCTCCGAGCCGTCGCCTGCACCGCTGCCCTCGGTGGGCGCCGGCCCGACCTCCTCCGGCGCGACCGGGGCGGCATCGCCGACGGATACCCCGAGCGGCAACACGGGCCCGGGTGCGGTGGACCGGTCCGATCCGGTCGCGGTGTACCGGGCCTGGTGGGTGGCGGTGCAGAAGGCGCTCGCCGCAGCGGACCCGGCCTTTCCGGAGCTCGCCGCGTACGCGGTCGACCCGCTGCTGGCCAACACCCGGGCCAGCCTCGCCCGGCTGCGGGGCCAGGGGCTGGTGCAGGTCGTGACGTTCGCGCTGGCGCCGCAGGTGGTGAACCGGCAGGCCGATCGGGTGGAGATCGCCGACTGCATCCGAACCCCGGCTGGTACCTACCGGGACGCCCGGACCGGCCACCCGAGGACGCCGGCGGGCTTCCGAAATGACATCCCTACGCGTGATTCGCTCCGATTCGTCTTGCGACTGAGGGCCGGGGCCTGGTACCTGGTAGCTACGACGGCCCTGGGAGGCGGACCATGCTGAGACTCCGCCGGCGAGTGGTGCCGCTCCTGCTTGCCGCGGCGGTGGGGGCCATGACCACGGTGAACCCCGCGTCCGCCGACCCGCCGGCGGCCGACCCGCCGGCGACCGACCCGGCGGCGACCGACCCGGCGGCGGCAGATCCGCCGGCGGCCGACCCGCCGGGCGGCTGCAGCTTCCTGCTGTGCGACATCCCGTCCGATCCCGCCCAGTACGTGGCCGGTGGTCTTGACTTCGGCCCCGGTATCGGCGTCGACATCGGCAACGCGTTGAGCGACGGCTGCCAGGTGCTGACCGACCCGGTCGCGGCGGCGGACTCGCGAAGCTACACCGCGCCGTCCGGCGTGCCCGGTCGCTGGGCGTACCAGGTCTGCGGCGACCCGGCCACGGTGACGCAGGCGGTCCGGCAGGGCAGCGCCGAGGCGATCCGCACCTGGTGCGGTGCCGGCCGCGCGTGCAGCGTGGTGGTGCTCTGGAAGCCGGACAACGCCGACCCGAGCCTGCGCATCCCGGTGGACGGCGGGCCGGGCGGCATCCTGCAGTACTTCACGCTGACCCCGGACGCGGCCAGCAGCCCGGACAACGGCCAGGTGATCACCAACTTCCCGACCTGGTTCTACGACGCCAACCACCTGGACTTCACCGGCGTGCCGATCCCGGCCTTCCCGATCGGGGGCTTCGGCGGTGCCGCCACGGCGATCCATATCCGCAGTTGGTGGGACGTGGACGGCGGCGAGATCTGCGGCAAGCGCGGCCGGACACCGGCCCGGGACCAGACCCGCGCCGAGGCGGCCAGGCCGTCACCCGACTGCGGCGTCACGTTCCTGCGGTCCGGCGCGCACCACGCGGTCACGCACGTCACCTGGTTGATCATCGTGCTGCTGGCGTTCCCGCCGTACGTCATCGTGTTCCCGATAACGTTGAGCGACGATCTCGACCTGAACGCCCGGGAAGTGCAGGCGGACACGAAGTAGAACACACAGCCACCCCCCGGTCTGTGTGTTAGCAACACATCGTTGGTGGCGGTGAGGTTGCCTAACGTCACCGGCCATGACGGAGCTGGCGGGACGCACCGCGCTGGTCACCGGCGCGGCCAGCGGTATCGGGCGGGCCTGCGCGCAGCGGCTGGCCGCCGACGGTGCCCGGGTCGTCCTGGTGGACATCGACGCCGACGCGGTGACCGCGCTCGCGGCCGAACTCGGCGGCAAGGCGGTCCCGGCCGACCTGTCCGAGCCGACCTGCCTGGACGCGCTCGACCTGGACGTCGACATCGTGGTGAACAGCGCCGGGGTGCAGCACGTCGCGCCGGTTGAGCACTTCCCGCCGGCCACCTTCGCGCGGCTGCTCCGGCTGATGCTCGAGGCCCCGTTCTGGCTGGTGCGCGGCGCGCTGCCGTACATGTACCGCCGCGGCTTCGGCCGGATCGTGAACATCTCCTCGGTGCACGGCCTGCGCGCCTCGCCGTACAAGGCGGCGTACGTCGCGGCCAAGCACGGCCTGGAGGGCTTCTCCAAGGTGGTGGCGCTGGAGGGCGCCGCCCGCGGGGTGACCTCCAACTGCGTCAGCCCCGGCTACGTGCGCACCCCGCTGGTGGAGGCGCAGGTGGCCGCCCAGGCGGAGCGGCACGGCATCGCCCCGGCCGAGGTGGTCGAGCGGGTCATGCTCGCCCCCTCGGCGGTCAAGCGGCTGATCGAGCCGGCCGAGGTTGCCGCCGCGGTGGCGTACCTCGTCGGCCCGCACGCCTCGTTCATCACCGGTACCTCGCTCGTCCTCGACGGCGGCTGGACCGCGCACTGACCCCGCGCCGCACACCGACTACCCCGGCACCCCGCGACCCCAGGAGCACCGCATGACCAGACCCCGCACGTCGATCGGCAAGGTGGTGGGCGCCAGCCTGATCGGCACCACCATCGAGTGGTACGACTTCTTCCTGTACGGATCGGCCGCCGCGCTGGTGTTCGGGAAGCTGTTCTTCCCGAGCCACGACCCGTTGGTGGGCACCCTGCTGGCGTTCCTCACCTACGCGGTCGGGTTCGCGGCGCGGCCCGTCGGCGGCATCGTGTTCGGGCACTTCGGCGACCGACTGGGCCGCAAGAAGCTGCTGGTGATCAGCCTGCTGCTGATGGGCGGCTCGACGTTCGCGATCGGCCTGCTGCCCACGTACGCGCAGATCGGGGTGGCCGCGCCGGTGCTGCTCACCGTGCTGCGGCTGGTGCAGGGCTTCGCGCTGGGCGGCGAGTGGGGCGGCGCGGTGCTGCTGGTGGCCGAGCACGGGTCGGCGCGGCGGCGCGGGTTCTGGGCGTCGTGGCCGCAGGCGGGCGCGCCGGCCGGCAACCTCCTCGGTACCGGCGTCCTGCTGCTGCTGTCCGGGGTGCAGAGCGACGCCGCGTTCCTGTCCTGGGGCTGGCGGATCGCGTTCCTGCTGTCCGGCGCGCTGGTGGGCGTCGGGCTGTGGATCCGGCTGACCGTGGCCGAGTCGCCGCTGTTCGTCGAGGCGGCCGAGCAGGCCCGGGACCGCGAGCGGCGCACCGGCGTCGGCGCACGGCCGCCGCTGCTGCAGATCATGCGCAGTCACAAGGCGACCGTGCTGGTCGCGATGGGTGCCCGGCTGGCAGAGAACGTGTCGTACTACGTGATCACGGCGTTCGTGCTCGTGTACATCACCGGCCCGCTGAAGCTGACCAAGACGGTGGGCCTGCGCGCGGTGTTGATCGGCTCCGCGGTGGAGTTCGTGGCGATCCCGCTGTGGGGGCTGCTGTCGGACCGGGTCGGCCGCCGCCCGGTGTACCTGTTCGGCGCGGTCGGCATCGGGGTGTGGGCGTGGGTGTTCTTCGCGCTGCTGGACACCAGGTCGTCTTTCGCGATCATTGTCGCGGTGACCGTCGGGCTGGTGCTGCACGGCGCGATGTACGGCCCGCAGGCGGCGTTCTTCGCCGAGATGTTCGGGACCTCGGTGCGCTACTCGGGCGCCAGCATCGGGTACCAGCTCGCCGCGGTGGGCGCGGGCGCGCCCGCCCCGCTGATCGCCGTCGCGCTGCTGAGGCACTACCACTCCGCCGCCCCGATCGTGGTCTACCTGGTGGCCATGTCGGTGCTGTCCGTGGTGGCCCTGTTGGCCGCCCGGGAGACCCGCGAGGTGGACCTGGCCGCGGAGCCGGCGGCCGCGCCCGGCCACGGCCTGCGTGCCCGCGCCGGGGTGGAGGCCGCCGTCGGATAGGTCATAGTCGGCGACCGTCGGGCCACAGTCGGCCACCGTCGGCCACCGTCGGATGGGCCACAACCGGCCGCCGTCGGATAGACCACAATCGGTGGAGATGACGCAGGCGCGTACCGACGCCGGTCGGCTCCTCGAGCTCCTCGCCCGGGACGCATCCCGCGAGGAGCTCGAGGAGCCGCTGCGTACCGCCCGGGCGGCCGGCGCCGACCCGACCGAGCTGGCCGAGCTGGCCGCGCACACCGAGCTGGCGGTACGGGTGCGGGCCACGCTGGACCAGCGGCGGCGCCGCGAGGTGGAGCTGGCCGCCCTGGTGGACACCGCGTACGACCTGGCCGGGCTGCGCGAGCTGGACGACGTGCTGGCCGCGATCGTGCACCGGGCCAGGCAGTTGCTCGGCACCGACGTGGCGTACATGACGCTGACCGACGCCGAACGCGGCGACACCTACATGCGGGTCACCGACGGCTCGGTGTCGGCGCGGTTCCAGCGGGTGCGGCTGCCGCCCGGGGCGGGGCTGGGCGGGCTGGTGGCGCAGACGGCGGCGCCGTACAGCACCCCGAACTACCAGGCGGACGCGCGGTTCGCGCACCAGCGGGACATCGACGACGCGGTGGCCGAGGAGGGGCTGGTGGCCATCCTCGGGGTGCCGCTGGCACTGGGCACGCACGTCATCGGCGTGCTGTTCGCGGCCAACCGGCAGATCCGCCCGTTCGCCCGCGAGGAGGTGTCGCTGCTGGCCTCGCTCGGCGCGCTGGCCGCGGTGGCCATCGACGGTGCCCGGCTGCTCACCGAGACCCAGCGGCACTCCGCCGAGGTGGAGCGGGCGGCCGACGCGCACGAGGCGATGACCGCGCTGGTGCTGCACGGCGGCAACGTGCGGGACGTGGCGGCGGCCGTGGTGGAGGTGCTGCGCGGCGGGCTCGTGGTGCTGGACGCCGAGCGGCGGGAGCTGGCCGCAGTCGGTGATCCGGTGAGGGATCCGGTGGGTGATCGGGTGGGGGATCCGGTGGCTGCCGCGGTGGACTTCGCGGCCGCGGCCGACGCGGTACGGCGGTCCGCCCGCAGCGTGGCGGTCGACGTCCCCGGCGCGGGGCGCTGCTTCGTGGCGGCGGTGCTGGCCGGCGGCGACCCGCTGGGGTACCTCGTGCTGCACGGCCGGGGCGAGTTGGACGGCGCCGAGCGGCGGATCCTGGAGCGCGGCGCGCAGGTCACCGCGCTGCTGTTGCTGCTGCTGCGGGCGCAGACCGAGGCGGAGAGCCGGGTCCGCGGCGAACTGCTCACCGACCTGCTGGCCGTCCCGGACCGCGACCCGGACCGGCTGCGCGAGCGGGCGCTGCGGCTGTCGGTGGACCTGGCGGTACCGCACGTGGTGGTGGCGGCGAGCGCGGACGGGGTGGGCCGGCACCGGCTGGCCTCGGCCGCCGCCGGGCTGGCCGCCGAGCGGCACGGCCTGGCCGGTGAACACGCCGGTGCGGTGGTGGTGCTGCTGCCCGGCGGCGACCCCGGTGCGGCCGCGCGGCTGGTCTCGCAGCGGCTCACCGCGGCGGTCCGGTCCCCGGTCGGGGCGGGCGGCGCCGGCCCGGCCAGCGGCCCGGCCGGGCTGGCCGGCGCGCACGCCGAGGCGCGCCGCTGCCTGGACGCGCTGGCCGCGCTGGGCCGCCCCGGGGACGCCGCCTGCCCCGCCGACCTCGGCTTCGCCGGCATGCTGCTGGCCGACGCCGACGGTGCCGCGGTCGGCGCGTTCGTGGACGCGGCGATCGGGCCGGTGCTGCGGTACGACACCAGGCGCGGCACCGACCTGGCCGGCACCCTGGAGGTGTACTTCGCGCACGGCCGCAGCCCGGCCCGGTGCGCCGGCCCGCTGCACGTCCACACCAACACGGTGCTGCAGCGGCTGGACCGGGTGCGCCGGCTGATCGGCGACGGCTGGACCGAGCCCGAGCGCGCGCTGCAGATCCAGCTCGCGCTGCGGCTGCACCGGCTGCGCCGCCCGCCCTCCGGCGACTCGGTGCTCGAGAACCGGACGACCACCGGCAGCTGACACCACGCGGCGCCAAGGCGCCGGGCCGGGCGCGGTCTCCGGCCCGTGCCGGTGGCATTTCTGGCCACGTCCACAGACCGGCGCGGCCAGCTCACCGGTACGTCCGCGCACCGGTGAAGGGGCGGCCGCCAATTCTTTCGGGAAATTGGGCACAATAATCCATGAGCCTTTGCCAATTAATGATCCCGGGGCGCCGGAATTCCGGACACTTTCACCTTGTGACGTGGACCACACTAATTTCTGTTGCGCAACTATTGCATTTCCGAGTTCGCCCCTGCTGTCATTTTCTGCGTGTGCACACATCTCGTACCTGTGAATTTCACCCGGAGGTAACAATCGTGATCAAGAAGATCGCCCAGGACACCCGGACCGTTCCGGCTCCGGCGCACCCTGTCGTGCGCACCCTGCCGGCTCCGGCGCACCCTGTCGTGCGCAGCCTGCCGGCCCCGGCGCATCCCGCCGTGCGCAGCCTGCCGGCCCCGGCGCATCCCGCCGTGCGCAGCCTGCCGGCCCCGGCGCACCCCGCCGTGCGTACGCTGCCGGCTCCGGCGCACCCGGCCGTGCAGAGCAGCTTCCGCCGCGGCTGACCCATCGCGACGGCGCGGGTGCGGGGTCGGCTCGCTGGCCCCACACCCGCGTCCGCTCCGCGACCGCCATTTCAATCGCCCAGCCCGAGGGAAACGATGAAATCGCCTGCACTGTCCAAGACGTTGACGGTCCACGAGGTCGGCCGCCGACAGTCGGTGATCACCTGCCCGAACGGTGACCGCTACCTCGTCAACAAGGCTGCCGACCAGTTGCTCGAGCTGATCGACTCGGCGCTGCCGGCCGGCTGGATCGACGGCCTGGCCGCGGGCGACGCGGAGATCGTCGAGGTGCTCGCCGCGCTCTGCCGGCAGCGCGGCGAACAGGCCAGCACCGAGCCGGTCCGGATCTGGGCCGGCCGGCTGGCCGGGCCGCTGCGGCACCGGCTCGACCAGCTCGTCACCTCCGGCCAGCTCGGCGACGTCGTCGTCGACTACGCCGGCACCGTCAGCACCGGGCCCGCGGCCGCGGTTGTGACGCTGCACTGGTACCCCGCCCCGGAGGAACTGGCCGAGCTGCGGCGGCGGCTCGGGGGGACGGTGTGGATCCCGGTGGTGCTGCGCGCGACCGAGGCGGTGATCGGCCCGGCCAGCGGGCCGGCGCATGCCGCCGACGTGCTGGACGCGAGCTGCCGGGAGACCGCCGCCGCCACGCTGCCCGAGGTCGCCACCCTGGACTACCGCCGGCCGGTGCGGTCCAGGCCGCTGGCCGGTGCCGAGTTCACCGTCGCCGTCGACCGCGCGGTGCGGGAGGCCACCCGACTCGCGCGCGCGGAGTCGTCTCAACTGGTCGGCAACCAGCTTCGGATCGCTTTCGCGGACTTCACCGAATCTGTTCATCCGGTGCTGCCGGTACCCGACGGTACGGTCCGCCCGTACCGGAATGACTCGCGGTCCGGCGAGCAACTCGTCGTAGACGACCGTACCGGCATCGTGACCCAGACAGTCGAGCTGACCTTTCCCGCGCAGGCGCCCGCGGGAATTGCCGGAATTGTGGCGCGGGCCGCGGACATGGCCCGGGTCGGACCGTGGCCGAACAGCATTGTCAACGGGTCGGTGGCGATCGACAAGCCGGTCGAATACATGCGGGCGGCGGCGATCGGTGAGGCCGTCGAGCGTTATTGCGGCAGCCTGCCCATCCTTGACCGGACCCTGGTCGCCAGCTACCGGGAGCTGCGCGCCGCCGGGCGGCGCGCGGTGGACCCCGAGGAACTGGTGCTGTTCCCACCTGAGCAGTACCGGGAACCGGGCTTTCCGTTCGTGCGGTTCACGCACGACCTCGCCGTCCGCTGGGTCGAGGGCCGCTCGGTCACCCGCGAGGAGCCGGTGTGGGTGCCGGCCGGCGTCACCTGGACGAACTACTACGTCGGCGAGCGCGCAACCGAGCCGCCGACCAACCCGCAGTTGTTCGCCGGGGTCGCCGCCGGTACGTCGCTGGACAGCGCCGCCTGCGCCGCGCTGGAGGAGGTGCTCGAGCGGCACGCCACGATGGTGTGGTGGATGCACGGGCGGCGGCTGCCCGAGGTGCCCTGCCCGCACGCCGGTCCGGGCCGATGGCCGACCTGGAGCCTGCTGGTCGAGAACGTCTTCGGCCTGCCGGTGATCGGCACCGTCATGCAGGACCCGGCCAACCAACTCGCCTGCATCGGGTTCGCGTTGCGCCCGGCGGTGTCCGAGGCGGTCGCCAAGTCTGTCGCCGAGGCGGCGTCGAACATGGTGTGCGCGGCCGACCTGCTCGACCCGGACGGCGTGTTCTGGACCTCGGTGCGCGACGGCGAGAAGGAGATCGGCTACTTCAAGCCGTGGCGGGACGACCGCCGCTACCTCGACTCGTTCGCCGCCGACTTCCGCGACGTCGGTGACCTGGAGTCGCAGCTTCAGGTGCACTGCGACCCGCGGGCCGCCCAGCAGGCGCTGACGCTGCTGCGGCCGGACGGCGAGGCTGATCTCGACACGCTCCAGCAGGGTTTCCCCCGCACCCTGGAGAACTACCGGCGCATCGTCGAAGGGCTCGGTTACGAGGTGATCGTGGTGGACCTGACCACGCCGGACGTGGCCTACGCCGGCTACCACGTGGTCCGGGTGGTCGTACCCGGCCTGGTGTCGAACTTCGCGGCCGGGTTTCCGTTGACCGGCCGGGACGCCATCGCGCGGGACGGGGTGCGGCTCGGCTGGCGGAGCGCGGCCGACCCGCTGTCCCGCGCGGAGCTGAACCTGCTGCCCCTGCCGCACGCGTAGCGGCGCCCGCCGATGACCGCCACCCAGGTTGCGGCGAGGCCGCGCCGTACCACCGTCCGCCCGGCGCCGGCCGCCGCGGAGGACTCGCTGCGCCGGCTGCCGCTCGGCGCGCTGACCCTGGTCGGCGGGAACTTCTTCGTGGCGATCGGGTTCGGGATGATCGGCCCCGCGCTGCCGGCACTGGCCGTGCACTTCGACAGCAGCGCGGTCGCGGTGTCCGCGGTGATCGTCATCTACTCCGCGATGCGGCTGGCGTTCGCTCCGCTGTGCGGGACGCTGGCGCACCGGTTCGGCGAGTCGCGGCAGTACTTCCTCGGCGCCTGCCTGGTCGGGGTCTCGGCGATGCTGTTCGGGTTCGCGCCGAACTACCCGTCGCTGCTGGGGTTGCGTGCGGTCAGCGGCATCGGGTCGATCATGTACACGGTGTCGGCGTCGACGTTGCTGATCCGGCTGGCGCCGCCGCATATGCGCGGCCGTGTCTCCGGCCTGTCGCACACGACGTTCCTGCTCGGCTACATGATCGGTCCGGCGCTGGGCGGCCTGCTGGTCGGCTACTCGCTGCCCGCGCCGTTCGTAATCTACGGCCTGCTGATGATCGGCGTCGGCGCCTGCGGCCGGGTGCTCCTCGCCGGGCAGCGACCGGGCCGCGAGGCGCCGGCTTCCGGCCGGGCCGCGACGCCCGCCCTGCGGATCAGGGACGTGTGGCGCCGCCCGCTGTTCGTGGCGGTGTTGGCGTCCGGGTTCGTGCTCGGCTGGGAGGTGTACGGCGTCCGGCTGTCGCTGGTGCCGCTGTACGCGATCGAGCACCTGCGGCAGTCTCCCGCGGTGGCCGGCTTCGGGCTCACCCTGTCCGCGGTCGGCAGCGCCGCGGTGGTCTTTCTGGCCGGCCGGTGGGCCGACCGGCGCGGCCGCCGGGTGGTGATGGTCAGCGGGCTGACGCTGTGCGGCGCGGCGTTGACGGCGATGGGGACGGCGCCGTTCGTCCTCGCGTTTCTCCTGCTGTCGCTGCTGGTCGGCGTCGGCGCCGGCGTCACCCAGCCGGCCCAGGGCGCCAGCCTGGCCGACCTGGTGGGCAACCGGGCGAGCGGCGGCCGGGTGGTGGCCGCGGTCAGCATGGCCGTCGACACCGGCTCGATGGTCGGCCCGCTGGCTGCCGGGCTGATCGCCGACCGCTTCGGCCTGGGCTCCGCGCTGATGCTGTCGGGCGCGCTGATGGTCGTGCCGGTCGCGGTCTGGCTCACCCTGCCGGCAGGTACGCCGAAACCATGACCGACGCGGTGACCGGCACCGGCTCCGCGGTGGTCGCTCGACGCCAGCGCGGTGTCGCCAGGGCCGTGTCGATGCCAGGGTAGTAAGGAAACACCGCGGTCACGAACATGTGCGCCGAGCACACCTCCAGTGGCCGATGGATGTGCTGCCGGGCCGTAGTGCGGTGCCGCGATCGGGGCCACGATGCCGGGATGCGGCTGACCCGAAACGTCCTCGTGCTGCTCACCCTGACAGGGACGGGGGTGTCGGTCGCCGCCGTCCCGGCTGCCTCCGCGGTCCCGGTTGGCTCCGCGGTCCCGGTTGGCTCCGCGGTCCCGGTTGGCTCCGCGGTCCCGGCTGCCTCCGCGCTCCCGGCTGCCTCCGCCGACCCGGAGCCGGCCGGTCCGCCGGCCGGCCACTGCGCCGGGCGCGCGTTCGTGCCCGGTGCGGAGCGCCAGGTCGCGGCCTGCCTGGACGACCTCACCACCGCGGCCACCGTCGCGAGCGGACACACCGACCCGGCGGACTGGGCCGGTCTGCACCCGGCCGGCGCCCGCAACCCGTCCGGCGTGCCCGGTGTGCAGATCGACGGCTACTTCCCGGACAGCTCCACGCTGAACCCGACGCACGGCTGGAACCACGACGCGCAGTTCGTGGTTCGGCTGCCCGACCGGTGGAACGGCGGCCTGATGGTCGGCGGCGCTCCCGGCGTCCGACGGCAGTACTCCGGCGACTTCGTCTTCTCCGACTGGGTGCTGGCCCGCGGCTACGCGTATGCGTTCACCGACAAGGGCAACGTGGGTACGGCGTTCTACACCGACGGCCGCCGCCCGGGCGACGCGGTCGCCGAGTGGAACACAAGGGTCACCCAGCTCACCCTGGCCGCCAAGGCCGCGGTGGCGCTGCACTACCGGCGGTGGCCGGCGCGCACCATCGCGGCCGGCATCTCCAACGGCGGGTACCTCGTCCGCTGGCAGCTCGAGCAGCACCCCGAGCTGTACGACGGCGGGGTGGACTGGGAGGGCACGCTGTGGCGGGCGGAGGGGCCGAACCTGTTCACCTACCTGCCGACCGCGCTGCGCGAGTACCCGAGGTACCTGGCCGGTGACCCGGCCGCGCAGGCCGCCATGCTCGCCGCCGGCTTCGCGCCCGGCTCGGAGTTCCTGTGGGACTTCCACTACCGGGTGTACTGGGACCTGACGCAGCGCATCTACCGGGAGGAGTTCGATCCCGGGTACGACGGCGACACCCAGGCGGGCACGCCGTTCTGCGCCTCGGGCACGCCCGCCTGCGACGCCGACTACGACTACGCCTCGCGGCCGCCGGCGGTGCACGACGCGGTGCGCCGGGTCTCGCTCACCGGCCGGATCGGCAAGCCGCTGATCACCCTGCAGGGCACCCTGGACACCCTGCTGCCCATCGGCACCGACGCGGACGTGTACGCCACGCTGGTGCGCGACGCCCATCGCGGCAGCCTGTTCCGGTACTACCGGGTCGACGGTGGCACCCACGTGGACGCCCTCTACGACGCGTTCCCCGACCGGCTGCGCCCGATCCTGCCCTGCTTCCGTACCGCCTTCGAAGCCCTCGAAGGCTGGTTCGCCGGCACAGCGCCGCCGCCCAGCGCCACGCTGCCCCGCCCCACCGCCGGCGACCTTGCCAACAGCTGCACCCTGACCTGAACCGCTGCCCCTTCCAGGGGTGATCGTCGCCGTGTTTCTCCGGCGCTGAGCGTGGAAACCCGGCGATGATCATGGTTGGGGTGGCAGGTGGACCGGTCCCTGGCCGGTTTCCGTTGGTGCGGTGATCGTCGCCGTGGTTCTGCGGCGCTGAGCGTGGAAATCCGGCGATGATCACAGTCGGGGGAGGTGGGACCCCGTTCCCCGGCCGGTTCGTGTGATCGTCGCCGAGTTGTCGCGGCCCTGACCGTGGTTTCCCGGCGACGATCACGATGCGGGCCGGGGTCATGTGGGCGGGGGGCAAGCCGGCCACGGGTCATGCGGGCCGCGGAGGGTGCGCTCCGCGGAGGGTGCGGGCCGCGGAGGGTGCGGGCCGGGGCGCCGGGCGATGAGGGCGACGGCGTCGCAGGACGGCGCGGGGGAGTGCGAGGATGGACGAACCGCCGGTCCGTCGCCGTACCAGGGGAGAAGAAGGGTCATGGACGCTGTCACGAGCACGCCCGTCCCTGTCAACGAGCCGATCCGCAGCTACCCGCCGGGCAGCTCCGAGCGGGCCAGCCTCGAGGCGAAGCTCAAGGAGTTGGCCGCCGAGCAGTTCGAGCTGACCATGACGGTCGGCGGGACGCAGCGGATGGCCGGCGGGGAACGCGTCCCGGTCGTGCAGCCGCACCGGCACGCCGCGGTGCTGGGAACCACCGCGCAGGCGACCAGCGCCGACGTGGCGGACGCCGTACAGACAGCCAAGGATGCCGCGCCGGCCTGGCGCGAGCTGCCGTACGACGAGCGGGCCGCCGTCCTGCTGCGCGCCGCGGACCTGCTGGCCGGTCCGTGGCGGGACACCCTGAACGCGGCCACCATGCTCGGGCAGTCCAAGACGGTGTTCCAGGCGGAGATCGACGCGGCCTGCGAGCTGATCGACTTCCTGCGGTTCAACGTGCACTTCGGCCGGCACCTGCAGACCGAGCAGCCGATCTCCGCGCCGGGCACGTGGAACCGGATGGACTACCGCCCGCTAGAGGGCTTCGTCGTCGCGATCACCCCGTTCAACTTCACCGCCATCGCGGCCAACCTGCCGATCGCGCCGGCGCTGATGGGCAACACCGTGGTATGGAAGCCGTCGCCCACCCAGCAGTTCGCGGCGCACCAGACGATGCGGCTGTTCGAGGCCGCCGGGCTGCCCGCGGGTGTGCTCAACCTGGTCACCGGCGACGGGCAGGCGGTGTCCGAGGTGGCGCTGGCCGACCGCGACCTGGCCGGGCTGCACTTCACCGGCTCCACCCGCACCTTCCAGCACCTGTGGCAGGCGGTCGGCAACAACATCGCCAGCTACCGCAGCTACCCCCGGCTGGTCGGCGAGACCGGCGGCAAGGACTTCGTGCTGGCCCACCCGAGCGCCGAACCCGCCCCGCTGGTCACCGCCCTGGTCCGCGGCGCGTTCGAGTACCAGGGGCAGAAGTGCTCCGCGGCGTCCCGCGCGTACGTCCCGCGGTCGCTGTGGGACGGCGGGGTACGGGACGCGCTGGCCGACACCACCCGGTCGCTGACCTACGGCGACGTGACCGACCTGTCGAACTTCGGCGGCGCGGTGATCGACGCGCGGGCATTCGGGCGGCTGTCCGACGTGCTGGAGCGGGTGCGCGCCGAGGGCCTGGTGGAGATCCTGGCCGGCGGGGTGGCCGACGGCCGGGTGGGGTACTTCGTGCAGCCGACCGTGCTGGTCGGCGACGACCCGCACCACGAGGTGTTCACCACCGAGTTCTTCGGCCCGATCCTGCCCGTGTTCGTCTACGACGACGCCGGGTGGGACGACGTGCTCGACCTGGTGGACAGCTCCACCCCGTACGCGTTGACCGGCGCGGTGCTGGCCACCGACCGGGGCGCGATCGACGCGGCCGCGCGCCGGCTGCGCTTCGCGGCCGGCAACTTCTACGTGAACGACAAGCCCACCGGCGCCGTGGTGGGCCAGCAGCCGTTCGGCGGCGCCCGGGCCAGCGGCACCAACGACAAGTCCGGCTCGGTGTGGAACCTGACCCGCTGGGTGTCGCCGCGGTCGATCAAGGAGACCTTCGTGCCGCCCACCGACCACCGCTACCCGCACATGGGCTGACCCGCCCGCCCACCGACCGTCCCTGTCCAAGTCCCTGTCCAAGTCCCTGTCCAAGTCCCTGTCCAAGTCCCTGTCCAAGTCCCCGGAGCTGATCATGGCGTTCGCCCCCACGACGGCCCGTCCGGCCCCGGTCTGCGCCCGGCCGACGCCATGATCGACAAGAGCGGGGGGAGCTGGGGGAACGGCGAGGAGCGGAAGGACCGGCGGTTCGGCGAGGAGGGCGGGCAGCTCTCGTACAGCAGCTACCTGCGGCTGCCCGAACTGCTTGCCCAGCAGGTCCCCGAGTCCAGCCCGGCGGCGCACGACGAGCTGCTGTTCATCACCGTGCACCAGGCGTACGAGCTGTGGTTCAAGCTGTTGCTGTACGAGCTGGACGACGCCCGGGACGGGATGCTGGCCGGCGACACCTACCGACCCAGGCTGCGGCTGCAGCGCGCGCACGTGGTCGAGCGGCTGCTGGTCGAGCAGGTGGACGTGCTGGAGACGATGACCCCGCAGGACTTCCTGCGCTTCCGGTCGAACCTGGCGCCGGCCAGCGGCTTCCAGTCGGTGCAGTTCCGCGAGCTGGAGTTCCTGTCCGGGGCGAAGGACGCGCGCTACGTGGGCCGGCTGCGGCACGCCACCCCGCACGAGCAGGCGCGGCTGGAACGCCGGCTGGCCGAGCCGACGCTGTGGGACGGGTTTCTGGTGCTGCTCGCCAAGGCCGGCTTCGAGGTGTCCACCGTGGAGTCGCGGCGGTCCGCGCTGGTGGCGCTGACCGGGGACCGGGTCGAGTACGGCCCGCTGTGGGACCTGGCCGAGGCGCTGGTCGAGCACGATGCGCTGTGCGCCCGGTGGCGGCAGCGGCACGTGCTGATGGTGGAGCGGCAGATCGGCACCAAGTCCGGCACGGGTGGTTCGACCGGGGCGCCGTACCTGCGCAAACGGTTGGACGTGCGGTTCTACCCGGAGCTGTGGGAGCTCCGGTCCTGGCTCTGACGCGGGCCTGCGCCCGGTTCTAACCGGATGAATCGGACGTTCGAGAGATTTGCCATAAGACCTTGCAATAGGTACTAAGCGTGCGTAGTGTCTGACTTGTTCCCACGGAACCAAACCCCGGCCAGCCGGGGCTCACATGGAGGTTACTGACATGGTTGCCGGTATCAAGGTCACCCCGGAATCGCTGCATGCCACCGCCAACACCGTCAACTCCCGTGCCGGCGACGTCGAGGGCATCCAGAAGGGGCTCAACTCGCAGCTGTCCGGTCTCGTCGGTGGCGAGTGGGCAGGCCAGGCCTCCGGCCAGTTCGACGCCCTGTGGCAGAAGTACAACCAGGGCGCCCAGCAGATGATCGAGGCCCTGCGCGGCATCGGCACCCTGCTGAACAACGCCGGCACCGCGTACCACGACGCCGAGACCGCGATCGCGAAGACCTTCACCGCCTGACACCCGTCGTACCGGCTGCCCCCGTGCCCCGCGCCGGGGGCAGCCGCGCGTCCCCCGCCGGACGCCCGGACAACCCCGGACACGCCTCGACGGGGGCACCTCCGAACCGTGGTGGACCGCGAGATGCGCCTTCACGGGTGCGCCCTGTCAACGCCGGCGGGCAGGCGGCTACGTTCTGCAGTCGTGGGCACCCCCGGCGACGACGTGCTGGTCGCGGTCGAGGCGCATCTGGCGGCGACGTACGGCGCGCACGGCGGCGATGTCGTCCGGGCCGGCGTGTCCTTCCTGGGACTGGACCGGATCGACGTGCTGCGCTTCGGACCCGACCCGGCCGGCGCGGTGCGGTACGCCACGGTCGGCATGTCCCGCCGGCCCATGACAGCGGCGGAGGCCGCTGTGGCCGACCCCGAACACGGGCCCCGCGCCGAGCTTGTGCTCACCCTGCGCGGTGCACGGGACAGCGTCCTGCGACCGCTGGCTGTGCTCGCCGCGTCACCGGCGGTGGACGGGCTGGTGCTGGCGCCGGGCGGCACCGTGGAGCTGGGCGAGCCGCTGTGGGCCGGGGCCCGGTGCACCGCCGTACTCATCGAGGCGTCGACCGAGCCGCCCGCCGAGACCGGCGGCCGTACCGTCGAGCTGCTCCGGGTGGTACCGGTCACGCCTGAGGAGCTGGCCCACCGCCGGGTGCACGGCGCGGGCGCGCTGCGGGATGCCTGGCGGCGGGCGGGTACCGATCTCACCGACCCGGACCGGCCGTCCGTCCGGCTGCCGCCCGTCCGCCCATCAGCGCCATGAGTCACCCGCTGTCCGAGCAGTTCCGCCAGCAGGCCCGGCACAGCCTGCCCGGCTCACCGCTGTACGAGCGGCTGCTGACCGAGCTGGCCGACGACCTGGACCGCGGTGGGGTGACCGCCGACGTGGTTGCCGGGCACGAGGGCGACCGGCCGGGCACCGTCCTGCCGCTGCGGCTGCTCGGCGCGGTGCACCGGCTGGTGCTCGCCGGCGCGCTGCCCGGCCTGGCGCGGTACTACCCGAGCGTCGGCGGCACCGGGCCGGCGGCGCGGGCGTGGCCGGCCCTGGCCGCCGGGCTGGCCGAGCGGGCCGACGATCTTCGGCGGCTGCTGGACCGCACGGTGCAGACGAACGAGACCGGCCGGGCCGCGCTGCTCTACGGCGCCCTGCTGGTGGTCGCCGACCGTACCGGGCTGCCGGTGCGGCTCCTCGAGATCGGGTCGAGCGCCGGCCTGAACCTGCTGGTGGACCGGTACCGCTACGACGTGGAGGTCCCGTCGGCGACGGGTGCCCGGCGGCTGGTCAGCCTGGGCGACCCGGCCAGCCCGCTGCGGTTCGCCCGGCCGTGGGTGGGCCTGCCGCCGGCGAGCCTGGCCACCCGGGTGCCCATCGCGGAGCGCCGCGGCTGCGACCCGAACCCGGTGGACCCGGCGGACCCCGAGGGCCGGCTCACCCTGACCAGTTATGTCTGGCCGGACGACCTGACCCGGCTCGGCCGGCTGCGCGCGGCGCTCGCGGTGGCGGCCGCCGACCCGCCGCCGGTGGACCGGGCCGGCGCCGCGGACTGGCTCGCCGAGCGGCTGCGCCGGCCGCGGCCGGGGGCGGTCACGCTGGTGTGGCACTCGGTGGTGTGGCAGTACGTGGACCGGGTCGAGCGCGAGGCGATCCTCGGGCTGCTCACCGAGGCGGCCGGCCGCGCCAGCCGGGCCGCGCCGCTGGCGTACGCCCGGTTCGAGCCGCGGCAGGCCGCGCCGCGGTGGAGCGGCGTCTTCGAGCTGCAGCTGTCGCTGTGGCCGCACGGCGGGGTGGACGAGGTGCTGGCGACGGCGGCCGGGCACGGCGTTCCGGCACGGTGGTCGTTGTGACGTGTCTCCCGCGTCGTGTGCGCACGCCCGATCGGGTGGTCTAGCATGCGCCGACAGTGGACCACGAGGCCAAGGCCGTCTCGGCGGACGGCTCGTGACCGTGGGCCTCGGGACCGACTAGCTGCGCGCACGGAGGGCAGGGGGTCTGGGTATGACGCCCAGCAGGCACCAGTCTGCGGCGAGCGACGTGGGCGGGGTGCCTCGAGTGGCTACCCCCCGGGATGATGTGGTCGCGCATGGTCATCATGGCCGCCAGCGCAGACGCTTCTCGCTGGCGTTCAGGCACTGGAGGGTGCGGTCGAAGCTGGTCGCGATCCTGCTGATCCCGCTGCTGGCCGTGCTCGGCTTCGCCGGGCTGCGGCTGCGGGACGTGCTGGAGGCGCAGCGGCAGGCCCACCGCGCCGAGCAGATGGCGCAGTTCACCCGCCAGGTGATCGTTCTGGCGCGGGCGCTGGAGGCGGAGCGGGACCAGTCCGCGGTCAACCTGGGCAGCAGCCACCAGACCGGCGGCACCGACCTGAAGGCCGCCCGGGACGCCACCGACAAGCAGGTGCGCGAGTACCAGCGGCAGGTCACCGCCCTGAACATCCGCAGCCTCGGCCCGGTGCTCTCCGACACCGTGGGCACCATCGACAGCCACATCGGCAAGCTCAACGGGCTGCACCTGTCGGTGGACACCAACGGCGACTGGCCATCGGTGGATGCGGAGTACCAGAGCTTCGTGTCCGACCTGCTGTCCGTCGAGCAGAACATCACCCAGGGCAGCGGCGACCCGGACCTCAACGACGCCGTCCTGGCGCTTGCCGCGGTGTCCCGGTACACCGCCGCGGCGGACTCCGAGCGCGGTCTCGTGGGCTTCCTGATCGCCAACGGCGCGTACTCCGAGTCCGACCGCACCGAGGTGTTCCGCCGCGACGCACAGGAGACGGTCGCCAAGGGGGTCGTGGACTCGACCCTGACCACCCCGCAGCGCAAGATCTACGACAAGGCGCTACCGGAGACGGTGACCAACCCGGTCAACCGGCTCGAGGACGACAAGATCCTGCCCACCTCGGCCGGGCAGAGGCTGCCGGTCACCATCGACGACTGGTACAAGGTCAGCGGCACCCGGCTGCAGGCACTGGCCGGTGTCGAGGACCAGATCGCCAGGCAGGTGCTCGACCGGACCCAGGAGCTCGGCAAGGCTGCCAGCCGGCAGGCGCTGACCGACGGCCTGATCGTGCTGGCCATCCTGCTGGCCACCATCGGGTTCGGGCTGCTGACGGTCCGCTCCCTGGTCCGCCCGCTGCGCCGGCTGCGGTCGCAGGCGCTGGACGTGGCCTACGCCGAGCTGCCCAGCGCGGTGCAGCGGATGCGGGACACCGACCAGGTGGACGCCCCGGTGACGTCGGTGAGCGTCGGCTCGCGGGACGAGGTCGGCGAGGTCGCACAGGCGTTCGACAGCGTGCACCGGGAGGCGGTGCGGCACGCGGGCGAGCAGGCGCTGCTGCGGCGCAACGTGAGCACGATGTTCGTCAACCTGTCCCGGCGCACCCAGAGCCTGGTCGAGCGGCAGCTCCGGCTGATCGACACGCTGGAGGGCGGCGAGCAGGACCCGGACAGCCTGGAGAACCTGTTCCAGCTCGACCACCTGGCCACCCGGATGCGCCGCAACGCGGAGAACCTGCTGGTGCTGGCCGGCGCCGAGCCCGGCCGCCGGTGGACGCAGCCGGTGGCGCTGATCGACGTGCTGCGCGCCGCCGCGGCCGAGGTCGAGCAGTACCAGCGGGTGGTGCACACCTTCGTCACCGGCCGCGAGATCGAGGGCCGCGCGGTCGGCGACGTCGTGCACCTGGTGGCCGAGCTGCTGGAGAACGCCAGCGAGTTCTCCCCGCCGGACTCCCACGTGGTGGTCAGCGCGCGGTCGATGTCCGGCGGCGCCGGAGTCATGATCGAGATTGAGGACCAGGGCATCGGCATGTCCGCCGAGGACATGGCCACGGCCAACGAGCGGCTGTCGGCCACCGCGGAGTTCGAGCCGCAGCTGTCCCGGATGATGGGCCTGTATGTGGTCGGCCGGCTGGCCGTCCGGCACGGCATCCGGGTGCAGCTCCGGCCCGCGCCGTCCGGCGGCCTGACCGCGTTGATCCACCTGCCGCCCGAGGTCGTCGTCGACCCGATGTCCCAGACCGGCAGCGACCTGCCCCCGATGACCGCGCCGGTGGCCGGCATGCCGATGCTCGAGTCGGGCGAGGACCTGGCGCACCCGGGTACCGGCATGCCCGGGCCGGTGCAGCGACCGGAGGGCCCGCCGGCACCCGCGGTGCCGCTGCCGTCGTTCGGGCTTGCCGGCCTGACCGCCGGCGCGGCGGCGGTGCCACGGCCGCCGGCCGCCCGGTCGCTGCCGCCGGTGTTGCCGCCCGGGATGGCGCCCGGGATGGCGCTCGATGCGCCGCCGAACCGGTTCGGCCCGGCTGCGGAGGTCGGCCGGCCGGTCACCGCGCTGCCCGGGATGGACACCCCGCCAAACGTCCGGCCGGGCGCCGCGCGGGGCACCCCGCCGGGCGCCGCGCCGGGCTTCCCGCCGGGCATGCTGCCCGTCCCCGCCGCGGTGCCGTCCGGCCCGCCACCGCTGCCCCGCCGTGAGCCGAACACCGCGTGGCCGCCGGCCGGGGTCCCGCCGCAGCACGGCGAGACCATCGGGCTGACCGGTCACCGCGGCGAACCGGACGAGCCGACTGAGTCGATCCGGCCGCTGCTGCCGTCCCGCGAGTCGGTTGCCCGCATCGCGCCCGAGCCGGACCGGGCCGACGCCGCCGAGTCGATCGGCGCCGCGCTGGCCGGCGAGCCGGACACCGACGTCGGCGCGGCCGCCGCGCCGGACGAGGCGGCGGCGCCGGACGAGGCGGCGGCGCCGGACGAGGCGGCAACGGACGAGAGGGTGGCGGACGAGGCGGCGGCGGACGAGCCCGCGGCCGCCCAGCAGGTCGACCTCGACGAGGACACCATCGTCCCGCACAGCAAGGATGAGGACCTGCCGATCTTCGCCGGGCTGGAGTCGGAGTGGTTCCTGCGCCGGGTGGAGGACCCGCTTCCGCCCCCGCCCGGGTTGCCGCTGGAGGAATGGGGCATCTCGCTGGAGGACCTGCCCGCGCCGACGGAGCAACCGGCCGGGCAACCGGCCGAGCGGCCGGCCGCGGCGGCGTCAGCGGAGGAGTTGGAGCAGACGCCCGCGGCGGAGCCGGTCGCGGCCGGGTTCCCCGCGGCGGAGGCCGAGGAGACCCAGGTGCTGCCGGCCCTCCCGGTGCGTCAGCGCCCGGCGGCGGCAGCAGCCGGCGCCGCCGCGGGACCGGCCGACCACCCGCCCGCCCACCCGCCCGCCGCCGGGCTGCCCGGCGCGCCGCCACCCGGCCCGGCGCCCTACGGCGGCCAGCCGCAGCCCGGCGCCCCCGCGCTGCCGCGGCGTGTCCCGGCCCAACCGCAGCCGCTGGCCGCGAGCGCGGACCAGCCGGCAGCAGCCGCACCGGCGCCGGCACCGCAGCCTCCTCCGAGCTGGATCTCGCCCGCCGACGAGGGCTGGCGGGCCGCCGAGCGGCTGGTCGCCCCGACCGAGGCAGGCACCACCAGCGTCGGTCTGCCGATCCGGGTTCCCATGGCACACTTCGTTCCAGGTGCCGCGCCGACCCCCGTCCGCCAGTCCGCGGCTGCCCAGGCGCGTGGCCAGGCCGCGCGGCAGACGCAGCCACGCTCGCCGGAGGCCGTACGTGGGATGCTCTCGAGCTACCAGCGAGGACTCCGACAGGGCCGTGAGGCCGGCCGGCACCGGCACCAGGAACCCGACGAGACATACGTGAACCAGGAGCAGTCGTGACAGAGCTCGGAAAGCCGGAGAACGCCAGCGAGGAGTCCGCGTGACGCAGTTGAGCCCCACCGCGCAAAACCTGAACTGGTTGATCTCCAACTTCGTCCACAAGGTCTCCGGAGTCGCGCATGCGATCGTGGTCTCCGCGGACGGACTGCTGTTGGCCACCTCGCACGGGCTGCCCAGGGACCGGGCCGACCAGCTCGCGGCGGTGTCGTCCGGGCTGTCCAGCCTGACCCAGGGTGCGGCCCGCGTGTTCGAAGCGGGCGCGGTCAGCCAGACCGTGATCGAGATGGAGAAGGGTTTCCTGTTCGTCATGGCGATCAGCGACGGGTCCTGCCTGGCGGTGCTCGCCGCCAAGGACTGCGACGTTGGCCTCGTCGGCTACGAGATGGCACTCCTGGTGTCCCGGGTTGGTGACGTGCTGACGCCGGCGCTGCGGGCGGAGTTGCAGGCGGCACTACCTCGGTGACGTCGCGAAGGGGGTGGCCCTAGGGGGCAGGATGTCCAGCTTCGGTAACGATCCGGGACCGCTGGTCCGGCCGTACGCCATGACCGGCGGCCGGACCCGGCCGCGCTACGACCTGCCTATCGAAGCCCTCGTCACGACCACCCCCGCCGGTGAGCAGCTTGAGTTCCTGGCTACCCCCGAACGCCGGCAGATCTTCTCCATGTGTCGTGAGTTCCGCTCCGTGGCGGAGATCGCGGCACTGCTGTCCGTACCGCTCGGCGTCGCTCGGGTGCTCGTCGGTGACCTCGCAGACGAGGGCCTGGTCATGGTGCACAACCCGGGCGCACCCAACGACGGCCCCGACCTCGCCCTCCTCGAGAAGGTGCTCAGTGGACTCCGCAACCTCTGACCGCAGCGTGCCCGGCGCCGCCAGGATGACCTCCGTCAAGATCGTCATAGCCGGAGGTTTCGGCGCCGGCAAGACGACGCTCGTCGGCTCGGTGTCGGAGATCGTCCCGCTCACCACCGAGGCGGTCATGACCTCGGCCGGCTCCCACGTGGATGACCTGGCCGGCCTGCCGCAGAAGACCACCACCACGGTGGCCATGGACTTCGGGCGGATCAGCCTGGACCGCGACCTGATCCTGTACCTGTTCGGCACCCCCGGTCAGCACCGGTTCTGGTTCATGTGGGACGACCTGGTGCGCGGCGCGATCGGCGCGGTGGTACTGGTGGACACCCGCCGGCTGGCCGACTGCTTCGCCGCGGTGGACTACTTCGAGCAGTGCGCCCTGCCGTACATCGTCGCGCTCAACTGCTTCGACGGAAAGCAGCCCTACGGGGTGGAGGATGTGCGGGAGGCGCTGCAGATCGACGCCTCGGTGCCGATCCTGCTCTGCGACGCCCGGGACCGGGAGTCCACCAAGGCGGCGCTGATCACCCTGGTGGAGCACACGATGGCGCGGGTGTACGCCGCGGCAGGTAGCCCGGCCGGCGGCAGGCCGAGTTACTCCTAGTAGCTCATCGCGACGGCGGGTAATGCCGCGCTTGCCCTAAGGTGTCCCGCGTGCCTGACACTTCGGTGCCGGACAGCGTCCCGCTCGGCGCCCGGCACCCCGACAGCGCCGGCGGCTCGGAGCGCGCCTATGTCTCCGCAGACCACGTGCACTCCGTGGTGCCCTCACCGGTTGTCGACACCGACGAACTGATCGCCGAGTACGACGCCGAGCGCCCGGCACGCCGGCTGTCCGGCCCCCTCGCGCACGCGACGGCCGTGGTGGCGGCCGCACTGAGCGTCTACGTCCTGTACCGGGTCTTCGCCCCGGACAACGCCCAGCGCAACCGGATGGTCTTCCTCGCGGTCGTCCTGCCGATGACCTACCTGGTCTACCGCCCCGGCTCGGGCCGCGGCCGCCGTCGGGAGAAGCTCACCGAGCGGCGCACCGACAACCCCGGGCCGCTGGACTACCTGCTGGCCGCGGTGGCGCTGGTGGTCTGCGTCTACCCGGTGCTCACCTTCGACCAGCTCATCACCCGTGCCAGCGACCCGACCGCGCTGGACACCGCGATGGGCGGGCTGGTCATCCTGCTGCTGCTGGAGGCATGCCGGCGCACCACCGGCTGGGCGCTGCCGGTCGTCTGCCTGATCTTCTTCGGCTACGCGTACTACAGCGGTTACCTGCCGATCGAATGGGTGATCAGCACCAAGGGGTACGACGCCAGCCGGATCGTCGAGCACCTGTTCATGACCACCGAGGGTGTGTACGGCACCGCGCTGGATGTGGCCGCCACGTACATCGTGCTGTTCACCATCTACGGCGCGGTGCTGGACCTGTCGGGGGCGAGCCGGTTCTTCGTGGACCTGTCCTTCGCCGCGTTCCGCAGGTCGCGCACCGCGGCCGGCCGCACCGTCACGCTGGCCGGCTTCCTGCTCGGCACCGTCTCCGGCTCCGGCACCGCGACCGCGGTCAGCGTGGGCTCGGTGTCCTGGCCGATCCTGAAGCGGGCCGGCTACCCGAAGGACCAGGCCGGTGGCATGATCGCCGCGGCCGGGATCGGCGCCATCCTGTCCCCGCCGACGCTGGGCGCGGCGGCGTTCATCATCGCCGAGTACATGCGGATCAGTTACCTCACCGTGCTGCTCTACGCCTCGATCCCCACGCTGCTGTACTACCTCGGCATCCTGCTCGCGATCGAGATCGACGCTCGGCGGCTCGGTACCCGGCCGGTGGAGCTGGAGGCCGTCTCGGCCGGGCGACTGCTCGGCCGGTACTTCTACCACTTCAGCTCGCTGGTCGCCATCGTCGCGTTCATGGCCCTGGACATGACGCCGTTCCGGGCGGTGTCGTACGCGACGGTGCTGGCGTTCGCGCTGTCCTTCCTGGACCGGAAGAACGCGTTGCGGCCGAAGCGGGCGTTCGAGGCGCTGGCCCAGGGCTCCCTCGCCGTGCTTCCGGTGGCGGCCACCTGCGGAGCGGCCGGCGTGATCACCGGGGTCACCACCCTGACCGGCCTCGGGTTCAGCCTGTCCGACATCGTGCTCGGCTTCGCGGACCTGATGTCCTGGAACTACACCAGCCAGCTTGTGGTCACCGTGGTGCTGGCCGGGGCGGCGGTGCTCATCCTCGGGCTGGCCGTGCCGGTGACCGCGTCGTTCATCATCGCCGCGGTGATCGTGGCCCCGATCCTGAACAAGCTGGGCATCGGCACCGCCGAGTCGTACATGTTCATCTTCTACTACGCGGTGCTGTCGGAGGTGACCCCGCCGACGGCGCTGGCCGCGGTGGCCTCCTCGGCGATCACCGGCGGCCGGCCGTACCGGACGATGATGCACTGCTGGCGGTACACGCTGCCGGCGTTCCTGGTGCCGTTCCACTGGGTGCTGGCGCCCGAGGGCGCCGGCCTGCTCGGCCAGGGGCCGCTGGTCGAGGTGCTGTGGACCTCGGTGGTGTCGGCCATCGGCGTGGCCGCGCTCGCCGTGGTCACCGGCCGCTGGATCGCCGGCCCGACGGCCTGGCCAGAGTGGGCGCTGGCCGCGGTGGCCGCAGCGATGCTGCTCTACCTCGCGCCCATACCCGTCGCGATCGGCCTCGCCGCCGCAGTGGCCGCGGTCGCCGTGCACGTGGCCCGCAGACGTCCGGCGCCGGCACCCCCGCCGGCGACCGGTGACCCCCCATCCCGAACGGAAAGGACCCCCTGAAGATGCGACGACCAATCCGGCTGGCCGCCGGACTACTCGCCGGCATGGTCGTGCTGGCCGCGTGCGGCGGCGAACGGAAGAACGAGTCCGGGAACGGCACCGGTGGCCGGCTGGCCATCGCGACCGGCAACACCACCGGCGTCTACTACGTCCTCGGCGGCGGCTACGCCCAGGTCATCAACGACCACCTGACCGGCTACCGGGCGACCGCCGAGGCCACCGGCGCGTCGGTGGAGAACATCAAGCGGGTGGTCAGCGGGCAGAGCGACATCGCGTTCACCCTCGCCGACACCGCCACCGACGCGGTACGCGGGGAGAACTCGTTCACCTCGCCGCAGCCGATCCGCGCACTGGCCCGGATCTACAGCAACTACACCCAGGTCATCGTGCGCACCGACGCAGGGATCAACAAGATCGAGGACATGAAGGGCAAGACGGTCTCCACCGGCTCGCCGAACTCCGGCACCGAGGTGATCGCGCAGCGACTGCTGAAGGTGGCCGGGCTCGATCCGGACAACGACATCAAGCGGCAGAAGCTGGCCCTGCCGGAGACCACCGACGGCATGAAGAGCGGCACCATCCAGGCGCTGTTCTGGTCCGGCGGACGGCCCACCGCGGGCATCAAGGACCTGTTCTCGGCCGCCAAGGGCAAGATCAAGTTTCTCGACCTGACCTCGTACGTGGCCAAGATGCAGTCCGCGTACACCCCGCTGTACACCAGGGCGACGATCGCCAAGGACGTGTACGGCACCGACACGGACGTGCCGACGATCTCGGTGCCGAACCTTCTCGTGGTCCGGGACACGATGAGCGACGACCTGGCCGCCAAGCTGGTCGCCCTGCTCTTCGACTACAAGGCTGACCTCGTCAAGGTGCACCCGGAGGCCAAGAACATCGACCTCAAGACCGCGCAGGAGACCGGCGAGGTCGTGCTGCACAACGGGGCGAAGAGGTACTACACCGACCACAAGTCCGGCTGACCGGCACCAACCGACGGCCGTCCACGCAAGGGCGGGTCGCAGCGGAAGGAACGCGCCGTGGGGCCTCCGGGATCGCCTGCCGGAGGCCCCACGTGGTCCGGGCCGACTGCCGGTCATCCCTGGTCCGCGATCCCCGACGCCCCTTGTTAGAGCCCGCGCTCTCCGGCGGCCACGCCAACTGCCGGTCATCCCTGGCCCACGATGCCCGACGCCCACTCACGTGTGATCGTCGCCGAGTTTCTCCGTCTCCGGCCGTCGTTCCACGGCGACGATCATTGAATGGCGGTCGAGTGGCCGGGTTGCCCGGGTTGCCGAGTTCGGGGCGCGGCACGGGGGTTACGGCGGCCGCCCCAATCGGCCTGCCACCCCCATCGCCTGGCCATCCCCCGGCCCGCGATCCCCGACAGCCACCCCGACTGTCGGTCGTTGCGGCCAGCGATGCCCGGCGGCCACCCCAACTGCCAGTCATCCCCGGCCCGCGATGCCCGGCGGCCACCCCAACTGCCGGTCATCCCTGGTCCGCGATGCCCGACGCCCCCTCACGGGTGATCGTCGCCGAGTTTCTCCGTCTCGGGCCGTTGTTCCGCGGCGACGATCATCGAATGGCGGTCGAGCGGGCCGGGTTGCCGGGGCCCGGGGCGCGGCCCCCGGCGGCCACCCCAACGCCCGGTCATCCCCGGTCCGCGGCCCCCGGCGGCCACCCCAACGCCCGGTCATCCCCGGTCCGCGATGCCCGACGCCCCCTCACTGGTGATCGTCGCCGAGTTTCTCCGTCTCGGGCCGTCGTTCCGCGGCGACGATCATCGAATGGCCAGTCGAGCGGGCCGGGTTGCCGGGGCCCGGCCCGCGGCCCCGGCGGCCACCCCAATCGGCCGGCCACCCCCATCGCCTAGCCATCCCCCGGCCCGCGGCCCCCGGCGGCCACGCCAACGGCCGGTCATCCCCGGTCCGCGGCCCCCGGCGGCCACCCCAACCGCCCGGTCATCCCCGGCCCGCGGCCCCCGGTGGCCACGCCAACTGCCGGTCATCCCTGGTCCGCGATGCCCGACGCCCCTCACTGGTGATCGTCGCCGAGTTTCTCCGTCTCCGGCCGTTGTTCCGCGGCGACGATCATTGAATGGCGGTCGAGCGGCCGGGTTGCCGGGTTGCCGAGTTCGGGGCGCGGCATCGGGGTTACGGCGGCCGCCCAATCGGCCGGCCACCCCCTCGCCCGGCCATCCCCGGCCCGCGATCCTCGGCGGCCGGCCCGACTGTCGGTCGTTGCGACCCGCGATCCCCGGTGGTCACCTCAATTGCCCGGCCATCCCCGGCCCGCGGCCCCCGGCGCCACACCAATTGCCCGGCCGTCCCCAGCCCGCGATCCCCGACGCCCCTCACTAGTGATCGTCGCCGAGTTTCTCCGTCTCCAGCCGTCGTTCCGCGGCGACGATCACGAGTTCGGCCCTGGGCAGGCGGGCCACGGTGGGCCGGTCGGGCATCCAGGGGGCTGGCGACCCCAGCCCGGCTTGTGTCGAGTGCGCTTGACAGACCTGGAGCTGCCGACGTGCTCACGGTCCCGGTCGATCAGCATGGCGGGTAGGTGGAGCCGGACCCGCCGTGGCGTCGACGCTGCGGCCGCTCGCGGCCACACCCGCGGCGGCAACACCCGCGGCGGCACACCCGCGGCGGCCACACCCGCGGCGGTCACGCACCGCCGCACAGCAACGTCACCGACGAAACGTGAGACATCTCGGCACCGTTACTCGGTGTGGTTCACAGATCTGGGGCGGCGGCCATGAGATTTTGACTCCACGCGGACGGGCTGAGCAGGAGTCAGAGCCAGCCGTTGCGGCGGAAGCCACGGTGCAGCACGAAGCACAGCAGGAACGTCAGCGCGAGCACCAGGGGGTACCCGTACCGCCAATGCAGCTCAGGCATGTGATCGAAGTTCATCCCATAGATGCCGGCGATCATGGTTGGCACCGCGAAGATCGCCACCCAGGCGGAGATCCGCCGCATGTCCTCGTTCTGCGCCACGGTGACCTGCGCCAGGTTTGCCTGCACGATGGTGGTGAGCAGTTCGTCGTACGCGGACACCTGCTCGCTGACCCGCACCAGGTGGTCCTCGACGTCCCGGAAGTACTCCCGGATCTCCGGGTGCACCAGCCGCATCGGCCGGTCGGCCAGCATCTGCATCGGCTCGGTCAGCGGGGTGACCGCGCGGCGCATCTCCAGCACCTCGCGCTTGAGCAGGTAGATCCGCTCCACGTCCTTGCCCCGCGAGGTGGCGAACACGGCGGACTCCACCGCGTCGATGTCCTCCTGCAGCGAATGCGTCACGTACAGGTAGTCGTCCACCACCCGGTCGGCGATCGCGTGCAGCACCGCGGACGGCCCGAGCGCCAGCCGCTCGGCGTCCCGCTCCAGTCGGAACCGCAGCGCCCGCAGGCCGCCGTGCTCGCCGTGCCGCACGGTCACCACGAAGTCGCGGCCGACGAAGACCATGATCTCGCCGGTCTCGACGATCTCCGCGCTGGCCGACGGCTCGTCGCCGGCCACGTACCGGACCGTCTTGAAGACGGCGAACAGCGAGTCGTCGTACCGCTCGATCTTGGGCCGCTGGTGTGCGTGCACGGCGTCCTCGACCGCCAGTGGGTGCAGGTCGAGGTGCTCGGCCAGCCCGGTGAACTCCTCCTCGTCCGGCTCGTGCATGCCGATCCAGGCGAAGGCCGAGCCGCCCCGGGCGCGGGCCAGCGCGATCGCGCCCTCCGGCGTCAGCAGGCCCGGCAGGCGTTCGCCATTGACGTACACCGCACAGTCCACGACGTGACTGCGGTGCCGGTCGGGGGCCGGCGTACCGACACGGGACCGGCGCGAGGAGGGACGGAAAGCTGCGGGACGGCGCAGGGCAGGCATCATGTGTCGGACTCCCCCAAAGGTGGCGCGGCGACATGCCGCTGGCGGATGAGGAGTGCGCCCCGCAGCGATCGACCCGGTCGATTGCGACGGCCAGGATGGCTCAGATCGACATCGATGGCGGGAGCGGAGCGCCGTTGGTACTGCACGGTCGGCTGGTACTCACGCGTCCCCACCTCCCACTGTCGGGCCCTCCCGGGCGGTTTGTGCCGGCATGCGTGTGTCTGATCACACGCCGTTGTCAAGGTTAGCGCAGCGGGCGGCAGACTGTGCCCGAACGCGGACGAAGCCACCGGAGGAGCGCGGGATGCAGTTCGGCAGGTACTTCGAGGAGTTCGAGGTCGGAGCGGTGTACCGGCATTGGCCGGGCAAGACGGTGACCGAGTACGACGACCACCTGTTCTGCCTGCTCACCATGAACCACCACCCGCTGCACCTGGACGCCAACTATGCGGGCAAGACCACGGAGTTCGGCCGGAACGTCGTGGTGGGCAACTACGTCTACTCGCTGCTGCTCGGCATGTCGGTGCCCGACGTGTCCGGCAAGGCGATCGCCAACCTCGAGGTGGAGTCACTCAGGCATGTGGCGCCGACCTTCCACGGCGACACCATCTACGGCGAGACCACGGTGCTCGACAAGACCGAGTCCAGGTCCAGGGACGACCGCGGCGTGGTGTACGTGGAGACGCGGGGGATCAACCAGGACGGCACCGTGGTGTGCGTCTTCCGCCGCAAGGTCATGGTGCCGAAGCGCTCCTACGGCGACGCCCGCGGCGGCGAGCAGCCCGGCCGCCCGGAGCCCGCCGCCGGATAGTACCCATTCAGAGCACATGCCAGTCACGGAGCGTGTCCAGCAGGCCCGACGTCAGCGGCATTCCGGCCAGTTCGCTGACGGTGACGAAACGGGCGTCGTCAGCGTCGTCGCCGGCCCGCAGGCTGCCGCCCGTCACGGTGCAGGCGAAGTCCTCGATCGCGTACACCGCGCCGTCCGGCCCGGGGCGGTCGATCCGGCCGATGAGCAGGCCGGATGCCACCTCCAGGCCGGTCTCCTCGCGTACCTCGCGGGCCGCCGCGTCCGCCGCCGGCTCGCCCGGCTCGCAGCGGCCGCCCGGCAGCGACCACAAGCCGCGGTCGGGCTCCCGCCCGCGCCGGACCAGCAGCAGTCGGCCGTCGGGGTCGAACACGATCGCACCCGCGCACCGTATCCGTACGGTCACCGATTGCACTCTCCTGGGCCCTTGACGCGGTCGCCGTTGCCGGCGACCGTAAGGTTCGTGACGGCGCCACCATCTTGCCCGCGTTGCGGGGGAGACCTTCGCGCACCGAGCCTGGTATCCAGCGACTGGCGGTGCGCGAAGCATGGTGTGGTCTACCCGCTGCACGTGATGCCGAAGGTGACGCCGGAGGTGCTGGCGCACGTCCGCGAGCGGGCCCGGGTGCCGGTCTGGATGCCGGTACCGCTGCTTCCAGGCTGGACCGTGACCGGCATCGGGTATGCCGGGGACGAGCGCTCCGGCGGCCGGGCCACCGCGCTCGCCTGCTCGGGGCCGGCCCCGCTCGGCGGCGTGGCCGACCTGCTGCTGGTGGGGGAGGAGCCAGGGGTCGGGCTGGGCGCCGGGCTGGCCGGACTGCTCTCGGCCGACCCGGGGCCGGATGTCTCGGCCCAGCCGGCCGCCAAGATCGAGGCGGCCGGGCACCCGACGGCGCTGTGGGCGGTGCCTGCCGGGGACGACCGGTCGGTGTTCGTAGGGGAGGCGAAGGGGCTCTGGCTGTGGGCGATATTGTGGCCGGCAGCCGCCGGCTACCTGTTGGCGGAGCACGTGACCGTGCAGGATCTGTGTGAGCACGCGCACGTCGACTTCGCGGTGGGTGCCCCGTCGCCGTACCTGGCCGGGCACACCCGCCGGGGGTCGCCATGAGTAAGGCCTCCGTTGAGGTCCATCGGAGGGATCGGGCGGGTCCGGTCGCATTCCGGGTCCCAGACGCGGTAAACATCACCTCGCAGGCCGGAGCGCCGGGTAGGAGTTGAGGAACATGAAATACAAGAAGCAGTTGACGCTGCTCGCCATCGCCTTCGTGCTGTTCTTCGTCGTCAACCAGCCGACGGAGTCCGCCGGGCTGGTCAAGGACGCGCTGGGCGGCGTCGGGCACGCGGCCGACAAGTTGGCGGTGTTCGTCAAGTCGCTCGTCGCTTAGGCTCGCGGCATGCCGTATGCCCCGGAGAAGTACCTGCTGCCGACCGAGCGAACGGTCATCCGCGTACGGCGGCACTGGATGATCCTGGGCAGCGACGGCCTGCAGGCGATCGGCCTGGCGGTGCTCGCCGCCGTTGTCTCGGTGTTGGGCAGGAACACCAACGGTGCGCAGTGGGTCGCCTGGTGGATCCTGCTGACCGGGGTGCTGCGGTTCGCGTTCGTGTGGGGCGAGTGGTTCGTTGAACGGTTCGTGGTCACCGACATGCGGGTGATCATGACCAGCGGGATCATCACCAGGAAGGTGGCGATGATGCCGCTGGTGAAGGTCACGGACATGACGTACGAGCGCAGCGTGCTAGGCCAGTTGCTCGGCTACGGGGTGTTCGTCGTCGAGTCCGCCGGCCAGGACCAGGCGCTGTCCCGGGTGAACTTCCTGCCTCGCCCGGACCGGCTCTACATCCAGGTGGCGGAGTTGCTGTTCGGCAAGCGTCCAGCGCAGGACTCGGCCTCTGACTAGCCCGCGCGTGCGGATCGATCTGCACACCCACTCCACCGCCTCCGACGGCACCGACACCCCGGCCGAGCTGGTCCGCGCGGCCGCCGCGGCCGGCCTCGACGTGCTGGCGTTGACCGATCACGACACCACCGGCGGCTGGGCCGAGGCGGTGGAGGCGCTGCCCCGCGGGCTCACCCTGCTGCGCGGGGCCGAGCTGTCCTGCGTCAGCCTCCCGGACCCGCCCGGCACGGGTCTCCCGGACCGGCCGGGCGCGGGTCTTTCGGACCGGCCGGGCGCGGGTCCTCCGGACCGGCCGCGCGCGGATCTCCCGGACCGGCCGCGCGCGGGTCTCCTGGACCGGCCGGGCGCGGGTCTTTCGGAGCCGCGCGGCGCGTCGGCCCGGCCGGTCACGCTGCACCTGCTGGCGTACCTGTTCGACCCCGGGGACCCGGCGTTCGTGGCCGAGCGGCGCCGGCTGCGCGAGTCGCGGCTGGACCGCGGCCGCCGGATCGTCGAGCTGCTGGCGGCGGACGGCTACCCGGTGGACTGGCCCGAGGTGCGCGAGCTGGCCGCGGGCGGCGCGGTGGGGCGGCCGCACATCGCCCGCGCGCTGGTGCGGGCCGGCGTGGTGTCCACGGTGGACGAGGCGTTCGGCCGGCTGCTGCGCACCGGCAGCCCGTACTACGTGCCGAAGGCGGACATCGAGGTGCTGGCCGCGATCCGGATGGTGCGCGCCGCGGGCGGGGTGCCGGTGTTCGCGCACCCGCTGGCCCGGCGCCGCGACCGGGTGGTGTCCGACGAGGTGATCCGCGCGATGGCGGCGGCCGGGCTGGCCGGCCTGGAGGCGGACCATCCGGACCAGGACCCCGCCGACCGGGAGCACCTGCGCGGGCTGGCCACCGAGCTTGGGTTGTTCGTGACCGGCTCTAGCGACTACCACGGTACGAACAAGGTCGTGCGCCTGGGCCAGGAGACCACCTCCGTGGCGGCGTGCGAGCGGCTGGTCGAGCAGGCCACCGGCCTGGCCCTCATCACCGGCTGAGTACCCTCTGCCGAGCAACTCGGCCCCGCATCTTCGGCGGTCATCGGGCTACCGGGGCTGGTTGATCTCCGCCAGGGCCGGCACCTGATGATCGCCGCGAGCCGGGAGAGTGTCGTGCGGCGGAGCGGGCGGGGATGGGGTCACCGGATGAGCCACTGGTTCGACGCGCGGCTGTTCGGTGCCACGTTCGTCACCCTGGTTGTGATCATGGACCCGCCGGGCACCGTTCCGGTGTTCCTGGCGTTGATGTCCGGCCGCAGCAGGCGGGCGCTGCGTCGGGCGGCCTGGCAGGCGGTTCTGGTCGCGTTCGGGGTGATCTGCTCGTTCGCCGTCTTCGGCCAGCAGATCCTCAGCTACCTGCACATCACGCTGCCGGCCCTGCAGGGCGCCGGTGGGCTGCTGCTGCTCCTGGTGGCGCTTGACCTGCTGACCGGCCGCGCCGAGGCGCCGGCGCAGGTCGAGGACGTGAACGTGGCGCTGGTGCCGCTCGGTACGCCGCTGCTGGCGGGCCCGGGCGCGATCGTGGCGACCATCGTGTTCGTCCGGCAGGCCCGCGGCGTGGGCGACTACCTGGCGGTGGCCGCCGCCATCGTGGCCGTACACGTGGTGCTGTGGCTGGCGCTGCGGTACTCGGCCCTGATCATCCGGCTGGTCCGGGACAGCGGCATCGTGCTCATCACCCGGATCGCCGGCCTGCTGCTGTCGGCCATCGCGGTGCAGCTTGTCGCGGACGCGGTCACCGGCTTCGTGCGGTCCGGGTCCTGAGCCGCGGCGGCCCGCTCACCCGATACCGGCCAGCGCCCGCTCCACGGTGTGGTGCACGTCGACAGCTCGCGCACGCCGGCGCGGTCCATCGCGCCGATGACGTTGCCGTCGGCGGTGACCAGGCACAGCCCGATGTCGCGCTCGCCCGCCCGCTCGGCGACCTCAACGAGGAGGCGCACGCCGGCCGGCTCCAGCGAGGACAGCCAGGACAGGTCGAGAACCCGGCGGCCGGTACCTTCGGGCACGACGGGGATCGCGCGGGAGCTACCGCGGGCTGCCGCGCGTTGAGACTGCCAGGAGGGATCTGATGCATCGCAGCAGGATCGGCCAGCTCATGATCGACGTCGCGGACGCCGACCACGACCGTGCCCTGGAGTTCTGGACGGCCGCCACCGGCGCGAAGGCGCACCAGGGGCAGCGGTACCCGGAGTACCACCGGCTGGAGTCGGCCGGGCTGCCGATCGCCACGTTCGTGCAGCGGCACGGCGGAGCGAGCCGGTACCACCTCGACATCGAGACCGACGACGTGCCGGCCGAGGTGGCCCGGTTGGAGGCGCTGGGCGCCGCGAAGGTCGAGTTCATCGAGGAGTGGCAGGTGATGCGCGACCCGGCCGGGCTGCTGCTCTGCGTGGTGCCGGTGGACCCAGGGGACCTGACCGACGACAACTCCACGGCCTGGCCGTGACTCTGCGACGACGGGGTAGCGTGACGATGTGAGGAAGCTGCTGGTAGTGCTGGCCGCGGCGTTCGGCGTGCTGTGGCTGGGGGCGCCGGCATACGCCGACCCCGCCGACGACGCGGTCGCGGCGTTCAACTCGGGCAAGCATGTCTACGTTGCGCCCGACGCGGAGTTCACCGTCGACGCCGCCAAGGTGGAGCAGGCCGCCGGCAACCGGCCGATATTCTTCGCGGTCTTCCGGGACGGCGACGCTTCCGCGCTGGCCTCCAAGATCGGGCACAACCTGTCGGTGCAGCCACTCGTCGTGGTGCTGGTGGGGAACAAGGACTCCGGTCATCTGCGCAGCGCCTCGCCGTTGTTCTGCACGGGGGCGACGGACGCAGCGGTCAACGACGCCGGCAACGCACACCGCGCCGAGATCAAGGAGGGGAACGCCACCAACCTGTTCATCGACTTCGTTGCCCGGTTCGACAGCCTGCCCCGCCCGCCGGACTGCTCGACCAGCAGCGACGGCGGAGCGGCCGCGTCCTCGAACGAGGAAAAGTCCGGCGGCAGCAACTACGGCGGGGTGATCCTGGCCGGGATCCTCGGGGCCGGAGCGATCGGTGGAGGTGCGTACGTGTTCTCCCGACGGCGGAAGAAGCAGCGCGAGCTGGCCGACCTGCGGGCCGAGGTCGTCTCGCTGTACGACCGGCTCGGCGCCGATGTGTCGAACATCGACCCGAAGGACAACACGGTGGCCCGGCAGGCGCTGGCCGACGCGTCCGAGCGGTACAACGCCGCGGGCGCGCAGCTTGCCGGCGCGGACAGCCCGGCGAGGTTCGCCACCGCTAAGCGGACCGCGCTGGAAGGGCTGTACGCGGCGCGTACCGCCCGGGAGAAGCTCGGCCTCGACGTCGGCCCCGACCTGCCGCCGCTGTACCCGACGACCGGCGACACGCTGTCCGAGCCGACCACCGTCAACGTGAAGGGGCAGGACGTCCAGGGCTACCCGCAGTACCAGCCCGGCGCGCCGCACTACTACGGCGGCGGCGGCGGGTACGCGGCCGGCTGGTACTCCATGCCGTTCTGGGAGACCCTGCTGCTCACCAGCGTCCTGACCGGCGGCTTCGGCGGCTGGGGTGGCGGCTGGGGCGGGGGCGGCTTCGACTCGGGCTACCGCGAGGGTTACCAGGACGCGCAGCACGACCCCGGTGGCGGCGACGGGGGCGGGGGCGGGGGCGGCGACTCCGGCGGTGGCGGCTGGGACATCGGCGGCGACTCGGGCGGTGGCGACTGGGGCGGTGGCGACTTCGGAGGCGGTGGCGACTTCGGAGGCGGCGGCGACTGGTAGCCCTCCGGCCGGGCGGTCCGCGGGCAGCACCCCGGCCGGCCCGCCCGCACCGGATCACGCCGCGGGCGGCCCGCCCGCACCGGGTCAAGGCGGGGCCGGCCGGCCGGAGCAGCTCCACCTGGAGGGGATGCCGCGGCGGCTGTTCGCCTGCACGCCGTCGCGGCTGACCACGTTCATCGACTGCCCGCGCCGCTACCGGCTGGCCTACCTGGAGCGGCCGGCGCCGCCCAAAGGGCCGCCGTGGGCGCACAACTCGGTCGGCGCCGCCGTGCACACCGCACTCAAGCAGTGGTGGGACCTGCCGCGCCCGCGGCGTACCCCGCTGGCCGCCGGCACGCTGCTGGACGGCACCTGGCTGGCGGACGGTTTCCGTGACCCGGCGCAGTCCCAGGAGTGGCGGCACCGCGCCCGGGCCTGGGTGGAGAGCTACGTCGCCGCGCTCGACCCGGCCCGGGAGCCGGTAGGGGTGGAGCGGCATGTGGCGACCCGTACCGAGCGGCTGGCCCTGTCCGGCCGGGTGGACCGGATCGACACGCGCGGCGACGAGGTCGTCGTGGTGGACTACAAGACCGGGCGGTACCGGCCGGGCGAGGTGGACGCGCGCGGCTCGCTGGCGCTGGCGATCTACGCGCTGGCCGCCGCCCGCACGCTGCACCGCCCGTGCCACCTGGTCGAGCTGCACCACCTGCCCACCGGCGCGGTGGTGGGCTGGCGGCACACCAACGAGTCGCTCGCCCGGCACGTCGCCCGGGCCGAGCAGACCGCCGAGGACATCGTGGTGGCCACCGACACGCTGGCCGCCGGCGCCGCGGCCGACGAGGTGTTCCCGCCGCGCACCGGCCGGCACTGCGGCTGGTGCGACTACCGGGGACGGTGTCCGGAGGGCAGCGCCGCGGCGCCGGCCCGCGACCCGTGGGCCAGCCTGGAGCCGCCGGCCAGGCGCCCGGACGAGGTCGGCTGAGCCGGCCCCGCCGCTGCCCGGGCCCGCCGGGCTGGCTGCTGCGGCTGGTCACCGGGGCCGGCATCCAGGGCCACGGCAGCGCCCGGGCGAGCGGCGGGGCATACTGCGCTGCGTGAACGTGGATGAGGCTCGTGACTTCGTCAGCAGAAACCACCGCGGCGTGCTGGTCACCCGCCGCTCGGACGGCTCGCCGCAGACATCGCCGGTATTGGGCAGCGTGGACGGCAGTGGCCGGATCGTGATCAGCACCCGGGAGACCGCGTACAAGGTGAAGAACCTGCGCCGCGACCCGCGGGCGACCTACACCGCGATGAGCGACGGCTTCTTCGGGGAGTGGGCCCAGATCGACGGCACCGCCGAGGTCATCTCGCTGCCCGAGGCGATGGACGGGCTGATCGAGTACTACCGGTCGGCGGCCGGCGAGCACCCCGACTGGGAGGAGTACCGCGCGGCGATGGTGCGCGAGCAGCGCGTGCTCGTCGCGATTACCCCGGAACGCGCCGGGCCGAACGTCTCGGGCTAGGTTACAGGCGCGCCGGGCCGACCGACTGCGCGCCGACCGCCTGCGCGCCGACCGACTGCGCGCCGACCGCCTGCGCGCCGACCGCCTGTGCGCCGACTGCCTGCGCGCCGACTGCCTGTAGGCCGGCCGATTGTGGGCCGACCGCCTGCGCGTCAACCGATTGCGCGCCGACCGATTGCGCGCCGACCGACTGCGCGCCGACCGACTGCGCGCCGACTGCCTGTAGGCCGGCCGACTGTGGGCCGACCGACTGCGCGCCGACCGACTGCGCGCCGACTGCCTGTAGGCCGGCC
>WNGA01001171.1_pt1 | contig 47851 bp, 52 predicted proteins | sample 5400061 | NCBI WGS metagenome assembly WNGA01 (sample SAMN13153366, study PRJNA577476) | soil metagenome | isolation source: 100 cm soil or saprolite under grassland replicate 2 | place: USA:California | collected 2016-06-15
GCGAGGCCGTGATGATCACGCGGGGCAGCCGGCACCGGCTGGAGCACCTCGACGGCGAGCCGGCCACGGCCGCGTTCTTCCTGGCCCCGCTGGCCCCCCGGCCGGAGATCGGCCACGTCGACACCGAGCCGCTGCCGCAGCCGGCCACCGTGGCGGGGGACCGGTGATGCGCCGCGCCGTCGTCACCGGGATCGGCGTCGTCGCCCCCGGTGCCCAACACGCCGACGCGTACTTGGGACCTGCTGACGACCGGCCGTACGGCCACCCGTCGCATCAGCATTTTCGACGCGTCGCCGTTCCGGTCCCAGGTCGCCGGCGAGTGCGACTTCGACCCGGTGGCGGCCGGCCTGACCGACGAGCAGATCGAACGGATGGACCGGGCGGCGCAGTTCGCGACCGTCGCCACCCGCGAGGCGATCGGCCGCGCCGGCCTCGACCCGGACCGCACCGATCCGACCCGGGTCGGAGTCAGCATCGGCAGCGCGGTCGGCAACACGATGTCGCTGGAGCGCGAGTACATCTCGGTCAGCGAGCACGGCCAGCGCTGGGAAGTCGACCACGAGGTCGCGGTGCCGTTCAACAACTGGTACCTGGTACCCAGCTCGCTGGCGTGCGAGGTGGCGTGGGAGGCGCGGGCGGAGGGCCCGGTGCAGCTGGTCTCGAACGGCTGCACATCCGGCCTGGACGCGGTCGGGTACGGCGCCCGCCTCGTCGAGGAGGGCAGCAGCGACGTCGTGATCGCCGGCGCCACTGACGCACCCATCTCGCCGATCACCGTCGCCTGCTTCGACGCGATCAAGGCGACCACCCCGTTCCAGGGCGACCCGGCGCAGGCGTCGCGACCGTTCGACGCCACCCGCGACGGCTTCGTCCTGGCCGAGGGTGCGGCGGTCCTCGTGCTCGAGGAGTACGAGCACGCCCGCCGCCGCGGCGCCCCGATCTACTGCGAGGTCGCCGGGTTCGCCAGCCGCAGCAACGCGTACCACATGACCGGGCTGCGAACGGATGGAGAGGAGATGGCCGAGGCGATCCGGACGGCCCTCGACCGCGCCCGGGTCGACCGGTCCGAAGTGGACTACGTCAACGCGCACGGCTCGGGTACCAAGCAGAACGACCGGCACGAGACCGCGGCGGTCAAGCGGAGCCTCGGCCACTGGGCGACCCACACCCCGATGAGCTCCATCAAGTCGATGATCGGCCACTCCCTCGGTGCCATCGGCGCCCTGGAACTGGCCGCGTGCGCCCTCTCTCTGCGCCACCACGTCGTCCCACCGACGGCGAACCTCACCAGCCGCGACCCCGAATGCGACCTGGACTACGTGCCGGTGACCGCCCGCGAGCGCCGCCTGCGCAACGTCGTGAGCATCGGCAGCGGATTCGGCGGCTTCTGGACGATGAGGGTCAACTCCGCGAGTTGGATGGCTGGCTACATCATACGGTCTATACATCGCTTCGTAAGCGCCGGCGCTTGCTGGGAGCCCTCGGAGCTAGCGGACTTCCTACGCCGCACGACCTGTCGAGATTCGAGTTGCTGAGGGCAAACGCAAAGTCCACGAGCGGTACACTACTTGATCTAAGTCTGCCATCCTTCGTGCGCATTGGGACACTAATCCGGCGCGCGGCTGACGCCCACGGGCCGAATGCGGTTGGACGGACAGGCGGTCCTCAACACTATAAGTACAACAGCTAGCAACATCCGAGAGGGTGGGGTCCTGCGCCGATCTCGTCTTGTGGGCGTTGGACGGCTCGGCATGTGGGCACCGGGTGGGGTGCGGTGGTCGCGGTGGCCGGGTCAGCGGGGCCGTCGGTGTCGACGGCGAGGATGCCGACGGCGGGGGTTGGGACGCGGATGACGTGGTGGGCGATGTGTTGGCCGCTGGGCAGGGTGATGTCGGTGAGGTCGAGTCGGAACCAGGGGCAGTCGTAGAGGGTGCGGCTTTGGCCGACGGTCCATTTCATGGTGTTGATCTTGCCGGGTTCGGTGTGGTGAGCAGGTCGAGGGTGTGGGTGATGTCGCGGTCGGGGATCGCTCGCCACAGGGGGTAGGCACAGGTGCCGGTCGGCGAAGTCGTCGGCCAGCGGGAAGCCGCCGCGGGTGGCCGAGGCGGCGGTGATGTGGGCGAGGGCTCGCTGCCGGTGCAGTGGGTGGGTGTAGACGCCTCGGGCGAGCTGGACGCCGGTAGCGGCGGCGCGGCTGGTGATCTGGTCGCGGCTGGGTGGGTCGGCGGCGAGGAGGAGGTACTTGTGTCCGGACAGCGTCTGGGGTCGTGGTCGATGACGGTGAGGTGGTGGCTGGCCTGGAGACCCGCGGTGTAGGTGCGGATGGTCGGGCGGCGACGATTGCCGCTCGGCGGGCCGGCCGAGGGTTGCCTCCAGATCGCCCAGGCGCTGCTTGATGCCGGTCAGCTCCCGGCCTGGACAGACATCCGCGCCAAACCACTCGGACGTGCCGGCGGCGGTGATCGTGCTCGGTGCCGGATCGATCGGCACACCCGCCGGGATGCTCAAGCTGGGGCACTTCGCCGCGATGCGGACCGACGGCGAAGGCGCCGAGCTGCTAACCGAGGTGTTCGTCGGCGGCGAAGGGCTGGCCTGCGGTCCTGCCGACGTGCTCGGCACCCTTCTGCACGAGGCGGTGCACGCCATCATGCACGGACGTTCCGGCGCTCATGCTGACACTGGCGCTTCCTTGGATGCCGTTCGGAAGGCGTCCATCGACCGGCTTCGATGCGCGCGCCGCGCCAGCGCGGGCGACAATCACCTGGTGGGACCTCATCGGCGCTGGGTCGCCGACTTCTGGGACGAAGTCGTCCAGTCCTGGTTGGACGGCCAGGACCCGATGCCTGACCCGCTGTCGGAATGGTACGGCGGCTATCAGGGGCGTGGACTGGGCAAGGCGACCCGCGACGGGTTCCCCGAGCCGTACCTGACGGATCTGCGGGGGGTGGTGCACGAGCCGCGGGTTGTCCTGCTCGGGCTGAACCCGGGCCGCTACCTTCCTGATCTCCAGGCGCGTAACCGGGCCTTCGCCGACGAGATCCGCGGCGCCGGCTCCTACAGCGCATGGGTCCTCACCTGCCCATACGTGCGTGACCCGTGGCAGAGCCGGTACGGCGTCAACATCTACCAGTCGGCCCGCCTGAACTTCACCCGCCGCTGGCTGGACGACCCGGCGGCAACCCACCTCGATTTCGCGATCTTCGAGCTGTACCCGTGGCACTCGGCCCGCGTCACCGCCCCCATCCGACCGGCGCCGGGCATCATCGACCGGTTCGTCTGGCAGCCGATCGCCGAGATCGGAGTCGATGAGGTCTGGGCTTTCGGGAGACCGTGGCAGGCGGTCGCCGAGCGTCTCGGCCTCAGCCAGGTCCGGCATCTCGGGCGCGCCGGCGAACCGTTCAGCGCGGTCAACTCCCGGACCGTGCTGGTGTACCGCCTCCCCAGCGGCCAGCGACTGATCGTGTCCTGGCAGAGCGGGTACGCGGGACCACCCGGACGCGCCGACGTCGACACGCTGCGCACCCTCCTCGACCGCTGACAGGCCACCACGCACATCACGTACCACACCCTCGGAGCCCGTGGCGGCGCGGGTAACGTACGGGATCTGTCGCAAGCGAGGAGAGTGCAGGCGAGAGTGGACGGTCGAGAACTGGGCGCTGTGAAGCGCGCGCTGTGGGCGGCGGCTGACGAACTGCGGGCCAACTCCACTCTTGCGGCGAACGAGTACCGGGGCCGGTGCTCGGGCTGATCTTCCTGGCATACGCCGAGCACCGCTTCGAGCAGGTCCGCTCGGAGGTCGAGGCGAAAGCAACGACGCGGCGGCCGGTCGCGCCGGACGACTACCGGGCACGGTCGGTGCTGCTCCTGGCCGAGCAGGCACGGCTGTCCTACCTCGTGGGCTTGCCGGAGAAGGAGGATCTCGGCGCCGCGGTGGACACGGCGATGAAGCTGGTCGAGTTCCACAACAGCGAACTGCGCGACGTGCTGCCGAAGGGGTACCAGCGGCTGGAGAAATCCACGCTTGTGGAGTTGCTGCGGCTGTTCGCGCCGCTGCCGCGCAAGCTGTCGGGCGACGCGTTCGGGCTGATCTACGAGGACTTCCTGTCGAACTTCGCCATGGCGGAGGGCCGACTGGGCGGGGAGTTCTTCACACCGCAGTCGATCGTCCGGCTGATCGTGGAGATCATCGAACCGTTCCACGGCCGGGTGTTCGACCCGGCGTGCGGGTCGGGCGGCATGTTCGTGCAGTGCGCCAAGTTCGTCGAACGCCACCAGGGCTCGGCCACCCGGGAGTTGGCGATCTACGGGCAGGAGCAGAAGGAGGTCACCGTCCCGCTGGCCCGGATGAACCTGGTCCTGCACGGCCTGTCCGGCGACATCCGCCTCGGCAACGGCTACTACGACGACCTGCACGACAGCGTCGGCGCGTTCGACTCGTCATGGCCAACCCGCCGTTCAACGTCAACGGCGTCGACAAGGGCAAGCTGGCCGGCGACCCGCGCTACCCGTACGGGCTGCCGAAGCCGGACAACGGCAACTACCTATGGATCCAACTGTTTGCCTCAGCGCTGGCCAAGGGTGGCCGGGGCGGGTTCGTGATGGCCAACTCGGCCGGCGACGCCGGCCACTCCGAGCGGGAGATCCGCCGCAAGCTCGTCGCCTCGAAGACGGTTGACGTGATGGTGGCCATCGGCACGAACTTCTTCTACACCGTCACCCTGCCGGTCACTCTGTGGTTCCTGGACAAGGGCAAGCGCGGCACCGACCGCGAAGACATGGTGCTGTTCATCGATGCGCGGCATCTGTATCGCCAGGTCGACCGGGCACACCGCGACTTCCTGCCCGAGCAGATCGAACTGCTCGCCGACCGGCCGCACGCTCACCAGGCGCGCGGCAGATGGATCCGTGGCGTTCCGCGCTTCCTGCGATCATTTGTCGTCGTGACCGAGAGTCATAGAGTCAGGTGCTCGCGGTCGCGACGGCGCCGTCCGGGGCTGACCCCTCCGCCGGAGGCTACTCGGGTAGCAGATTCAGGGCTGGACAGTGGGCAGGCCGTACCACTGTGAAGTGGCGGTGGTCCAGCGTGGCGACATCGGTGATGTTGAGCCGCTCTGCGAGCGCGATCACGGACGCGTCGGCAGCACCAAGGCGGAGGTCCGCGTACTGACGGACCAGTGCGGACATGCGGGCGGTGTCAACTTCGGTCAGCTTGGCGAGCAGCAGCGTGCCGTCAGTGATCGAGTCCAGGAACAGCGCCTCCGCCTCCGGGCCGTACCGGGTGCCGAGCATGTAGCAAACCTCGGCCACGACCAGCGGGGAGACCAGCATGCCTCCGGCGGCCCCGTTCGAGCAGCGACACGCATGCCTGGTGCTCGTCCTCGTCGTGGTTGGCCGCTGCCAGCAGTACACCGGCATCGGCCAGGATCACTGGCCGCCGCCCAGTTCTGCCCGCAACGTTTCCTTGGCCCGCTTGGCGAGGTTCGGTCCCTCATGCAGCAGGCCGACCCAGCCGGGGCGGCCGCTGCGCGTCTTCGCAGTGTCGCGGCGTCGCACCAGCGCGAGCAACTCGTGCACCTCGTCCTCAGGCTCCTGGACCAGGTGCAGCAACTCATCGCGCTCTTGGGTTGCCATGCTGACCAGTCTACGGATGCACGACACGTCCAGCGCGGCCGAGGGGCTTGCGGCTGCGTCCCGCACAGGTGCAAGCCGCTGGCCGCCTCCTCGATCCGGCAGGTGCACTGGATCCTCAGCGGCGCCTTCAAGCGCGTCGTCCGCTGGCGCTGGGTCGCGCACGACCCGATGGACGAGGTCGAGCCGCCGGCGCCGCCACGCCCGGACCCGCGGCCGCCCGCATCTCGTCGAGGCGAGCCTGGACCCGGACTGGGCAACGCTGCTGTGGCCGGCGATGACCACGGGCGCCCGGCGCGGCGAGCTGTGCGGTCTGCGGCGGCGCCATGTGGACCTGGACAACGCCGCCATCACCCTGCGCACAGCATCGGCCAGGTCGGCACGCGGGTATGGGAAAAGGACACCCGAGCGGCCCTTGGCTTGGACCCGCCCGTCCCGGCACACCCTCGTCGGCGTCACTGCCACCGCCTTGAACCACACCACCGGATCACCAGACTTGATCTTCCCGGCGCCCTCGACCACCATCCCCGACCGGCCGTCCCCGTCCGAACCGTCCCACACCGGCCACGACAGCGCCGAGGCCGGCACCGCCACCATGACCCCTCACCTCCACCCGGCAGCCGCACGTCGGGGATCGCGCTGACGGACCAGACAGGGTAGAAAAACACGACCGAGGCTCCACAGGCGAAGATCGGCTTAGACGGCAGCCCGGGCGCAGGTCGCGGCGTGCGCGTCCGCCGTCGGCGAAGGCGTTTGATCCGTTACCGTGGTGGACATGAGTGCACCGGCGTACCGGCACGATCACGATACGGTGATCCCGTTGGACCAGGCGCCTGCCCTGGCTGAGCTCGCCGGGCGCGTACGTCGGCATGAGCGGATCACGCTGACTGAGCAGGGCAAGCCGGCAGTAGCGATCATCGCCGCTGACGAGCTGGAGGAACTCCAGGCAGCTCAGGACGTGACGGATGTCGCTAGGGCCGAGGCCATCAAGGCGCAGGGTGGGCCACGGGTGCCGCACGCCTTGGTGCTGGAGATGATGATGGCCGACGATGCCACCTACGAGGCGATGGAGGTCGCGCTCGCGGCGCGGCAGGGCGAGGACATAGCGCACGATGAGCAGTGGGCCATGTGGAGGGCGGTCAGGGCAAACCGGTCCGGGTGAGCTACACCCTGGTATGGGAGATGGCCGCTCGTCGGGCTTTGCGTCGTCTTCACCAGACCGACGAGGCGGGTGCGGTACGTATGGAGGCTGTTGTGGGCGCGCTGGCCGCCGATCCGCGGCCGGTGGGCGCGCGGCCCCTCGGTACGTCCGGGTGGTTCCGGCTCTACGTCGACAACCACCGGGCCACGTATCACCTCGACGAGGAGACCCGGACTGTCCTCATCGTCCACGTCGGCAGCGTCATCGTGCCCGGGTGATGACCGGCGGCGCTCGTGGTGCGTGGCATCAGTCGTGGTGCGAGATGCTGGCTACCGGGGTGGTTGCGGTGGCTGGTGAGGGTCCGGCTGAGGGTAAAGTCGCAGGTAGATGGGGTAGTTAACGTGGTCGGTAAGCCTACGGATCAAGAGGTTGCAGGTTCGAATCCTGCCGAGCGCGCCACCGCCGTACAGGCCCTCTGACCTGGCCTTTCAGCACTAGAACGAAGATCGCGCGATGGCCGGTAGTCGATCTTCTGTCCACACGACTGCCCAACATCCGTGCCAACACTCGCCGCCATGGGCACCAGCGAGAGCGGCCCAAGGGGCGGCGCGCCGAGCGCGCCCCTTCTGCCCTGCACCTTCCGCCCGCGAGCTGCGCAGTCGCCGAGGCGGTTGACTGCCCGCTGTGCGTGGCGGCCGCGCTTGCCGGCGTGGTCTCGGTTACTGGTCAGCGAGTGGGCCGTCGAGGCGCTGGCGGAGGTGGTGGCGGTCCTGGGAACCGGGCGTTGACCCAGCGGTGCAGTGCCTGGCGAAGGCGTGGATCGAGATCATCGGGCAGGACATCGATGCGATCGTGCAGCGTAGCGGCGTCGACGAGCCCGGCCGTGATCAGCGCGGCGGCGAACGTCAGATCCTTCTCGCGGTGTGCGACCAGTTTGGCGACCACGCAGTCGTGCTGTTCCAGGAAGGACGCGCGGGCAGCTCCGGTGGACTCGTTGGACCAATGCACCACTCGGTCGTACCAGCCAGTGGGAAGTACGGCGGTGTTGACGCTGACGCCCTGGGCATAGAAGCCGAAGGTCTGATGGAACGAGGAGAGCTCACCGATTGCCCCGTCGACGGCGTCGGCTTTCGAGTCGTCGGGGTCGTCGAAGTAGGCGAGATCGACTTCCATCGAGGCCGTCGCTTCACGCGGCAACGCGTCCTCGTCGTAGCTGGCAAGCAGCGACTGGCTTCCGATGATCAGGATTCCTGGGTCGTCGACGATGCGGGATGCGGCGCGCAGGACATGTGCCAACTGCTCGCGGTTCATGCGCTCACCACGGGCTTGGCGACCGGAGTCGTAGCAGGCATGCGCTGGCTGTGGTCTTTGCCGTGCTCAGTACGCCAGTGCTTGGTGAAGGCGGCCAGCACCTGGGATCGAGTTTCTTGCGGCAGCGCGCCGGCGAACGGTGAGTTCTGCCGCAACTCCACCGCCAGCGGGTTAAGTGAGGTCAAGACATCGGCCACCTCGTCCACGCCGCTGTTCAGGATCCGCTGCCACTCGACCAACCAGTGGGCCGCCATCCTGGCCGCGTGCTGCTTGAGCAGCCGGGTGACGTTCGCTCTCGCCAAGCTCAGCACCTCGTCCGGGTTGACCACCAGCTCCGCCAGCAGCGCGCGATGCAGCCAAAGTGAGCGTTCCTGATCCCGGGTCAGCGGCGCGGGCTTGTTGCGCCCCAGGAACTCCTCTACGGCCGAGCGCGAGACGCGTCGGTGCCGGCCGACCCAGACGAACGGCAGCTCCCCGCGTGTGCACAGATCGACCACATGCTGCCTCGACGAGCCCAGCAGTCGGGCAGCCTCGCCGGTGGACAGCAGGTCTGCGTGGCGCCGATCCCGGCCGCTGATGGCACTACCTTCCTTGGTCATAGCTTCCTTGGTCATAGCTTCCTTGGTCATAGGGGAGCCTCCCCAAGAACGCTTCGGCTGCTGTGTCCAGTCTGGCCACCAACCACCAAAAACGCAACGGTGCGACCGTTCTCCTGGAGATCTTGGCGGGCTTGGTGTCCCACCTACACAGATCGATGTCGTATGGCTCGCTGCCTGGGCGGCGGTGTTCCTGCGCAGCCAGGAGCACACGGGCAGTCTCGCATCGCAGGCCGGCGTCGCGAGCGGTACAGGCGACGGCCCGGTCGCAGAGACAGGGATCGGCTCTGGTAGGTCGGGACGCCGCACGCGGCTCCGCTGGTTCTCACGCGCAGCAAGCAGGACAGTAGCGAGGCTGTGGGGCGCCGGGCATCGACGCCCCACCGGTTCGGTGTCACGGAGATGTCACTACCTGGGCGGGTAGCCAGCACGTCGGCGTACGAGGAAGGATTGGACCTGAACGTGGGGCGTACGTGAGTGGACGTGCTGGGCCGTGCTACGGATCAAGAGGTTGCAGGTTCGAATCCTGCCGAGCGCGCCACCCCCATACAGGCCCTCTGACTAGGGCTTTCGGAAACCGAACGAAGATCGCCACGAAGCTGCTCGTCGATCTTGTGTCCACACGGCTGTCCATACAACGTGCCTACACTCGGCCCCATTGTCGAGCACCGAGGACATCCCGAGACGCCATCGATGCGGCCCTGGGCGCGTCCACATCGGACCGTGAACCGAACGCCGGGAGGTCTGACGCGCGGCGTGCAGCACACCATCAGCATGGGGCCCACAGGGCCCGACTGAGGCCGGCCAGCAGGTCTAGGAGCGGGGTCCAGGCGGACCGCGACGGGGCCTATCCTGGGTGCCATGGCTCGGCCCGCCGCCACGCGCAAGCCGAAGATCCCGTCGAAGACCGACCCGAAGGGGATCCGGGCAGGGCTGCCCCCGGAGGAGGTGGCCTCCTTGGATGAGCGCTTCCGAGCGGCGATGGCCGAGGCGACCGAGAACCTGGACTTGGTGCCGGTCATGGATGTCTTGGAGCACTACCACCGACTGGCCTGGACCTACACCGCCGACCCGGCCGGCTACCGGCGCATGTTCGACACCGCGGCGCGCGTCCTCGCCGGCGAGGACGTGCCCCGGGTGCCGGGTGATGTGATCAAGGCGGATCTGGCCGCCCGTACGGCCGCGAGCCGCTGACCGGGTGTACGACTTCAACGCCACTCTCGAAGTCCGAGAACAGATCGCTGCGTTCCCCGATAAGGCGCGCCCATACCTGGATGAGCTGATCACTTTTTTGGAGCTCACGCCGTGGAACGGGCGATCGGCCAGCGACAAGGACCCCGACGCAAACATGCGCACCCAAGTGTTCGGGCCGCACGGCGAGGGCCTGGCATGGTACCTCATCGTCGAGCACTCCCGCGAGGTCACTGTGGTCCGGTGTGGGTGGACTGGGCATGACCACCCACTGGACAGCGCTGGCGAGGACAGCCCGCAACGGCGCGCGTCTGATGAAGTCATGCGAGCGTCGGCGGCGCACCGGGATCCGCTGCAGCCGGACTGTGTGTAGGGGCCCGCGACCATCAATAGTCCGTCAGTCCTCCGGATCCGTGTCACATAAATGTCACTACCTGGGCGCGCAGCCGTGCACGTCGGTGTACGGAGGCGGATTGGTCGTGAACGGTGGCGTATGTGGGTTGACGTGTCCGGCTGTGCTACGGGTCAAGAGGTTGCAGGTTCGGATCCTGCCGAGCGCGCCCCATCCTCCAGCTAGAACACCTTGTCTGACCTGCCGAAATACTCCGCGAAGATCACCGCGGCGATGCTCGCCCTGATCCAGGCCGCCCCAGATGCGTCGATGTTGCCGCCAGACGGTCTGGCCGTCGAGCTACTTCGGGACCGACTTCGTCGGGTAGGACTGCCTGCTCATCAGCGCCGCCGCGGCCCTGGGCGCCACGCCCCGGCACGCGGCACCCGGCTCCACTCCATTGTTCAGCGTCCTCCCTTCCGGTACTACGGGGCTCCTGCCGGGGTGCCCGGTGACCGGCCGACGGCGCGTCGACGCGCAGGAGTGAACCGCTCGGCCGGGGCATGGGTGGGGGCGGATCAGCGCTTCGATAGTGGACGCGTCGGCGCAGGCTGGGCCGACATCAGGTCCCGGCACGCCGGCGTGCCGTCTGCGATGATCGTGCTGGGCGCCGGGCTCGGTCGGCGCCCCCGGCCGGGATGCTCAAGCTGGGGCACTTCGCCGCGATGCGCTGGCGCACCGAACGCCGAGGGACACCGAGGGCCAGTGGCCGGCGGTCCGCGCCGACCGGGCGGACGCCGCAGCGGCGGATGCAAAGGCGGGCCGCTGAGGCGCGTCGGCTGGTCGAGCCGGACCGCCCGCATCGAAGGCGCGAGGGTGGACGCGGCCGAGCGGTACGAGCAGGCCAGCGCCCTGTACACCGCCGCCGGCGACACCGGGGCTGGGAGGTGACCCGATCGGAGGCGGCCCGCGCGTACCGCAACGCCGGCCGGCACGACCAAGCCGCCCAGCTGCTCCCCGAGGTCGTCGTTGCCTGCCGGGGCCCCCGGCACGACCGGGCCGGCGAACGCCAAGCGATGGCCGCGCTGGCCGAGGCGCACCCGGGCGCCGGTCGGTCGAGGCCGGCGCGATCGCGGTAGGCCTGACGGAGCAGGCCGCGGCGGCCGACGCCGTGCCGAAGTGGGTGGCCGCCCTGCGGGTGGGCACCTCCTCCCACCCGGTAGAACGGCGCCTCGTGGCGCACGTACGCGTTGAGGTAGTCCCGGTCCAGGCACTGGATGTCCAACGCGACATGCCCGTCGAGCAGGTCGTTGACCGTGGCCACACGCTCGCCCACCACCGCACCCTCCCCACTGACATCCGTGGATGCGATGGTTGCTGACCGCGATGGGAAAGACCAGCTGGGCCACCCCACTTGGGCCGTCAGAGGCGAAGCCTCACTGGTACCTCAGTTCGGCCAGCAGGGCTTTGTAACGCGGCGTTAGCTGCTGACCGAGACCGCGTTACAGGGCGACGAGCAGGAGGTACGCCGCGAAAGCGGAGCCGACCAGCGCGCCGCCGTAGCAGATCGCCGCGATCGCGACGTCGTACCGCTGAAGTTGCAGGCCGTCGTGAAGGGTGTACCGGAACCGATGGGCACCGTGGACCAGCGCCAGGGCGCACACCCCCAACAACCCGAGCCGGGTCAACGGGTTGCGTAGCACCGCCAGCAGATGCCCGTGCTCCGGCACCGAGATCCAGCCGAGTGGCAGCGCGACCCCGAACAGAAACAACAGAACCGGCAGCGCCAACGCCGCCGCGACGCCGCCGCCGCTGAACATCAACCACACGAAGGGTTCGACGGTACGCCTGGGCACCTAGCTCACCACCAACCAGGCGATGAACGCCGACACCAGCAGCCATGTCAGGTACAGCGACCCGGCGAGCAGGCGCCCAGGCACCCGGCGCCCGCGCACCTTCAGCACCACCGCCTGCGGCGTCAGGTTGACGAACGTGACCGCGTGGAGCAGCACGAACGCCAGCGACACCACGTTCAGCGCGACCAGCCATGGACTGGCGGCCCGGTCCAGGAACCGCTGGTACTCAGCCGCGCCCCGGCCAACCGCACGTACCAGGAGCAGGAGATAGACCACGGTCCACGCGACGAAGACGCTGCTCAGCTCGCGCACGACGAACAGCGTGTACGACCGCCGCGACAGCCACCACAGCAGGGGTACCTTCGGCTTGTACAGGCGGGCGGCGCTCAACTGCGAACTCATGCCATCGCCTCGCTCCGCTCAGCGATGCATTCGCAACACACTGAGCCCATGATTCGCTCGTTCATCGCTGCCCCCACGGCATCAGGAGCGACTTGACGGCCGCTATTGCCGCAGTGAGCTTGTACCGCTGGATCGCACCGGCCGGGTCGACGCCCTTCGGGCAGGCCCGCGAGCACTCCCCCACGTAGGTACAGCCCCAGACCCCCTCCGGCTGGGACAGCACGGTCAGCCGCTCGTGCCCGCCGTCGTCGCGGGAGTCGAGGTTGTACCGCTGGGCCAGGGCGATCGCCGCGGGACCGAGGAACTTGGGGTCCAGCGCGTACACCGGACAGGCCGAATAGCACAGCATGCAGTTGATGCACATGCTGAACTGCTTGTACTCCTCAAGTTCTGCGGGCGTCTGCAGGTACTCACCGCTTTCGACCGGCTGTTCCGATTCCCGGATGATCCACGGCCTGACCTTTCCGAGCTTGATCATAAAATCGGTGAGCTCGACGACGAGATCGCGGATGATGGGGAAGTTGGCCAGCGGCTCGATGCGGATCGGGCCCGGGGCGTACGCGGTCAGGAAGGTGGCGCACATCAGCTTCGGCTCGCCGTTGACAGTGGCCCCGCAACTGCCGCAGATGCCCATCCGGCAGGACCAGCGGTATGACAAGGTACCGTCCAGCTCGTCCTTGATGTAGTTCAGGCCGTCGAGTATCACCCATTCCTCGCGCAGCGGCACGTCGTACTCGTCGAAGGTCGGCGCCTCCTCCTGCTCCGGCCGGTAGCGGGCGACCCGCAGGGTGATCTGATCGGGCATTTACTCACCTCCCGTAGACCCGTTCGCCCGGCGGCCACCGGGTGATGGTCACCGGTTGGTGCGTTACCCGGGGCGAGCCGTCCGGCTCGCGGTACACCATCGAGTGCGCCAGGAAGCGGTCGTCGTCGCGGGCGGGGAAGTCGGTGCGCTGGTGCGCGCCGCGCGACTCCTCGCGGTGCAGCGCGCAGTGCACCATCGTCTCAGCCAGATCGATCATGCCGGTCAGCTCAAGCGCCGCGGTCAGCTCGGTATTGAAGGTACGGCTGGAGTCTTCGATCGTGGCCGTGGCGGCCCGCTCCCGCAGCTCGCGCAGCTTGTCCGCCGCCTTGGCCAAGGTGTCGCCGTCCCGGTAGATGCCGGCCGCGTCCTCCATGGTCTTCTGCATCTGCGTTCGTATCGTCGACATCCGCTCTGTGCCGCTACCGCGGCCCAACAGGTCACGCTCAAGCCGCCGCTGCTCGTCAGTCGCCTGCGCATGGATCGCGGCCCCGGGTGGCGGGGCGGCAAGGGCGTACCGCGCGGCCGCCTGGCCGGCGCGGGCGCCGAAGACCAGCAGTTCGGGTAGCGAGTTGGAGCCGAGGCGGTTGGCCCCGTTGATGCTCACGCATGCCACCTCACCCGCGGCGTACAGCCCGGGAAGGCCGGTCGCACCGTGGATATCGGTGTGTACGCCGCCCATCATGTAGTGCACGACGGGCCGGACCGGGACCAGTTCGTACACCGGGTCGACGTTCTCGTACTTGTGGCACAGCTCGCGCACGAACGGCAGCTTGCTGTCGATCACCTTCGCGCCGAGGTGGCGCAGGTCGAGGTGGACGACCGGGCCGTACGGCGAGCCGATCGTGCGGCCCTTCTCCACCTCGTGGACGAACGCCTGGGAGAGCCGGTCCCGCGGTCCCAGCTCCATGCTGCGCAGCACCGGTCCCGGCTCCGGCTTGCCGAGGTTGTAGTCCTGCAGGTACCGGTACCCGTCCTTGTTGAGCAGCCAACCGCCTTCGGACCGGGCGGCCTCGGTGATCAGGATGCCGGTGAACGGCAGGCCGGTCGGGTGGTACTGGACGAACTCCATGTCCTTCAGGGGCGCCCCGGCCCAGTACGCCAGCGCCATGCCGTCCCCGGTCTTGATGGCGGCGTTGGTGGTGAACGGGAAGATCCGGCCGCACCCGCCGGTGGCCAGGATGACGGCCTTGCCGGTGATCGCCTCGATGCGGCCGGACATCAGCTCCAAAGCCACGACCCCGCACACCCGGCCGTCGTCGACCAGCAGGCTGGTCACGTGCCACTCGTCGTAGCGCACGATCGACGGGTACTTCAAGGAGGTCTGGAACAGCGTGTGCAGGAGGTGGAAGCCGGTCTTGTCGGCGGCGAACCAGGTACGCATCTTCTTCATGCCGCCGAACGGGCGTACCGCGATGTGCCCGTCCGCCTCGCGGCTCCACGGGCAACCCCAGTGCTCCAGCCGGAGCAACTCCTGCGGCGCCTCGACGACGAAAGCGTCCACAGCGTCCTGGTCGCAGAGCCAGTCCCCGCCGGAGACCGTGTCGTACGCGTGCTCGTCGAGGCTGTCGTCGGGCCGGATCGCGCCGGCCGCTCCACCCTCGGCGGACACGGTGTGGCTGCGCATCGGGTACACCTTGGACACGACCGCGACGTCGAGCCGCGTATCGGCCTCGGCCACAGCGATGGCGGCCCGCAGGCCCGCCCCGCCGCCCCCGACGATGATGACGTCGTGCGACGCGCTCATAGTCCTCCCGCGCGGTCAGACCGGATGTCCCGCCTGCTCCTCCCAGACGATCTTGCCACGTTTGCGGCCGTGCTTGACCGCCGTGGCCGTGACGCTGCCGTCGTGGTACTCGTGGCGGGTGCGCCGGCAGCCGCAGGCGTAGTAGCGGACGGAGACGGCGAAGCCTTCGCCGTCGGCGTCGCGATAGATCTCGCCCCCTACGGTCTTGCCGCACGGGGCGAGCTCAGGTTCGAACGCTGCCCTCTTGCCGACCATCGTTACCGCCTGCCAAGGGGTGGGCTGAACGTCTCACCAGCGTCCCACTCACTGGCGATCAACAGAAGAGCTCAGACTAGCGGGACGTGACGGACCAGGAAACGGCGGTCAGTTCACCACCCGGTAGTCGGGTATCTGCGGTCGCCGGTCCGCGGGGTGCCTGGTCGATCGGGGGTGTGGTGGGCGTGGGCATGGCCGTCGTGGGTGCGGGGGCCTGGTTGTCGGGGTCGCGGCGAGCGGGAGACGGCCCATGGCCGGGTCTTGGATCAATGCACTTCCCGGAGCGCGAGCGAGATCCCTATCGACTGTGCCCCCCGCCGGCCCCCGAGGAAGGCTCCAGTGTCGGCGTGGTCGGGCCACGGTTACCTGGGTCGGTCGGCTACCGTGGCAGTCATGGCCGCGCCAGCGTACCGAGAGGATCGCGGTCAGACAGTGATCCCGCTGGCTGACGCCCCCGCTCTGGCCGAGTTGGCCGACCGGGCCCGCGCACACGAACCGATCACGCTGACCCAGACCGGCGCCCAACCGGTACTCCTGATGTCCGCCGAGGACCACCGCGCGGTCCTGGACTGGGATGCGGCGTTCGTCGCCGACACCCTGGCTGTCCCCCCGCCAGCCGGCCCGTACCTGCCTGACGGCCTGGTCGCCGCGATGGACACCGCCGACCCCGAGCGGGTCGAGGCGTTCCTGACCGAGTTGGAGACCCACGCCGGCCAGGACCTGCCCGCAGCGCAGCAGTGGGCGATGTGGGAGCGGACAACCACGGCGTGACCTACAACGTCGTCTGGAGCATCCAGGCGGCCCGGGCCCGCAGACGACTGCGTGACCTCGACCCCACCGGCGCCGTACTGCTCACCACCGCGATCGCCGCCCTCGCCGACGACCCGCAGCCCACCACCGCCTCGGCGCTGGGCGGCTCCGGCTGGTACTACCTCCGCCTCGGCGAGTTCCGCGCCGTCTACGAGATCCGCCACGACCAAGGCGTGGTGTACGTCGACAACGTCGGCCGGCTACCCCGGCGCTGACCAACCGACGCCGCCGTGCGCTCGCGAGGCGCGGCAGATGGCGAGGTTGCAGGTTCGAATCCGGCCGAGCGCGCTCCCTTCGAACAAGCCTGGCCAGCCTCGCCGCATGTCGGAGACCGGCCGCCAGCCTGACCTGGGAGCGTGACCCGGCGCGTGACCCGGCGGGCGAAGCGGCGGGTCAAGCGGCGCACCGCCCATTCCGCGTCCACTGTGGACACCGGCTGGACCGGCATCAGCCCCGGCCGCCAGAAGCTGCTGACCCGGTAGATCCGCACCCTGTCGCCCCCCTGCGCCGAACCCCGCCACCTGCACGGCGTGCTTGCGGGCCTCCATATGCTGTCGTGCAAGACGAGCACCTTGTTCGCGGCACGTTGTGCGCCAACCACCTGGTCGCCGCAAGCAGCGGCTCCGCCCGCACCGACATCATCGGGCCCAGCCGCGGCGCCCAGGACGGGCTGACGACGGCCGCGGCCAGACTGTGGCAGACAGAACGAATCCCTCCCGACAAGAGTCCTGCTCGGGCTTCGGACCGAGGCAAACCCTTCGGGTGGCGAGTCCGGCTTGCGTGGACAGCGGTGGAGCGCCGGAACGGCTTGCCCGCCTGGTGTGGAATGGATGGCGGGTCGTGCCGCGCTTGTAGCGGTAAGGGCCGAGACTCGGCGAGGGATGGAGATCCGGTGCTGGATCCAGGCGGGCTGTTTGAATTGGCCGATGTGCCGGCGGAGCTGGACCGGCCGGTGCTGGTGGTGGCGATGACCGGCTTCGTGGACGCGGCCGGTGCCTCGCGGCTGGCCGTGCAGCACCTGGGCGCGATCGGCGACCCGCACACGGTCGCGTCCTTCGACGTCGACCAACTCTTCGACTACCGCGCGCGGCGGCCGGCGATGCTGTTCGTCGAGGACCACTGGGAGCAGTACGAGCAGCCGGTGCTGCGCCTGCAGGCGCTGCGCGACACCGCCGGCACGCCGTTCCTGCTGCTCGACGGTGCGGAGCCGGATCTGCAGTGGGAACGCTTCGTGGTGGCGGTACGGGGGCTGGCCGAGCGCCTGGACGTGCGGGTGAGCGTCGGACTCAACGCCATCCCGATGGCGGTTCCGCACACCCGGCCGCTCGGGGTGACCGCGCATGCCAGCCGACCTGAGCTGATCGCCGACCACCAGCCCTGGCTGCAGCGGGTACAGGTACCGGGCAGCGCCGCCCACCTGCTGGAGTACCGGCTCGGCGAGGCCGGCCGGGACGCGATGGGCTTCGCGGTGCACGTCCCGCACTACCTCGCCCAGACCGACTACCCGGCGGCCGCGCAGACGCTGCTGGACGCGGTGTCCGGGGCGACCGGGCTCGTGCTGGTCACCGAGGACCTGCGCACCGCCGCCGACCAGGTCCGCGCCGCCGTGGAGGCGGAGGTCAGCGGCTCGGACGAGCTACGCGCCCTGGTCCACGGGCTGGAGCAGCAGTACGACGCGTACGTCGCCGGCCGCAGCGGCAACCTGCTCGCCGCCGAGACCGGCCCGCTGCCGACCGCCGACGAACTCGGGGCCGAGCTCGAGCGCTTCCTCGCCGAACACGACGACCGCCGGGACCAGTCCGGCTGACACCGTTCGCGCGGGCGCCGTTCACCCGGGGCGCCGTTCACCCGGGACGCCGGTCCCGCGGGCCGCCGTTCATGCGGGCGCCGTTCATGCGGGCGCCGTTCATGCGAGCGCCATTCATGCGGTCGCCGGTCTCGCGGGCACCGTTCACCCGGGGGCGCCGGTCAGGGCAGGAGCCGCTCGGCCAGGCGGTCGAGGAACACCCGCTGGCCAGCCACCAGCTTGTCGCGGGCCTGCTCGAGGCCGAACCACGCGACCCGGTCCACCTCGGGGAACACCCCGGTCCGGCCGGACCCCTTCGGCCACTCCATCTCGAAGGTCCCGGGCACGACGGCACCCGGATCGAGGTCGCCCTCGGCGGCCCAGACCGTTACGATCTTGCCGCCGGCCTGCCGGACCGCGCCGAGATCGAGCAGGCGGGCGGTGGGCGCGGGCAGGCCCAGTTCCTCCTCGAACTCCCGTCGCGCCGCGGCCGCCGGTTCCTCGTCCGGCTCGTACTCACCCTTGGGCACCGACCAGGCACCGGCGTCCCGCCTGGCCCAGAACGGCCCGCCCATGTGGCCGAGCAGCACCTCAACGCCTGCCCCCGCCCTGCGGAACAACAGGATCCCCGCACTGCGTACGCCCGCCATCCCGCTGAGTCTGCCAACGCCGCGCGGACCATGGCAGACCAGGTCGCCCAGTCCGGCCGGTCGAGTGGCGGTCGGGCGGTCCAGTGGGGGGTCGGGCGGTCCAGGCCGCGGCCGTCTACCGGCCGCGCCGTGTCACCAGGTGACCGGCAGCTCCTCCACGGCTCGTACGGAAAGGCCGGTCTTCCAGTTCAGGTCCGCGAGGTCGACGGCGGGTGCCAGGGTGGGGAAGCGGCTGAGCAACGAGCCGAGCGCGATGCGAAGCTCCAGCTTGGCGAGCTGGGCGCCCAGGCAATAGTGCGGGCCGTGACCGAGCCCGAGGTGCGGCGCCGGCGCGGTACGCAGGATGTCGAACCGGTTCGGGTCCGGGAACCCCGCCGGGTCCCGGTTGGCGGTCCCGATCACCGGGATGACGGCCTCGTCCGCACCGATCGGGGTGCCGCCCAGCATGAAGTCCTGCGCGGCGATCCGCGGCATGATGGCGCTGGTCAGCTGGGAGTGCCGCAGCAACTCCTCCACCGCCTGCGGCCACAGGTCCGGCCGGGCCCGCAGCACCTCCATCTGGTCGGGGTGCTCGAACAGGGTGACCATGGACAGGCCGATCTGGTTCACCATTGTCTCGTGGCCGGCCACCAGCAGGAGCTGGACGTTCGAGGTCAGCTCCGCCGCAGTGAGGTGGTCGCCCTCGTCGTTCACGCTGATCGGCGCGGAGACCAGGGCATCGTCCGGATCCGCCTCACCGGACGCTCGGCCCGCGGCGGGGTGTTGCCCAGGGCACGTGGCGGGACGTTGTCCGGGTCGGCCCCGGAGACAGGGTCCACCCGGTTGGGCGACACGGCGGCATCCGGGAACGGGACGCCGGGGGTGCCCTGTTGGCACCCGTCCGACGTGGTACCTGGCAGACGTGGAGAACATCCGCAGCAGGTCGAGCCGCTCGACGCCGAGGACTGAAGGAGGTCACCGCCGCCGCGGCCGGGTCGGTGAGCGAAATATCCGAGCCGGGCTCGGCGTTGCATCCTGCGTCTGGCCGGGTGACCGTGTCCCCGGGCTCCACTGATCACATCGCCGCCGCGGACGATCGTTCGGCTGAAGCCGCGGTGAGCAACGCGCCGAGAGGCGACCGCATCCGGTCGGACACCGTTCATCTCCACCCGAATCGGGGCGATCACATGAAAGGCGACCGCGTCGAGATCGTTGTCGATGCCGGCGGCAGCACCCTCACCTACCAGGTGGAGGCCACCCGCGCCGGCCGCCGGGTCGACGTCACCCACGGCCGTGGCATCGTCGAGGTCACCGAGGTGACCCGCGGCGGAACGCCGGTACGGACCGCCCGGTTCATGGCCGCCCGGGTGCTCGCCCTGGTCGAACACCCGGCCCAGCGGCCGGCGCTGCCGGACGACGCACCCGCGCCCGGGCTGGTCCGGTCGGCCTGAGCAGGTCCAGCCCGGCAGCAATGCGCCAGCCGGCGGTTCCGGCTCGCGTCGGCGGTTCCGGCTCGGGTCGGCCGCTCCGGCTCGGGTCGACCGCTCCGGCTCAGGTTGGCCGCTCCGGTTTGGGTCGGCGGTCCCGGCTCGGGGCACCACTCCGGCTCGGGTCGGCGGTTCCGGCTCGGGTCGGCTGGCAAGGGGCTAAGGCTTCCCGCACCGCCTCCGGCCGCGGCCCAGCGCAGGTCGGAAGCACCGGCTCAGGTCGCCTGCAACTGGCTCAGGTCGGCTGCAACCGGCTCAGGTCGGCCGCACCGGCGGCAGCCGGCCGCCGTGCGAGGCCCGCAGCACCGTGGTGAGATCGCGGCGCAGTGCCTCGACACCAGGCCCGCCGATGAGGTGGGCCCACTCCCCCTCCAGCCCGCGATAGATCTCCTCGACCTCGGCCAACAGTCGCTCGCCGCGCCCGGTGAGGGCCACCAGCTTGGCGCGTGAGTCGTCGGGATGCGCCCGGTGGCTGACGTAACCGGCGTCTTCCATGGCCGCGACGAGCTTCGACGCGGCCTGTTTGGTCGTTCCCATCAGCCCGGCGATGTCGGTGCTGGTCAGCCGCCGGTCCCGTACCGCCAGCAGCACGAACCCAAACGCCGGCCGCACGTCGTGCCAGCCCCGCTCGGCCAGGCGTAGGTGCAGGTTCTCCACCAGGTCGCGGTACGCCATGGCGAACAGCCGGGCGAGCGGGACGACCTCATCGCCGGAACCGTGCGTCACTCGGCCCACGGCGGGGTGAACGCGTTGCCGTCGGCCAGCCGGGCCTGGCCGCCCACCGGTAGGCAGCACAGTGCCTTCAGCGGCACGTCGCCAGCGTTCTCGATCGCGAACGGCACGTCGGGCGGCACCACGATGACGTCTCCCGCGCCGGCCTCGTGGCGCTCGCCGCCGAGGCTGACCTCGGCCCGCCCGGCCAACACCACGAAGACCTCCTCCCGGGTCACCTCGTGCGGGGTGGCGGCGGTGCCCGGCGCGATCTCCACCTGCCAGATGCTGAGGTCGACCGACCCGCGGCTGGGCGTGGCGAGTGAGGTGAAGCGGGTGCCGGGCAGTTCGTGGGTGTACGTGGCCGGGGCTGCGATGACTGGCATGGCGGCTCTCCCATGGTCAACCTGGTTGACGGTTCTCGGCCAGTGTGCCAGCCGTAACCCACATAGTCAACGTAGTTGACGAAAGTGCGCCGGCCGGTGCCGATCCGCCGTGCCGATCCGTCGTGACAGGCCGCGGGCCGGTCGGGCTACAGTCCGGGGCCATCCGGAGTTGCTGCGTGTGAGGGGTCGAGGTGGCCGAGCGTGGGGTGGTTGCGGCCGGTCATCCGCTGACGGCGCGGGTGGGCGCCGACGTGCTGCGGGCGGGCGGCAACGCGGTGGACGCCGGGGTGGCCGCCATGGCGACCTCGTTCATGACCGAGCCGCTGATGACCGGGCTGGGCGCGGGCGGCTACCTGCTCGTGGCGCCGCCCGGCGGTGAGCCGGTGCTGCTCGACTTCTTCGTCGAGTCGCCGGGGCGGGGGGTGGACCCGTCGGCGCTGGCGCCGTTACAGCCGGTCGAGGTGTGCTTCGGCGACGCCGTCCAGGTCTTCCACGTCGGTGGGGCGTCGTGCGCGGTGTACGGCGTACCGGCGGGGATGGCCGCGGCAGGGGAGCGGTTCGGGACGGTGCCGCTGGCCGACCTCGTCGCGCCCGCGGCGAGGCTGGCCCGTGGCGGCGTCGTGGTGAACCGCGAGCAGGCCCACCTGTTCTCGCTGCTCGCCGGGATCATCGCGTCGGCGCCTGAGTCCCGCCGCGCGTACCAGGTGGACGGCCGGCTGCCGCGGGAGGGCGACCTGCTGCGGGACCCGGACCTGGCCGACGCCCTGGACCGGTTGGGGGCCGAGGGCGCCGTGCCGTTCTACACCGGGGACATCGCCGCCGCGATCTCCGACCTGGTGCTGGAACGCGGCGGCGCGCTCAGCCGGGAGGACCTGGCCGCGTACCGGGTGGTGGCGCGGGAGCCGCTGCGGGTGCGGTACCGCGGCCGCGAGGTGTACACCAACCCGCCGCCGAGCGCCGGAGGCCTGCTGCTGGTGGACGCGCTGGCCATGCTGGACCAGACGCCGGGGCCGCCGGACGAGCTCGCGCTGGTACGGGCGGTGCTCACCGCGCAGCAGGCAGGGACCGGGGACCTGACCGCGGTCGTCCCGCCGGCCGAGCGGCTGGGCTCGACCACGCACATCTCGGTGCTGGACGCCGACGGCTGGATGTGCTCGGTGACCTGCTCCAACGGCCAGGGCTCCGGGCTGGTGGTGCCCGGGACCGGCGTCCACGTGAACAACATGCTGGGCGAGGAGGACCTGTCGCCACAAGGGCTGCTCAGCCACCCGCCGGGGCGGCGGCTGCCATCGATGATGGCCCCGACTGCCGCATTCCGGGACGGGGTGCCGGAGTTGGTGCTCGGCTCCGCCGGTTCCAACCGGATCCGCAGCACGCTGCTCCAGGTCGTGGTCAACACGATCGACCGCGACCTGGGCGTGCAGCAGGCGGTGGACGCCCCGCGGCTGCATGCCCAGGACGGGGTGGTGTTCGCCGAGCCGGGCATCGACGTCGACGCGCTGCGGGCGGCCGGCTACCCGGTGACCCCGTTCAGCGCCCGCAACGCCTTCTTCGGCGGCTGCCAGGCCGTCCGCCGGCACCCGTACACCGGCATGCTCAGCGGCGGTGGCGACCCGCGCCGCGGCGGGGCGGTCGTGGTCGCCTAGCGCCGGTCGCGGCCGGTCGCGGCGGGTCGCGGCCGGCCGCCGCTGGGCGTATCGGGGCCGGCGCGCCGGTCGCCGCGTCGGGGAGACTTGGCTGGGACGGCACCAGCAGGAAGGCGGGACCGATGCACGACGACCCGACGGTGGCCGCCCTGGTCGCGGGGGCCAGACAGGGCGACCAGCGGTGCTGGTACGGGCTTGTCGAGCGGTACGCGCCGCTGGTGTGGGCGGTGTGCCGGCGGTTCGGGCTGTCCGACGCCGACGCGCACGACGCGGGCCAGACGGTGTGGCTGCGGCTGGTCGAGCACCTGCCGCAGCTCCGCGAGCCGGCCGCGCTGCCCGGTTGGCTGGTCACCACCACCCGCCGGGAGTGCCTCAGGGTGCTGCGCGGCGCGCGGGACAGCGCCGGCCGGCTGCAGCCGGACGAGGCGGCGATCGCCGCCGACGCCGAGTCCACGGCGGTGGACCGGTGGGTGATCGCTGAGGAGCGGGCGGCCGCGTTGCGGGTGGGGTTCGCGCAGTTGCCCAGGCACTGCCAGGAGTTGCTGTCCCTGCTCATGGCGGATCCGGTGGTCCCGTACGCCGAGATCAGCGCGAAGCTGGACATGCCGATCGGCAGCATCGGGCCGAAACGCGCTCGCTGCCTGCAGGACCTTCGTCGACGTCCGGTCATCCAGCGGCTGATCGACGGCGAGAGTGACAAGGGGTGACGGCCGTGACGGGCGATTGGTTGTACGACGACGACAAGCTGCTGGCTGCGCTCCGCGATGCACTGCGAGCCGGCAGCCGGGTGCCGGCCAGCTTTGTCGAGGCGGGCAAGGCGTCGTACACCTGGCGCCTCATCGACGCCGAACTGGCGGCGCTGACTTACGACTCGGCCCGGGACGAGGACGGCGCGGCGCTCACCCGGGCCGGACCGGCGTCGCTGCGCACGTTCAGCTTCGTGGCCCGGCAGCTGCGCATCGAGCTGCAGGTGTCCGAGGGGACGCTGCGCGGCCAGGTGGTTCCGCCGCAGTCCGGCGACGTCGAACTGCACACCGCCCGGCACAGGGTCAGCGTGACCCCGGTCGACGAGGTCGGCTATTTCGGCGTGGGTACGGTGCCGGCCGGCTCGTTCCGGTTGCTCTTCCGGACGGCGGAGGGCAACCCGGTGCTGACCGACTGGATCGTCCTGTAGTGGCCGTCGACCTCGCCGGCCGGCTCGAGCTGCCGGTGCCGGTGGTGGTCGCGCCGATGGCCGGCGGACCGTCCACACCCGCCCTGGTCACGGCGGCCGGCGCGGCGGGCGGACTCGGGTTCCTGGCCGCCGGCTACCGGGACGCCGGCCAGGTGCGGGAGCAGGTGGCTCAGGTACGGGCGCTCACCGCCCGCCCGTTCGGGGTGAACGTGTTCGTGCCCGGCAGCGCGGCGGTGGACCGGGTGGCGCTGGACGCGTACGCGGCCAGGCTGGCGCCCGTGGCGGAGCGGCTGGGCGTCAAGCCGGGCGAGCCGCGATGGGACGACGACGACTACGCCGCCAAGCTGGACCTGCTGGTGGCCGAGCCGGTGCCGCTGGTCAGCTTCACCTTCGGTTGCCCGGCGCAAGTGGACGTGGAGCGGCTGCACCGGGCCGGCTCACTCGTCGCGGTGACCGTGACCTCGCCCGCTGAGGCGGTGAGCGCGGCCGAGGCCGGTGCCGACGCGGTGTGCGTGCAGGGCACGGAGGCCGGGGCGCACCGGGGCAGCTTCCATGACGACCCGGCCGAACCGCCCGGCGCCGGCGCGCTGCCGCTGTTCGATCTGATCCCGCAGGTCCGGGCCACGGTGCCGCTGCCGCTGCTGGCCGCCGGGGGGCTGATGACCGGGGCGGACATCGCCGCAGTGCTCGCCGCCGGGGCCAGCCTGGCCCAGCTCGGCACGGCGTTCCTGTGCTGCCCCGAGGCGGGCACCAACCGCACCCACCGGCAGGCGCTGCTGGCCGGCGGGTACTGGGCGACCGGCTTCACCCGGGCGTTCACCGGGCGCACCGCCCGCGGCCTGGTCAACGGCTTCTTCCAGGAGTACACCGACGGGGCGCCGGCCGGCTACCCGCACGTGCACCACCTGACCCGGCCACTGCGCACCGCGGCCGCCGAGCAGGGCGACGCCGAGGCGCTGCACCTGTGGGCCGGCGAGGGCTGGCGGCGCATCCGCCCGCTCCCCGCGGCAGAGCTGATGAGCACCCTCGGCGCGGAGGTGGCCGCGGAGCGCGCGCCATGAGCACCTGAGATGTCGATGGTCGCCGCCCCAAACCAGCCAGGAGCACGCCCTGGAAGCCCCGCCCTGGAAGCCCCGCCCTGGAAGCCCCGCCCTGGAAGCCCGCCCTGGAAGCCGCGGTCGGGAAGCCGCGGTCGGGAAGCCGCGGGTTCGGTGGCTCTGCCAGGGGAGCCGCGGTCGGGATGCCGCGGGCCGGTTGCTCTGCCAGGGGAGCCGCAGTCGGGATGCCGCGGGTTCGGTGGCTCTGCCCAGGGAAGCCTCGGCTCGGGAGCTCGCGCGTCCGGTACTACCCGGCGCCCATGATCGTCGCCGAGTTCTGACGGCTGCAGGCGTCATTTGGGGGCGACGATCACGCCGTCAACGGGTGCCGATCAGCCGGGATGCCGCGGGCCGGTTGCTCTGCCCAGGGAAGCTTGGGCAGCGATGATCACGAAAGGCGGGTGTCCGAGGGGGCTCGCCGGGGGCAGGCAGGTCTGGCGCGGTAGATCGCGGGCGGTACGGCGGGGGCCGGTCGGGCCGCTGACCACGCCGGCTTGTCGGCGGCCCGGCTGGGCTGAGGCTCGGGCGGAGGGGCGGGTTCGGGCGGAGGGGGGTTCAGCCGGGGACTCAGCCGACGACCATCCAGCCGAGGACGGGCGTGGACTGCAGGTAGACCAGGACGCACATCAGCAGCACCAGCAGGATGCTCCACCCGAACACCCGCCGGAACAGCGTGCCCTCCTGGCCGACCAGCCCGGTCGCCGCCGTCCCGATGGCCAGGTTCTGCGGCGAGATCATCTTGCCGAGCACGCCGCCCGAGCTGTTCGCCGCGCCGAAGAGGATCGGCGACGCACCCAGTTGCTGCGCGGCGGTGACCTGCAGGTTGCCGAACAGGGCGTTCGATCCGGCGTCCGTTCCGGTGATCGTCACCCCGAACCATCCGACCACCGGGGCCAGGAAGGCGAAGAAGTCACCGGTCTTCGACAGCCACAGGCCCAGCGTGGTGATCTGCCCGGACAGGTTCATCACGTACGACAGCGCGAACACGCACAGGATCGTGAAGATCGCCCAGCCGAACTGCCGGATCGTCTCGCCGTACGTCCGCAGTCCCTCCCGCAGGTCGATCCGCAGCACCACCAGGGTGAGCAGCCCGGCCAGGAACAGCAGCGTCCCGGTGGCGCCCAGGTAGTTCAGCACGTACGACGTCTTCACCGGGGTGCCCTTCGCGGACACGATGTGCAGTCCGGGCCAGCGGAACTCGTAGGTGCCCTTGGCGAGCAGCTTCTTGATGGCGTCCACCTGCGCGAGCGAGAACAGCGCGATGATGATCGCGTACGGGGCGAACGCCTTCACCACGTCCGCCCGCGAGTCGCCGTCGTCGGTGCCGACCCGCCGGACGAACGCCGGGTCGTCCACCGCGCCACCGGCCACCGCGGGCACCCGCTCCCCTTCGATGCCCGGCTGGCCGGGCTTCCAGACGCGGTTCAGCGCGATGATCGCCCCGGCCGAGACGAGTGCCGCGAAGATGTCGCAGAGCCGGTAGGAGAAGTAGTTCGACAGCGCGAACTGGGTGAGGCCGAACGACAGGCCGGCGGTGAGCGCGGCGGGCCACACCTCACGCAGCGCGCGCCACCCGTCGCTGATCCCGATCAGGATGAACGGGATGAACACCGCCAGGATGGCGACCTGCCGGCCGGCCATCGCGCCGAAGTCGTCCGCGGACAGTTTCGTGGTGGTACCGAGGACCGTGATCGGGTTGCCCAGCCCACCGAACGCGACCGGCGCAGTGTCCGCCACCAGGGCCAGTGCCGCGGCCTTCAGCGGTTTGACACCCAGCGCGATGAGCATGACCGCGCAGATCGCCACCGGGCTGCCGCCGCCGGCCAGCGCCTCCAGCAGCGCGCCGAACGAGAACGCGATCACGATCACCTGTATCCGCCGGTCGTCGCTGATGGCGGCGAACGCCCGGCGCAGCACGGCGAAGTGGCCGGTCTTGACGGTGAGGTTGTAGATCCAGATCGCGTTGAACGTGATCCACAGGATGAGCAGGACGCTCAGCGCGGCACCGTAGAGGCCGGCGTCCACCGCCTGGCCGACCGGCATTCCGTACGTGGCCAGCGCCACGGCGATGGCGACCAGCAGTGCGGCGAGCCCGGCCCAGTGCGCCTTCCAGCGCAGCCCGCCGAGCAGGACCAGCAGGGTGATCAGGGGCAGCGCGGCCAGCAGTGCCGAGGTGGTCAGGCTTCCCGTCGGGTCAAGGTTCTGGGTGTACACGGCACCTCCAGGGGGCGGGGCGCGGAGGCGTACCGGGCGGAGCGAGATGGCCCGCTCCGCCCGGCAGCGCTCGGGAGGCACGTTCTGTTGTATGGAACGATGTTCCGTATAATGGAGCAACATATTCCCACCGCATGACGGACAAGGGAAGGCCCGACGCGATGGAAATCCGCCACCCGACCCATCCGGACCTCATCCGCGGCCTGGGCACCGAGGAACTGCGGGCGCACTACCTGGTGGCGGGCCTGTTCCCGGCCGGCGGCGTCCGGGCGGTGTACAGCCACCACGACCGGACCGTGGTGGCCGGCGTTGCGCCGCAGGTCGGCCAGCCGCTTGCGCTGCCGTCGTACGACCCGCTGCGCTCGGCGTACTTCCTGCAGCGCCGCGAGGCCGGGCTGGTGAACGTGGGCGGCGACGGCACGGTGACCGTCGACGGCGAGGAGTACCCGCTGGGCCACCGGGACTGCCTCTACGTCGGGCGCGGCGCCAGGGAGGTGATCTTCTCCTCGGCCTCCTCCTCGGCCTCCTCGTCCTCTCCGGCCTCCTCGTCCTCTCCGGCCTCTTCGGGCTCTCCGGCCTCTTCGGGCTCTTCGGCCTCTTCGGGCTCTTCGGCCTCTTCGGGCTCTTCGGCCTCTTCGGGCTCTTCGGCTTCCTCGGCCTCTTCGGCTTCCTCGGCCTCTTCGGCTTCCTCGGCCTCCTTGGCTTCCTCGGCCGGCGGCGCGCGGTTCTACCTGGTCTCCGCGCCCGCCCACGAGACCCGCCCGACCCGGCTGGCCCGGCTGGCCGACACCGACGGCGCCAGGCTCGGCGGGCAGGAGGGCGCCAACGACCGGACGATCTACAAGTACATCCACGCGGACGGGATCCGCAGCTGCCAACTCGTGCTCGGGGTGACCGTGCTGAGCCCGGGCAGCATGTGGAACACGATGCCCTGCCACACCCACGACCGCCGTACCGAGATCTACCTGTACTTCGACCTGCCGGCCGACCACCGGGTGGTCCACCTGATGGGCCGCCCGGCCGAGACCCGCAACCTGATCGTGGCGAACGAGCAGGCCGTGATCTCGCCGAGTTGGTCGGTGCACTGCGGCTTCGGTACCGCGAGCTACGCCTTCGTGTGGGCCATGGCCGGGGAGAACCAGGCGTTCGACGACATGGACCAGGTCGCCATCCGGGACATGAAGTGAGCGAGCTTGCGAGCGAACCAATGAGCACAGCAGCCCAGCGAACGCGGGCACCGGGCGCCAGCGAGGTGTTCGCGTGAACGGGCTGTTCTCGCTGAAGGGCCGTACCGCGCTGGTCACCGGCGCCCGCCGCGGCATCGGCCGGGCGATCGCGGTGGGCCTGGCGCAGGCCGGCGCCGACCTGCTGCTGGCCGGCCGCACCGCCGACCTGCACGAGACCGCCGCCCTGGTGGCCGAGGCCGGGGGCACCGCCGAGCGGGCGGTGCTCGACCTGGCCGAGCCGGCCGCGGTACCGGCCGCCGCGGCCGGGCTGCTGACCGGCCGCCGCATCGACGTGCTGGTCAACAACGCCGGGGTGATCCGCCGCAGGCCGGCCGTCGAGCTTGAGTACCGGGACTGGCGGCAGGTGCTGGACGTCAACCTGGACGCCGCGTTCCTGCTCAGCCAGGCCTGTGGGCGCCAGATGCTGGGGCGCGGCGAGGGGAAGATCATCACGATCGCGTCGCTGCTGTCGTTCCAGGGCGGGATCAACGTGGTGGCGTACACGGCCAGCAAGCACGCCGTGGCCGGCATGACCAGGGCGCTGGCCAACGAGTGGGGACCGCACGGTATCCAGGTGAACGCGATCGCGCCGGGCTACATCGCCACCGACAACACCCGGCCGCTGCGCGAGGAGCCGGGCCGGGAGGCGGCTATCCGGGAGCGCATCCCGGCCGGCCGCTGGGGGACGCCGGCGGACCTGGTCGGCGCGGCGGTCTTCCTCGCCTGCTCGGCGTCCGACTACGTCAACGGACACGTGCTCGTGGTCGATGGCGGCTGGCTGGCCCGGTAGCGTTGCCGGGCAGATGAGGAGCAACCCGGGAAACGGCAGCGCGATCGAGAAGGTGCTCGCGGTGCTCGAGGCGCTGCCCGAGCACGAGCGGGTGACCGCGATCGCGCAGGCCACCGGGCTGCCCAAGTCAACCGTGCACCGGATCCTGCAGACCCTGGTCGAGCACGAGTTCGCCATGGTCACCGGCGAGGGCAGCTACAGCGGCGGCCCGCGGATCCTGCTGCTGGCCGGCCGGGTGATGAGCAAGTTCAACCCGGCGCAGCACGCCCAGAACGCGCTGCGCCGGCTGCAGGAGGCCGCCGGGCACACCGTGCACTTCGCGCTGCTGGCCGGCGACGAGGCGGTGTACGCGGCCAAGATCGAGGGTGACAAGCCATACCGGATGCCGTCCCGGGTGGGCATGAGCATCCGGTTGCACACCACCGCGATCGGCAAGGCGATCCTGGCCGCGATGCCGGACGAGGAGGTGCTCACCCGGGTCCGCCGGGTCGGGCTGGAGCGCCGCACGCCGAACTCCATCACCGACGGCCGTGCCCTGCTGCGGCACCTGGCCCAGGTACGGGCCCGCGGCTATGCCCTCGACGAGGAGGAGAACGAGGCCGGTATCCGGTGCCTCGGCGCCGCGGTGTTCGACCAGACCGGCCGCGTCGTCGGCGGGGTGAGCGTGTCGGTGCTCGCCCTGGAGGTCTCCACGCCGCTGGACGGCTACGCACCGGCCGTGCTCGCGGCGGCCAGAGACATCTCGGCCTCGCTCGGCGCCCCGGCCGCCCCGGCGCCCCCGGCCGCCCCGGCCGCAGCGGCCCCAGCGGGCCGCAGTGGCCGTGCGACCGCGATAGACATCGGATGACCCGAGCGCAAGCCGGGACATCGTGACCTCACTCGTTCGTGTCCGCTATTGACTCATCCGACCTTTCGCTCCTAGCCTGCGGCCAACCGGGGGTGACAAGACCGTTGGCGAGTGGCGAGGTGGTCCCCCAATGAGGTCGTCCTGGCAGTCCGAAGGCCGGCCGGCGCCCGCGCCGGCGACCGCACGGTTCCGCAGCGTCTGGTTACGCGTCCTGGCTGTGGCGAGCGTGCTCGCGGCCACCGCGGGCCTGGACGTGAGCATGTCCGGCCCGGCCGGCGCCGCCCCGCAGGTGTTCAACGTGCGGGACTTCGGCGCGACCGGAAACGGCAGCACCAACGACACGGGCGCGATCAACCGCGCGATCACGGCGGCCAACGCGGCGGCCGATGGCGGGATCGTGGAGTTCCCCTCGGGCACGTACCGGTCGGCTAACTCGATCCACATGAAGAGCAACGTCACGCTGCAACTCGACAGCGGCTCGACGATCCTGGGCTCCGGCGCGGACACCTACGACGCGGCCGAGCCGAACCCGTTCGACGCCTTCCAGGACTTCGGGCACAGCCACTTCCACGACGCCATGCTCTGGGGCGACCGGCTGACCAACATCGGCTTCGTCGGCTCCGGCACGATCGACGGCGGCGGCAACCTCATCACCGGCAACCCCGGCTCCGGCGAGGCCGACAAGATCATCTCGCTGACCCGGTGCAACGGACTGACCATGAGCGGGATCAGGCTGCGCCGCGGCGGCCACTTCGCCGCGCTGATCAACGGCTGCACCAACGTCACCTCCGACCGCCTGACCGTGGACACGGCCAGCGACCGGGACGGCTGGAACGTCATCAGCACCACGAACGTGACCATCACCAACGCCAACATCATGGCCAATGACGACGCGCTGGCGTTCAAGAGCGACTACGCCCTGGGCGCCAAGCTGCCGAACGGGCACGTCACCGTCACCGACTCGCACCTGTCCGCGGGCTGCTGCAACGCGCTGATGTTCGGCTCGGAGACCTGCGGCGACTTCACCGACTACAACTTCTCCCGGATCAACATCACCGGGGCGAACAAGTCCGGGCTGGGCATGGTCTCGATGGACGGCGCGGTCATCTCCGACGTCCACTACCGCGACATCACCATGACCGGGGTGAGCTCGCCGATCATGCAGAAGATCGGCACCCGGCGGCGCTGTGGCAACGACCCCGGCATCGGCCACATCGGCAACATCACCTACGACAACGTCACCGGCACCGGCAAGAGCAGCCCGCAGTACAGCCCGACGCTGTGGGGCGAGTCCGGCAGCAACCGGATCGACGGCGTCACGTTCACCAACGTCAACCTGACCGTGCCCGGCGGCAGCGGCACCATGAGCACCGGCGTGCCGAGCAACGACCCGAACAACTACAACCCGAACAGCATCGGCACCCGCCCGGCGTACGGCTGGTACATCCACAACGCCAACAACATCCGCTTCTTCGACAGCTCGGTGCGGTTCCAGAACAACGACGGCCGACCCGCGGTCATCGCCAACGCCGGCAGCACGGTGCAGTTCGACGGGTTCACCGCGCAGCGCGGCACCAGCAGCCCGTACGACATGGGCTTCCAGACCGTCTCGGGGTACTGCGTGGCGAACAGCCAGAACACCGGCGGCGGTGCGCTGCGGGTGAGCGCGTCCAACTCCACGCAGGACTGCTCGGGCGGCGGGCCCGGCCCCGGGCCGGTCGTGGTGACCAGCGAGGCGGAGACCGGCACCGTCACCACGCCGATGGTCCTGGCCACCGACCCGGCCGCCTCCGCCGGCCAGTACGTCTGGGTCCCGTCCGGGAGCACCCAGAGCACGCCGTCGACCACCGGCTCGACCACGGTGAACTTCAGCCTCCCGGACGCCGGCAGCTACCGGGTCTGGGGCCGCGTCATCGCGCCTGCCGACACCAACGACTCGTTCTGGGTGCGGGTGGACGGCGGCAGCTGGATCCAGTGGAACAACATCCCGTTGGGCACCGCCTGGCACTGGGACGACGTGCACGACGCGGGCGGCGTCATCACCTTCGGCCTGCTCGCCGGCCAGCACACCGTCACCTTCGCCTACCGGGAGACCGGCACCCGGCTGGACCGCGTGCTGATCACCAACGTGACGAGCCTGGTGCCGACCGACGGACCGCCGCCGGGCGCGACCCGGTACGAGGCGGAGAACGCCACGATCTCGCAGGGCGTGGTCGAGTCCAACTGGGCCGGCTTCAGCGGTACCGGGTTCGTCAACGGCGACAACGTCGTGGGCAGTTCGGTGGAGTGGACGGTGAGCGCCGCCGCGGCCGGACCGGCGGACGTGACACTCAACTTCGCCAACGGCACCACGGTCAGCCGGCCGATGGACATCACGGTGAACGGCACCCTGGTCGCCGCCGGCGTGGTCTTCCCGCCCACCGGTGCCTGGACGACCTGGCAGAGCAACACAATCACGCTGCCACTGTCCGCGGGCGCCAACACCATCAAGCTGACCGCCACGACGGTCAACGGCGGACCGAACCTGGACTACCTCCAGATCTAGGCTTCCGCCTACCCCTCAGGCCTATCCCCTCAGGCCCCACCACCGGAGGACCCATGAAACCCACCGGACCAGGCCGGCGCAGGTGGCTGTCGCTGGCCGCCGCGACCTGCGCCGTGGTCGCCGGGATCGCGGTACCGTCGCACTCCGCCGGCGCCGCGACCACCAGGTACGAGGCGGAGAACGCCACCATCTCGCAGGGCGTGGTGGAGTCCAACCACCTCGGCTTCAGCGGCACCGGGTTCGTCAACTACGACAACCTCGTCGGCAGCTACGTGCAGTGGACGGTCAGCGTGCCGGCCGCCGGCCCCGTCTCGGTGGCGTTCCGGTACGCCAACGGCACCACAACGAACCGCCCGATGGACATCAGGGTGAACGGGTCGCTGGTGGTCACCGGCAAGGCGTTCAACGGCACCGGCAACTGGGACACCTGGGCGACCACCTCGGTGACGGTCACCCTGAACGGCGGTACCAACACCATCCGCGCCACCGCCACCACCTCCAACGGCGGTCCCAACGTCGACTACATCAACGTCACCGACCGGCCGGCGGTCATGGCGGTCGCGCCGTACGAGTACTTCGGCTGGGGCAGCCCGCAGGACCCGACCACCGTGATGTCCTCGACCGGGATCAAGTGGTTCACCCTCGCGTTCATGCTGTCCGACGGCACCTGCAACCCCCTCTGGGACGGCAACCGGCCGCTCACCGGCGGCATGGACCAGTCGAAGATCAACGCGATCCGGGGGGCCGGCGGCGACGTGATCGTCTCCTTCGGCGGCTGGAGCGGCACCAAGCTCGGCGAGCGCTGCACGTCCGCGACCGCGCTGGCCGGGGCGTACCAGCGGGTCATCAACGCCTACGGGCTGAAGGCGATCGACATCGACATCGAGAACACCGAGTGGGCCAGCAGTACCGTGCGGCAGCGGGTCATCGACGCGCTGAAGATCATCAAGGCCAACAATGTGGGCATCAAGACGTACATCACCTTCGGCACCACGCCCACCGGGCCGGACTCGACCGGTCGGGACATGATCAACAGGGGCGCCGCCGGCGGCCTGAACAACGACGGCTGGACGATCATGCCGTTCGACTTCGGCGGGCACAGCGGCACGATGGGGCAGGCATCGGTGGCCGCCGCCGAGGGTCTGAAGAGCGCGGTGAAGAGTGCGTACGGGTACACCGACAGCGTCGCGTACTCCAAGATCGGCATCTCGTCCATGAACGGCAAGACCGACGAGTCCGACGAGATCGTCACCCTCACCGATTTCCAGACGATCCTTTCCTACGCCCAGCAGCACCACATCGCGCGGCTGACGTTCTGGTCGATCAACCGGGACCGGCAGTGCGCCAGCGGGCTGACCGCCGACTCGTGCAGCGGCGTGTCCCAGTCGCCGTACGCGTACACCAAGATCATCGTCCAGTACGCCGGCTGAGGGAGGAACCATGCGACTGAGCAGATGGCGGTCCCGACCGGCCCTGGCCGTCCTCGCCGCCGGGTCGCTGGTGGCGGCCGTGTCGGTGGCCCTGTCCACGCCCGCGTCGGCGGCACCGGTCCGCTATGAGGCGGAGAACGCCACGATCTCGCAGGGCGTGGTGGAGTCCAACCACCTCGGGTTCAGCGGGACCGGGTTCGTCAACGGCGACAACGTCGTCGGTAGCTACACCGAATGGACCGTCAACGCGGCCAGCGCCGGCAGCTTCACGCTGGCGATCCGGTACGCCAACGGCACCACCACCAACCGCCCGGCGGACATCGCGGTGAACGGCAGCGTGGTGGCGTCCGGGACAGCGTTCAACGGCACCGGGAACTGGGACACCTGGGCGACCAAGTCGCTGACGGCGTCGCTGGTCGCGGGCGTCAACACCGTCCGGGTCACCGCCACCACGATCAACGGCCCGCCCAACCTCGACTTCCTCGACCTGGAGGCGGTGCCGACCGCCGCGGAGTACCAGGCGGAGAACGCGTTCATCTTCCAGGGCGTGGTGGCCACCAACCACCTCGGGTTCACCGGCACCGGGTTCGTCGACTACACCAACGTGGCCGGCAGCTACGTGCAGTGGACGGTCAACGCCGACACCGCCGGCACGTTCACGCTGGCCATCCGGTACGCCAACGGCACCACCACGAACCGGCCGATGGACATCGCCGTCAACGGGTCGGTGGTGGCGGCCGGCAAGGCGTTCAACGGCACCGGCAACTGGGACACCTGGGCCACCGCGAGCGTCACGGCGACCCTGAACGCCGGCAGCAACACCGTGCGGGCGACCGCCACCACGGCCAACGGCGGCCCGAACGTCGACAAGCTGACGGTGACGCGGGGTGGCACCAGCGGGCCGGCGGTGCCGTTCGGCAGCCACCAGTTCCAGTACATCGCCGGGACGCTGCGGCCCACCGGCTCGGTGTCCACAGTGGACAGTCAGGTGGTCAACTACTACAACCGGTGGAAGGCCGCGTTCGTCAAGCAGAACTGCGGCAACGGCTGGTACGAGATCATCTCGCCGGACGCCGACCACCCGTACGTGGCCGAGGCGCAGGGCTACGGCATGGTCATCATCGCGACCATGGCCGGCGCGGACTCCAACGCGCGGACCATGTTCGACGGGATGGTCAAGTACATGCTGGCGCACCCGTCGGTGCACAACTCCGACCTGCTGGCCGCCGAGCAGGACTCCACCTGCCAGAGCGTCAACGGGACGGACTCGGCGACCGACGGAGACCTCGACGTGGCGTACGGCCTGCTGCTGGCGGACCGGCAGTGGGGCAGCGCGGGCACCTACGACTACCGGCAACTCGCCATCCGACACATCAACGCGATCAAGGCCAACGAGGTCAACTCGACCACCCACCTGCTGCGGCTGGGCGACTGGAGCATGTGCTGCGACAGCCTGTACTGGACCACCCGGCCGTCCGACTACATGCTCGACCACATGCGGACGTTCCGGGCCGTGACCGGTGACGGCGCCTGGGACACCATCATCGGCGCACACCAGAGCCTGATCACCAACATGCAGAACCAGTACGCACCCGGCACCGGGCTGCTGCCCGACTTCGTGGTGACCACCGACACCACCCCGAAGCCGGCACCCGGCCAGGTGCTGGAGGACCCGAACGACGGCAGGTACTGGTGGAACTCCTGCCGCACCCCGTGGCGGATCGGCACCGACGGGATCACCAGCGGCAACTCCGCCTCGCTCGCGTCCGCCCGGAAGATGAACTCGTGGATCAGGTCCAAGACGGGAGGCAACCCCGACAGCATCGCGGTCGGCTACACGCTGTCCGGCTCGGCCATCTCCTCCGGCAGCGAGCCCGCCTTCTTCGCCCCGTTCGCGGTGGCCGCGACCACCGACGCGGGCAGCCAGGCGTGGCTGGACGCGCTGTGGACCAAGATGGTCAACACGTCCTTCACCAGCACCGACTACTACTCGACCAGCATCCAGCTCCAGGTAATGATCATCGTCAGCGGGAACTACTGGATACCGTGACCCGACGCGGTGGCCCGGCGCCGCCGGGCCACACCGCGCGGGCAAGGCGACGTGAGCGCCGGCAACGGTCGGCCGCCGCCGCGGCGTCTGGCACGATCTGCTGGATGAGCCACGCTGCGCCCGTCCACGCCGAGAACCGCGCCCGCAGGACCCACGTGTCGGCCGCTGTGGTGGCTCTCGGGGCTGTCGGGCTCGCCCTGGGTGCGCCGCGCTTCGGTGACGCCGGCTGGCTGGCGGCGGTTGCGGCGATGCAGGCGCTGCTGGTCTGGGCCTGGGTGATGGGCACCGCGATCCCCGGCCGCTGGGGCGGGCTGCTGCTCGGTGCCGGCTCGGGCGCCGCGGCGGACGCGCTGCTGCTGCGCAACGCGCACGACGGGCTGACCCCGCTGCTGACCGTCTTCGGGCTGCTCTTCCCGGCGCTGCTCCTGCACCAGTTGGCCCGCGGGGTGGTGCGCACCAGGCTGACCGAGTCGCTGTCCGGCATCGCTGCGGGGTGCGTGGCGGTGGTGGCCCTGGCCGGCTACCTCGAGCTGCGCCAGGATGCCGGCGCGGTGGCCGCCGCCAGCCTGCTGGCCGCCGCCGCGGCGCTGGTCGCCGGCCGCACGCTGGACGCGCTGCGCCCGGAGCAGGTGTTCGCCGACGGCGTCTTCCACGGGTTGCTCGGGGTGGCCGGCGCCGTGGTCGCCGGCGCCGCGGTCGCGGCGGCGCGACTGCTCGGCGAGCCGGTGTCCACCGTGGGGGCGGTGCTGCTGGGCGCTTGTGTTGGGGCTACGGTCGCTCTGGTCGCCGTCGGGGCCGCGTACGTGGCCGTGACGGTGCGCCCGCGCCGGACGCCGTTCGCCCCGTTAACGCTTCCGGTGCTGAAGGTGCTCCTGCCGCTCGCGGTCACCGCGCCGGTGGCCTACCTGCTCGGACTGGTGGTGACTGGTTAATTGCCGCGCGGAGTGCGGATCATGCTGATCCTCCTCGGAGTGCTGCTCGCCCTGGCCCTCGTGGCGGACCGGGTCGCGGTCCGGGTCGCCCAGTCCGCGGTGGCCACCCGGATGCAGAGCGACCTGAAGCTGCCCGACAAGCCGGCGGTCAGGGTGCACGGCTTCCCGTTCCTCACCCAACTCTTCGGCGGGCGGTACGACGATGTCGAGGTGACCGCGCGCGGGGTGACCGCGCAGCAGTTCACCGACCTGACCGTGTACGCGAAACTGCGCGGCCTGCACGTGCCGTTCTCGGAGGTGGTCAGCGGCCAGATCGACGAGGTGCCGGTGGACCACGTGCAGGGCAGCGTCGACCTGCCCTACGACCAGATCGCCAAGGCGACGAACATCCCGGGGCTGTCGCTGAGCGCCAGCGGCGACAGCGTGCGGGTGGCCGGCACGCTGACCGTGTTCGGGCAGACGTTCTCGGCGAGCGCGCACGCCCGGGCCGAGGTACGGGACGGCACCGTGATCGTGACCGCCGACCACGCACAGGTGCTCGGGGTGCGACTGCCCAACGCGGCGCTGGCGCTGGTGGAGCGCGGGCTGTCGTTCGCGCTGCCGGTGCGGAACCTGCCGTTCGGGCTGCGGCTGACCGGGGTGCAGGTGGGCGCCACCGACCTGAAGGTGTCGGCGGAGGCGGACCACGTGGTGCTGCGCAAGGGAGAGATCCCGACCGGCCGGTGAGGCAGGGCGCCGCGAAACCGGCTGATGAGAGCAGGGGGCCGCGGAACGGCTGGTGAGGAAGGCGCCGCGGAACCGGCCGGTGAGCCGGGGACCCGCCTCCGCCCCCGGCTACCGGCCCGGCCGGGCTACTTGACCACGAGCGTGCCGTGCATGCTCGAGTGGTACTTGCAGATGATGTCGTACGTGCCCGCGGTGGTCGGCGCGGTGAACGTGGACGTCCCGTTGCCCTCGACGTCGGAGTCGAACAGGCTCCTGTCCTTGCCCGAGGTCACCGAGTGCACCGGGCTGTCCTTGTTCACCACCTTGACGGTCGCCCCCGGCGAGATCGACGCCGGGACGGTGTACTGGAAGCCCTGAATGTCGATCTCGGCTTCGCCGCCTCCGCCTGCCGTGCTGGTCGGCGCCGCGGTGGTGCCGGGGGCCGTGGTGGCGCCCGTACCGCCGGAGTTGTTCGAGGACCCGCAGGCGGCGACCAGCAGGGCCAGCGCCGCGACCGCTGCCAGGCGCGGAAGTTCTCTCATATGGACGGACACGGGAGGTAGCGGGGAATGGTTCAGCCGGCCCGCGAGGTTGGGCCGGACATGACCGGAGCGGTGGCGGTGGTGCTCGTGCTGGTCGGCGCGACCGCCTTCGGGTTGGCCTGGCGGCGTCGCTCCGGCCGGATCCGCAACGTCGCGACGCCTCTGGACGGGATCGCCTCCGGCGGGACCGGCCCCGACGCCCGGGCGCTGGCCGGCCTCGGGGTCGACCCGGGGGCCGCGCCGGTGACCCTGGTGCAGTTCTCCTCGGCGTTCTGCGCGCCGTGCCGGGCCACCCGCCGGGTGCTGGCCGAGGTGGTCACCATGCTGCCCGCGGTACGCCACCTGGAGGTGGACGCCGAGCGGCACCTGGACGCGGTGCGCGCGCTCGACATCCGGCGTACGCCCACCGTGCTCGTGGTGGACGGCGCCGGCCGGATCGTGCGGCGGGCCAGCGGGCAGCCGCGCAAGGCCGACGTGATCGCGGCCGTCGCCCCCTACCTGGATGCCGCCTCGCCATGAGCCCTGCGGGACGTGACCGTGCGGACCCCGCGCCTCACCCTGGGCGCACCGTGACAGTGCTGTTACCGTGGTGGCCATGGGCACGCTGCTGACATGCCGCCGCGCGGTGGACTACTGCCGCGTCGACAGCTGCCTGTGTCGCCGCTCCTGAGTAGGGCGGCCGCTTCCCGCTAGATGCCCGCGGTGCCGGTCGCCCTGACGCCTCTCACCCCCCGTGACCGTCAGGAGCTGATCATCATGGACGTGGACCCGCGTGGCCTCCGCTTCGCGGCGTGGGTCACCACGGTGGTGCTCGCCGTCGTGTTAGCGACCGGAAGCGCCTGGCTGGCCGCCGCGCAGACCCTGGTCTTCGCTGTCGGCGCGTTCGCTGGGCTGCGGTTCGCCCCGTACGGCGTGCTGTACCGCTACCTCGTCGCGCCCCGCCTCGGCCCACCGGCCGAGCTCGAACCGGCGGCGCCGCCGCGGTTCGCGCAGGGCGTCGGCTTCGTCTTCGGCCTGGTCGGCGCCGTCGGCTACGCCACGGGCGTGAGCGCGCTCGGGGTGGTCGCCATCGGGCTCGCGCTCGCCGCGGCCTTCCTCAACGCGGCCTTCGGCTTCTGCCTGGGCTGCGAGATGTACCTGCTGATCCGACGATTCACCGCCAAGAGCCGCAAGGGAGTTAACGCATGAGCCGCGACGACGTACTCGTCACCGCCGACTGGGCCGAGCAGAACCTGAACACGCCGGGCGTGGTCCTGGTCGAGGTGGACGAGGACACCACGGCGTACGACAAGGGCCACATACCCGGCGCGATCAAGCTGGACTGGAAGACCGACCTGCAGGACCCGGTGCGCCGCGACTTCGTCGGCAGGGAGCAGTTCGAGGCACTGCTGTCCGAGCGCGGAGTTGCCACCGACGATGTGGTGGTCCTGTACGGCGGCAACAACAACTGGTTCGCCGCCTACGCGTACTGGTACTTCAAGCTGTACGGCCACGACCAGGTGAAGCTGCTCGACGGCGGACGCAAGAAATGGGAGCTGGACTCCCGCCCGCTGTCCGAGGAGCCGGTCAGCCGGGAGAAGACCCAGTACACCGCGCAGGACCAGGACACCTCGATCCGGGCGTTCCGCGACGAGGTGGTGGCCGCGATCGGCAAGAAGAACCTGGTGGATGTGCGCAGCCCGGACGAGTTCTCCGGCCGGCTGCTGGCCCCGGCTCACCTGCCGCAGGAGCAGTCGCAGCGCGCCGGCCACATCCCGACCGCGATCAACGTGCCGTGGAGCAAGGCGGCCTACGAGGACGGCACGTTCAGGTCCGACCAGGAGCTGCGCGAGCTCTACGCGGCCGAGGGTCTCGACGACGGCAAGGACACCATCGCGTACTGCCGGATCGGCGAGCGCTCCTCGCACACCTGGTTCGCACTGCACGAGTTGCTCGGCCACCGCAACGTGAAGAACTACGACGGCTCGTGGACCGAGTACGGCTCGCTGGTCGGCGTGCCGATCGAGAAGGACGTCTGATGTGCGGAGCGCCCGCGCAGGGCAGTGGTCTGGAAGGGGTTGACGTGGCCAAGGAGACAGTGATCCAGGGGCAGGTTGTCCGCGACGGCACACCGGTGCCGGCCGCGTACGTCCGGCTGCTGGACTCAACCGGCGAGTTCACCGCGGAGGTGGTCACCAGCGCGACCGGCGACTTCCGGTTCTTCGCCGCGCCCGGCACCTGGACGCTGCGGGCACTCGCCCCTGGCAGCACCGGGGAGCGGACGGTGGCCGCCGACACCGGCCTGAACAACCTGCAGGTGGAGCTCGTCACCGCCTGATCGGAGCTGATCGGGCCTGATCGGGCCTGACCGCCTGATCGGGCCTGACCGGGCGTGCGCGGGTCATGGACCCGCGGGTGCGGATGTCGGCCTCCGTGATGCGCGGGTACCAGAGATTCACCCGGCCTGCGGTGAGTTCACCCGTCTGCCGTAACGTACTGTCGGCTACATGCAGTAACAATGCAGGTGCGCGTGGCGATCGAGGACGGGGGAGAGTGCGGCCCACCATGACCCCGTAGGCCGTGCGTCGCGCTCACGATCGCCACGCCACAAACACCTTCGAGAGCCCCGACCCGGGATGCCCCGCCCGGCACCCGGTGCGGGGCGTTACGTCGCCGCCCCGCTCCCGGCGCGCCGGCCGAGGGACGGCGGCCGGCCGCTCCGGCGCCGGTTGAGCGCTCCGCCGGACCGGGCGGGTCGCGCTCAGTACACGAGGGCCTGCGCGCCGTCGGCCAGCGCCTCCTCGACGAACTGTTGCGCGCCGGCGATCCGCACGCCGGGCAGCACGTCCGCCTCGGCGATCCGCCGCCGCGCCGCGCACTGGGTGCACAGCGTGAGCGTGCCGCCGGCCAGCACCGCGTCCCGCAGGTCGGCCAGCGGCGCGGAGTGCGGCAGCACGAACGTCTCGGCCCGGCCGGGCAGCGCGTACCAGCTCGCCTCGCCGGTCAGCCACAGCGACACCGGTAACCCGGACGCGACGGCCACCGCCGCGACCGTGAACGCCTGCGCGCACCGCTCCGGAGCGTCCGCACCCGCGGTGACCTTGACGACGAGGCTGCGTGCCATGGCTGCAAATCTAGGCGAGGGCACAAGGGGACGGCGGCGGCCGACCGGTATGGTCGCAGGCGTGCTGGAGACGGTGTTCCTGATCCTGCTGGCGGCGGCCTTCGGGCTGGTCGCCTCGGCGTCGACGTACGCGGCGTACCGGCTGTTCCGGGGCGGCTTGCACTGAGCATGGACGAGCTGCCCATCGCCGAGGAGACCACGGACCTGCGCGTGGGTCCCGAGCTGCACCCGTCGCTGCTGCCGTTCCTGCCGCTGGTCGGGGTGTGGCGCGGCACCGGCCAGGGTGGGTACCCGACGCTGGAGGCCGACTTCGAGTACGGCCAGCAGGTGCGGTTCGCGCACGACGGCCGGCCGTTCCTGAGCTACGAGGCGAGGAGCTGGCTCATCGGCCCGGACGGCGAGGTGATCCGCCCGGCGGCGCGCGAGGTGGGCTGGTGGCGCCCTGGCGACGGCACCACGTTCGAGGTGCTGCTGGCGCACCCCACCGGGTTCGTGGAGATCTACTACGGCACCTCGAAGACCACCACCCAGTGGGAGCTGTCCACCGACCTGGTGGCCCGTACCCACACCGCCAAGGAGGTGACCGGCAACCACCGGCTGTACGGCATCGTCGAGGGCGACCTGCTGTACGCGGTGGACATGGCCGCGGTGGGCCAGCCGCTGCAGCCGCACCTGTCCGCCCGGCTGTCCCGGGTCGCCGGATAGGGCGTCCTGTGGATCTTGGTGGATGCAGGGGCCGCCGAAGATCCACCGGAGACTTCCTGGTGGGTCGGGCCGTGCTCTGCGTGCTGGTCGTGGTCGGCCTGGCGGGGGCGGCCGGGTGCGAGCGCGGCAGGCCGACCGCGGCGCCCACCGCCACCCCGACCCCGATGGCGACCACCACCACGCCGGTCGGCCCCGGCCCGACGCCGACCGAGTCGGTGGCGACCGGCTCGGTGACGCCGACCCCCACCGGCACCCCGCTGCGGCTGACCGACGACCAGGCCGCCGAGTTGCTGGTTGCTCCGACCGACCTGCCGGACCTGTACCAGGTGGACCCGTACGTGAGCCCGGACACCAGGGTGGGCCTGCCGCCCGGCTGCCCGGTGCTGGACGCGTTCGGCGCCGCGCTGAAGGCAGCGCCGGTGCGGGCCGCCCGCGGCTTCCTCGGCGGCCCGGTCGGCCCGTTCCTGGAGGAGCGGGTCGCGGTGCTGGCCGGAACCGCGGCCGACGTGGTGAGCCGGTTCGCCGGGGTGACCACCGCGTGCCGCAGCTTCGACAGCAGGGACGCCGACGGCACCCGGGTGCGGTTCGCCGTGACGGCTCTGGCGTTCCCCGGCGCGGCCGACCAGTCGGTGGCCGTGACCTTGACCGGTCGCCCGTCCCAGTCCGGCGTGCTGGTCACCGAGGTGGTGGCGGTGCGCCGCGGGGACGTGGTGCTGGTGTTCGTGCACAGCGGGCTGGACCGGCTCGACCCGGCGGTGCTGCAGGCGGGGTTGGACCGTGCGGTGCAGACGCTGGCCAGCTTCTGACCGGGCCGGGAACAGGACGACCCCCGGGCGTGCTCCGCACGGTACGGGGTACCGCGAGGGCCGGCTGGACTCTGCCGGCGGCCCGGGGGTCGGGTGACTGCCGTGGTTTACGCGCGCCGCAATCCACAACGGCGTGCCGATCATGGAAAGCAGCTAGCGGACAGCCACCTCACGAGTCCTATGACTATTCAACGCAGGACCACCTCCTTTCTCGTGTACCAGGCACGCTACGTGCTGCGGGGAGGCTCCGGCAACGACTTTCGTGCCATCTCCGGCAGACCGAGCGCCCGGCGCAGCACGGAGGTCAGCGGGCCGCCCGGGCAGGACCGCCCGTCCAGGCTGAGCACCGGCGCGAGCCGCCGCACGCTCGACACCAGCCACACCCCGTCGGCGGCGTGCAGGTCCTCCAGCCGGGCCGGGCCGACCGTCGTCGGGATGCCGTCGACGGCCCCGAACAACTCCCGCACGGTGATCCCGTCCAGGATCGGCTCGGTGGCCGGCACCGTGTGCAGCGTGCCGCCGGCCGCCCACACCACGGTCGAGGTGGGCCCCTCCAGCACGTGGCCGTCGATGCTGGTGAATACCACGTCGTCGGCGCCCTTCGCCTCGGCGTACCGCACCGAGGCCATGTTCACCGCGTACGACAACGCCTTGACGCCGGCCAGCAGCCATGGCGCGGCGGCCGGCAGGTCCGACGGCATGCCCCGGGACAGCGACAGCACGTGCACGCCCTCGGCGCGCTGCCGCAGCACCTTGGCGCCCAGCGCGCTGACCATGGCTAACCCGGTGGGCGGGCCGCCGTCCTCGGGGCCGCGGGTCAGGACCAGGCGCAGGACCGCCTCGCCCGGCCGGCCCCAGGCCCGGACCACCTCGCCGGCCAGCGCCCGCCACGCGTCCAGGTCGGGGGCGGGCAGGTCGAGCCGGGCGGCCGAGGCGGCCAGCCGCCCCAGGTGCGCGTCCAGCCACACCACGTCGCCGTCCCGGACCAGCGCCGACTCGAAGCAGCCGTCGCCGCGCAGCAGGCCGAGGTCGTCGGCCCGGACCAGCGGCGCCGCCGCGTCGGCGAGCCCGGCGCCCAGCATGCCGACCACCCGTTCGCCCACGGCACCGACCCTACCCAGCGGCATATCATCGGCTGATGGCCGGCGCCGAGCTCCAGCGCGAACTGCGCGCACGGGGCTACCGCCTGACCCCGCAGCGCCAACTCGTGCTGGACGCGGTGCGCCGGCTGGGCCACTCGACGCCGGACCGGCTGGCCACCGAGGTGCAGCGCACCGCACCGTCGGTCAACATCACCACGATCTACCGCACCCTGGAGCTGCTCGAGCAGCTCGGCCTGGTCCGGCACACCCACCTCGACCACGGCGCCCCGACGTACCACCCGGCCGAGGATGAACACCTGCACCTTGTCTGCCGCAGTTGCGGTGACGTGGTGGAGGAGTCCACCGGGTTGGTCGCCGACCTGGTGCAGCGGCTCGCTGCGGAGCGCGGCTTCGCGGTGGACGTCGGGCACATCACATTCTTCGGGAAGTGTGCAGAGTGCCGGACCTGACCTCCCCGCTGCTGCGGCTGCCCGGCGCGGTGGCCGGCGACGGCATCGACGCACCTGTCGCGGCCCACTACGGCGACCCGGTGCGCGAGCAGCGTGCCCTGGCCGGTACCGCCGGCTGGGTGGACCGCAGCCACCGCGGCGTCGTGGCCGTACCTGGATCGGACCGGCTGACCTGGCTGCACGACGTGACCAGCCAGCACCTGCGGGACCGCGGCGACGGCGACGGCACCGAGGCGTTGGTGCTCTCCCCGCACGGCCACGTCGAACACCACGCCGTGGTGGCCGAGCTGGGCGGCACCACGTGGCTGGACGTCGAGCCGGGCACCGCCGCGGGCCTGCTGGCGTACCTGGACTCGATGCGCTTCCTGCTCCGGGTCGAGCCGCGCGACGCCACCGCGGACTGGGCGGTGCTGACGCTGGCCGGCCCGCGGACCGCCGACGTGCTGGCGGCCGTCGGGGTGGCCGAGCCGCTGGCGCCGTACCGGATCGCGAGCCTGGCCGGCGGCGGCTGGGTGCGCCGGATGCCGCCGCTGGGCCCGCGCGAGGCGGGCGGCGCCGACGCCGCCGACCTGGTGGTGCCGCGCGCGCTGCTGGCCGAGGTGGCCGACCGGCTGACCGGCGCCGGCGCCGTCCCGGCCGGTCTGTGGGCGTACGACGCGCTGCGGGTGGAGGCCCGCCGGCCGCGCCTCGGCGTGGACACCGACCACCGCACGCTGCCCCACGAGGTGGGCTGGATCGGGGTGGCCGTGCACCTGGACAAGGGTTGCTACCGCGGCCAGGAGACGGTCGCCCGGGTGCACAACCTCGGGCAGCCGCCGCGCCGGATGGTGCTGCTGCATCTGTCCGGCGAGTCGGAGGAGCTGCCCGCGCCGGGCACCGCCGTCGAGTCGGGCGGCCGCACGGTCGGTCGGCTGGGCACCGCCGTGCGGCACCACGAGCTGGGCCAGATCGCGCTCGCCCTGGTCAAGCGGAACGTGGCCGACGACGCGGCGCTGTCCGTGCCGGGCGGGACCGCGGCGATCGACCCCGACCCGGCGGCCGCGGCGGCTGCGGCGGCCGGCTCCGGAGCCGGCCGGACGGCCCGCCGCTCGCTGGCGCGGTCTGACACCATGCGCCCATGACCTCCACGCTTCTCACGGTCGCGCCCACCGGTGCGGAGACCGCGAAGTCGGACGCGCCCGCGCTGCCGGTCACCATCGACGAGTTGGTGCGTACCGCCAAGGACTGCGAGCAGCTCGGCGCCAGCGTGATCCACGTCCACATCCGCGACGACGACGCCCAGCCGACCCTCGATCTGGCCCGGCTGAAGGACACCGTGGGTGCGCTGCGTGCGGCGACCGACCTGATCGTCCAGGTCTCCAGCGGCGGCGCGGTGACCGACAGCGAGGAGGACCGGCTACGCGTGCTCGAGTCCGACCCGGACGCCGCGAGCTGCTCGATGGGCACGGTGAACTTCGGCCGCGACGTCTTCCTCAACCGGTGGGAGTTCATCGTCGAGCTGCACACCCGGATGCAGGAGCGGCAGGTCGTCCCGGAGTACGAGATCTTCGACCTGGGCCAGCTCGCCACGCTGGCCCGGCTGCTGGACAAGCACGACCTGCCGTACGGGGGGCACGTGCACTGCGACTTCGTGATGGGCGTACCGGGCGGCATGCCCGGCAACGCGCACGCGCTGGTGGCCGCGGTGCAGGCGCTGCCGGCCGGCTCCACGTTCGCCGCCACCGGGGTCGGCCGGACCAGCCTGCCGGTGATGCTGGCGGCGCTTTCCGCCGGTGGGCACCTGCGGGTCGGCATGGAGGACACCCTGACGTACGCGCGGGGCGAGCCGGTGCGGGACAACGCCCAGCTCGTGGCGCGCGCCGCCGGGCTGGCCAGAATCGCGCAGCGGCCACCCATGCCGGTGGCGGAGGCGCGCGCGCTGCTCGGGGTGAAGGACCGCCGGTGCTAGGTACGCGCAGGGCACTGGCGCGCCGCCGCGCCGGTCGGCTGGGTCCAGAACGCTGGAGCAGCCACCCGGCATGGGGCGCTGCGCCCGGGGGTTCCCCCACGTGAGCCGCGCCGGTCGGCTGGGTCCAGAGCACCGGATCAGCCACCCGGCATGGGCCACCCGCCCCGGGGGTTGCCCGCAATGAGCCGGCCGGCCCCCGGGTGTGTCCGGTGAACCCGCCCAACGGCGTCGACCTGGTAGACGTCGTCCGTTCCGGCGAGGTGGAGAGCGTGCACCGCGGGTCGCTGGTGGTGCTCGGCATGGACGGCGGGGTGCTGGTCAAGGTCGGGGTGCCGGACCAGCCGTGCTTCCCGCGCTCGTCCAACAAGCCGCTGCAGGCCGTCGGCATGGTGCGCTGCGGACTCGACCTGGACGGCCCGGACCTGGCGCTGGCCGCCGCGAGCCACTCCGGCGAGCCGGTGCACGTCAACCGGGTGCGCGGCCTGCTCACCTCCCACGGCCTGCCGGAGAGCGCGCTGGGCTGCCCGCCGGACTACCCGCTGTCGGAGGATGCCCGCACCACGCTGATCGCGCACGGCGGGGGCAGGGCCCGGGTGTTCATGAACTGCTCCGGCAAGCACACCGCGATGCTGTTGACCTGCCAGGTCGCCGGCTGGCCCACCGCCGGGTACCTCGACCCGGAGCACCCGCTGCAGCGGGCGCTGCGCGAGGCGATGACCGGGCTGGCCGCCGAGCCGGTGGCCGCGGTCGGGGTGGACGGCTGCGGCGCGCCGCTGTTCGGCCACTCGCTGACCGCGATGGCCCGCGCGTACGCCCGGCTGGTGACCGCCGAGCCCGGTACGCCGGAACGCCGGGTGGCCGACGCGATGCGCGCGCACCCGGAGCTGGTCGCCGGCACCGACCGCGAGGACACGCTGGCCATGCGGGCCGTGTCCGGGCTGCTGCTCAAGGGCGGCGCCGAGGGCGTACACGTTGGCGCGCTGGCCGACGGCTCGGCGTTCGCGGTGAAGATCGACGACGGCGCCGGACGGGCCCGCCCGCCGGTGATCGCCGCGGTGCTGCGCCGGCTCGGGGTGGACACCCAGGCGCTGGCCGGCCTGGCCGAGCAGCCGGTCCTGGGCGGCGGCCAGCGGGTCGGCGCCGTCCGGATCCGCCCAGGAGTCCTCGACTGATCCCACCCTCCCGGCGGGGCAGGGGCACCGGGGTTTCCCGGCGACGATCACCGCTCGCTCGCTCGCTCGCGCTGCGCGCCGGCGGCGGCCGGGGTGACCGGCGTCACGGCGATCCGCTAGCAGCCTGCTTGCAACAGCTAGCAGATCGACGTACGGTGATGGCAGGTCAGCGAACGAAGGAGACCAGAACGATGGCGACACTGCGGGTGCGTGAGCTCGGGGAGTACATCCGCGAGCAGCGCGAGTCCGCCAAGGTCTCCCTCCGCCAACTGGCCAAGCTCGCCGGCGTGAGCAACCC